>JAANMT010000044.1_pt1 | contig 106027 bp, 81 predicted proteins | sample 7279711 | NCBI WGS metagenome assembly JAANMT01 (sample SAMN14094538, study PRJNA606508) | bioreactor metagenome | isolation source: A lab-scale SPAN reactor treating ammonium-rich wastewater day 1 | place: Ireland: Galway | collected 2017-01-16
CTTTGGGATGACATCCCACCGCTTCCATTTCCGCGACACAAGCTCTTGACGGCCAGGCTCTTGGCGCTGAAAGAACTGCAAGACATCGCGAGAAATGGATCACAGGGAATTTTGCGAAGTTGGCCCGGAAACTGGGACTCGGCCACCAAAACGCATCGCTGGAGTAGTGCCGGACCATTCTTCGACCGCATCGATTGGAACGAAGCGTTTCGCCAACTCAACCAGAGGTTCGATGCCTGGGAGACCGGCTTGGATTGGTCGTCGCATCCAGGCGCTTATCAATTTGCCACAGCGGAGCGGAAATTGCTCCTTGCATTGGACGCGACACTAGAAAGCGAAGTATTGCACGACACTGCCAAATTGAGTTCGCCGCCGCCAGATTTCGCGACCAGGCGCATTGTCGACTGCATTTGCTGCAATCAATTTGCATTGATCAATTTACCCATTTGGACTCGGACAGATCGCCAGACCCATCAGCTTGTTTCCGTGGCGTTTGCTTTGGCGATGTATCGTCTCGAGCAAGGGCATTTTCCGGAGCAATTGGCAGAGTTGGTCCCTGATCATGTGAAGGAATTGCCCCGGGATTTATTCGGCGGTCAACCACTTCACTATGAACGGATAGGAACGGGTTACCGGCTCTACAGCGTTGGATTCGACGGCATCGATCAAACGAAGTCTGATTTGGCTCCCTTTGTCCATGAAGATGATGTTGGAATCGAGATGCCGCCGCCTCATCCTATGCAATTGCTGATGTCCGACGCTCCGTACGAAGACCCTCGTGGCGACTTCGATCCTCAGTAACTTTCCCCGCGCGCCTGGCCACCCGTGACCGACAGCTTCGATTCAGAACCGTGGGACGTGGTTGTCGTTGGCGCCGGAGCGGCCGGATTGCTGGCTGCCGCTGTCGCTGCCGAACGCGGCCGACGCGCGCTGCTCCTGGAAAAGAACCCCCATGCTGGCGTTAAAATTCTGATGTCGGGCGGAACGCGTTGTAATCTCACCCAGGCAACCGACGCCCGCGGCATTATCAAAGCGTATGGGTCCAGCGGACGATTCCTGCGTTATGCGCTCGGCATCCTCGATCCCGATGGACTGGTGGCGCTGGTCGAAGCCGAGGGGGTGCCCACCAAGATCGAACCAACAGGGAAAATTTTTCCCGAAAGCGATCGGGCCAGCGACATTCTCGAGGCCTTGCTTCGCAGACTGCGGCGCAGCGGCGCCACGCTCGCCCTCAACGAACCCCTGCTGGAACTCCATCGATGCGAAGGGGACGCCTTTAAACTGATTACCCCCCAGCGAAGACTCCATTGCCAAAGCGTGTTGATCGCAACCGGCGGACGATCCTATCCTGGCAGTGGAACGACCGGCGACGGCTACACTTGGGCTGCGGCACTGGGGCACACCATTGTGCCGCAGCGGCCGGCACTCACGCCGCTCACCACCGACGTTGTTTGGGTGCGCGAACTCAAGGGCATCACCCTGCCCGACGTGGCCGTGCGGCTTTTTCGAGTCGGAGAAACCAACCCCAAGGCCAAACCGATCGATGAGCGGCGAGGTTCGCTGCTGTTTGCCCACTTTGGCCTTTCTGGTCCTCCGGCGTTGGATATCAGTCGGCATGTGAGCGGCGATCCCCAGCCACGCACGCTGGAACTGAGAATCGACTTTCTGCCCGACGAATCGCTGGCAACCGTGCAACAGCGGCTCAAAGACGACGCGCGCCGCCCCGGCCGCCGCTCAGCGGCGGCGCTGCTGCCCGAACCGTTGCCGCGCCGGCTGCGAAGCGAACTGCTGGACATGTGCGGAATTTCTGCCGATAAACCCGCGGCCGAATTGAAGAATGCCGACCTGGAAAAATTGGCCCTGGCGATCAAGGGGGCCGCCGTGCCACTTTCGGGCACGCTGGGGTTCAAGAAGGCCGAAGTCACCGCCGGCGGTGTCTCGCTGGAGGAAGTCGATCCGCGAACCATGCAAAGCAAACTGGCGCCCGGCTTGTTCCTCGCGGGCGAAGTGCTCGACCTCGACGGCCCGATCGGCGGTTACAACTTTCAAGCGGCATTCAGCACGGGCATGTTGGCTGGCGAAAACGTTTAGAGAATGCAGACCATGACCACGGCAACTTACCGAGTTTTACTTACCGACTACGCGTGGGACGATCTGGAGATCGAGAGGAATATTCTGGCAGCGGCGGGCGCTAAATTGCGCGTCGCCCCGGCGCAAGACGAAGCCACGCTGGCGCGCGAGGCGGCGGACTGCGACGCGATTCTCACCTGCTGGGCCAGGGTATCTCGAACCGTGATCGAAGCGGCGCCGCGATGCCGAATTGTCTCGCGGCTGGGAATCGGCCTGGACAACATCGACCTGACTGCCGCGGCCGAGCGCGGCATGTACGTGACCAACGTTCCCGACTATTGCCAGGCAGAAGTGGCCGAGCACACTTTGGCGCTGCTGCTTGCCCTGGGGAGAAAGATCGCGTTTTATCACGCCCAAACCAAGCAGGGCGTGTACGACATTCGCGCCGGGGCGCCGCTGCGGCGAATTGCCGGCCAAACACTGGGACTTATTGGCCTGGGCAGCATCGGTGCCGCGGTCGCGGTGCGCGCCGCCGCATTGGGGATTAACGTGCTGGCTTATCGCCGCTGCGCGAGCGATCCGCCGCCGCAGGGCATTTCGTGGTCTTCGTTCGACGATTTGCTGGCAATGAGCGATTACGTTTCGCTCCACGTTCCGCTGACTCCCGAAACGCAAGGTTTAATCGGTCGGCGCGAACTGGCCTTGATGCGGCCCACAGCCTACTTGATCAACACGTCGCGGGGAGGGCTGATCGATCATGAAGCGTTGTCACAAGCCCTGTCGAATGGTCGCCTGGCCGGCGCCGCGCTCGATGTGCAAGCGGTGGAACCGCCCGACCTGGGCCAAATGCCTTACTGCGATCCCAGGGTAATCGTCACTCCCCACGCGGCGTTTTCTTCGGCAGAATCGTTGCAAACGCTACGCACGCGCGCTACCGCGCAAGTGGTCGACGTGCTTCAAGGTCGGGCGCCTGCGCACGTGGTGGTGCGGCCCGGCGGGTGATGTTTTCGGCAACGAGTCGCCAAATGGAATCTGGCCCGGCGATCGCGCCCCGGTATCTGCGCCCAATTGCCTTTTGCGAGCTACCTTTAAATGGAGTGGTCTGCCATCCGGCAGTGCTCACCCCTAGGGGAAGTTGTCTTCTCAATCGAAACGCGGTTGCCGCTCCTTACACGGCCAGCATGAACGAAAGCCCGTCCCACGATCAGGCCACAACGCTCGAAAACCTGGTTCGGCAGGCTGGGAATCTGTACACCCTGCCCCGGGTGGCGATGCAGGTGCTCGAGCTCACCAATTCTCCCAAGGTTGACGCCCGCCAGCTCAAGCAATGCATTGAAAACGATCCGTCGCTGACGATCAAAATACTTCGCGTGGTCAATAGTTCTCTACTGGGGCTTAGCCGCGAAGTCAGCGACTTGAACCAGGCCCTGGCTTTGCTGGGAATCAAGCCGCTGAAGCTGCTGGTGCTGGGGTTCAGTCTGCCCGAAAAGCTGTTCGCCGACGTCGCGGGCGACATTCTGGAGCGCTACTGGCAGCGCACCGTCACCAAGGCCGTGGCCGCTCGCGAAATCGGCCAAACCTGGCTGCGGCGATCGGGCGACGAATTCTTCATTGCAGGGTTGCTTCAAGATCTGGGTCTGCTGGTCCTGCTGCAACAACTGGGGCAACCCTATGCGGCATTTCTGCGGAAGTCGCACGAACTGTCGGCGCCGCTGCTCGATTTGGAACGCCGTACGCTCGGGTTTGACCATACCGAACTGACATCGCGCTTGCTGGCCCAGTGGTGCCTGCCGGTGGAACTCGTGGAGGGAGTGCGTTGCCCAGGCCCATCGCCGCAATCACCGCACGATTTTTCCCAGGCTGCCGATTCCCTTCGCCGGGTACTCTTGCTGGCCGAATCCATGACGGAATTGCTGGCCGACAAGCAGACCGCAAGACTGCCCGAGGTAGTGGGGCGGTGCCAACGAACCTGCGGCGTTACCGAACAGGACGTGCATCAATTGCTGGAGCAACTGCAAGAGAAAGTGCTGTTGTTGGCCGACGTTCTCTCGCTGCGCGTGCCGGGAGTGAAGGATTATCAGCAGATTTTGCAGGTGGCCCATCGACATTTGGCCGCCGCGGCCGAAGACGTCGCCGGCGATGTGTGCCGTCAACAACATCGACAGAATCGAGAAGTGCAAAACCTGCTCAGCCGGGGAGAATTGGACGACCTTTTTGAAACCCGCTCCCTTGCCAATGCGCTACGCAAGGCCTCGGCCGCAGCCTTCAAGTCCCCAGCGCCGGCCGTCGCCGCGCACCTCAACGGGGCTGCCGATCGACCCGCGGACAAAGTGCCTGAAATTGCCCCATCGATCGCTCATGCCACGGACCCGTCCGTCGCTTGCTCGCCGCCGCGTTCCCTGGCGCCTGCCTCGGCGGAGTCGCTGGCAGCGAAGACGTTGGACGGCGATTGGGTGGCAATCCAAGGGCGACTTGCCGCAGCCGCTGCCCGGTGTCGTAAAGAACGCTGCCCGTTCTGCTTGATGCTGGTTGAAATCAACGATTTTGAGGAGCTGGTCTTTGAGTGGGGTACGGATCGGGCACACAGGGCCTTGGACTTTATTGATTTAGCCTGCCGTCGTAGCGTGTCGCCGGGTTCGGACGTGGTATTGTTGAGTGAAGGATGCCTGGCCTTGGTCTTGTTGAACTGCGAACGCGGCGAGGCCGTCCAGTTGGGACGCCGCATTCAGAATCTCACCCGCGACTTGGGCCAATGGTTTCCGGGAAATCGGCATCTGTCGTTGAGCATGGGCGTGGCGGCCATCGCCCTGCCGCCGAAGAACTTTGATTCTCAAACACTCCTCGATAGCGCCAGCCGCTGCTTGTTCGCTGCCAGGGGGAGCGGGGGCGATTCGGTTAAAAGCATTGAAATCTATTGATGCTTTTGTCGCCAGTCAATGCTCAAGGTTCGCACGTTTCGGCTGGAATTGTTGCGCGTCTGCGGGAGATGGTGCGGGGCGAAGTTAGCCGAGTTGCAACTCGAACGATCAAGCTGCTGGCTTGCACGCCGGAACCGACTACTTGATCTGGTAGCGACGACAGCACCTCAACCTGGCAGGCACGGGGGAGTTTCGTCTTTCGCTCGAGTTCGCGTTTTGCTACCGTTTGCGCCGCTTGTCTTTCAACGCGCGGAAAGATCGTCACGCGAGCCCGACTGGCTCGGCTGTTTGCGCGCATGCCCGCCTAGGGGATTGGGGATTACACCATGTCGGCTGCCCACGGTGCAAGGCTGTCGCTCAACGCCAACATCGATCTCGACGTCGGCGTGATCTACACCTACGAAGACGACTTTATGCCCCGGTTGTTGCGAACCATGGCAGACTCGGGCCGAGGGATCTCCAGCCGTTTGGTTCTGGTCGACAACGCTTCGCAAAGCGGCTGCGAAGCTTGGAGTCAACTCTTTCCCGAGTCGATCGTGCTGCGCAATGAGCAGCGTTTGGGATATGCCCCCAACCTCAATCAGATTTTGCAGGCCTCGTCGGCCCGCTACATTTTGCTGCTCAATACCGACATGTACTTTGAACCGGCCGAGCAATGCCTTACCCGCATGGTTCGCTTCATGGACCGAAATCCAGACTGCGGACTGTCCGCATGTCGGTTGTACCACCCCGATGGCAGCTATGCCTATCCGGCCAGGCGTTTGCAGTCGCTGCCCGTCATCGCGGCCCGGCGGTTGGGCGCGGCCCGCTGGTTTGCCCGGCAGTTGAACGACTACTTGTACCGCGATCGCGACCAAACCGGGCAGTTCGAGTGCGAATGGGTGTCGGGCTGTTTCATGATGGTGCGGCGGCAAGCCTGGAAATCCGTGGGCGGCCTCGACATGGGTTTTCGCAAGTACTTTGAAGACGTGGACTATTGCTTGCGGATGGCTGCCGCGGGCTGGAAGGTGATGTTCAACGGCGACACTTCATGCGTGCACTGCGAACAGCGAGCCAGCAAACGGCTGTTCTCTCGCGACGCTCGGCTGCATCTGCAATCGTATCTGCGATTTCTGGCCAAATGGGGACCCTCGCCGCGAAAACGCGTGCTCCGGCTTCGCGAACAACAATCGCCGCACGTCCCCGTGCTCGGATCGGAGCGAAGTTCGAGGGCAGCGTAAGCCGGGTCTGGGCAGAATCGGCGTTTCGAGCTGCGTGCGACAGCACGGCATCGTTGCGCCGCCCGCAATTGTCCGCGAGGGTGATTACCCCAATCGCGTGTTCCGCAAGCGATTGCAGCCTAGATGCTGTCGAAGTCGCCACGCTCGCTTTCGACTGCTTGTGGGCGACGGAGGGTAGGGCTAAAATGCCCAGCTTATTGGCAGTTTCGTCGCTCTACAGCAACATGTTCTTTGGAGAGCCCTGCACTTGTCTACTCGAATTGCAGTTATTCCCGGAGATGGTACCGGCCCGGAAGTTACCGCCGAGGCGCTAAAGGTTTTAACCGCAGTGGCCGAGCTCGATGGCTTCTCGTTCGAAACGCAAGAATTCGACTTTGGCGGCGAGCGATATTTGCGCACCGGAGAAACCCTGCCGGCAGGTGCCGTGAGCGAACTGCGCGAGTTCGACGCCATTTTCTTGGGCGCGGTGGGCCATCCAAAAGTGGCGCCTGGAATTCTGGAAAAGGGTCTGCTCCTTGAACTGCGGTTTCAACTCGATCAATACATCAATCTTCGCCCGGTAAAACTTTACCCTGGCGTGGAAACGCCCCTGGCCGGCAAAGGCCCCGATGACGTCGACTTTGTCGTGGTGCGCGAGAATACCGAAGACCTGTACTGCGGTGTCGGTGGGTTCCTCAAGAAAAACACTGCCGACGAAGTAGCGACGCAAACCGCCATTTACACCCGCAAAGGATGTGAACGCTGCATCCGCTGGGCCTTTGAATACACTCGCAAACGCAACAGCCCCAAGAAAATGCTGACGCTGGTCGCAAAAACCAACGTGCTGACCTTTGGACACGACCTGTGGTGGCGCACGTTTGAAGAGGTGGCTAAGGAATATCCCGACGTGAAGGCCGATTACAACCATGTGGATGCCTGTTGCATGTGGATGGTCAAAAGCCCCGAATACTACGACGTTATCGTCACCACCAACATGTTCGGCGACATCATCACCGATTTGGGCGCGATGATCCAAGGAGGTTTGGGTGTGGCAGCGGGCGGCAACATCAATCCCGATCCAGGCGGAACGAGCATGTACGAACCCATGGGTGGCAGCGCCCCCAAGTACACGGGCCAGAACGTGATCAATCCCATCGCCGCCATTGGAGCCATGTCCATGCTGCTCGAACACACCGGGCATGCCGCCAGCGGCGCCAAAGTGATGAACGCCATTCAATCCGTCACCGGCACCAAAATGAAAAGCCAGGCGGCGGGAAAAATGGGATATGGCACCAAGGAAGTGGGCGATCTGGTGGTGAAAGCCCTCAAGGGCTGATAGGCGCCGATCTGCTCTTTACAGCAGATGCGGTCAGTTGCTCCCCATGCGCACGGAAGTGTTTCATCCGCCAGCCGTGCGGTGGACGGTCGCGTCTGCGAGCCGCCATGGTCTATAACGCCAGCGGGTACGACTGCGACAAGAGCTGACTCGTCAATTCGCCAATAAACGTCACGATCACCACCACGTACAAAATGCCGGTGGCGCTTTGCGTATTGGGGATTTTGAGAGTTTGCCAGGTCATCCAAGCAAGCACCAAAGGCGCGATCAAACCCGCTAGCCAGCGGAGTCCTAAAAACAGCGCAACGTCGGTTCGGGGGAAACCTTCGATAGCGGCGATCTGCCATGCCAGCGCCGTTCCGCACGCCAGAACGCGAAGCAGCGTCGAACCGGCAATCAGCAGCACCAGCAGTCGAAGTGGTTCCAGTTTCATGCCCGGGGCATTCAAGTACCAGTGCCCCAACAGCATGGCAGCCATGCTGATTCCCAGCAGCAAACCCGAAGTGGTGGGGTCGAGCCATCGCCACAGTGTCACCGCCGCGGGGGGAATGGCCGCAGGTGTTGCTGGTGGGCCCTCTGACGGTTGATCAGCAAGGTTGTCTGCGACAGGCGCCGCGGCAAGTAGCGTCGCTGCCAGGGCCACTCCCGAAATGAGCACTAGCAGCCAGCGGCCAAGCAAAGGTCGCCGATGCGGCCACAGTACCGAAGCGCCGTAGCAAAGCACGGCGCCGGCGAGCGGGGGCCACAACGAAAACTGGTCGGGCGCAATGCCGGCCAGGGCCGCAGCCAGCGAAAACAAACCGAGCAACACGTACAAATGAATCTGAAAATAGCGACTGCTCACCTGGGAAGGATTGAGCAGTGCCATCGCCAGCGCGAGCCCAAAGGCAAGTCGCAAAGCAAACTGAACGAGAACTTCCACAACCGATGCCGCGCGTCGAGGATTGCAGGTGGGTGGCGAACCTTTCTGAAGTACGCCTATCGCCACCGTGATATTATACCCTTGCCCCGAAGGCTACGTTACGCGCGCCCGATTGTCCATGGCCGTAAGCAAACCCGACTTCGATATACACGGGGATTTTAGTGTCGCGCCTAGTTTTGGCGGCATACGGGTGATTGCTCCTATAGGTGTTTGCCAACTTGCATCAACAACGCTGCTGCCGACGGACCAAACCCCTTCGCACTTTCGGCGGAATGTCGGCAACGCTGTCGTTGCTCGTCAACTGGCAGCCCGTTCGTGCCCCGCTGAGCGGTAAAACTGGTCGCGAATCCGCTCAAATTCGTCATTGCTGGCAAAATGCACTACGATGCGTCCGCGGCCGTTCTTGGCCTGACGAACTTCGACCTTGGTGCCCAGCACGGTGCGAAGTTCGTGTTCCAGCGCCGAAATGTGTTCCGCCCGGGCGCGCTTTTCGGGATCTTCGTCGGGAGCCCCTTCATAGAGAGCCAACGGTTCGGCGTCGGCTTTAACAATCGCTTCCTGCACCATGTCTTCAATGGCGCGAACACTCAGCGATTGCTTCTGAATGCGCTCGCAATAGGCGATTTGCTCCTGTTCATCGCCCAGCGGCAGCAGGGCTCGGGCGTGGCCCTGGGTAATTTTGCCATCGCGCAGCGATTGCTGCACCGACTCCGGCAATTCCAGCAACCGCACGAGATTGGCAACAGTGCTGCGTGTGATGCTGAGACGTTTGGCCAACTCTTCATGCGTGCAGCCGTATTGTTCGAGGTATCGTTGAAACGACGCAGCCTTTTCGAGCGGATTGAGATCCTTGCGATGCAGGTTCTCGACAATCGCCAACTCGGCCATTTGCCGGTCGTCGGCGTCGCGGACGATGGCCGCAATCGATTCCCAGCCACACTTTACCGCCGCTCGCAATCGGCGCTCGCCCGCCACCACCTGGTAGCGATCGCCGGCTTGCCGAACCACAATGGGTTGCAACAGGCCATGGGTGCGCAGATTTTCGGCGAGTTCGTCAATTTGGGCTTCGTCGAAATCCTGCCGGGGTTGGTAAGGATTGCTGTCGATGCTGTAAACGCTGATCGTGGCGGCGCCGCTGCCAGGCGCGGCATCGGTCAGGGCCACGCCGCCAGAGAATTCGTCGCTGCCGTCCAAAGGCCGACCCAGCAGCGCTTCCAGACCACGTCCCAAGCGTCGTTCTTGATTCACAGGCGTCTCCCTACCATTTTGCGAGCTTAACCGCGGTGAATCGTTCACCGACGGTGGATCGACAATGCGCCAATTCGAGGGGTGTTGCGTTCCTGAAAACGTGGGACCGCAATCAACCATCGGAGGCCAAATTTACCCCTGCTCTTTGCGGAAAAGTCCACTGCCCGCCCATTAAATCGTCAACTCGGAACGATTGATACAACCTGCATGAGATGCCCGGTCGGGCTTGCCACGCCTCACGCTATCTCTTGATCGTAACCGTTTGCGCAAGTCCCCCAGTTTTTGACTGGCCATAGCGATTCGAACGGGCTGTTTTTGCAGACGGCGTTCCAAATCTGCCACAAGCTTGCCCCTGGGGTGCTTCCTATCCACAATAGGCCCATGCTGGCCAAGCTCACCACCTTTTCGCTGCTCGGAATCGAAGCCTTGCCTGTCGAGGTGGAGGTTGACGTATCTCCCGCGGGACTTCCCAAGTGCATTGTGGTGGGTCTCGCCGAAGCAGCCGTGAAGGAGAGCACGCACCGGGTCGAGCGGGCGCTGGTCAATTCGGGATTTCAGCGGCCGCAAGCCCGGGTGGTCGTGAATTTGGCGCCTGCCGATTTGCCCAAGCAGGCGGCCTCGTTCGATCTGCCGATTTGCCTGGGCATTCTCGCGGCCTCGGGCCAATTCGAACCGGCACGGCTTGCCGAATACGCCGTGGTGGGTGAACTTTCGCTCGATGGCGCCACACGGCCCGCCAAAGGCGCGCTGAGCATGGCCATTGCCGCCGCCAAGCAGGAGGGAATCCGCGGCTTGCTTGTGCCAGCCGATAGCGCCGCTGAAGCCGCCGTGGTTGAGGGCGTTGAAGTCATTCCCATTGGCAGCCTTGCCCAGGCCGTGGGCTTTCTAGCCGGCATGGTCGACTTGGAACCCACCGCTCCCCAGATTGAAGAACTGTTCCGCGCGCTGGGTAAATACGAAGTGGACTTTGCGGACGTTCGCGGCCAGGAAATGGCCAAACGCGCCATCACCATCGCCGCGGCCGGATTTCATAACCTGCTCATGGTGGGTCCGCCCGGATCGGGCAAAACCATGCTGGCCAAGCGGGTGCCGACGATTCTGCCCGACCTCACGTCCACCGAATCGATCGCCACTTCGCAAATCTATAGCGTGCTCGGCCGGTTGAAGCCGGGCCAACCGTTGCTGGCCACGCGACCCTTTCGCAGCCCTCATCACACGATCAGCGAGGCAGGGCTGGTCGGGGGAGGTTCTCCTCCCGCGCCGGGTGAAATTTCCTTGGCTCATCACGGCGTGCTGTTCTTGGATGAACTGCCCGAGTTCAATCGTCGCACGCTCGAGGTGCTGCGGCAGCCGCTGGAAGACCGCAATGTCACGATCAGTCGGGCTTTAAGCAGCGTGACCTTCCCCACCAACTTCATGCTGATCGCGGCCCTCAACCCCTGCCCTTGCGGGTTTCGCAACGATCCCCGGCGGGAATGTCACTGTTCGGTGCCGCAAATCGAGCGCTACGTGGGCAAGATCAGCGGCCCTCTGCTCGACCGCATCGATATTCAAATCGAAGTGCCGGCCGTGGCGTTTAAGGAATTGTCGTCGGGAGCCCCCGGTACGTCGAGCGGCGTGATGCGTGAGCAAGTTACGGCGGCGAGAGGCCGCCAGGCAGAACGCTTTCAGAACGGAAATAGCCCCAGCCAAACGCATTACAACGCTGAAATGGCCCATCGCGAGATCCGCGCGCATTGCAAATTAAGCGAGGAATGCCAAAGCCTGCTCAAGGCCACGATGGCCGAGATGGGCTTTTCGGCCCGGGCCCACGACAAAATCTTGCGCGTAGCCCGCACCATTGCCGACTTGGAAGGGTCTTCGCAAATTCAGACGTCGCACCTCAGCGAGGCAATCAACTACCGGCTACTCGACCGCAGTTTTTGGACTTAAGTCAAAAGGCTCGCAGGCCTAATTGCCAGGCAGGCCAACGAGAAGATCGCACGGTGGCCATTGGCGGACATTTTCGAGAAATGGCGGAATTCGCCTGCCAGCCAATTCGGTTACTTTAATTTTTGCGCGAATAATTGGCGTCGTTGCGCATCCGTAAAGAGGTTGCGGTGCGCATCCAACACACCGATAATCACGACTTGATGGGTGCGATCCAACTGTGTTTTGCTCGGTTCAAAGTCACATTTGTCCCGACCATTACGCTGGTTCCTCGGATTTCGCCCCCCAAGAACGGTAGTCATCCCTCGGTGCTTGGCAGACAGTCACCCGTGTCGAACCGGTGGCATCCCAGGCGTGCGAGACCACCCACCGCATAGATTCCCCGCCCCTCCCTGAGGATCGACATGAGCGAATTGCTGCTTCGCCAATCTTGGTTGGCCGGTGCTTTGGTTGCACTTTGGTTTGGCAATTCGAGTCATGGAGCCGAGCATCGTCCGGTTCCCAGCGCATCCGAACGCTGGGCCGAAAAGGCTCCAGCGAGCGAACCCGAGTTCACCCGGCATGTGATCCCCCTGTTGGGCAAGTTGGGCTGCAACAATCGAGCCTGCCATGGCTCCTTCCAGGGCCAAAACGGCTTTCGCCTCAGCCTGTTCGGCCACGATCCAGCCTTGGATTTCGCCGAACTGACAAACGACGAAGGTGAATCTCGAATCAATCTCAAACACCCCGAGAAGAGCTTGACGCTCACCAAGCCCATCAATGGCGATGAGCACGGCGGCGGCAAGCGGATGGACGAGAACTCGTGGCAGTATCGCATCCTGCGAGATTGGATCGCTTTTGGCGCCAAGTACGACGCCGAAAAGTCGCCACAAATCGAACACGTGGAACTGACGCCAGCCGAATTGCGACTTGTTGCTCCCAGCGTTGCCGCTGCTCAAGGGCAGTCGGTGGAGCAGGTTCCCCTGCGGTTGCGCGCGTATTTCAACGACGGCACATTCGAAGACGTCACCGGCATGTCGATTTTTTCCACCAACGATGATGCCGTGGCGAGCGTAACCGAAGACGGCGTGATTTCCGCCGTGGGACCCGGCGACACGGCAATCGTCGCGACCTATGGCGGCGTGGTGGTCACCACGCACGTGATCGTGCCGGTCCCCAACTCCGAACCGTTTCCCAGTTTCCCCCCCAACAACCCGATCGACGAGCATGTTGCCGCGAAGTTGCAGAAGGTCGGCATCCATCCGTCCGATCTGACGACCGACAGCGAGTTCTTACGCCGGGTACACGTCGACCTGATCGGCACGCTGCCCACGGCCGAAGAAGCACGCGAGTTCTTGGCGGACAATTCTCCCGACAAGAGGCAGAAGCTAATCGACCGCCTGCTCGAGCGGCCCGAATATGGCATGTACTGGGCTACCCGATTTTCCGACTGGACCGGCAACGATAACCGTTTTACGCCTCAACCTCGGGAAAAAACCGGCTGGCTATGGCACGATTGGTTGCGCGACAAGCTTGATCGCAACGTTCCCTACGACGAGTTGGTGGCAGGGCTGCTTACCGCCACGACGCGAGAAGGCCGCACCCTGGACGATACCGTTGAAGAGTATCGCACGGTAAAAGAAAAGGTTGAGAAGGGGTTTGACGATGGTACCTACGCCAGCCGGAAAACCAACGACCTGTTTTGGCGCACCGCCGCCAACCGCAATCCGCAAGGCGCGGCACTCAAGGTGGCTTACGCCTTCTTGGGCGTGCGGCTGGAATGTGCCCAATGCCACAAGCACCCCTTCGATCGTTGGACCCAGGACGATTTCCAGCAATTCAGTGCCTTTTTTGTGCCCCTGCAACGAGGAACTCCGAGCGACATTCCCGAAGATCTGCTCAAAGAGTTGACCGACCGCAAGAACAACAACGATTATCTGTATCAAGAGCTGTACGTGGAATACTCCCCGGCCAACTTGCGCACGCTCAAGGCCAAGCCGCCGCGATTGTTGGGAGCGGGCGACGTGGTTGTCCAAGAGGGCGTTGATCCTCGCGTGGCCTTGATGGATTGGCTTCGCTCGTCGGATAACCCGCTGTTTGCCAAGGCCATTGTCAACCGGTTGTGGGGCCATTATTTCGGCGTGGGCATCGTGGAACCAGTTGACGACATGAACGCGGCCAACCCGCCTTCGAATCCGCAGTTGTTGGAATACCTCGCGAAAGACTTCATCGAGCACAAGTTCGATCTCAAGCACCTGCACCGCCGGATTCTCAATAGTCGGACATATCAGTTGAGTTGGCAGCCCAACGACAGCAACCGGCTCGACGAGCGCAACTTCTCGCACGCGCTGTTGCGGCGTCTGCCGGCCGAAGTGGTGCTCGACGCCATCAACCAGGTGACAGGCGGACAAGACAACTATGGCAACCGAAATGCCCCGCCCGGCACCAAAACCATCAACCTTGCCCTCAGCCGGTTGCGAGGCGGCGGCCCCGAGTATGCCCTGGGCATTTTCGGCCGTCCGCTTCGCACCCAGCTTTGCGATTGCGAACGCAGCAGCGAAACCGGTCTCGCCCAGGCCATGTATCTGCTCAACGACGTGGAAGTGAACGAGAAAATCGGTAGCCCCAGGGGCGCACTCGCCACACTAATGAAGCGGAATAAAGACGATCGCGCCGTGATCGAACACCTGTATCTCAGTACGCTGGCGCGATATCCCAGCGACCAGGAATTGAACGAATCGCTGGCCTTTGTTAAGGATTCCGAGTCGCGCGAAGCCGGCCTGCAAGACATGCTGTGGAGCCTGATCAACGTTCGCGAGTTCATCTTCAACCACTAGAAATCCAACCGGCGTTCAGGTGCGACTTTGACCTGCGGGCCTTGCTCGGAAACGTCGTATATTTGGCGAAATATCACTTTGCCCAGGAGCCTTCCCTGTTATGACCAGCAGCTATTATTGCGATGGCGTTAACCGGCGCGATTTTCTCAAGGCCGGCGTGCTCGGCTCGTTGAGCTTTGGGCTGGCAGGGCTGCTCCGTGCCGAAGCCTTGGGCGAAGTGGTACCGGGGGCAACCACTAAGAACGCCATCTTCCTCTATCTCCCCGGCGGTCAATCGCATCTGGATACTTTCGACCTGAAACCTGACGCCAGCGACGTGGCCGGCGAGTTCAAGCCGATCGCAACCAACGTTCCAGGCATTCAAATCTCAGAGCATCTGCCCAACCTGGCCCGCAGCGCCGACAAGTATTGCATCCTTCGCAGCGTGCATCACACGTTGGCGGCCCACGCGCCCGGCCAGCAATACATGCGCAGCGGAAACAAACCGCTCCCCTCCCTGGAGTATCCCAACTACGGTTCGGTCATTTCCAAAGAGCATTCGGCGCCCCAGGGCATTCCCCCCTATGTTTCTTTGCCGGTCAATCGCAGCAATGGCGGCGTGGAAACGGCCGGATACCTGGGCGTGGCCTACAGCAGCTTTTCGGTTGGCGATGATCCCAACAGCGACGACTTCAGCGTGCGGGCTTTGGCCGCGCCCGGCGGCTTAACACTCAGCCGCATTCAGCGTCGGGTCGGCTTCATGCAAAAAATGGATCAAACCTTCCGCACGGCCGACCTCCGCAGCCAGACCTTGGATGGCATGGACAAGTTTTACGTTCAGGCATACGAAATTCTCACCTCCGAGGCTGCCCGCAAGGCGTTCGACATCCAGTCCGAACAGCCCGAGGTGCGCGAGCGCTATGGCCGCACGCCGTTTGGCCAGGCATGTCTGTTGGCGCGGCGGCTCGTCGAGGCCGGGGTGCGCTGCGTGAGTGTTGACTTTGGCAGTTGGGACACGCATCGCAACAACTTTGCGTTGCTCAAGGATAACCTGCTGCCCGCCTTCGACGCTGGCCTCGCCGCACTCATGGAGGACCTGCAAGACCGCGGCTTGATGGATAGCACGGTGGTCTGGTCGACCGGCGAATTTGGCCGTACTCCCAAAATCAACGGCAACGCCGGTCGCGATCACTGGGCTCGTGCGATGAGCATGGTGATGGCGGGAGGCGGCATTCAGGGCGGCCAGGTCATCGGCAAGACCGACGACAAAGGCCAAGAACCGGTCGACGCTCCCTATACTCCAGACGATGCCGCGTATTCGTTCTTCCACGCCCTGGGAATCGACGGCCACAAAGAATACCACACCCCCACGGGCCGCCCGGTGTATGTGGTGCGCAACGGCAGCCTGATCCGGGAGTTGTTTGGATAAGATCGCGTCGCCGATTGTCTTCGCGTTCCGCTTGCAACCTCCGTCATGCTGCGCGTGATGTCCTATGGTAGCGCTCGCGCAGGCCCTGGGGATCATTCGTGGCCTCTGATCATTCAGTGCGTATCGCGCATCTCACGGAGACCTTGACGTACCGTGAAGCGTCACGGCTCCATCGGCTGCGAAGGTTGAAAAATTCCACCGGGCAATTCCATGCGCACCCACGTTACGTTCCTATCCAACGCCTTCAATCAAACGGAGGTGAAGGAAAACTTCTTCAATGATTGTTGTTTTGGCGAGGATGTCGCCTCATGGATGCTCCCGCTTCTCAAGCCTCACCTGGTTTCGTTTGATCTTGATCCCGATCCGTGCCAAGAGGACTGGGGTTGGGAGATCTTGTTAGGGCAGCAGGAACTGCGATTTTTCATCGGAGTTGGCCAATATCCTAGAAATGACGAATTGAGATGGCTTTGCTTCGTGGAGCCCCTACCGCCGCTTTATACAAAGGTGGTTCCCTTTTATCGCCGGTGGCATGCTTCGCGTTACGAAGACGGGTGCCAGTTGATTGCCAATGCCGTGCATCGGGTCCTCGTCGATAGCGGCGAGATATCATGCATACGGTGGTACACCAAAGACGATTTCATGAAAGGGCGTGAGGACAGTTGGACCGATCGTCCGACGGATCTTTGACCCGGTTTTGCGCTTCATTTGCCCACAATGGCTACAATTCGCAGCGGGCCGCCGGAACCGCCGTCGATCTTCATGGGCAGCGCAATCACGTGGAATCGCCGCTCGGGCAGGTTACCCAGGTTGGCCACGTTTTCGAAGATCGGAATGTTGTGCTCGCAGAGGGCCACGTGGCTTTCAAACTTGCGGCTTTGCCCGTAGTCGATGCTGGCCGTGTCAATGCCAATGGCCTTGATCGATCGCTGTTCGGCCAGCCACCGGGCCGCCGTGGGATCGAGCCCTGGAAAATGCATTTGGGTTAAGGCTTCGTCGCCTGTGGCGCTCGTTCCCAGGTATTGCTCGCGGTTGGACCAACGCTGATAGTAGCCGGTGCGCAAGAGCACGATCACGTCGGCAAGCGGGCGCTCGTTCCGCTCCTCCCATGCTCTGAGGTCGGCCAGCGAAACCTGGTAATCGGGATTGTCGCGGCAGGCTTCGCTCACGTCGATCAAAGCAGCCTCGCCGAGCAGTTGGGATAAGGGAATCTTTTCGGCCGTGCGGCGGTCGCGAAAGAAGTGGATCGGGGCGTCGAGGTGGGTGCCGCCGTGTTCTGGCATGGCGAAGCGGTTGGCCGAATAAAAGTACCCGCGTTCGGTGACGCCATAGGGACCGCGCACGAATTGAAAGCCCTCAGTCTCGGTTGGCCAGAAAATGGTATCAGGGCCAAAGGCATGCGTGAGGTCGATCAAATCCCCGGCAGGAAAGGATTGGGGGGCGTTGTGGTTTGCCTGGTGTGCCACGGACGCCTCTTCGTCACCTGTATTTTCCGTCTTGGGCGACGAAGTTTTTTCCTCGCCGGGTTGCCGAGCGGTGCGGGTTTCACAGCCGGTGAAGCCCAACATTCCGAGCACTCCCACGCAACTCGCCATCACGGCCGCTGCACGGACGATTTTCATTGGGAAATTGGAGGGGGCCACGATAGTTCCTTCACGAGAGAATGGGTCGATTTGGTCAAGTCGGCACAGTTGGCGAACACGACGTTCGATTCAGAATTTTGACGATTTCGCGTGAAAGGCGTAACCGGCCAAATCCATTTTTGGTCTTATGCCAATGACGAATGCACAGCAGAGAACCCAAATCGCCAGCCCTAGGCAGGCTTCCTGTTGTTTGCTACCAAAGCGGTATGTTTCTCATTGACACCATCATATTACTGGGCGGCGTACTGCTCCTGCTGGGCATTGCGTCGAGTAAGTTCTCGGCGCGGCTGGGTTTGCCGGTCTTGGTGCTGTTCTTGGCGTTGGGCATGCTCGCCGGTTCCGAGGGGATTGGCCGCATCCCCTTTCAAAACTACGAACTCGCCCACGGCATTGGCACGCTGGCGCTAGCCCTCATATTGTTTGATGGCGGCTTGAGCACGCCGCTGGCGTCGATTCGCGCGGTCTGGAAGCCATCGCTGTTGCTGGCGACAGTGGGCGTCGCAATCACGGCGGCAATCACAGGTTGGGCCGCATCGTGGGTGCTGGGGGTGCCGCTCTATTTTGGTTTGCTGCTAGGCAGCATCGTCGGCTCGACCGACGCCGCGGCGGTATTTGCCGTGCTGCGCTCCGGCGGAGTGCACCTTTCGGACCGGTTGGCCAGCACGCTCGAAATCGAAAGCGGCTCCAACGACCCCATGGCTATTTTTCTCACAGTGGGGCTGATCGAGATCATCGCGGGGAAAACGACACCCGGCTGGGGGCTTCTGGACCTGTTTCTGACGCAAATGCTGGTGGGCGGCGTCGCGGGGCTGGGCGTGGGCGTCGCCGCCGTACACACGGTGAATCGCCTCAACTTGAATGCCGCTGGATTGTATCCGGTGCTCATTTCGGCCTTTGGATTGCTCTCCTTTGGGCTGGCGGCCAACATGTCGGGCAGCGGATTCCTCGCCATCTACATTTCTGGCATTGTCATTGGAAACAGCCGGATTGTGTTCAAGCGAGGGATCTTGTTGTTCCACGATGCCGGCGCCTGGATGGGTCAAATCATCATGTTCGTTGTGCTGGGATTGTTGAGTTTTCCCAGCCGACTGCTCAGCGTGACCGGACAGGGCCTGTTGATCGCAGCGGCATTGGTTTTTATCGCCCGACCCGTCGCGGTGTTGCTCACGATACCCTGGTTTCGCTTCAACTGGCGAGAAATCACGTTTATTTCGTGGGTGGGGCTCAAAGGCGCCGTGCCAATTACGTTGGCAACCTTCCCCTTTTTGCTGAACGTGGAAAGATCGCAACTGTTATTCGACGTAGTGTTTTTTGTGGTTGTAATTTCGGCCGTGGTGCAAGGCTGGTCGTTGCCGAGTGTCGCTCGAATGCTGAAGTTGGAAGTCCCCGCGCCTCCCCAGCCGCCGGTAACGGTTGAGATCAGTTCACTGCACCAAGTCGACGGCGACGTGGTCGATTTCGCCGTTGCGGCTGACTCGCGCGCGGCAGGCCGCAGGGTGAAAGAGTTGGCCCTGCCTGAGGGCGTGGTAATTGCCCTCATTGCCCGAAATCGGCAACTGATCCCACCTCAAGGCAACACGCGGATCGAAGCGGGCGATCATGTGGTGCTGGTGGTAAGGTCGGAAACACTGCCGCTGTTGAATCGGGTTTTTAGCCGTCAAGTAGTGGAACACCCCGAGCTTCCGCCCATGCTGGAATTTCCTCTGCGCGCGCGAGTCACGATTGGCGACCTGGAAGAGGTTTACGGAATTTCGCTCGATGCGCCGGCAGAAAGCACGCTGGACGAAGCCATTCGTTCGCAACTGGCCGACGGCGCAGCCGCTCCTGGCCAATTTGTCGCCCTAGGACCGATCGGACTCTATGTGCGAGCGGTATCGTCTCGAGGCACCATTGAGAGCGTGGGCATGGTAATGCTCACTCAACCGGCGGCACCAGATCATTCTCAGGCGGCAACCAAGGACGTTCCCTCCGAGTCGACGATCAAATCCGCATCGCCTGGCCCACCGAAGCGCTCCGACATCAATCATGCCGCTATCGCTCGGGAAGATTCCAACGCCGTTTTGCCTGAAACGGAATCTGAAGGAGAACCTCAAACGAGTTCTGAGACGTTGTCCGACGACACGCCGGACGACGACGTTGGCCCCAGGAATTCCCCGTCATCCGACTCCGACTGAGAGCGATTGAAACCCTTTTCGGGGCGACTTACGCCGAAGGCGCAGCCACGGCATCGTCCAATTTTCCGTGGGCCAAGAATACCGAACGGCTGGCATACGAGGCCGCCTCGGCGTCGTGTGTGACCAGCAACACGGTGCCGCCATCTCGGTGGAATTCGGCCAACAAATCCAGTACGCCGGCCGCATTGGCCGGATCGAGGTTGCCCGTGGGTTCGTCTGCCAGCACCAACGGCGGCGAATTCAACAGGGCTCGGGCGATAGCCACGCGTTGCCGTTCGCCAATGCTCAATTGTCCCGGCCGATGTTTAAGGCGATGGCCTAACTGGAATCGTTCGAGCAACTCGCCCGCCCGCTTGCGAAGTCGTTCGTCTCCAGGCTCGGCGGCGGCCACCAGCACGTTGTCGAGCACGCTCAGATAGGGCAACAGATGAAAAAGTTGGAACACAAATCCGATGGCTTCGGCACGAAAACGTGCACGGCCCGCGCCCGAGAGCGACGCCAAATCCTGCCCGGCGACAACCACGTTGCCGCTGGTCGGTGTGGACAGCCCTCCCACAAGGGTGAGCATTGTGGTCTTGCCGCACCCGCTGGGACCTCGCACCGCCACGAATTCTCCCCGCTCGATGTGCAGCGAAACTCCATCGAGTGCCCGGACGGGGCCATCCTTGGTGTCGTAAACTTTGCTGACGTTTTCGAGGCGAATCACGGCAGGCAATATCCCCAGCAAAGAAAGTAAGACAAGGCTCGTGATGCGGCCCGGATTAGACCGCTTTGCCGCGCCAAGCGATCAGGCCAAAAACCACCATGATCAGCGCGGCCGCGGCAATGCCAATGCCCAGGTAAAGCGACATCGACCGATTGAGCGCGTTGGCGTCCGCGTCGCGGCGTTCAACATCCCCCGCTGCAGCCTCACGATAACTGGAGGTATCGGTGGGGGGATTGGTTCCAGCGGGGACTGCCGCCGCAAGCAGGCTCTTGTCCGAGGTTGACTTTTCTGCGTCCGAGCCGGCCGCATCAACCGCTTGCGAAGGCGTCGATTTCTCCCCTGGCATCCCAAGCGACAGGGTGGGCACCAACGAACTGATTCCCAGCAGATCCTGGTTCCCTTCTTCCTCGCCGAATTTTTCGGCCAGTTTCATCGCCGAGGCCCGCCAATCCCAGGAAGTCAGCAAATCGGCCCCGGGGTTCTGCCCCTTGATTTCGCACGAGCATGGGCCGAGCAAGAATTGCACGCCCGATTCGGTGATGAGATTCTCCGCCGTGATTCCGGCTCCAATGTACGGGGGCAGCACGCGTCCGCGCCCATACGCGAGAAATACCATGGCCCGATCGGCAAAACGGTCGAGGTCGGGCTCGACGGCCATCAGCATTTGCACCAGAAACCGTTCGGCGGGATCGTCGCGGCGGACGCGAATCATTTGCAACTCGAGCGACAGAGTGTCGAGGTTGGGCTTGGCTTCGGGGTCTGGCACTTTGGGCAGATCCAAAGGCAATTCATTCGAGGCCAGCAGACCATCGGCAGCCTGTTTGGCAACATCGGCAATCACCTTGGCCGCGGCTTCGTTCTCGTCGGCGGCAGCGCCTTCCAACAATAACAGCACCATCTTTCCCTGCTCTTGCGCTTTGCCGATTTGTTGGCGAACGGGTGAATCGATGAGCGAAGCCAACGTGGCGTCGTCCAGGTTCCCCGAATAAAGGGGACGCAAGGCGTGTGGGGCCATGATAAACCACCGCGGCCCTTTCTCGGCCAGATCCTCCCATTCCTGGCGGAGGGTTTTGGGTAGCTGCTCCCATACACCGGCCTCGGTAGTGTTTACCTCGTGGAGCACCAGGTTGGTGCGATGAGGAATTTCGTCTTCGAAAGAGGCGAGGCGGCGATTGATCGCCGCGTGCGCTTCGGGAATCTCGCCCGAATGAAGATAAAACGCGGCATAGGGCCAGGGCGCCCACGAGTCGCTGTACATCGAAAAGCGATAAACCGGCGTATCGCATGCCATGGCGGAAATGCCAAGTGCCCCCAAGGCAATCACGCATAGGGGACCAGACAGCCAACGCTTGAAAACCGAGTGAGGCATGGCGTTACTCTCGCGGGGGCAGTTCAACTCTTGTCTGACCTGCCTGAGTGGGGTTGGGCTGGGCCGAAGCCGCCGTGGCGGCCAACGCGGATGCGACCCCGGAAGGTTCGCTCACCTGCCAAGATACCGCAGCGGTGGCTCCGCGGCAAACGATCACCCCGCGCAAACGCATGCTTATCAAAACGCCGTAGCTCCCCTACCGCAACTGGTCTTCGGCAAATCGGTAGCACTCTTGCTGGGCTCGATCCCAGTTGCCCCGGCCGGCCAATTCAAGAATGGACGCGAATGCTCGTTGCTCTTCGACCGACAACGATTGGGCTTGCTTCACGGCCTGAAACCGCTTTTCAAACTCGGCAAGTCGTGAGGGATTCTTGGTGTTGCAGGCCGTGTACAGCAGCTTTATCAGACGCTGCGTTTGGGGATGGGTCGCCTGAGGATACTGCCGGCAGCCGGGCCAGTACACCAAGAGCACCAGCAGGGCCAATAGGACCAGGAGCGCGACCCCTGGTCGCAGGGCAGAGGTTGGTTCGGTCGCAGGCTTAGAAGGCACCGGGCAAGTCTCCCGCGGAAATGCTGTTCACGGCCGCCCAGGTGTCAAGGTCCACCTTTACGGAAACAAAACGCACGCTGCCATCGCCCAACAGGACGTTGCCGCCTTCCCAGGGAGAGTACATCTGGCATACGTGGCACGTGGGAAAACTCGGTGGATGAATGATGCCAGGCTCGGAAGGGGCCGGGCCGCTGTGGCACAACACCAACGTCGCCGCGCTGTCGCACTCGCTAAAGGGGAAACGGTGCGGGTCAACGGGACAAACTTCGGCGCCGGGTACGACCCCCACCCAGGTTTTGTCGCTAATCGTGGTGTGTTCTCCCAAAAACACCGTATTGCTCAGGCCGTCGGTCACCATGCCCGAATGCACCCGAGAATTGCGGTAGAACGGCCCATTCGCCACGCCGGTCCAGCTTGCCAATGGCGGGTCGTAAGCCCAGGCTTCATCGTGCCCCGAATTCGCGACGTAATGCGAACGCCCAAAGGTAGCCAGCACCTGCCCCGAACTTCCGAGGACCTGTATGGTTCCTCCCTGGTTGGGCGCGGCCGGATTGAGAAACACCTGAATTTCGGTGCGGACCAGCGACGCGTTGCTCGGGTGCCAGCATGACAGACTGCGGTCGAGTTGCTCGGCCAGGGGAACATGGTCCAGATACGCCAGCAGATACGACCCCCACCCCCAGCCAGGCGGAGCGTCGAGAGTTTGCGGATCGGTGCCCGAACTGCCCACCTTGGCGGTATAGCCAGGCGGGTAGTGGCCCTGATTGTCGTGATGGAGCGAAAGCGCCGTTCCCAATTGGCGAAGGTTACTTTGGCTACGGGTGCGGTGAGCCGCCGATCGGGCTGACTGCACCGCCGGCAACATTAGGCTAATCAGCAGCCCGATGATCCCGATGACTACAAGCAACTCTATGATCGTAAATGCCTTGCGGTAAACCATGACGAATGACCGTGCATTTCGAAATCGAAGTTTCTGGCGACAGCATATGGGTGTTTCCCTGAGCAAACTTAATATTTTGATTAATCGAAAACTTGGCCGCTGTCAACCGTTGCTCGGGGCGAACCGGAATTCAGGAATCGGGGGAGAGTTCGGGGATGCCTGCCAATGTCCGTTGCGCCGGCGATTTTTTTCCACCGAGGAAATCGAGCAGAGGTCGATGACGGGTGGGCTTTGGATGTGCCAATAGGACTTATTGGCGGAAATCGTTCAACAAAACGACGGGGCGGGGTCCCGACGTTAAGACTTGGTGGAGGCAATGACTATCGTATTGGCGAGCACGCCCGCACGAGAATCTGGCGATGACTTGGGCTGCGGCCCGTTTTGCGCATTAGGGAGCAATGGCCACACTTCCGGCGATCGGTGTCAATCCTTGAGGTAGTCGAGGGCAGACACCAGACGATACTTCGAGGAATCGTTTCAATCGCAGGTTTTCCCTGGTCTGTGGCTTGATGGCGATGTGTTCTTTCTGGGAATAATGCGGCTGCCATGCTGGCGCGGCTGCAAGCTGTTCGTGATTCGGCGGAGCACCGGAACTTCGTGGCCGAATCGACGGCGCCGTAAAGTAAACCGTGATTGAGTCCTTTTAAGGCCAGACATTCTTGCCAGCTGGCGCGTGATTACGGAGCCGCTTCCAAGGCAACTGCCGATTCGGAATAGGCGGGGGGCAAGCGGCTGTTGCCGTTGGCAGGCGCGGCTTCAACCCGGATCACCACCATCGGAGCCCGCACGCGAGGCTTGGGAGGAGACGGCAACTCGACCACCGGCTCGGGAATAGGCTCCGGCTGGGGCTGAGGTTCGGGAAGGTCTACGGTCGTTTCGTCGAATTGGGCCACGGCCGCTTTGCCGCCCCCTTGGGCAATTTCTTCGTGCCAGGGAAGTTTGCGAACCTCGATGCCTTGGCTTTGAAATGCCGCCGCGATATGTCGGTGGCCAGTAAACAGCAGCACCTGCCGGCCCCGTTCTCCGTACTCGTGCAGCAACTTGGCTGCGGCAGCCACGCGGTCGTCGTCGAAGTTGACCAGCACGTCGTCGAGCAGCAAGGGGAGCGCTACTCCCCGCTTGGCAAAACTGTTTGCCAGGGCCAATCGCAAGCTAAAAAACAATTGCTCGCGTGTGCCGCGACTGAGGTCTTCGATCTCAAAATGGTGGTTTTCGTCGTCATCTACCTTGAGTACGTTCTGCCCTAGCGGCGTCCACACGCGACGATACTTGCCCTGCGACATTTTCTGGAAAAACGCCGAGGCGTCACGCAGCGTTTCCGGTTGCCGCTCAGCCTCGTAAACCTCGCGGATGCAGTCGAGCATGAACGACGTGGCGGCCAAGACTTGCCATCGTTCGATCGCCTGCTTGAGCCGCTCCTGCACGGTTGCCAGTTGCAATTGTTTCTCGGCGAGACGGCGATCCTTGGCCAACTCGGTGCGTTCTTGTTCGAGTTGCGAGAGCGTTTGGTCTTTTTCGATTAACTCTTGTTCCGCCTGCTCCAATTGGTGCTGAGTGAGGCGCAGATAACCCGGCAAGTCTTCGCCGTTCTTGCTGGCGAGCAGGTCGCGGACCACTTTTTCGGCAAACTGTCCGGCGAGGACATGGGCAATGCTCTCTTCAACGGCGGCCATGGCGGTGCGAAGTTCGCGAAGTTGATCGCGCTGCTGGAGCCGCACTTTGAATTCGGCCTCGTTGCGAGCCCGAACCGACATCAGCAGCGACCGCCGAATGCGCGCCAGCTTGGTCACCTGCTGCTTCAGCAGGTCGTACCGTTTGCGGAGTTGCTTGATTTTGGTTTGCAAGGATTCGCGGCGGCGGATAAGGCCTTCTTGCTGCGTGAGTTCTTGTCCGAGCACCCGAAGCTGATCGGCGGCCTTGCCATCGTGAACGGGAAGCTGCAAATCCTCAAGCAATTGCCGCATGCGGTCGGCGAAATTGTCCCGCGAATGCTGCGTGTCGCGTAGTTCTTCGCGACGTCGCTCCAACTGCAACTGCCACTCTTGCAGGCGATGGCAGCTATCGTTCAAGCGGCGAATGTCGTGAGGACGCAATTTTTCGGAAAGCCGGCACTCTTTCAATACCTGCTGCCAACGCTCGCGACAGCGCTGAACCTCGCGGGTGGCGACTTCCAATTGGGCCTCGGCGGCCAGCACGCGGTTTTCCGCCGAATCGCGGGTCGATTCCAACGGCGCCAACGACTGGAGTTGCGACAGCTCATCGAGCGCCGATTGCAACCGCATGGTGGGAATGCCGCCGCCGCCGGGCAAACGTTGATCGAGCTCGTCGCGCTCCTTGCGTGCCCGCTCGATTTGCGGTCGAAGTTGGTCCAAGCGATCTTCGCAGTCGGCCAGACGCAATTCTGCCGATCGTTCGAGCATGGACTTGGCCCCGACCGAAAGGATCAATCCCAACGCGCCAAAGAAAGCCATGGTCCAGCCGACCGACGTGTTCGCGAATTGCGGCATCATCAGACCGGCCAGCACCACCGTGAAACTCAGCACGAAGGCGAACCCTAACCAGGTGAGCGCTCGGCCCGACAGCGCCTGCTCTTCGACGAGGTACTGCCCTTGGCTGCTTACTTCACGGGCGTTGTCTTCCAGGCGTTCGAGCTGTTCGTCCAGTTCGACGCGGCGCCGCAACAGAGCGACGCGTTCCTGCGTCTGCTTGAGTCGCGAAGCGAGGTCGCTGCCGGTCGTGTTTTGACTGGTGAAGCCGGCCTCCATTTTCTTGGCGGCTTGTTGGGCTTCCTGCTCCGCCGACTTGGCGGCCAATTGAATTTTTTCGAGCTTGCGTTCGGCGTTCCGCAGGGCAGCGGCAGGCGAACCGAGCCGGGTGAGCGTGGTGGTGCGGAAACGTTCGAGATCGGCGGCCCGCTGTTGGCCCAGGCCGGTTTCTTCGTATTCAGCGTTGATTTTCTTTTCGAGAATGGCCACGTCTTCGCCGAGCAATCGGGCCTTTTTCTCCAAGCCTTCGATCCATTCGCGGTTGTCGACGAGTGCCGTGATGCGCGGTGCCTGCAACCAGAGCGAATCCTTGATGCCCAGATTTTCCGACTCCAGCCGCAACTCGGTGGCCTGGTTTCGCAAGTCGCCCATCCGCTTGCGGCGACTGCGAATGCGGCTGTTGACGATCTCCAGCTTTTGCGGCAGGTTTTCTGGGATTTCGGGCACCTCGCCCAAGGCTTCGATCCTCGTTTGCAGGATCGAGCGCTGGTTCCAGTATCCCGATGCCGTAATGCCAACCTGAATCAAGGCGAACTGCTGTTGCAGTTGGTCGATGGTGCCTTCGAGCCGTTTGACAGAACTGCGGGCTTCGTCGCGGTCGCGCACTATTCGGGCATAGCGGCGGTTGAGCGACGACAGATTTTCGATTTCGGCCTTGAGCTCTTCTTGCTGCGCGAGCAGCAGCGAAATTTCACAGGGACCGTCTGCTTTGAGCAGTTCTTCGCGGCCGCGCGCCAGGTGGTGTTTGACGTCGCTGAGCGAAACATCCAGTCCGGTGGAGAGATCATACAGCCGCCGCGACACCTCGCGATCGCTCAGCACCCCAATTTCTTGCAGTTCCTCCAGACCGAAGGCAAACACGTGATTGAATACGCTCTCGGGCACGTCGCCCAGCACAGCCCGCAGGCTTTGCAGCGGATCCTCGCCCGAGGGCATTTCTTCCAGCGGCAATCGTCCGGATAGGACCAGTGCGCCGTTTGCCGTGCCATTATCGTGCCGACGGATCTGGAACTTTCCGAGTGGGGAAACGGCCTCAACGCCGCCGCCGGGCGTGCCGCCGTGGCGGGGTGGCAGGTAGTCGCGGCGTACTTTGGAATACCCGTAAAAGACGCCGCGCAAAAATTCCAGGACGGTGCTCTTTCCGGACTCGTTGACGCCGTAAAAGACGTTGAGCCCGGGGCGAATTTGGTCCAAGTGCAATCCGGACCAAACGCCAAAACCGTCGATGCGAATGTCGGTAAGTTTCATCCATCGACCTCCTGGCCGCTCAACAAGGCCGAGCCCAAGTGGGCCACCTGGCCGAGCACGCGTTGTCGGGTGGCCGCGCCAGCCAGGCGGACCAGCCGTTGCAAACTGTCGGGAGTTTCTGGGTCGAGAAACATCTCCAACTCCAGCTTGCGTTCTTGCTCGCCCTCCGCATACCGGTTTAGCGTGCGGAGGAAATCTCCCAAGAAATTTTCTTGGGTGGTCATTTCCTCGGGCAACGGCGTTTGGTCGTCGGGCTGGATGGATACACTCCAAATCGCCGGGCTGCCGTTGCCATATTTGGCTCGCAATGTTTTGAGAAGCGCTGCCGAACGTTTGAGTTGGCGCAACCGTCCCGTGAGGTGGGGCGGACCCGAAACAATCCAGCGCACCAAATGCGAGATTGGAGGGCCGCCGGCGACCAGTTCCGTCACCTCTTGCTCGCAGGCCGCGAGGAGATACTCGTCCATGTTGTCGGCGGTGGCATCTTCCGAGAGGGCGATCACACCGTCGCACCAACGCAGCGCGTCGGTGGCAATCGGCCGAACTTCGACAACGGCGGCCCCTTCCACATGCACCAACAGGCAATGATGCACAGCCGTGGCATTTGGATCGCGGCCCTGCGGCATGCCGGGATAGTAAGAGTTGCGGCGCGGCCCCAAGGCCGGACGGTAACTGTGTGAACCTCCCAGGGCAAAGTATTCCACGGGCGCATTGTGCAGTGGCGTAAGTTCCGACTCCGCCGCGTGCAACACGCCAATGGTGAACAGCCCCCCCTCGTCGCGATCGTAGTCGGTCGCGGTCAGGTTGCGAACCACGCGAGTACGGGCCGGCTCCCCATTTTCTGCGTCGGGCTTCACTCCGGTGTTGCGAAACGCGGTTCGGCTTTGCCCCAGCAATCGTGCCATGGGAAAGCCGCCCTGTTGGAACAGGAATTCGCCTGTCCCGCCAACCGGAAATTGCCGCACGTTGTCGGGCAGGTCAAAACCATCGGGCCAGCGTTCGGGAGCGTCGAGCGCGCTTCCGGCCCAAAAAACTTCGATACCGTGGTCGCCCAAACGGCGAAACTGGTCGAGCAGGAACAGCGGACCGCGAGGACCGGTGGCGTCGGCATCGAGCAAATCCCCCGAGAGGACGACAAAATCCACCTCTTGTTCGATCGCGGCATGAAAGACATGCGCGGCCGCTTCATAGGGAGCGTCGATGAGCAGATCGCGCAAGTGATCCGGAACCTCGGTCAAACCGCGCGGCGGCCGTTCCAGGTGAAAATCGCTGGCATGGATGAAGCGGAATCCTCGACCGCTGGCCATCGGAGCCTCCTTGCGCCGAGATCTCTCGCTCGGTTCGCGCGAGAGACGTCTCCCAATCCTGGGCAAATTGCGATCACGGGTGATGGTGAGTGTCTTGTCACCCTGCCGGGCACAACCGGCAAATACGCATCTTGCGCAATCGGCGGAGCCGTGAGTCTCGCGATGCGGAGTGCCTTTCCGTACTCGCAAGAGGCAGCAACGCCAGTTGAGCAAGCAGGCACAGTTTATCCGGATCGCGATTTCATAGCTACCGCGCTTGCGGCGCTAGAGCCACTTTGCAGCACCGCGACGCTAGCAATGCTGGCAGCCTCGACTCGATGGCCTTGGGCGAATGCCGGTTACGGCACGTCCACCCATTTGCCGCTCTTGGCGCTCTCGAGCACCGCGTCGCACACCTTTTGCGTGCGCAGGCCGGAGCGGAAGTCGGGTTGCACCGGGCGGCCCGACTCCAAACTCTTGAGAAAGTCGGCCAGCGCGTTGATGAACGTATGCTCGTAACCGATGGTGCAGCCAGGCACCCACCAGTGTTTCATGTAGGGGTGCTCGAAGTTGGTCACGTGAATTTTCTGCCAGCCGGTCAGGTGATCCTCGGTCTTTTGGCCAGTTTTCGGGTCGGAATACTTGAAGTATTGCAGGTACTGAGGATCTTCCAGGTCGAAGTACACGCTGCCGCGGTCGCCATTGAGTTCGAACGTATTGAAGTTTTTGCGGCCCCGCGCGTAACGGGTGCTTTCGAACGTGCCCATCGAACCGTTCTTGAAAACCGCCAAAAACATGCAGGCGTCGTCGATGCCCACCGGTTGCATGGCGCCGGTTTCCGCATGAACGCGTTCCTTCACGAACGTCTCGGTCTTGGCCGTAATGCTTTGGATGGGACCATTGAGCCATTCGGCGGTGTCGATCGAGTGCGCGAGCAGGTCGCCGGTTACGCCGCTGCCTGCCACCGAGGCATCGAGCCGCCACAGGGCGGCGCCCCCTTGGGGAACGTCGGTCGCAATCGTCCAATCTTGAAGGTAGGTCGCCCGATAGTGAAACGGCCGGCCAATGCGGCCTTCATCGACCAATTGGCGAGCGAGCGTTATCGCAGGCACCCGGCGATAATTGAACCACACCATGTTGGGCACGCCGGCCTTTTCCACGACGGCGGTCATTTCCTCGGCCTCGGCCACGTCCATGGCCAGCGGCTTTTCGCAGAGGATCATTTTGCCGGCGGCCGCGGCGGCCAGCACAATCTCTTTGTGCGTGTTGTTGGGCGAGCCAATGTCGATCAGGTCGATATCGTCCCGTTCGATCAGCCGCCGCCAGTCGGTTTCGTAGCTTTCGTATCCCCAGTTCTCCGCGAATTCCTTGATCTTCTCTTCCTTGCGCGCCGCGCAGGCTTTGAGCACCGGCTGGTAATCGAGTTTGAAAAACTGATTCACCTTGCGATAGGCGTTCGAGTGGGCCCGGCCCATGAAACCGTATCCGATCATCCCCACGTTCAAAGCCTTGGGCATGGCGCTCACCTTAAATAAACTGTGCTGCGGGTGTACCGAGAGACGCTTGCGAATTCAATCCGTGGATTTTGCCCCCGGCGGTTGGCCTTGGCAACACCTAGGAAACAAGAAAAGCCGCCGCGGATGGAAGGATTGGTGCCATCCGCCGCCATCGGCTGGCAGGCCCGATATTTGTTTTCCATATTTTCTTGACGAACACCCCGAATCGCTGCCACCCTTACCGGTACCGATTCGTTGATCTCATCGCGCGGGCTGTTCTCTGGGGGTTCCCCTCAACTCAATAGGGGTGGAGGGCTGATGGACATCGTCAACGATTCCGCGCGCGAAGCGCCCGCCGCGGGGCCTCTGCGGCGCAAACGCCGCTGGCTGCCGTCCTCGTGGACGACGTTAGCCGCGGCAGCCTGACGCTGAACGCCGACGGCTCGTTTACTTTTACGCCCGACGCGGGCTACGTGAGACAAGACAGCTTCTCGTATAAAGTATTCGATGGCGTCGCTTTCAGCCCAATAGCCATCGTTTGGTTCACGGTCATGAACCCCATGGTGTAGCCGCACGGGATGGCCGGATGTGCTCAGGCAAGGAATCCACGCGCCCCTCGCACCCCTGAAAATCGTTCCCAAGAGAAGTGCGTCTCAGCTATCATGACATGCGAGCCGGTGACACCGACGCCGCTCATCACATCCAGCGGGGAGGAATGGTACCGTGGCACTCTATTTTACGGTCGTCCTGATTCCCGGTTTGGCTTTGGTATGGTACGCCTGGTGGGCGGCGAAGCGGGCGCGGTACGGATCGATCGTCGCGTTCTGCGGCGTGTTGTTTCTCTTTGGGTTGCTCGCCGTTTCGATCGCGGCGCTGCTGCAAGCAATCTTGACGTTCTTGTTGGTAATGTTTTGGTCGGCGGGCGCCCGTCCACGCGTGGTGCTGGGAACGGCAGTCGTTGCCCTGTTGGTGTCCCTAACGCTGGGGATATATCAAGGTTTGGCGCCCTATTTTGCCAACTGGGCGCTTCAAAACGATTATCCGGTACGGTCGGTTGCGGCACGTCTCGCGTACGAAGCCGACCAAACCACGCAACTGGCAGCCAACCAGGAATGGTCGCCCCGAGTCGAGCGTCATCTTCAAATGCTGGAAGAGCGCGTGGCCAAGGAAAACCACTTGCGGGCTCATTTTCTGCAGATTTTGCACGAGCGCACGCTCGCCGATTTCATCGCGGCTCCAGGATTTGGGTATTCTCGAACGTCGTACATGATGAATTTTCAGATCCGCCGAAGCGAACCGAATGAATCGATCCCGCAGCCCGTTCCCGAATATGTGCCCGATCCAGGCTTGCCCTCACCAACACCAACAGCGGTTGCCGCCCCGCAGGAGTCGCACCAGGAAAACCTGTACTGGGAAAGCCTGGACAATTTTCTGAACGGCGCGCGTCTGGGTTACGCGAAAAACGTGAACCACACCATCGGCTTCGAGGCCCATCGGTTCACCAATCAGTTTGATGTTTCGCAAGGTGTGGGCGATCCTCCCTGGCGCTTGACCCGGCTGGAGTTGGTGAGCCTGCTCAAACACGAACGGCCCGCGGTTTATGTTTCGGAGTCCTTGCCGAATATGGACGAACTTCGCAGCGTGCCCACCCGTCCGCCAAGCGGGTTCGAAGCCGCCGCGCTGGAGAGATTGCGCCGCGATGAAAACCTGGTGACCGAAGACCTGGGAAATCGCATTGACATGCTTGGCGCCATTCGGGCGAGCGAAACGTGTCTCAACTGCCACTCGGTGAAGCGGGGCGATTTGCTGGGGGCCTTCAGCTACGAACTTGTCCCTGTCGACTCCCGCCCCGGCAGCATGCCGGAGAAGCCATCCGCTTTTTAGTGCGTTAAGCAGCAAAGTCAAACTGGAGTGATCGCAGCGACTTTGCCGATAAGGCGGATAGTGCGGGCGATGTCTTTGTTCGTCGGCGCCTGCTGTCGTCTTTACTGGCGGAAATCCGTCTGCGGAGAACGCTCCACGTGCGCGCTGGTCTGACCATTACCGCCATGCTGGTACTGCTGTCGGGCGGGTGCTCGTTGATGCCTCGGCCAGCGATTGAGCCCAAGGTATTCAATCCCTTTCCGCAGCTTACCAAGGTGGCCATTGCGCCGTTCTTCAACCTGAGCACCATTCCCTCGGTCGATGGCCGGCAGTTTGCCCAAAGCTACTATCGCGAGCTGCAAGACATTCAAGGGTTTGAAGTGGTGCCGGTGGGGGTGGTGGAACGGGCGCTAGAGGAGTACGGGCTGCAGCTTAGCAGCCCCACCGACGTGCGGGCCCTGGCGCAAATATTGGAGGTGGACGCGGTGGCGATCGGCGCCGTGACCGACTACGACCCTTATTACCCACCTCGCTGCGCGATTGTGGTGGAGTGGTACGCGGCGAACCCTTATTTCCAGCCAATTCCGGTGGGTTATGGCTTGCCGTGGGGAACTCCCTGTGCGGAGAGCATACCGTCGGCGTTGGTTCACGAGGCAGAGTTTGCCGCGGCCCGTGCGACACTCAAACAACAAACGCCGCCGTATGAACCCATTCCGATATCGCCGCTGCCGCCGCCCGCGCCGATAGAACCGCGACGGTTGAATGTCGAGCCCGAGTTGCTGCCGGTACCGGGAGCGATTGAAACGCCGAAAGACGGCCCTCGCACGCTATCGACTTCGCATGTGCAGTTGATACCGCCCCCTGGCTATGCCGGCGAAAAATGTCCCTTACCGCAGGCGGCCCCACCGCCGACCGGGGGCGAATTGACGCAGAGTGTGCAACCGGTGCTGAGGCACGTAGCGACCTACAGCGGCAGCGATCCAAGAGTGCTCACGGCACTCAAGCAGTACCTGTCGCTGCGCGAACAAAAGGATTTTGCGGGTCCGGAGGCCTTTATGCAGGTGAGCGATGATTTCATCCGCTTCTGTTGCCGGCTGCATCTATACGAGATGCTGTCCGCCCGAGGCGGGGCCGGCAAAACCCGAGTGGTGTGGCAATGGCCCGAAAGCCGATAGAGCATTTGGGGTCGCGGTTTGGAACCGCGGTCCCGCCGGCAGCCCGACGCGATACCCAGCGTTCCCATCGTCTGCCTCGTTCGACTTGCGGGATTGGGTTTGATTGCCCGCTACCGCAAAGCTTCGCCATGCCGGACAGAATCCACGATGGGTTCTGCTCTGCAACGGCGTGGTGGAATGAGCAACTGGTGAACAGCGTGACAGGCGACCGCAGCCGAGGCGAAGGCTCGCCTTGGGAAAGATGGCCAGGGATAACGGCCAGGCAGTACATCCGCAGCAACGCGAGGGAGGGGACCGCTGTGACGCAAGACATCAACGTGCTGGCTCTCGTGAAGGGGAATGAACGGTACGTATTCCTCTACAACGACGCATCGCGAGCCGAGACCCTGCGCGTGCTGGGGCGTTACGCCTCGAATCCGGACCTCAGTTTCAGTTGGTACGACGCGGCGGTGCTGAGCCAAAAAATCCGGCAGGAGAGCCAGCCGCAACCCGCCCGGCCGCGATTTGAGCAGCCGTTGTCGAAAGATCTCGACGACCAGTTCTAATGCCGCTTCGCCGCAAGGGAGGACTGCCAGCCAGGAACTTCCTCGTGCCTGGCGGAGACATTCAGCCGCGGCGATTTTCACGGAGCGACCCATGGACGAGGCTATCCGGCGGTTTCTGCAATATTTGCAGGTGGAACGCAATGCCTCGCCGCTCACGCTGAAAAGCTACCGAGAAGACCTGCAATTGCTGAGGGCCTACCTGGCCGAAAGTTACGGCGCCCTGATTCCGCAGCCCGGCGATCTCACCACGCTCGATTTGCGGGGATATTCGGCCTACCTGCATAACGTGGGTTACGCCAAGAGCACGATCTCGCGACGTTTGGCCTCGCTGCGCAGTTTTTTTCGCTTTGGCAACCGAGAGGGCTGGTGCGAGGAGAATCCGGCGAAGCCGCTGCGCAACCCGCGCCGGCATCGCAGGCTGCCGCATTTTTTGAGCAGCGAGGAGCTTTCGACCCTGTTGGAAGCGCCGCCGGCCGCCAATGTGCTCGGCCTGCGCGATCGGGCTATTCTCGAAACCATGTATTCCGCCGGTCTCCGCGTAAGCGAAGTGGTCGGGTTGAACGATACTGACATTGACTTCGATGCTGGCATTCTGCGGATTCGTGGAAAAGGCAAGCGCGAGCGCCTGGGACCGCTGGGGTCTTTCGCCGCCAAAGCGGTGAAGAACTGGCTTGCTCGCCGCCAGTTGCACCCCACGGTGGCCAACAGCAACAACGCGCCCGTGTTCACCAACCGGTTCGGGCGACGGCTGACCACCCGTAGCGTGGGCCGGATGCTGGAAAAACACCTGAAAACGTGCGGCCTCGATCAGCGGACCACGCCGCACACCTTGCGTCACAGCTTCGCCACGCATTTGCTCGACCGCGGCGCCGACATCCGCAGCGTGCAAGAATTGCTGGGGCACAAGAGCCTGACCACCACGCAGATTTATACCCACGTCAGCACTGCTAGCTTGAGAGCGGTGTACGAGCGGGCGCACCCCTTGGCAAACTAGCACTGCCTGTTCCTCCCTGCGGTTGCAATCGCGATAGCGGGCAGATCGGAACCGATGCGCATTTTCTCAAGAATTGTTCAAACCCGAAGGTCGCTGGCAGCCGATACAAAGGGCTGTTCAGAAACAAGCATCGAGGCAGTTCAAGGGAGGTGGAACCCCCCACGGAATCTGCTTTGCATGTTTCTCGGCGTCTGGCAGAGAAACATGGCCGTTAGCTCGGCGGCTCCAATCATTCGATGGCACTGGTTTGCAATTCGAGGTCAAGGAAGACCCCCCTATGGTTCAGAATCGCTTACGAGTTTATTACGGACCTCCCGCCGACGTGGTCACTGAAAGCATGCCGGCGCTGGATGAAAACACCGTGTCGGTACCGCTCGCGGAGATTCTTCCGCTGCTGGTCGACGCCTACGTGAGCAAGCGGACCTGGTTACAAGATTTTCAAAACGATTCGGTCACCATTTCCACCGATCTGCACGAAGTGGTCTTGGCCTATCAGCATCATCGTCGCCCTTCCGCATGAACCGGGGCGACCGTCGCAGGATGTCTATTTGACGTCTGACCCACTTGGCGCGAACACGTTCGCCAGGTCGCAGACACCAAAGTATCCAACATGAGTTCGCGCGCTCAACGCTGCCCAACCGGTGGCGAAGAGCGCGCAACTCTTCGGATTTTCGAAAACCGCCGACAGCAATGTCCGGCGGTTTTCGTGCATGTTGACCGCGCATGTTTGCCAACTTGAGTGTGCACAAGTCGCTTATCCAAAGCCCCGCCCTGAGCATCGCACTCTGCCATCCGAACTTGACCGAACCGGGCCTGCCTCCGCTCCTGCAACCCGAACACTACGTTCAAGCTGCCGAATTGCCGTAGTCGGTCTCCTACGTATGGCCGCGCGGGAGGGGCAAAGCCACAGGCTCCCCCAAGTTCTCGATTTGGAGCCGGGCCCAGCCAAACGCCAAAATGTAACGACGTGCCTTGCGCGGGCCTGGCGTCACCAACCGCGTGTTGCTTTGGATTCGGTTGCCGCCATCCCTGCTAACCGCTGGCCCGCTCCAGTACCTTCTGAAACGGTACGTTGGCCAGCGAACCATAGAGCGGGTTGCGGTGCAGCTTGGCCTTGTGAATTTGCGGACTGGGAACGCCGCACAAAAATCGCGCCAACACGCGGGCGTCTTTGAGCAGCTTGGGGTGTTCTTGCCGCAGCGCGCTCACCCGGTTCCACAATTCGTCGGAAATTTTGCCTGGCATTCGCTGCGGTAACGTTGTGGGTCCTTGTTCCAGGCACCAGGTGCAATGCCCGCACGGCTCGGATAGCGGCTCGCCAAAATGCGCTCCGATTGCCGAGGTTTGGCAGCCATCGTGCGACACCAGGTCGACCACCTGGTGAATTCGTTCCAATTCGCGACCTTCGCGCGCCGCCATTCGCTGATACAACTGCTGGGAGAGCGGGGCCACCGCCTCGGGCCGCTGCAGCCGGCGGTATCGCAACCTCACGCCCGAGGTGCGAAGTTCGATCCATTTTTGCTCGGCCAGGTAGTCGAGAGCCCGCACAATGCGCTGTCGGTCGCATCGCAAGGCCTGCGCAATTGCCGGCACGTCCACGTAAAACCACGTTCTGGCCTTGCGTACTCTCCGCAACACGTCCTCCAGAAACTTCCGCCGCACCCCTTCGAATCGAGCCAGGATTTCCGCCGAACTGACCAGCGGCTGAAATTGAAACAGCGAATACATGGGCGTTCCTTCGCTCAAGTAGCCCTGCAATTCCAAATAGGTGAGCAGCGTGCGCACCACGAGAGGGCGAATGTCGTGCTCCGCGGCCAGTTCGTCCACGCTAATATCAAACGTTTCCGGCAATTGAAACAATTCGGAAACGAGGCTCAGCACTGCCGTGCCCGTCGGCGTGTCGCCGTAGACAAAATTCTCCAACACGTCCAAGTCGTCGGGACAGTAGAAAAGCTGGCACGTGGAGGGCAGCCCATCGCGCCCAGCCCGGCCGATCTCTTGCGAATAGTTCTCCAGGCTTTTTGGCAAGTTGTAGTGGTACACATAGCGAATGTTGGCCTTATCGATGCCCATTCCAAAGGCGATCGTCGCCACCACGATGTTGCGGTCCGATTGAATGAACCAGTCTTGCACGCGAGAGCGTAGTTTGTCCTCCATGCCGGCATGGTACGCTTTCGCGGGAAACCCTGCTTTTTCCAACCGGCCAGCCAACTCTTCGGCGGTGCGCTGCAGTGTCACGTACACAATCGCCGAGCCAGGGGGGCGTTGCCGCAATTGGGCCAACAGCCGAGCATCGCGTTCCCGCTCTTCCACGGCCGACGTCAGCAGAGTGAGGTTGGGCCGATAGAATCCGGTTCGCACGGCGCATTCGGGTTCGATTTCGAAGCCCCGGCAAACGTCCTGCATCACTTGCTCGGTCGCCGTGGCCGTCAGGGCCAAGATTCGCTCGGCTCCATATCGCTTGGCAAAATGCGAAAGCTTCAGGTAATCGGGGCGAAAGTTGTGGCCCCACTCCGAAATGCAATGCGCCTCGTCCACGGCAAACAAGCTCACGCGAATGCCCGTCAGTCGCTCCCGGAAACGCTCGTTGTTGAACCGTTCGGGCGCCACGTACAGCAGCCGCAGGTCGCCGGATCGAATGCGGTCCATCACCTCCCGGTAGTCGTCGGCCGAAAGACTTGAGTCCATCCTTGCGGCGGCGATGTTTCGAGCCCGCAACGCGTCGATCTGGTCTTTCATGAGCGCGATCAGCGGTGACACCACCAGCGTGAGGCCGGGCAACAACAATGCCGGTAACTGGTAGCACAGCGATTTGCCTGCCCCCGTGGGAAACAGGGCCGCCGCGCTGCGACCGGCCAGCAGGTGCTGGATCACTTCACGCTGCCCTGGCTTGAATTGCGAAAAGCCGAAGTGCTCTTGCAGTGCCCTGGAGGGATCGATCGTGATGGCCGGTTGTTGCATGGCGTGCATTTTAGAACATGTCACCAGAACCGGCCAAGGCGGCAAATGCTTGGAAGCGGCCGCGCGGCGTCCGGGCAGAATTCTGGCCTCCAAATGTGTAAGCCAAAATACAGATGTACCGCTCGCGAAGTAGAGTACAATGTGGCCGATTGCCTCCTTGGACTCCGGCGGGAATCAAAACCGGTGCGCATCCGACACAAGCTTGCAACTGGGCGGTAGGGGTGCATCGCCTGTAACGCCATGGTCGCGAGAGTCCATTCGTAATCAGTGGCAGCTTAACGGAAGCCCTCGCGCGGGACGCGGCACAAAACCGCACCTGCGCCCGGTTACCGCGGGCTGCCTTCATCCCTTAAACGATCCCCCCCTGGTATTCCACTATGTCCAAACTCATCGCTGCTGCCTGCACCGCGCTGCTGGCCATTTTGGCTTCTCTGCCCGCCGAGGCCCAGAACCTTCCTGCCACAGGTACTCAAGTCACTTACAAGGGCACGGTTTCCCCATTGACCCCGTCGCGGACCGTCGGGCCGCCGAGCAAATCGTTCGAACTGGTGCTCTTGTTCGACGAAGTGACCGATGCCGGCGCCAAGATTTTATGGCACGTGGAAGAAAGCGGCAGCGGACGCTGGCCCTGGGCCGAACGTTTTGGCGTCTGGACGACCGATGGCCAAGGAAAGATGACGGGGCTGGGACCCTCGCTCCTGTACGATCGCGGCGAAGGCACGTCGATCATTGCCCTCGCCGCGCCGCTGTTGGTAACCAAGGAAAAACTGGCCGCCGAGGCCGAGTGGAGCGACGACAAGTTCGACTACACGGTGCAAAGGCGAGCCAATATCGGTGAAACACCCACCTGGCAAATCGAGGTTTCCAACAATTACGGCTGGCAAAGGGTGCTATGGCGCGAAGATCAGTCGCCGCTCGCCCGCCAACTCCGGCAGCGGGTGTTCATGGGCATGGGCGAGGAATATCGCCTGGAAATGCAAGCCGCTGAGGTCAAGCAGCTTTCAGGGGATGAACACCAGGCGGTTGTCCGCGGCTACCAGGCGCTGCTGGCCCTGCGAGGCAAGCTCAATCGAACCGATCGCAAGGAAGATCCCACGTTCAATGAAAAGCAGCTTGCCCTGCTGACCGAAGCGCTTCCCGCCCTGCGCCAAACCGTTTCGACCGGCTCGCTGGTGAAAGTGGTGAATTCTGCTCGCAGCGACGTCGAGGAGCAAAGCGACCGCTCGTCGGCAGTCGAAAAACTCGCGGCCCAACAGGTGGGGCAAGCCGTGCCGGAGTTCAGCCTGGAAGGGTTGGGCGCCGCCAAACTAAAGAACGACCAACTCGCCGACCAGGTTACCGTGCTCCATTTTTGGGAATACCGCGATGCCCCCCTCAAAGAGCCCTATGGCCAGGTGGGCTATCTCGATTTTCTGTATCAAAAGAAAAACCCCGAGGGTCTTCGGGTATACGGCATTGCGGTGGATCGCGGGCTGGGCGAAGCGGCCACCCGTGGCGACGTGGTACGCAGCGTGCGCAAACTGGCCAGTTTTATGAACCTGGATTACCCCATTTTGCTGGACGACGGCAGAGTGCTTGCCCGGTTTGGCAATCCGCAGTCGCTCGGGGCGCCATTACCCCTGTTTGTGGTTGTGGGCCGCGACGGCAAAATACTGCATTACCACGTCGGACACTACGAAGTGGATCGCAATGCTGGACTCAAAGTGCTGGACGCCGTGGTAACCGAAGCGTTGAAGGCAAAGTAGCCTGCCCCCCTCATCAAAATCGAATGAGCCGTGCCGATCCTCTTGGATAGGCACGGCTCGCTGTAAATCATCTCGCCGAGTACAAGGGCGTTTAGACCGTGTTCGTGTTCATCATCGCACGCGGAACGAATCCATGAATCGCTGCACGTCGGCTTCTGGGATACTGTCGCCCGCGTAAATGAGCTGATACATGCGGTTTCCTACCATGTACAGCCGCACCATGCGGAAGGCACTCGGCGAGTTCGCCTTGAAGCGAATTTCGATACCCCGGTGTCCATCGAGCCGAATATCGGATTGGGAGAGGACCGTGCCTTGTGTTTGCCAGCCTTGGCCGGCGCCGTTCAAGGCCGCCGATGTATCAAACAGCGGCGAGGACGGGTAGTCGTTGTACATGACCATCAACGCATTGTTGGGACGGGGCTCCACAGCTGCTGCGTGAATATCGATCATTCCCACGGCGGTAGGCTGCATTTGCTTTTCAATCTTGGGATTGCCGGGAAAATCGACGGAGTATTTCCCCAGCGGTGAAACATAGTTCCTCCAGCCACTTACAGGACGCCCGCCCGCTTGGAATTGATTCTTGGAGGACAGGCGCGATCCGGCGATGCCCGCAATGATCAGCACGGCAAGACCAATGATCCCGCCCAGCGCCCAATACATGCCCTTGTTGCTCGATCTGGCCGGAACTGCCGGATATTGCGCGGGCATGCCGGCCATGCCCATGGGTGGCATGCCTGGAAAAGGTGGCGCCGGTGAAAAACCCTGGGACGTGCCCGGGGGACCAAAGTTGCTTGGAGGCGGAGCCCCGAAGGCTCCCGCGTTGGGGTAATTGGACGCCGCAGGCGTGCCAAAAACAGGCCCAGGGGCGTGAGCGCCAATGACAGACGCTGGGGTTTGCCAGTTGCCCATTGGTGCTTCCGAGTTGGCCAACGGCGGGTTCCCTGGTGCGGCAGAAAGTCTCCCCGGAATCGCTTGAGGATGGGAGGGTGGTGCCAAGGGCGAACGCATGGCGGGTTGCAGAGGAGAACTGCCCGGCGCGGCAACGGGAGGAGGAACCGCCTGAGAACCGGCGCTGCCGTCGTCGGCTGGTATTGAAATCGTACTCCCGCAGGAGGGGCACTTGGCCTTCTTGCCTGCCATGGACAGGGGAGCCTTGAAACGCTTGCCGCATTCGCAACTGGCAACGATGTTCATGATGAGAGCCCTCGGCGTCGTGCAACCCGATGCTTCGACTGAGACGTCGAATAGAAGTGAGGATTGGACCTCGGACACGACCCGGGAGTATAACACCGCGAACGTCGAATATCGAAGTTTTTGTTGCCGTCTTACCCATCGAATCGCGGCGCGGCGATTGACGGGCGAACAGAGTTCGGTTGCCCCAGCGAACACAATAACGGACGCCCGACAATTCACGCACGCGATGGACATGTGCCCTGACCACGAGCGCTGAGGGGCGATATTGGCGCCGACCCGTCGAGAAGAAATTATGAACCCGCCAACGCGCAAAAAAGCAGGGGCCTTCAACGTGCCACATCCACATTGGCACGGCAGGGTGGCCAGGGGCAAGACAACCACCCTACCTCAGACGTTGAAGGCCCCGCGGGCCAGTCTCAAGTTAAGTGGAAGGGGTGAGAAGCAAGACATGTACCAATTTATAAAATGAATCTGGATTTTATTCGCAAGGCATTTCTGAATAATAACTTAACAAAAAGAGCGACGGCGGCCGTCTCATTTTGAGGCATCCACGACCTCTGCGCCCGCGTTCGTTTTTGCGATACATGCTGCTGCGAAAACGATCAATCGGATTGCTAGCAGATCCAACCGGGGTCATTCGAGTTCCGTTTTTGCAAGATATTGTAACAAAATGAGTTAAGTACGAATAATGACTTTCGGCTCGATCGTTCGTCTCATTTTGAAACGCTTTGGTCGGTCAACGCCGCCCGATTCAGCGCTTCAAACGGGAAATTCAGCTTGGCACTGAATTGTTATCGGACCAGTCGTTCGCGAATACCGGTGACGCAATGGTTTGGTTCTATTCTGTGCCCCACTTGCCCCCGTGTCGGTATCGAGCGTCGGCTGTTGGTGTCCTCTCCCGTTGGTTCGAAAGCTTCTCTAGCGCCATGACGCGACATCGGATACAATCGCGGTTCATGTCAGGCATGTTGGCCTTGCCGGACGGGCAAAACATAGGGAGATAGGTATGTCCCAGGCGACAACGATCGTAGTTCGCGGGGGATTCCTCGCCTTGATATGGCTGGTGTCGATCCAGCCGCAACTCTTTGCACAGCCAGCCGCGGCACCGAGGTTCTCGGTTACCCTAAGCGACAAGGTTGCCCAACAGCCGGTGACGGGACGACTGTTCTTGTTTTTTTCGCAGAAAAACAATCAGCAACCGATGGAGGGCCCCGACTGGTTCAATCCCGAACCCTTCTTCGGCATTGACATAGCGGCCATGAAGCCGGGGGAAACCGTGAGTTTCGACGATTCCGCCGATGGTTTTCCGGCTCCCATTTCCCGCTTGCCTCCGGGGCGTTACCGGGTGCAAGCCCTGCTCGACCACGATTTCGCCAACGCTAAACCTTCGGAGGGCGCCGGCAACTATTACAGCGCCGCGCAAGACGTAGAAGTGGGCACGGGCCGCGAGATGCTGCTCACGCTCGATCGAACGATCCCCGAAAAACCATTCAAGAACAGCCGCTGGGTTCACGAGGTGGTGCTTACCAGCAAACTCCTGTCCGACTTCCATGGTCGCGAGGTGGCGGAAAAAGCCGCCGTCATTCTCCCGCTGAGCTATTACGACCAGCCCGACCGCCAGTACCCCACCATCTATATCATTCCGGGTTTTAGCGGCAGTCATCGCCAGGCCGAACGATACGCCAACGGCGTGCAGCCCCTGTTCGCCGGCGAACAGGAATTCATCCGGGTCATGCTTTCGGGGCAGTGCAAGTGGGGGCATCACGTGTATGCCAACAGCGCCACCAATGGTCCCCGCGGCGATGCCCTGGTAAAGGAACTGATTCCTTACATCGACACCAACTTCCGCACCATCCCCGAGGAGGGCGCCCGATTTCTCAACGGACACAGCTCGGGCGGATGGTCCAGTTTGTGGTTGCAGGTGAACTATCCCGACACGTTTGGAGGAGTCTGGAGCACTGCCCCCGATCCCGTGGATTTTCGCGATTTCCAGCAGGTGAACTTGTACGCGAATCCGCCTTTGAGCCTATATTCCGACGAACAGGGCAATCGGCGTCCGCTCGCTCGCCGGGGGGGCAATCCGGTGTTGTGGTACGGCTCGTTCGGACTGATGGACGACGTGATCAAACGGGGCGGCCAACTGCGATCGTTCGAAGCCGTGTTCAGTCCGCTCGACGCCAACGGCGAACCGCAACAACTTTGGGATCGAGAAACAGGCAGAATCAATCCCGACGTCGCCCGCGCCTGGCAAAAATACGACATCCGTCTGGTGATTGAACGAAATTGGGAAACCCTGGGTCCTAAGCTGCAGGGCAAACTCAACATCATCATGGGCAGCAATGACACGTTTTATTTAGAAGGCGCCGTGAAACAACTGGCGGGTTCACTCCGCGACCTGCGAAGTGATGCCGTCGTCGAAATGGTCGAGGGCGCCGATCACAGCTCGCTGCTGACCGCCGATCTGTTTCGTCGCATTCGACAAGAGATGGGCCAATCGTTCCGTAATCGATACAGCCAGCGGTGAAAAATGACGGCTCACGGTTCCGCGACCACGTCCGATGCGAATCGCCGCCAAACGGCGTCACGAATAGCGACTCCTCCCTCCAACAGGGACGAGGCCGACTCCTCGACGCCCGAAGCGCATTCTCAATCCATGTCTTTCGTGCGGATCAACAACTGCTTTTGGCCCACGCTGATGGGAGCCCTGCTGTTGTGGTGCGCGCTGCCGCCGTTGGGGTTTTGGCCGCTGGCCTGGCTGGCGCCGGTTCCCTGGGCCTGGTTGATTGCTCTGCCAAAATTGCCCCCTCGCCGCGAGGCATCTCAGCCAGCAAACGGTACGCTCGAGCAAGCTGCCCGCCCACGGTGGTATGTGCGATGGATGTTATGGCATCGGCCACTCGGTCAGGTCTACTGGGCGGGATTCGGTTTCTGGCTGGCAACGCTTTACTGGCTCACGCTACCGCATTGGGCCGGTGCTTTGGGCTGGATCGCCCTTTCGTGGTATTTGGCCTTTTATTTCCCTTGCTTTATTGGCACCGCTCGGTTGCTGGTGCATCGGTGGAAATTGCCGCTGCCGCTGGCGTCCGCCGTGGTCTGGACCGCGTGCGAGTTCGTGCGGGGCCATTTTCTTGGCGGTTTCACCATGGCCAGCCTGGGACACACGCAATACCTGTGGAGTTCCCTCATTCAAATTTCCGACTTGGTGGGAGCCTACGGCGTCAGCTTTGTGGTGATGTTTTGCGGTTCCGCCATTGCCACGGCGTTGCCCAGCCCTTTGTGGAAAACGAGCGCGGATCGCGCCGAAACCTCGCCATTGCCCGCCGCGACGACAAGCCTGTGCTGGGTCTGGCCTGCCACGGCGGTTGCGCTGCTTGCCGGAGTACTTGGATACGGTTACTGGCGGCTCGGCCAAACCTGGGAACAGCCCGGCGAAAAGGTTCGCGTGGCCCTGATTCAAGGTTCTTTCGATACGACATTCGAGCCCGATCCGGGCCGCAGTCACCGAATTCACGAGCGTTACCTGGAACTCACGCGCAGTGCTCTCGAAGAATTCGGCCCGGTGGATCTGGTGGTTTGGCCCGAAACCATGTTCGGCCCTCGGTATTACACGTTTGCCGAAGAATCGCTCCCTCCTCCTGGAATGTCGGTCGGCGAATACCTCGCCCGACGCCATGAGTTGCTCCGGGGACAAGAAAAGCTGCTCCAATGGACGCTGCGAGGGTGGAATTGCGCCTTCCTGACGGGCATCAACATCGACCATTACGGTCCGCATGGACTGGAAGATTACAATGCGGCGCTGTTGATCAGTTCCGAAGCGAATGAAGTCGCCCGCTACGACAAGATGCATCCGGTGATGTTTGGCGAATACATTCCATTGGGCGACTACTTCCCCTGGCTCTACGATTTTTCGCCCATGTCCGGACCCCTCAAGCCGGGATCAGGCCCCGTGGCCATGCCCATCCAGTCGCTGTTGTTGGCACCCAGCGTGTGCTTCGAAAGCGTGTTGCCGCAGGTAATCCGAGGGCATGTGGCGAGGCTCACCCAGGAGGGTCGCGAGCCCGACGCGTTGGTCAACGTGACCAATGATGGCTGGTTCTACGGTTCAAGCGAACTCGATTTGCACCTGATCTGCGGTGTATTTCGGGCCGTGGAAAATCGCAAGCCCTTGCTGGTTGCCGCCAACACGGGCTTTTCCGCCTGGATCGACCAGCATGGGAAGTTGCAAGCAAAAGGACCGCGACGCGCGGAAGGGAAGTTGCTGGCCGAAGTGGGACGCCACCGGGGAGTTTCCCATTATGTGCTTTGGGGTGATTGGCTAGCGGGCATTTGTTTGGCCCTGTCCGCCGGAGCGCTCGCGGTTGCCACGGTACAACGCTTACGACCCGACTTGGCCAATGGTTCCGCCGGAATGTCGTGATCAGCGCAAAAGCTGGCTGCAAAATATCTTGCGGCGCATTTTCGCTGGCCTTAGGTCGGGGGGTGTTGCGGGATGCAACATTTGGGTGGGGACTCGGGATTTGGGGCTTTTTCGTTGACATTGACTTTTGCGGCTGCCTATACTCGAAGTACATTTCGTGTATCCTTTTACTGGCCAGACAGTTGGGCACGAGAGGCTCTAGGTTTGCCGCGAGCCAGGAAGGCTCTTCATCCTAAGTCGATTCTCGTGCCAATATTCCAGCTCAAACCTCCCAGATTAACGCAGCGGGGAGGAGGGCCGTCTGTCGCCAGTCGGTGACCATTGTCCGACATCCCGCATTGCGCGTGTACAGAGGAGAGCCCTGGTGAACCTGATCGGCAAAATCCTGGTCGTGCTGGTTTTTGTCATGTCCCTGGTGTTCATGACCATGGCTTTGGCCGTGCATGCCACACACAAGAACTGGCGGGACGCCGTGCTCCGCACTGCAGACCAAGTGCAACTCCCCGACAAGCCCCTCGGCTTGCGCCCTCAGTTGGAGGCCGCACGCGCCGAGCAGCAGCGTCTGCAAACAGAACGGAATCGTCTGCAGGCCGATATTGAACAAGCCAAGCGGGAGTGGGCCATGCGTTTGGCTCAGCTCGAAACGCGCAACAACGAACTCACGGCACAACTCACCAACGAGAAAGACCAGTTGGCCACGGCCAATAACACGCTCCGCGACGCCGTGGCCCGCATGCAGGCGGCGGAAGAAAAAACCAAAACGATCCAGGCCGAGGTCGAAACCCTTCGCGACCAGGTAAACACCATTCGCCTGCAGCGAGACGACAACCTGAAAAAGGTCGTCGAACTGGGCGATCAACTGGGGGATATCACCGGCAAGAAAGATCGCCTCGAAGCCCGCAATGCCCAACTCGCTGCCGAACTTTCCCGGTATCGCATCGCATTGAACGACGCCGGCGTGCAACTCGATCGCACGGGTCCGCCCCCGGTGAAGGGCGTGGTGCTCAAAACCGATCCCGACGGCTACGTGACCATTTCCATTGGCTTTGACGATGGCCTGGAGAAGAACAACGAACTCGACGTATACCGGATTGGCGCAACTGAAGCCTCGACCAAGTATCTCGGTCGAATTCGCGTGATTAACGTCTACAACGATCGCGCCATTGGTCAGGTCATTCGCCGAGAAGGCGTGATCCAAGCCTTCGACCGCGTGGCGACCCAACTATAAATCGCGGGCACTGTCACCTGGCAACGATCGGCGGCCGCGATCCCCACCGGCTTTGGTGTATAATCCGTTGCCCTTCGTGCATCGCCTGCAACACTATCCGTGAATCGAACTGGCAAGCAGCCAGCGCATCTTGAGGAGATCCACCGTGGCAATTGGCGGACAGTTTGGTCAACCCCAGCAACAAATTCCCGGCCAACAGCAGGGAGTGCAGGTTCAGAAGCCTAAGTCCAACATCTACACCATGATGCTGTTCTTGTCGCTCATTGCGCTGGGCCTGGCGATTTTAATGCTGTGCCTGGAAATGCAAAAATACAATTGGAACTACAAGGCCGACGACGTCGGTCCGGGGCCCTCCACGCGTTTCGACCGGCCAGCGACGGTGATGGTCGCCGCCGCGGAGTGTCTTTCTACCAGCGTTGCCGCAAGGTCCTAACCTTGCGTCCGACCAACGCGCAAAGTGCGCAACGGTTGGCGAAATTTCCGTAGCGCAATTCAGCCACATGATCGGCGCGATGCGTTCCGCCTGGCGTCGGGTACCATCTGCTTTCTGGCGTTGATCATTTCTGCGGGCGCTGAAGGCGATCCCAAGCATCGCGAGGCTGTGGTTGTGGCGAACGCGGTTGATCGCACAACGGCTATTCAATCCGCGCCCCCACGCCAAGCCAACGTGCGATCGCCGATCTTACGGAGTGAGCTGATGCTCGCCCCCGGCAAATTGCTGGTGGCAGGCGTTGCAATTCAGCAGCATTTCGCGCCATGCCGAACTGGCCGCGGCGTCATCCCCCTTCTTTGCCGCCTGATAGAGCACGCCGCCCGTCTTGCGAACCGCCAGCGAGTGCTTTTTCCAGGCGTCGGCGTCATCGTCCGGGGCACGTGTCAGCAGCAGGTTAGCGGCTTCGGCCAAGGTGAGCGCGTCGCCTTTCACCGCCTTCCACGCGGCGCGATCCTTCTCCGGCTTGGCTAGTTCCACCTTCAACCGTTTGTAACCAGGCTCGAATACGTACTCCATGAACTCGTGCATGCTTTCTTCGACAGGTTGAACCGAATCACTCTTCTTGTCGGCCGTTGCATCCTGGTTATCCGCTGCCAGGGAGTCGCCGGGAGAGGTCGCCGCCGCAACCAATAACCCTAGTCCCATGCCAACAGCCAAGATCAATGCCAAAAATGAAAACGGACGGATGCAGCACATTGGTTAATCTCAACTGGAAGGAGGATCAGTACGTTCCCGAGTCAACGGGAAGCACGTAGCGGGCATTGACGTCGCGAGTGCGCGCTTCCGATTCAGGTGCGCTCGGGACTGCGGAAGCGCCTGTCCAATCGTGACCAGAAACCACTCGCGTTGCAAGGTGTATGGATGTTGTGGGGAGCAGCCCTACACGCTCCATCCTCCCGAAGCAGCGGCAAAGGTGACCACGTTCAGCACCGCCAGACTTAAAAGGCAGATTCCAATCCAAAACGCAAACGCGGCCGATGCCTTGCCTTGTCGAATGATAATGGCAACCGGCACGGCCGCGGCAAACAAGAGCAGGATCGCCCCCGCCAGCCCAACCAGCGCCTGACACCACCGCGGAAAACCGACCCAGCCAAGCATGGTCAATCCGGCGAAATTCCCGGCCACGGCGCCAAATACGACCAACAGAATGTCCGCGCGGAACTTCTGTTCTGGTTCGCTCAAGAGTCCCAGGGCGCTTGATGGCGCGCTCGGTTCGGCGGATTGCTCCACCAGAAAGCCCGGCGATATGGCTGGCCCGCGCACGGCCCGGTAACCAATCTTCCATAGCGCGAGCCACGCGGAAAAAGATAGCGCCGGTCCCAGATACCGTACTCCCCACGTCCGATGGCGGTCCCCCTCGTCCAGGAGGCGATTATCTTCCACAAAGAAGAAAATCGTGCCTGCCGTGATGGCAACCAGCCCTACCAGCAGCAAGAGTTCACGCAGCAGCACAGGGTTAGCTCCCTAGCGGGAATAACGGCCCATGGCAAGGTTCGGCGACGCCCCCTGCCATGTACGCGCAATTTCCGCGAACTGGATTGGCGATTTACGCGTCGCGCCCAAAGCAAAGCAGGCACATATCGTCGGATTGTTTGTAGTCGCCCACAAACTGTTGCACGTCGGCGAGGATGCGGGCACCAAGATCGCGCACGTTCTTGGCCGGCTTCGCCACCAGTTCGTTCAGCCGCTCCAACCCGTAAAATTCCTGGCGGTCGTTGCTGGCCTCGCTAAAGCCATCGGTATACGCGGTGAGAATGTCGCCGGGCTTGAGCTGCAGGTGATACTCTTCGTACTCCCAGTCTTCGTCCACCCCGATTGGCACGCCCGACGCTTCTTCCCCCACTTCCTCCACCGTGCCGTCGGCGTGCCGCAAGATGGGAGGCATGTGACCCGCGTTGACCAAGGTGACGTCGTGGGTGTTGATATCGATCACTGCCAACAGGAAGGTGACAAAACGGTCGGACCAGCCGCTCTTGATGAATGCCTGCGATAATCTGGTGATCGCCACGGCGGGACTGCGTTCGCCCACCAGCCAATACCGCGCATCGGAAGTGACTTTGGCCATGAGCAAAGCGGCGGAAACGCCCTTGCCGGCCACGTCGGCCACGATCACCCCCAGGCGATTGTCCGGCAGGTGAACATAGTCGAAGAAGTCTCCGCCAACCTGGTTGGCGGGCTCGTAGTAGTCAAAGAACTGGTAACCGGGAATGTGTGGCGGTTCCGAGGGCAAAAATCCCTGTTGCACGCGATGGGCCAGCGCCAAGTCGCGCTCCAAAGCCTGCCGCGACAGGGCCTGCTCGTGTAGCTTGGCGTTTTCCACCGCAAATGCCGCCTGCGATGCCACGCTCGCCAGTACCTCCAAGTCATCTTCCTGAAAACGGCTGCGATGGTCATGGGTATCGATCTGGATCAACCCGATCGCTTCGCCGTCGCTGGTTACTAGCGGCGCGCACATGAACGAGCGAATGCGAAAATCGGCAATGCTCTCGCTCATGGCAAATCGCGAATCCGAAGCCACGTCTGCCGACAGTACGGCAGTCTTGGTGGTAAGCACCTCGTTCACGATGGTGCGGCTGATCCGGATGGTGTCGTCTTCGCCTGCCCGACGGTATTTCACCGCCTTGGGTATCAACGGCCCATCGCTGCTGGAGAGCAACACAAAACCGCGATCGGCTTGGAGAAACACTTTGAACAGGCTATCCAGAATTTTGGGCAGTACGGCGTCCAGTTCGAGCGACTTGGCCAGATTGTTGGTGATTTCGAGCAGGGCCCGCAGTTTCACTTCAGGGTTTACCGCCAATCGCACGCCGGCGCTGGAGCTTACCACATCCACCTTCGACATCACTTGCGAGCCGCGGTCGCCAACACTGTTGTCGACCATCATGGGCCAGGGCGAATGGGCCACGGAAAAGCCGTCGCGACCCGGGACTTCGTCCAATCCCACGGTGCCGCCCATCGCGCCGCTGCCAAGTTCGTCGAATACAAACATCATCTCGCAGATTTTGACTTCGTCGTTATGCCGCAGCCGATGCTGGCCCACAATCCGTTCGCCGTTCACAAACGTGCCGTTGCGGCTTCCCAGGTCTTCGACGAGGTAACCTCCAGCATCGCGCAAGATGCGCGCATGCTGCCTGCTGACGGCGCCTTCTTCGAGCACAATGTCGCAGTTGGGATGGCGCCCAAGAACGGCCGATTCACCCTCCAGGGGAAATTCCTGGCCAGGATTCAGCCCACTGATCACGCGTAAGACGACCATAATTCGCTGCATGCCCGGAAATGCCGCGCGATACGCCCCCTCTAACGTGGCGAATCGAGCGGACGGAGCGGTTGGCTAACGGCGCCGTCGGTTGCTTCCAACTACCGGCCGCCAGAAAACAGCCAGGCCGGGTGCGTTGAGACGAGCAAGGCGCTAGTAAATCGAATGTCCGATTGTAGGGCGGGCCAAAACAAGGCGTCAACGGGCGAAGCAGTGACAGCGTAACGGAAAATCAAGACACATGAAATTTTGAAACGCTATACGCGGTGCGGCGTACAGGCACCACGCTGCAAACCTCCATGCCTCGCCAATCTTCCCTGGAGAAGGACTGGCGAGCGGCTATTGTTTTCGTTCTTGCCACAGCCGGCGTTTGGCCTCCAGCAATCGCGAAGTATGGCCCGCCGCCTCTTCGGCAGGAGGCTGTTCGCTCTCGGGCGCGATGGTGGGAGCGCTGACGGCGGAAGTACGGGCAGAATGCTGCGGGTAAGAGGTGTCGCCCGTAGCGGCCGGACCGGTCCAACCGGCGTTTTTCTTGGCCAGGTCGTCGGCGAGTTCGGCCTTGCGGCGGCGAAGTTGAATCAGCCGCTCGTTGCGTTCATCAGCAGGCTCTTGCATTCGTCGCTCGGCCAGTGCTGCCGCCCACCGGGCAGGCAGGCGGCCCAGGCGAACGCGGCGAAAGAACACGTCCAGCAAAAAGAGGCACCCGGCCAGAAAAACGAGCAGCGGCCAAATGGCCTCGCGTGATTCCACGGGGCTCAAGTCATCGCGATATACGTTAGTGGCCAACATGTCCGCAAGGGCGAGCGATTCGGCCTCGCCGCCAATCACGCGGCCGCTTTTTCCGCCCTTGGGTTGCAGGGCGGCCAACTCGGCCAGAAAGCGGCGATTGGTTTCCCGGGCTCGAAATTCGGCCGAATAGGGAATGTCGATCCCCAGCCGGATGGGCGCAAAACCCACACCCGGCAAGATGGTAATGAAATGCACACCGGGTTGAGAAACGGGCAATTCGGCCACGTAGCGTCCGGGAGCCACTTGGTTGAACGGCAATGCGTGACCTGACATGGCCGGGTCGGTCAGCACGCCAGAAACGGGCAGAAAGTCGAGGAAGCCTTCTTCGCCCAGCCCTGCGAGCACCACACGAATCTTGCCGTCTTGCTCTTCGGCGGTGACCTGAAAATCGCCCTGGCCGGTGGAGGGACGGCTCGCCCACCGCACAAGCTGCACAAAGAGCTGATCGTAATGGGCCCAATCGGTCCATCGGGTAGCCCAGCGTTTGCCGGCATCGGCGGCAAACACGGCCGTCCGGCCCAAACCGTAATTCCAAGTGGCCAACAGCGGACTGCTGGCCCCTTGCGGCACCGGCGCCTGCCACGGAATTTCCACCAGCGGATTTTCCTTGGGCGAGGTGAGCACCACGCCGCTGAGCGGTGGCAGCGGCCCGGAAATGCCTGTCAGTGCCTCGTGGCTCCGCGCAATCTGCGGTTGAAAACCGGCCGGTTCTTCAAAAATGAGTGGGCGGGAAACCCGCCCGGCTTCTTTGACAAAAATTCGGGGAATGACGCGAGGATCGCGCACTTCGTAGTATTTGCCGCCCCCTAGGGTAGAAATTTGCCGCAGCAGGTTCGCCGCGGCGTCAGTACCGACGGCAACCGAGCTCACCGTGATGTTGGCCTTCCGCATGTCGGCCGTGAGCCGGGCAAAATTGTTCGGCGGGGTTTGACCGTCGGTTAGCACGATCATGTGCTTGACTGCGGCTTCGACCTTGAGCAGCGCATTGAAGCCTTCGACCATGGCGGGAAACATGTCGGTGCCGCCCCCTTCGCTAATGCGGCCAATGCGAGCGATGACCGCGCCGGCGTCGCCCCGCCGCTGTATGGGCACCGCCCAAATGGGATCGGTGTCGAATGCCACCACGCCGACAAAATCGCGGGCCCCCAGCACCTTCACGGCCTCGCGCGCGGCCGCCTTGCTGAGTTCCAGCTTTTGACCCGACATCGAGCCCGAACGGTCGATGACAATCATCAGCGCGCCTTGCGGTTGCACCTTGAGATTCTTGATCTGAAAATCGACCGGCATCGCGGCTTCAAGCTTGGTGTCGGTCCAGCCGCCCGCTCCCAACGCATTAGGCCCGCCGAGCATGATCAACCCGGCGCCAAGCTGCTGCGTGTTTTGCACCAGCATTTCGACTTGGCGATCGCTGAAATCCGAAAGGTCCGCGGCCTCATTGCCGCTGATTCGCGGTACCCCGGCCATGATCACGGCGTCATAGCGTTGCAAGTCGGCCAGGGTCGCAAACAGTTGGTTGCTGGGCTGAACATCCACCTGCAAATCGTTGGCTCGCAGCCTCTCGATCATGTGATCGTATTCGCCTGGCTGGCTCCAGTCCTCGATGACAAGAATTCGGGTGGGACCGGCCAGTGACGTAAAACCGGTAGCACGGTTGTTTTGGGCGACGCCGTCGCGGGAAGGATCATCAGGAATGAATTGGGCCTCGTACGTATAAAAGTCGGGCGAGTTCAATTCGTCGCGAAACGAGAACAAATGGGTGCCGTGGTCGATTTCAATTGGCTGTTCGGTTAACACTTGCTGCTGGTCCCCGTGTCGCCGCACGACACGAATCTTGCCGCTCGTGGGACCATGGACCCGACCCCCTTCATTCCGCAGCACCAATCGGATGTCGAAGGGAGCGCCCGCCCGGGTTGCCGCCGGCGTGGCCAGTTTCACCACGGCCACGTCGTCGGCGACGCGATTGGCCAAGGGCACCACGTCGATGCCAATGCCCGCGGCGGCCAACGCCTGTGCTTGCTTCAGCGCATCGCCGCGATTTTCATTGCCGTCGCTTAGAATGACCACCCTCGCGGTGGTGTCGGGCGGAAGTGCCGCGCGGGCCAACTGCAACGCGCCGGCCAGATCGGTATAGCCAGGGTTGATTTGGGTTTCCAATCGCTGGGGTACTTCGAGATTCGCCGCCAGAGGAGGCAGTTCAATGGCGGCGTCGGCGCCAAACCCAATCACGCCGGCCTTATCGCCCCGACCCGCGTTGCGCTGTTCGCGGATCGAGCGATTCACGTATTCCACCGAGAGTTGCTGGGCCTCGGGCGAAACGCTGAGCGAGCGATCAAGCAAATAGACCACGGTCACTCGATCGGTCCGCTGTACCCATTGCAGTTCGGCCAACGCGGCGACAATGAGCAGCACCACCGAGCCACGGATCAGAAAGCTGGCCACCCGGCGACCCCGGTCAAGGCCCCCCAGAGATCGGCGCGAAACCCACCACATCCAGGGCAGAATAACCGCCAGCAACAATAGCCAGGGAGCACTGGTTACGACGGTGGAACCGATATTCATACGGGGCTCGCCTCCTCACCGCGCCGATCCAACAGAATTCATCGCTGAATGAAGGCCCGGCGCTGTTTCACCATTCTATCGCGCCCGACCGTGTTCGTTGCGAGTCGAACTTGAATATTTGCCGGCCTCGCGGTGAAAGACGGGCTTGAATCGCCGTCAGACAGCCAACTCGAGCACGGTGTTCCCTCGTGGCAGATCGAAGCACACCACCGCCTGCTCGCCATCGGCCAACCAACATCCGCTTTCCAGTTGCCCCCGCTTGCCGACTTTTTTCAACGCCACCGCCTGCTTCTCTGCCACCAGCCGCGGCCTTGTTTCGGCGCCTTGCGCCGCCGGCAAACGCATGGTGAAACCAGGGCAGGCAAACGGCGCCGCCAGCGCGTATCGCGACCCCTGTCGTTCGATCTTGGTGAGTTCCTTCGCCGCCCAATATCGGGCAATATCGGTGAGTTTCATCCACTGCAAATGGTCAAACCGGGCATGCAATCGCCGCACGGCTTCTTGAAAGACTTTGAACCCCACCTCTTCGCCGTTGAAATAGATGCCGGTCCAGTGGCAGAGCATGAGTGCCGGTTCGCCGCGCTCGATCACTTCCACCATCCGCCCGGAGCGCAGATCGGGAGTGATAAACTTGTCGACGTCGCCCCGGTCGGAACAATCCCATCCGCCCGTCCAGTCGCCGGTGCAGGCAATGATCGAAACCACGCACTTGGGATGGGGTTTATCCAGGTTAGCGGCGTACTCCACCCGTGGCGCTGTGCTGGCATTCCCGCTGGACACAACATACTTGAAGTAGTGAGGAATCTCGGTGCCGAATACATCCTGCACCGATTGCAGCGAAGCTTGGGCAAGCTCCGCCGGCACCCGGCCGGCAAAGCCGCCGGGCGTGGTAACGCCATCGCAGGGCAAGCCCACGTTCTTGAGGATTTGCAAGGCATAGGTGAAATAGTTGGCCAATTCGTCCACCGATTTGCCGTCGGTCCACCCCCAGTTCTCCATGAACTTGAGGCCGCGCTCCGGATAAGGATGGCCGGTCTTGGTATCGATGACCCGCGTGTGCGTCACCATCTCGGGATGAATATCCCAGTTGGGCAGCATCAACTCGCGAACCAGGTCGATGCTGGCTTGCATTTCCTTCGACGTCCAGCCGGGCACTTCGCGATCCAACCGGCCAACACACGCCGGATAGGGCACCACGCTGTATTTGCCGCGCACGCCATGTTCCCCGCACCAGTTGCCAAACTTGCGCACAAAATCGTCGGGGATTTCGTCGGGCCAGTCTCGCCACGGTTGCGTTTGGTACCGCTCGTAGCCATGAGCGGCCGCAAATTGCGGAACCGCGAACTTGTTCAAATTCACCAGGCAGGTGGAATCGTCGATGATGAACGATAGCGGCACGCGCATCCTCGGATTGAGGACTTCCACCGCTTTGTCTTGCATGGGCCGATCGCCGGCGATCTGGCCGAATAAATTCGCACCCGTTCCCAGCCAGGCAGCACCCAGCGCCGCCGCCGCACTCCCGAGAAACTCGCGCCGTGAATACTGAGACATGAAGGGGGCTCCGCAAAATATGTTGTGGCGCCGGGAAAATCGGGCCAATCAACAATTTCGCCTGCCCAAGGCCCGGATGCAACGGTTTGCGGCTACGCTTTCCGGCGCGGTCCGGGAAAGAAGGCATTGGTGCGGGCCTGGTACTGGGCGTACTGAGGACGACGCTCGACCAAACCGCGCTCCAGCAGCGGAACCCCCGAGAGTTTCATCAGCAGAAACGACATTGCCAGCGGGCTGCCCACCGTCCACCAGGCGCCGCCCGAAGCGGCGATCAAGAAAATGCCCCACCAAACGCAGAAGTCGCCAAAATAGTTGGGATGCCGGGTGTATCGCCACAACCCGGTATCGAGGACCTTCCCCCGATTGGACTCCTTGGATTTGAAGCGAGCGAGTTGCCAATCGCCCACGGTTTCAAAAACGATGCCGGCGCTCCACAGGGCAATCCCCAGCAGATCAAGCCAATTGAACGGAACCGCGGCACTGGTGATGGCCGCCGCTTGCAGCGGGAGCGAGACCCACCACAGAATGGCCGCTTGAAGCAAGAACACGGTGAACAGGCTGACCCACCAAAAACGGTCCCCATGTTTGGATCGCATGGCCCCGTAACGGCGATCCTCGCCGTGTCCCCAGTTTCGCCATAGCAAGAACAGCGATAGCCTGAGCCCCCAAATCGTCGTCAAGACTACCAGGAGCAGAACCCGGGCGTGCGTGGGAGCATGCAGTGCCCAGGCCGTCCAGGCAATGAGCACGAAACCCGTTCCCCAAAACGGATCCACAATGCTCGCATTGCGCAGGCCGATGCTCAAAAACCACAACGCCAACATCGGCGCCAGCGCCACGGCGAACGCTGCCACGTAGGTGTGGCCTTCGGGCGTTAGCACGTCAGCCCCTTTCAATCGCCGCGGCGTGAGGGTTCGAGCAGGTAGTGGGAAACGAACCACTCCTCGCCCTGGGCGTAACCAAAAAGCTCCGACACCGACAAGAAAAACATCCGCCACCGCTGCAACCAGCGGGCAGCATCGGTGTTGCCATACGTCGTTTGCAGAATTCGCAGCACTTGTTGCCGGCGGGCATCCAGGTTGGCCAGCCAGGCCTCGGCCGTGCGTTGATAGTGTTGGCCATTCCAGATCCAATGCCGGCGCACCGCGAGCGAGCGATCGAACTGCATGAGCAACTTGGCGCTTGGCATCATCCCGCCGGAGAAGAAGTAACGCCCCATCCAGTTAGAATCGCCCTCGCTATCGAAGGAATAGGCCATCGATCGATGACAAAAAATGTGCGTGAATAGTTTGCCTCCCACACGCAGCCATGAAGCGATCCGCTCCAGGAGCAACTCAAGGTTGCGCATGTGTTCAAACATTTCCACCGAGACCACGCGATCGAACGAACCAAGCGCCGGATCATGTTGGACTGGATCGAAATGGTTTATATCGGCCGTGATCACCGTGAGATTGCGCAACCCCCGCGATTCCGCCGCGGCCTCCACGTAGTGCCGCTGCGATGTCGAATTGGAAACAGCCGTGATTCGGCTGCAGGGATATCGCTCGGCCATCCAGAGCGAAAGCGACCCCCATCCGCAACCGAGTTCCAGAATGTCCTGGCCGTCGGCAAGTTCCGCGCGCTGGCAGGTGATGGCCAGCGCCGCTTCTTCAGCCTCGGCGAGCGATGCGTTGCTATCCGGCCAGAAGCAGCAGCTGTATTTTCCACGCGGCCCCAACACCTCGGCGAAAAATTCGGCCGGCAATTCATAATGCTGCTCGTTGGCAGCCTCGGGCAGCAGCGCAATGGGTCCCGACCTTAACGATTCAGAAAACGCGTTGCGACTCAGAGCTCGGTCGTCGTCCGCGGCAGGCTGCAAACTGCGCAAGCGAGCGCGGCACAAACGGCGAATCGCCAATCGTGTCAGGGCGTCGGGCATGAGCCCCCGCTCCACAGCTTCAATGCCTAGTTGCAACATCCCCATGGCAGGGCTTCCATTTAGCGACTCAAGAATAACCGGGAATACGAGGTCACAATTTCTGTCAGGCGGGGCTAGCGAGGAGGCCGCTCAATGCATCGCGGCGGCTTCCGACTCCGAAACCTGCCTGGATTGCAGAGCATCTGCATTCCAGAAAGCATTTGGGTTTCGATCCGGCGACGGCGCGTTTCGCAGGTCATCGCGGCGACATCGTGGTTTGTCCAACTGGATTTGAAGCACGCCCACATGCCGTTCTTCAAATACCGCCTCGCAGTAGCACAGGTAAAAATTCCAAAGGCGGATGAATTGTTCGGAATAACCGAGTTCGCGAACGGCGTCGAGTTTGGCGACGAAATTCCGCCGCCAGTGCCGGAGCGTTTGGGCGTAATGCGGGGCAAAATCTTCCGCGTGCACCAATCGCATGTCGGTCGACCGGCCAACCGATGCCAGAATCGTCGATAGCGAAGGCAAGCACCCGCCGGGGAACACGTATTTCTGAATATAATCCACCGAACGCAAGTACTGCCGATGATCCCGTTCGGGCATCACAATCGCCTGCAACACCATCGAACCGTCGGGCCGCAGCAACTGGCTGCACTTATTGAAATACGCGTCAAGATATCGATGTCCTACCGCTTCGATCATTTCGATCGAAACCAGCTTGTCGTACTGCCCCGTCAGGTCGCGATAATCCTCTAGCAGCAGGTTGATCTGGCCTCCGCGTCGCTCCTGATTTACCCGCTGCCGCGCCAAGGCATACTGTTCTTGAGAAATGGTCGTCGTGGTTACGCGGCAGTCGTAATGATTCGCGGCGTGCAGGGCGAATCCTCCCCAACCACTGCCAATCTCCAGCACCTGATCGGCGGACCGCAAGTCGAGCTTGCGACAAACGCGGTCGAACTTTTCGCGCGAGGCGTCGGCGAGCGAGGCACTCGAGTCGCGAAAGATTCCGCTGGAGTAGGCCAGGGTGTCATCGAGCCAGAGACGAAAGAAGTCGTTCCCCAGATCGTAGTGTGCGCCGATGTTGCGTCGGCTGCCCGATTTGGTGTTGGCCCTCCACAAATGCTGCATGCGGCGAATGAAATTGGGGATCCGCACCAGGCCTCGCTCAATGCGATCGCCGCCGCGCAGGTTGCGCACAAAAATCCGCACCAGCGACGTCAGGTCATCGCAGTCCCAGTCGCCCCGCAGATACGACTCCGCGACAGACAACTTGCCGCCGAACAGGGCCTGACGGAAGAACCGTGGACGATGGACTCGCACGGTTGCTCTTAAATCGCCGACTTCTCCCACGGAATTCGTGCCGGCCGAATCGTGCAAAATGATTTCGCCGCCTTGCAATTCGGCTAATCGCTTCAACACCAAAGGTCGTGCAAGCCGATCCAGCACACCCAGAGGTTGCGCCTCGCTCGTCGGCACCGCTGCCACGTTTGTCATGGGGAGTCCTAACGTTTCCTGTCAAAAAAATGGTGAACCTGGATGCAGCACGGCAGCCAACGCACGTCGACCTCAGTCGCCGGAAAGCCGCCGGCCGTTGAGTTCATTTGGAGTCGGTGTGAGGAACGCGTGCTGGCGAGTGGTGTACAGCAGAAGTTTTGGCGGGCATTGCGTTGGGATGCGGAACATAAGGCACCCCTTTGGCCCAAAGCCGCAGGGCGTGCCAGTAAATCGCCGCGAGTATCTGGAGCGTCATCAGCGGATAACGCAGAAGCACGCGAGCGGCTTGCCTGCCGGTAAAAGGCACACGCCGCAATGCCAGCGTGGCGTCGAGCGGCGTGTCGGTTGGGCGCGTGGCGTTGATGTGCACCACGAGGCGTTTGCCAGGATTCGAAAATCGCCAATGGTATTCCAGTTTCATCTCCAAAAAAGGTGAAACATGAAACGTCTTGGCATGCCTTGCGACATGCCAAGACGCACCCGCGCTGTCCCGCAGGTTAACTACGTAACAATGACGCTCATTCCAGGGAGTGTTATTGACTTCGGCGACGAGAGCCACGGGCGTGTCACCCTCGGCATCGAAGCAGTAAAACAAACTCACCGGATTCATCTGAATCCCAAAATAGCGCAGTTGCGTGAGCAACCGAATCGGCCCCGTGGGACGCCACCCCAACCGATCGTGAACAAGCTCTCGAACCGCATCCGATAAAGGTTGCTGGGGGGAACCAAGATGGTCCTCGCGGCGAAACCACGCCACGTTGGGGCGATCGGCCGACCACAACCACCGCCGCCGAAATACCTCCGGCAGCTCATCCAAATCGAGGTACATCAAAAACAACGGATAGCGAAACCGATGAACCACGGGCCGGCTTCGCCGGTGACGCACTTGGCCGACGTAAATGCAGCTTTGCAGCGTCATGGGTTCTCGCCCCCTGCAACCGATTGCAAACGGCTATCCACATCACCCTTGGCTTGCCACGCCGGTTGGGCCAGCGAACGGGCATCGGCAATTCGGCTGAGTTGCGGCGATGCGCGAAGTGCATCGACCACGGCCAAGGCACTGGTGACTCCGTCTTCATGGAATCCATTCCCCCAGTACGCGCCGCAGTACGAGGTGCGATTCACGTTGAGCAATTCTGCGTGTCGTGACTGGGCTGCCGCTCGTGCGGTGGTGAACACGGGATGATGATACACAAACCGCTGTAATACCTGGTCCGGTTCGATGCGGTCTTCGCCATTAAGAGTAACACAAAACGTGTACTTGGAACGAATCCCCTGGAGGATGTTTATGTTGTATGTCACCAAGGCGGGCTGCTGCGTGTCATCATTCAAGCAGTAATTCCAACTGGCCCAAGCACGGCGTCGGCGCGGCAACATTCGGGTGTCGGTGTGCAGAACAGCCACATTTCGGCCGTAGGGAAAGGAGCCGAGAACTTCCCGCTCCACTGCCGTTGCGGCAGGGCCAAGAATTCGCAAGGCCTGATCGCTATGGCAGGCGAACACCACGTGGTCGAATCGCTCTTCTTCGCCATTTTGCAGGCGGACAACAATACTCTCGGGCATCCGCCGCACCTCTGCCACCGGCGTTCGCGTCCGAATGCGATGCAAGAAGCCGCGCGTCAGGGCCTGCACATAATTCCGCGACCCTCCATCAATCACCCGCCATGTCGGACGATGACGCACGCTGAGCAGACCATGATTCTGGTAAAATTCGGCAATGAATCGAATGGGAAACTCGGCAAATGTTCCCGTAGGGCAGGACCAGATCGCGGCGCCCATCGGCAACAGGTAATGCTCGGCAAAGTTGCGACAGTAACCATGCTTGGCCAGAAACTCGCCCACCGTAGTCTGGTCGTCGCACTGCTGGGCAAATCGCATCGCCTGGCGATTGAAGCGCAGAATATCGGCAACCATTCGAAAGAATTGAGGCCGAAACAGATTCCGGCGCTGTGCGAACAAACCGTTGAGGGAACAGCCATTGTACTCCAGCCCGCTCGTCGGACAACGAACGCTGAAGCTCATGTTGGTGGGACTCGAACGCACGCCCAATTCGTTGAGTAGTGCGATGAAATTCGGATAGGTCCAATCATTGAAGACGATAAAGCCGGTGTCGATGGCGTGACGTTCTGCGCCCAACTGCACGTCGACGGTGTTCGTATGTCCGCCGACGTAGTGGTTGGCCTCGAACAAAGTGATCTGGTGCTCGGCACGCAGACGGTAAGCGGCCACCAAACCCGCGATTCCCCCTCCGATGATTGCCAGCTTCATTCGCGACGTCCTTTCCAGCGCGGTCAAACGCCGGTCGGTCCTCACTGGTTCAAAAAATCGTTCAAAACGTCCAGTTCAGCATAGGCATCACTCCCGTTTCGGCAACAAAATTTCGCGACGGTCTCCAGGCTTGATCGCGAGAAATGGATTCCCCGGTCGGGGCAGCGTGCCCTGACAGCGAGCGAATCAAGCCTGGATACTGGTTCTCGAAACCTGCAATCAGGACAGCGACATGCTGGTCCAACTCCAACTTCCCCTAACGAAGTACCATCCATTTTGAGGGGCACCATCGACCCTCAACAGCTCTTGAGGCCAGCAGAACTCCACTCTTGCAGTCGGAGTCGGGCCTTCTTTGCCAATCTCGCTACCCATTACCATCGCGCAACGAATTCACGATCCCTTTGAGGGGGCGATTGGATCTTGCCTCCCCCAACTTTGGTAGCGCACCCCCCGAAAGGCCCTGCCGTCGTGCCACCTTTGCAGGGGGTGGGCGAGCGCCGAGCTATGTGAACATCACCGTTTGCCACGACGACCGGCGAGAGCGAACGCAGGGCATCCAAGTTGTCGGGCTCGCGACGAAACGTGTCGCCAATGTGACGTCACGGTGAGTGGCCCGTTTACAGCCAGCTTGGGGGGTGCACGGCAATTTTTCGTCGCAAATCGCGGTAAATGATTGCACTGCTTGCTATTTCGTCGAGTTCGGCACGCCGAGTGCGAAGTCTTTTCGGTGAGGAGAGAAAACGTATCGAACATCAACCCAACCGGCGGACGATGGTTCGGCCCGCCACGCTTTTCGTCCGCATCCGCCGGTTGGTTCGACCAGAGGAGCATCAACATGAACACGCAAACGTTATTGAGGCCAAAGTTCGTTGGCCCTTGGGGAAAACAGTGGCTCTTTCTCGGAGTACTCGGCGGAATTCTCGTCCTGCCCTCTGCCGGTTTCTCACAAGACAACCACCCCATGCCTGGAGGCGACTTCCAGGGAGAAGAATTGCTAGCCCGTGGGCCGGTGCACGAAGCTTTTTTGCATCCGCTCGAAGGGGCTGGGCAACAGGCCGAAGTGATCGATCGGGAACCACCTCCGATGATCGATGAGATTCCACCGGACGCCCAACCGGAAGGCAACGTCGAGTGGATTCCGGGCTATTGGTTTTGGAGTCCTGTCGACAACGATTTTATTTGGGTCAGCGGTGTTTGGCGCGAGCCGCCTCCGGGCCAGCGTTGGGTACCCGGCTACTGGGAGCAAGCGAATGGCGGCTTTCGCTGGATCCCCGGTTTTTGGGCAGCGGCCGACTTGGATTCGGTAACCTATTTGCCGCCCCCGCCCGAGAGCTTGGAGCAAGGTCCGTCGAGTCCGGCCCCTTCGGACGAATATTTTTGGGTGTCGGGTTGCTGGGTCTATCAACATTCAGACTATCGCTGGCGCGCCGGGTACTGGGCGCGGCACCAGCCTGGTTGGATTTGGACCCCCAACTACTACACGTGGACCCCCCGGGGAGTGATCTTTTGTGGAGGCTACTGGGACTATCCCGTAGGCAATCGAGGCGTGCTCTTCGCCCCCGTGTTGTTCCACAACCGGATCTATGCCCAGCCTGGTTTCCGGTACACTCCCAGCGCCGCCATCCTCGCCTCGCGGTTGCTGCTGCACTTGTTCGTGGGACCCCGTTGGAACCACTACTATTACGGCAACTACTACGGCGATATCGGCCGAAACTTCGGGCTAAGTCCTTGGATTGGCTATCGCAGCCCCTTGCTCAATTACTACAGTTGGCATTTCGGCCGGCAGAATGTGCCGTACCTGTCGCGGATGCAGAGTTGGTACCAGTATCAAGACCGCAATCCCGGCGTCCGACCCCCGATCACGTATCGGCAGCAACTTGAGTTGGCTTCCCGGGCGACGGGTACTTCCGAACTGGCCGTGCTTACCCGCCCTTGGAACGACATGGTGCGAGCGCGAGGGTTTGTAAGCCTCAACCAGCAACAACGCGCACAACTGGGGGATCTATCCAACAGCCTCCGAGGACTGGCTCGCCAGCGAGTCGATTTTGAATCGGGTCGGTCTGGTCGAGGTGTTGGTGTCGGGGCCGATGCGACCGCCCGCGGACGTTTCAGCTTGCCCCAGGTCAGCCGCGCGTTTCGACCAATCATTGGTGAAGATGGTCGTCCCGAAGGACGGACTCCGAGCAGTGGCATTCCTGGTTTTCGGGGACCTGACGATCGTGGCCCCGGCAGCGACGGCCGTCCCGCGGTGAGGACTCCAGATATCCGTCGACCCGAAACCCCCGCACCTGGAGTCGGTCGTCCCAGCACCCCGGGTCCCGAAATTCGCCGTCCGGACACCGGGCCTTCGCCGGGTCGTCCTAGCACCCCGCGTCCCGAAATCCGACGCCCGGATGTCGGACCTTCGCCGGGTCGTCCTAGCACCCCAGGTCCCGAAATCCGTCGTCCGGATACCGGGCCTTCGCCTGGTCGCCCCAGTGCCCCGCGTCCCGAAATCCGACGCCCGGATGCCGGGCCTTCGCCGGGTCGCCCCAGCACCCCCGGTCCCGGTATCCGCCGTCCGGATGCCGGGCCTTCGCCGGGTCGCCCCAGCGCAACGCCTCGGGCTACTCCGCGTCCGTCAACGCCAGCACCGCGAGCGACCGCGCCCAGTCCTGGACGCAGCACGCCGAGCGTGACTCCGCGCCCGAGCGCTCCGCGGATCAATGCTCCCAGCCCTGGACGCAGCACGCCGAGTGTGACTCCACGCCCGAGCGCTCCGCGGATCAATGCTCCCAGCCCCGGACGTAGCACGCCGAGCGTGAGTCCGCGACCGAGCGCCCCGCGGATCAAGGCGCCCAGCCCCGGACGCAGCACGCCCAGCGTGAGTCCGCGACCGAGTGCCCCGCGGATCAACGCTCCTAGTCCGAGCCGTGGCGGTCCGAGCGTCAGCCCTGGCCGTTCTGGCGGTGGGCCGAGTCGTGGTGGCGGAGGTCGTGGACCTCGGTAACTTGGGCCGGTTCGGGGAATTACCTGAACATTCTGTTGATTTGTGCAGACCTCCTGTCGGGAAACCGGCAGGAGGTTTCTTTATCGCAGCAGCCGTGGAGCCGGGGAATTTCGAGCTGAGACTACCTTCAATGGGGCGCCATGTCGACACCCAACAACGCCTGGAGCTTTCCCAGGGTTCGGGTGAGCATTACACGCACCGCCCCATCCGTTTTGCCGAGGCGTTCGGCGATTTCTTTGGATGGTAATCCGTCGACATAGCGAAGGCGGATGGCTTCTTGTTGTTCGGGGGACAGCGTGTTGATGGCTTGCATGAGCCGGACGGCCCGGTGATCGCGGGACATCGCCTGGCTGGCCGTGGTCATGCTGGCCACGAGCAAATCGACCAATCCCCTACGGCTTTCCTGCCCTGCGGCGGGGGCGTCGATCGAAACCTCTCGGCCGGCATTGCGTTTTTGGGCGCCGAATAACCGTCGATGGGCATCGATGATTCGCCGCTGCGCAACCTGGCATAGCCAGCCAAAAGGGTCGCGTTGAGAAAGATCCATCGAGCCCAACGAGCGGACAGCTTCGGCGCTCATTTCTTGAAAAAGATCTTCCGTTTCCACCTTGGCTCGCAAGGCGTCGCTGGATTGGCGTTGGATATACGCCAGCAGTTGGGGTTTACGAAGCACAATGAAAGCGCCCAGCGCTTGAGCATCGCCCTCGCAGATTCGTTGAATCAACTCCTGCTCGTTCATCTTCCCTCCCACCCGATCGTGTTGAGCGTGAAGGCACTCGATCAGTATTGTCATCTTCTTACTCCCCGGAAGCGGGGGCAAGGGTCCCCGCAAGGATTTATCGTTCCAGATGTCGGAAATCACCGGATAAACCGGGGCGCCGCCACCTAAAGGGAGCGCAGAAAAACACCCGGCGTTACCACACATTCGGTTGATATTGGTGCGGCTGTTCCTCGATCCGCGATCGCTGCCAAATCGGTTTTCTGCCGCGTCCAGGCAACCAAAATCTCAACCAACTTCAAGCGCTGAGACGTGTTAGGGTCTACGGTCGCAATGCGAGAGAATGCTTCACTCGTTCGCTCCACTCGTTTTCAAGTTCACCAAGAATCTTGAAAATTTCCGCCAAACACGCCGTGTGGTTCAGCTTGGCACGGGGATGCAGGGCCCAGCGGATCGGATAAAATGGCTTCATGAATCCGCCCCCCCTGGAATATGTGTCCTCTGATAGCCGGTATATTCTGATTTCGGTCAATCCCAACGCCGGCCGGCGGGGTCGCCAAGCACTTGTCGGCAGGGCTGTCGCCGCCCTATCTGAGCGGGGGCTGCAGGTTCGGATAATCACCGACCTCAATGAAACCGTGGCCAACGCCGAAAAACTGCATGCCGCCGGAGATTTGCGGGCCGTGGTGGGGGCTGGTGGAGACGGCACCATCTCGCTCTTGGCCAATCGCGTTCCACCGCAGATTCCGCTAGCGGTACTCCCTATCGGCACCGAGAACTTGCTCGCAAAATATCTACAAACAAGGGACTTGGATCAGGTCATCGCGGCGCTCGTCGGGGGGGCCGTGGTGCGTCTCGATGCCGGTCGGCTCCGTTCGGCGGTGCATCCGAGCGACCCAGACGCCGCGAGGATCGAACAGATTTTTCTACTGATGGTGAGTTGCGGTTTCGATGCGCAGGTGATTCACCGGCTGCACTCGACGCGGTCGGGCAACATCACGCAGCTTTCGTATGGCAAACCAATTCTGAACACGTTACGTACCTACGATTACCCGGAATTGCGATTATACTGGAACGAGGAGGCCGAAACGGTGGAGCATCCCCCGGGATTGCAATCTCCCCTTCGCGCCCGCTGGGCCTTTGCGTTTAATTTGCCCTGTTACGCTTGGGGGCTGAAATTTACGCCAAATGCCAGTGGCAGCGATGGTTACCTCGACCTGTGCACGTTGCGGCGGGGGTCGTTGTGGCAGGCGGTCAAGTATTTGTACGCTGTGCTGCGGCAGCGGATTGGAGGTTTGGAAGACTGCTCAATGGTTCGGTTGCGGCACTTGCGGGTCGAGGCCGATTCACCCGTGCCGATTCAGGCCGATGGTGATCCGGCCGGCTATCTTCCCATGGAACTGGACGTTTTGCCGCAGCGAGTCAAATTGATCGTTCCGACAAGCTGGGCCCAGCAGCACGGCTTTGTGCAGGGTGCCTTGGCGCCCGGCGATCAGGCAGCCCAGCCGTTGGGTTAGCTGCCAACATTGCTCATCGAAACTTGGTTGCGAAGTGTGCAACCGGGTAGGACTGAAAGCTTTTCCGCACGGTTGAAATCTCCTCAAGACCCTTAGCCGCAATCCTATACAGGTTCTCCAGAAGGGAATCGCGTGTCGAACAACCCAGCCAAGGTAGGATCGTATCGCTGTGGCAAAGGCCAGCCGCTGATGGTGGTGGCGGGCCCTTGCGTGATCGAGAACCGTGATCACACTTTGCAAATTGCCGAACGTTTGGCCTCAATTGCTCAAGAGTTGAATGTGCCGATCGTCTTCAAAGCATCGTTCGACAAAGCCAATCGTACCAGTGTCGACGCGTACCGAGGTCCGGGGCTGGAGGCGGGCCTGCGTATTTTGGCCGACGTTCGCGAAGCGACCAACCTGCCCGTTACCACCGATATTCACGAAGCAAACCAGGCCGCACCGGCGGGCGAGGTTTGCGACCTGCTGCAAATTCCAGCGTTTTTGGCCCGTCAGACCGATCTGTTGCTGGCCGCCGCAAAAACCGGCCGCGCCGTCAACGCCAAGAAGCCGCAATTCGTGGCGCCTTGGGACATGAAGCACGTGCTGGGCAAGCTCAACGCAGGTGGCTGCCAAAACGTCGTTCTTTGCGAACGAGGAACCACTTTCGGTTATGGGCGGTTGGTCAACGACATGCGGGCCATTCCGCAAATGCAGGCCTTGGGCGCGCCGGTCATGTTCGATGCCACGCACAGCGTGCAAGAGCCCGGGGGACTGGGGCACGCCACGGGAGGCAATCGGGCGATGGTCGAACCCCTGGCGCGGGCCGCCGTGGCGGCGGGCGCCGACGCCTTATTCTTTGAAACCCATCCCTCCCCCGACCAGGCGCCGAGCGATGGACCAAATATGATTCCGTTAAACGATTTCGCGCCGCTGCTGCGGCGTATTCTGCGCATTCGAGAGGCCGTGGAGCAACTCCATGACGAATGATCCCCAGCAGCCCGCTTCCCCTTCGCCGTCTTCGCCCGATCCCAAGCCTGCGGGCGTTCCGGAATCGGTTTCTGCGCCGTCGTCCGGTTCTTCGGCCAGCGGCGGCAATCCCGGCGCCGCGACGCCGCAGCGTAAAATCGGCCGCCATGGCGTGGTTGAGCCCAGCACCCGGCCCAGCGCCTGGGAGCGATTTCGCGAAACCTTCCGCAGATACCCGCTTTGGTTTTCGGCCTCGGCAGGGGTCGTATTGCTGCTGGCGATTTGGAGCGTCACGCGTCCTTCGTCGTCGAAACGGCTGTTTGAAGAAGCCGAATTTGGTCTCGAGGTGCGCTCCAACAAACAGTTGGAAAACGTCACCAGCATGCTCGGACGTTTGGAGGATTATCAATTCGAGGACATTTCGCCCACGCTGGTCGAACGTCTCAACCAGTGGTCGCAGCGGCGGGCCGACATGAAAGATAGCTGGCAACTCGACCCATTCATTGCCGAGGCCGCCCAGCAGCAGCAATTGCCGCAAGAGTACCTGCTCTATTTCAGCAACATTGACTCCTTGCAGTTCCCCTTGGAAGACGGCGGCCGGCTTCAAGAGGCAGTTTGGTGCCGCAATATTGGCAACGGATTGGGCCGTCACGGATTGGACGACCTGAGCCTGGCCCACGCCCTCTTCGACTGGACCATGCGCAACATCCAGCTTGAAGATTCCTCCGAAGAAAAGTCCATGGACAATCCCACTCGCTCGCTGCTGATGGGGCGCGGCGAGCCGCTCACCCGGGCGTGGATATTCATCCTGCTTGCCCGGCAGCAAGGTTTGGATGTGATCATGCTGGCCCATTCCGTGCCGGGCCAACCCAATCAATACAAGCCTTGGGTTCCCGCGCTCATTCATGAGGGCGAGTTGTACCTGTTCGATCACAATTTGGCATTGCCGATCCCCGGCCCCGATGGTGCCCCCATTGCCACCCTCAAGCAGGTGGCGGCCGATGACGGCCTGTTGCGAAATCTGGATATTCCCAATCGTCAAATTCGCTATCCGGTTCGCGCCGAAGACCTCCAGAACGTGGTGGCCCTCATCGAAGTGTCGCCCATGTTTGTGTCGCGACGCATGCATCGTCTCGAAGAGCAATTGGCCGGCGCCGACCGGTTGGTGCTTACCATGCGCCCGGCGGATATTGCCCGCGAACTGGCCGCCATGGAACACGTGAAAGCCGTGCGGATCTGGGAGTACCCCTTCTTATGCATGGAAAACCTGCGAAGGCTCTACGATGCCCAATTCGAGCGAACGCTCGATGCCGACGACCGCCAGGCCAACGAGGCCATGCGCCACCGTCTGGCAGAAGAACTGCAGATTTTCAATCTGCCGGGCATCGTGGAAACGGGCCGCCGCAATCTCGATATCGACCCGCCCTTCATTCAAGAAATGAAGAAAAAACTTGAGGAAGAAACCGGCGTGAAGCAGCAGCAGGAAAAGCCGTTGCCGCCGCGAATTTCGTGCGTGCTGTGGAAAGGGAGGATGCTTCAGTTCCGCGATGCCGGGGTGGGTGAAATTCCCTTGCCCAAAGACCTGGGCAGTCTCGACGAGGCGACACGCGGCATCCAAATGGCCACCACCCATGCCCACGGCGTCGACCGCACGGCGGCCACGTTCATGCAATACGGCCGGCCATACGAGCGGCATATCGAGCGCTGGCAGGAGGAATTCCGCGAGCAGCAGCGCCGCGGCATGAACCTCGACCCCGACCAGATCATCAATCGCATTCGCCGTGGAAAGCAGGCGGCCAGCGTGTGGCTGGGAACCTTGGCTTACGAGCGGAACGATTTTGAAACGAGCGTGGAGTATTTCCGCGACCAGATTCTGGCCCAAAACACTGATGGCCCCTGGAGCCGCACGGCCCGCTACAACTTGGCGCGTTCGCTGGAAGCCCTGGGCGAAGAAGCGGAAGCGGCGGGAGATTTGCAGACCGCCATCAAGAATTACCGCGAGGCATTTGAAGTTTACGACCAGGAAACCACCACCCAGCGTCATGGAAACTTGCTGCGAGCAAGCCGTCTGGGTGAACGCCTGCGGAAACTCACTGCGGACGACGATGGGCCCGCGCCTTCCGAACCGCCCATGGCCAGTTGACCAGGGCGCGTTTGGCAGCCGACTCTTGCACTTAACCGGGCAGTCGGTTCGGCTCCGCGCGAGAACTGCCCGTTCGCATCAACTTGAGACACTTCCGCTGGGCGCGATCACGCGTTTCCGCCCGTCCGTCGGATGGCGGGGAATGCGTCTTATCCTGCAGAAACGATGAGCGCAAGGCCGGGGCCGCCGATCACGCAGTAACAGGCGTATCGATCTTGCCGCCCGCAGGATTTTTCGCGGTGGCAGGTTCTCGTGGATCTCTCAAATCCTCATCGATTTTTCGGTACGGCATGAGGACCACGCATCTTTACACGTTGCGTATCGGCGAGGGTCCAGGATAATCGCCGGTGAAGCTCCACCCCCGCGTTGCCCCGGTTTCGTAACTTCCCGCGTTCTGCCCGAATGACCACGCTCGAAATTTTACCAGCGCTGATCTTTGTCGCGGCCGTTCTGTATTCCTCGGTCGGGCAGGGAGGAGCGTCGGGCTACTTGGCGGCGATGGCGTTCTGCGGCGTGGCGCCCGAATTCATCAAGCCCTCGGCTCTGCTGTTGAACATCCTGGTGGGAATAATCGGAACCGTTCGGTTTTATCTCGCGGGCTGCTTTTCATGGAAGATTTTTCTGCCATTGGCCATCGGCGCGGCTCCCCTGGCGTGGCTCGGCGGGGCGATTGCATTGCCGGGCTCGGTGTACAACCGGGTGATCGGCGCAATCTTGCTGTTCGCGGCCTATCGGCTGTTCCAAAACGACGGCACGTTCGACGAGGCAAACCAACCCCAACTCAGGCCGATGCCGTTGCCGTTCGCGCTGGCTTGCGCCGCCGCCATCGGCTTGCTTTCGGGGCTCACGGGAACCGGCGGAGGCATTTTTCTCGCGCCGATTTTGCTCATCGCCCGCTGGACCGACGCTCGACAGGCAGCCGGCGTCACGGTGGCTTTCATGCTGATCAATTCGGTCGCCGGCATGGCGGGCCACCTGTCGAAAGCTCATGGCCTGCCCGAGGGCATATTGCTTTGGAGCATCGCGGCCGTGGTGGGTGGACTGATCGGAACCGAATTGGGAAGCCGCCGCCTCAACAACTTGGCCTTGCGTCGGCTGTTGTCGCTGGTGCTGGTCATAGCGGCCATTAAACTGGTCTTGTTCTAGCGTGCTGCAGCAGCGCTGCGGTTGAATCTTGTTTTGCCGTTCCCCTTCATATTGCCTTCTTCCAATCATGCGAATTCTCAGCGCCGGCATCCAGCACGAAACCAACACCTTCGCCCACACGCCCACCCGGCTGGAGGATTTTGCCCGCGACTCGCTGTGTGGGCTCGATTTCGCCGGTGGCGACGCGATTCGCAACCGCTTCGCCGGGACGGGCACCATTCACGGTGGCTACCTCGAAGCCGCCGCCGAAGCGCATGTGGAACTGGTTCCGTTGTTGTGCGCGGGCGCCCAGCCGTCGGGCGTGGTAGAGCAGACAGCGCTGGACACGTTGCTGGCAATGATCGTGGATCGCATCTCCGCCGCCCGCGACTTCGATGGCGTGGTGCTCGACTTGCACGGCGCCATGGTCAGCGAGGCTCATGAAGACGCGGAAGGGGCGATTTTGCAAGCCGTCCGCAAGTTGATTGGACCGCGGGTTCCGCTGTTCGCCACGCTCGACCTGCACGCCAACATCACGGCTGAAATGGCAACAACGGCCGACTGCCTGATCGGGTTCGACACCTATCCGCACATCGACATGCGCGAGCGCGGCCGCGAGGCCCTGTGGCTACTTGTGCGTACCATTCGCGGCGAGGTGCGGCCAACCCAGGCCTTCCGCCAACTGCCCCTGATCACGCTGCCTCCCAAACAGTGTACATTGCGCGAACCCATGCGAAGTCTGATCGGCCGCTTGCATGCCCTGGAAGCCGAGCCCCGGGTGCTCACCGCGACCATTGCCATGGGCTTTCCCTTCGCCGACATTCGCGACGTGGGCGTGTCCGTGCTCGTGACCACCGACCGCGACCAGCAACTGGCCGAGGAATGCGCAGACCGGCTGGCCGACGATGTTTGGAGTTTGCGCGACGAATTGCAGCCGGACTTGATGCCTGTCGATAAGCTGATCCAATTCGTGCAAACCCACCACGATGGGCTGGTGATCTACGCCGATGGCTCCGACAATCCCGGCGGCGGCGCGCCGGCCGATGGCACCGTGATCCTGCGAGCGCTAATCGAAGCCGGCGTAAAAGACGCCACGGTGGGGTTGATTTACGATCCGGAAACGGCCTCGCAAGCCCACGCGGCCGGAGTCGGGGTGACCATCGACGTGCGAATCGGCGGAAAAACCGACGATCGCCACGGGGCGCCCATTGAAACGCAAGCCTATGTTCGCTGCCTGGCCGACGGCCGCTTCGTTCATGCCGGTCCCATGAGGCAGGGGCTCGAAGGCAACCTGGGGCTCACGGCCCTGTTAATCGTCGGAGGCGTCGAAGTCGTCGTCATTTCCCAGCGAACGCAATTGCTCGATACGCAGCAACTCCGGATCGTAGGCGTAACCCCCGAAATGCGAAAACTGCTGGTCGTGAAGAGTGCCGTTCACTTCCGCGCCGACCTGGGACCGTTGGCCGTGCATATCTTCGACGCCGACACGCCAGGCATTCACCGTCCCGACTTGAACAACTACAACTTTGACAAACTTCGGCGGCCGATTTATCCGCTCGACGCGATCGAAACATGGCGAAGCTGAAGCGGCGAGCTTACACGGTCCGCCCCCGGTCGAAAGCTAGATCGAGCAATTGTCGAGCGTCATTCACCCCAGCGCGCAGGACATGATTCCTTCCGCCGTCCAGTCTGCCACCGGTCGCAGGTCGCGTAGCCGTCCTCGCGCCATCACCCCAATCCGGTCGCACACGGCCATCAGTTCCGGCAAGTACGAACTCACAAAAATCACCGCCTTGCCCTCGGATGCCGCTTCGCCCATCAAGCGATAGATTTCGGCCTTGGTGCCCACGTCGATACCGCGGGTGGGTTCGTCCAGCAGGATCACGTCGGCCTGCTGATGCAGCACGCGGGCGATGGCCACTTTTTGTTGATTGCCGCCGGACAGTTGCCGCACCGATTGGTTGGGCGAAGCGGCCTTGATGTTCAGCGCCGCCATGCTTTGCCACACGGCCTGTTGACGCCGGGCCAGGTTCAGCCAACCGAGGGTGCTGTAGGGAGTCAGCCAACTTAGGGTGAGGTTGTCGGCAATCGAGCGGTCTTGTGCGAGCCCCTCCCCCTTGCGATCTTCTGAAACCAGTCCCAGCCCCGCGGCGATCATGCCTCGCGGAGTGAGCCCCGGTGCGTGTCCGGCCACGCGCACCTGACCCGAGCAAACGGGATCGAGACCGAACAGCGCGCGGAGGAATTCGGTGCGGCCGGCGCCCACCAATCCCGAGATGCCCAGAATTTCGCCGCGGCGCACCTCCAGGCTCACATCGCGCGGGAACCGCTCGCCGCTCAGTTGCGAAACGTCGAGAACAACCTCGCCCGGCTCATGAGGCACGCGCGGAAACAAATCTTGCACACTGCGGCCAACCATTAGCGCCACAATTTGTTCTTCGGAAACGTCGGCCAGGCGCCCCGAGCCAGCCAGAGTTCCGTCGCGGAGCACGGTGTACCGGTCGCCAATGGCTCGCACCTCTTCCAAGAAGTGGCTGATGTAAATAATGCCCAACCCGGCTGCCTTCAAACGCCGAATCACGTCGAACAAGTGTGAGGCGTCGGCTTGGGTGAGCGAACTGGTAGGCTCGTCGAACACCACCACCTTGGGCTGGCCAACCAGGGCCCGCGCGATCTCGACCAGTTGCTGCATGCCCACCGACAAGCTGGCCACCGGCGTTTGTGGCGGCAATTCGGCATGGCCCAACAGGGCGAGCGCAGATCGCACTTCTTGCCGCTGTTGTTGGCGACGAATCCAGCCGCCCGCATGCCGCTCGCTCCCCAGCATGATGTTGTCTTCAATCGAAAGGTGCGGCGCCAGGTTCAACTCCTGGTAAATCATGGCCACGCCCGCCAGTCGGGCGTCGTGCGGCCCTCGCGGCGCATACGGTTGGCCATCCAAGACAACCTGTCCGGCGTCGGGTTGCTCGGCGCCGCTCAGGATTTTCATCAGTGTGCTTTTGCCGGCGCCGTTTTCGCCGATCAGGGCGAGAACCTCGCCGCCGTCCACCTGCAGCGCCACGTTGGCAAGCGCCTGGGTTGCCCCAAAGCGTTTGGAAATGGCTTGCATTTCAAGAAGAGGCATGGGCAGCGAAGATTCGAAGAGCGGAGTTCTAACCGAAATCCTTTGCTGACAACGAACAACAGCGGTCGTGCCGCCTTCCTATCGGGCGGCCGAGTCCACCCCAATCGCCTTGGCAAGCTGTCGCGCGGCCATGGCTCCGCCTTCATAATTGTTGGTTGCCACGTAGCTCACGTAGGCCTCGGGGGCGTCGAGCCCGCTATCGAAAATCACCACGGGAATACCTGCTTCTTTGGCTTCTTGCACCGCCTGCACCAGGCTGCGCGAATCGTTGGGCGCGAGCACAATCCCATCGACCTTGCGGGCGGCAAAGGTTTGCACAATGCTGATTTGCTCGGACGTGTCGGCCTCGTTGAGCGGGCCTTTCCAAATGATCTCAATGTTTCCGGCCTCGGCGGCCGCCTTCTCCGCGCCGGCATGCACCGATTTCCAAAACTCGTGCGTGGTGCCTTTGGGAATGACGGCAAACGTGTATTTTTTTTGCGCCGGTTGGGCCTTCAGGTCGTCAGTGAATTGAATCGGGGACAACAGTTGTGCAATGTCGACCCCGTTCTCATCTTTGCCGTTCATGTTTTCCGGCGTGGCAACATACTCGCCCGTGTCGATGTATTTTTCGACCTGTTCTCCCGCCAGGTGCCTGGCCAGCGTTTTTACGCCCTCGTAGCCCATCCGGTAAGGGTCCTGCAGCACGATCCCGTGGATTTTGTCCTCTTGCATGGCCTGCACGAGCCGGGGGCCCGGATCGAACGTGACGAATTTCACCTTGCCGGCAAGTCTCGCGTTTTCCAGAGCGCGCAGGATGCCGACTCCGTTGGGTTCGCACACGGCGAAAATGCCGTCGATTTTGTCACCATACTTATTGAGCACCTGCTGGGCCTTGTCCAGCGACGATTCTTGCGTGGTGCCCGCGTATTCCGTCGAAAGCATCACGTTGATATCCGGGTATTCCGCGGCCAGCGTATCGAGAAAGCCTTTCTCCCGCTGTTCGGTGCTTTCGCTCCCCTGCTTGTAGCGCAACAGCACTACGTTTTTTTTGTCCTGCTGGTAGCCCTGATCGGCCTTGCGGCACCCTGCGGTAACGACCCACAGCGCCAACAGACCAAAGACAATCGAACGCCGCATGGCGATTTTCCCCCAATGAACAGTCAAACCTGAGGTGGGCAACTTGAAAGCCGTGCGCACCACCGCTCCATTTCCGCAACTCGCGAACCCGCCGACGACGAATCGCGGCACCAAAACTCGCGGAACGCCCGGACCAGCTCGCGCCCACTCAGAATAATGGCCCAACCTAGTGCGAACAAGCAAGGGAGTGCCGATAAGCAACTCCCCTGCACGTTCACCCAGCGGGCGTAGCCCAATTGCTTGCAACCGTTGATTGCCAGGGCGGCTGCGTAGATACCGGCACAGCGAACCCTTATTTGCGCGGTCAAAGGCATCGTCGAACCGAACGATCGGGCAGCCCGAATCGGCGTCGTATTGGCCCGTCGGCAAAGTGCCGATGGAACAATGACCAGAGCAGATCCTGCACCCGCTCAACCAACCGGTGCTTGGCCGCAACACCGATCGCTGCCGGCGAGTGTATGCTACGATCAAGGCCCTGCCCTCGCTTTCGAATGGACGAGGGAACCAGGCTCCCTCGTTCGTTCCTGCCGGCAGGGCGCCAGGCATCCAGGGACGCGCAGCACGGTTGTTCACCGTGGCGGAAAGCTCGCTAACGGCCGCGATCGGGCGCGACACTTTGCGGTCGGTTTCCGGCAGGCGGTGCATGGCGGCGAATCTGCGCAAACATGTGTTCGATCTCGTCGTGTATCTGACGCGTTTGGACCACGACGAGCAGACGCGTGCCGAGCCGAGAAACGGCGCCAGGACCGCCGGACTGGTCCCAACGATCGGGCCTCACCGCTCCTCGCAATACATATTCGAGTTCATCATCGGCATCGTCTTCGACTGGCTGTAAGTCGCCGACGGGATAAACGCGCGTTTCCAAATGGTTGGCGGCGGTTTCTTGAGTCGTGACCAGCAGCACTTCATCGCGAATCGACCAATTCAAGTCGTGTTGGCGCAGCATGGCGGACAGGGCAGCCTGAAGCGAAACGTTTTCTTGCACGAAGGTTATCGGCAGGTCGAACGGAATGGCAGATTCTTCCAGGGCGCGTTCATCGAGCAAGTAATGCCCCGCGGTTTTGTCTTGCAAGAATCGGAGCACGTCGGCAAGAGGTGTTTCGACAAACTCCAGATTCAACTTGCTCGACAACCGCTTGTTCCAGGACTCAGCCAGCTTGAGGTCGCCGAGCGGCACCGGAGCATAACGGTTGCCCTCGTCAGCGGCCTGTTTCTGCGCGCGAGCGCGGCGAATCGCCTGCAGAAGTTGATCGCTTTCGCGATGGACCTCGGGCATTTGCTCAAACACGAGCGATCCTCTCAGATACCAAATCGGGGGCGGACCGCCTGCGTCGGGCCAAGATTCCGGTCGGATCGTAGTCTTAATGACTTCGATGAGCGCTTCGGCGTCGATGTCGTCGGCCAAAAGATCGTGCACGGGATGAACGCCCACGATGGACAGATTGTCGGCCGCGTCGCGAGTTGTGATCACGAGGGCCTCGTCACGGATGATCCAGGATAGGTCGTGCTTGTGTAGCAACAACCGCAGTGCCGTGCGGAGTTTCGCCCCCTCGAGTGAAAACGTGACAGGAAGGTCTTCGGGCACGCCGTTGTCTTGCAGGGCTCTGCTGTCGAGTGCGATCGGAATCTTGTGGTGATCGGCAAGAAACGTCACGGCGTCGGTCAGCGGCGTCTCGACGAATTCGAGTTGCACCGGCCGATCGAGCGCCGATTCAATGCGCTGTTCGGCCGTGAGCGAAACCTGGGGAGACGGCGGTTCTTTGCCATGAGCCTCTGCGGCTGGCTGCGCTGCCGGATGGCGAGTTGGTGGTTCTTGTCCCGTACTGGGCGAAACGATGATGGCCAGGACCAATACTGTCCACCATTTGGGCCGACGTTGCGGGGGAGGGCTTGGGTAACGACCGCTTGGATGGGAGTTGCCGGTCGGCGTAGTGGCATCCCAGGTTGATGGGGGGGCAACTGGCAGAGTGCCATCCGAAGAGGCTTGAGCGGGCCGTGTTCGCGCAGCGTGAGAATGATAGGTGGCCATGTTCTGTTCCTGTGAGGCCAATGTTGAAGAGCATACTCGGGTGAACACCCAGCGAGAACTCGCCGCCGGCAGCATAGGCGAATCTACACTTTGACGCAATCTTGGCATGGGTTCTGCTGTGGTATGGGCGAGGCATAATATCGAACCAAACCAACACGAAATTCCGGTAACTTGGATTCCGGTAACCTGTGTGGGCCGCCGGCCGATCGTCGAATGCGCTGGTCACGCGGCGGCCTCACTGGTCGTTACGTGTTCAGTGCGCCAGCGTGGGCGAAGGCCGCCTGATGAATTTGGTTGGCGGCAAGCGGAAATTGTTCGCGCGTGTCGTCGCATGGCAGAGGCAGTCCAAACCGAAGGCAATTGAACAGCAGGAGCCGTCGTCAGGCACTTGCGATGGAGTGAAATCTTAACGCGGGTCAACCGCAGACGGACGATGCCTCCACAGGCTTCCCCGCAGATCGCGGAGAAATACGTACGCAGCTAAACCATCTCATATTCCATGCGATTGGCTCACGCGACACCTTATGTGGTCGCAGTCGCGGTGGTCTTGATCACCATTGGGTTGAATCAATGGATTCATCCCTGGGTAAAGCGGGATCACACGCAACTGCTGTTTTTCGACGCCGCCATCTTGGTGAGCGCTTGGTTCGGCAATTGGCGGGCAGGACTGATCACTTATTCGCTGTCGATCGGAACGGTCTTTTTCCTGTCGCCCGAATTCGCCCCGGGCGACCCTACGACGGCGGCCTGGCTTCAGGCTGGTGTTCTCGCGCTCGAGGGAGGATTGATACTCGCCGTGGTCGTTGCATTGCATCGTGCCCGGGAACGCGCGGAGTCGAGTCGCCGTGAAACAGCCCAGTCGGTCGCTGAACGCGAGGCAGCCGACCGTTCGCTGCGCAGCACGCGTGCCCGGTTTCGCAGACTTGTCGAAGCCAACATTATCGGCGTGTTTTTCTGCGAAGAAGACGGCCGCGTGTTTGAAGCCAACCAGTCGTTTCTTTCTCTGCTGGGCTATACGGAAGAGGACGTGCGTGCCGGGCGGCTGAACATTGCGGGCATCACGCCGCCGGAGTTCATCGATACGTCGATTGCCGCGACCGTGGAGTTGGCCAGCGACGGACGGTGTCAGCCGTATGAAAAGGAATTGTTTCACAAAGACGGTCGCCGGATCCCGGTTTTGATTGGGAGCGCCCTGTTGGTAAAGGGCCAAGGCCAATCGGTTTCGTTCGCGCTCGATTTGACCGAGCAAAAAGCGACCGAACGCGAACTGCAGAACGCCAAGGACGAAGCCGAAAAGGCCAATCGGCTGAAGAGCGATTTCCTGACCAATATGAGCCACGAATTGCGCACCCCCATGAACGCCATGCTGGGCATGACGCAACTGGCACTGGACGAAGATCCGCCCACTCCGCTGCGCGAATACCTGGACACGGCACTCGAATCAGGACGTGGGCTGCTAACGCTGGTCAACGCAATCCTGGACTTCTCCAAGATGGAAACCGGCCGGTTCGAATTGGAGTTGCTCCCGTTCGAATTGCGAAAACTGCTCGAGGAAGCGATCCAGTCGCTGGCGGCGCAAACGAAAGGCCGCAACCTCGATTTGAAGTGCGACGTGGCCGAAGTGGTGCCGGATCACCTGCTGGGCGACGCACAGCGACTTCGTCAGGTGATCGTGAATTTGGTGGGCAACGGCATCAAGTTCACGTCCGAAGGCGAAGTCTGCCTGGCGGTTCGCCTGGGCTCGCGCACCTCGGACGAAGTTGTGTTGCATTTCGCGGTCTCGGATACGGGAATCGGCATTTCCCCGGCCGACCAGCAACGCATTTTCGCTCCGTTCATGCAGGTCGATAACTCCACCACGCGAAGGTATGGCGGCACTGGACTGGGGTTGGCGATCGCTTCGGACTTGATTCGAATGCATGGGGGACAGTTGCGTTTGAGCAGCGAACCGGGCCAAGGCAGCACGTTTTCCTTCGATGCCCGGTTCGCCCTGGCCTCGTCGGCCGCTCGGCCGGTATCCCCCGCAATCGCGACATCGCTCATCCCGAAGCGGGATTCGCCGCCGCTGAAGATTCTTCTAGCCGAAGACACGCCGGCGAGCCGCAAAGTGGTTTGTCAAATTCTGCAAAAACGGGGCCATGAAGTTTGGATTGCCGTTGATGGCCAACAGGCCGTGGATGCGGTAAAACAAGCGAAATTCGACGTGGTGTTGATGGACGTGCAAATGCCTCGCATGGACGGCTTGCAGGCCACGGCGACGATACGGGCGACGGAACCGATGGGTACGCCGCCGCTGCCCATCATCGCCATGACGGCGCACGCCATGAAAGGGGATCGCCAGCGCTGCCTCGCGGCTGGCATGAACGCGTACCTTGCCAAGCCGATCGACGTTTTCAAGCTGATTGAGTTGGTGGAAAGCATGGTCGGCGACGGCACTGACCGTTGGCAACGAGCGATGAAAAAAGCATCTGAACGAGCGGCGAACGACCCTGCGCGGGATGCCGATGGCGGGTCGTTGCCTCGCGATAGCTCCCTGCCTCGCGAGGCGTCATCGGTCGCAACTTGTGCCGCCGATGCAAGGACAAACTCAACCAAGGAGACGGCAGTGACCAACCCCACCCAATCCACTTCGTTGCCTCATGCGCAGCGGCAAGCCCCGCCAATGGTCACTTGCGATTTGGACGCCGCGCTTCGACGGCTTGGTCAGAAGAAATCGTTGCTGATCGATATGATCGGTTTCTTTCTGGAAGATGCGCCGGTTTTGCTGCAAGACATTCAGCAAAGCGTAGCATCGGGTGATGCTGACGCCACGGCCCGGGCGGCGCATTCGCTGAAGGGACTGGCATCGAATTTTGACGCCGAATCGACCACGCAGGCGGCGTTGCGCATTGAACAACTGGCCAAGTCGCAACAACTGGCCAACATACCGCCCGAGTTGGAAACGCTTCAAGCTGCCACCACCCAGCTGATGGCCGAATTGATGGCAGCGAAGAAATCTCTGTAATCGAACGTCAGGAGCAATCGCCCCAGCGGGGCTCAGTCTTCCCCATCGTCGTCGCCGTCCGCGTCTTCGTCACCCACGTGCACCACCGAATCGATGGATATTCCCAGGGTGCGGATTTTGTTGCGCAGACTGCCTCGGGTGATTCCCAAAATGCGGGCGGTTTTCGATTGGTTGCCGCCGGCATGCCGCAGGCAGCGGGTAATCACGTATTTTTCCATCAGCAACAGCGCATCGCCGTAAAGGTCGGTCGATTGCGAACTGATACGGGCATCGACCAGTTTCTTCAAGTCGCTCGGCGGCAAGCCATCGGCATCTTCGGGCTGCGATGCCCCGTCGTAGTTTCGCACCTCTTCGGGCAGAAATTCGGGAATCAGCGTGGGGCCCGTCGACTGCAAAATGGCCTGCTTGAGCACGCTCTGAAATTGTCGCACGTTTCCTGGCCAGGGGTAACGTTGGAGCAGGTCCAATACACCCGGTGCCACGCTTTGCAAATCCTTGCCAAACTGCCGGGCAAACCGCGGAAAGAAATGTTCCAGCAGCAGGCGGATGTCATCGCCCCGTTCGCGCAGCGGCGGCAGGTGAATGGTGAATCCGTTCAGGCGATAGAAGAGGTCGGAGCGGTAGTCGTCCTCCTCCACCATGCGCTCCAGGTCGCAATTGGTGGCGGCGATGATCCGCACGTCGGTCTTGATGGTTTCGGTGCCGCCGACCCGTTCAAACTCCTGCTCTTGCAGCAACCGCAATACCTTGCTTTGCACCAGGGGAGACATGTCTCCCACTTCATCCAAAAAGATCGTTCCGCCGTCGCACCGCTCGAACTTGCCGATATGCCGCTGGTCGGCGCCCGTGAAGGCGCCTTTTTCGTGGCCAAACAGCTCGCTTTCCAGCAGCGTGTCGGTCAGGGCAGCGCAGTTCACCGCCAGGAAAGGCCCGCGCGCTCGCTTGCTGTGCTGATAAATGGCCCTGGCAATCAGTTCCTTGCCCGTGCCGCTTTCTCCGCGAATAAGCACTGTCACATCTTGAGCGGCGATGCGGCCCACCGCTTTATACACCGGCAGCATTTTATCGCTGCAACCGATCAGCATGTCTGCCGTTTCAGAGGCGGTGGGTTTGTTCGCGCCGGTTTCGCCGACCACCGTCACGGGGACGTTCATGAACCGCCGCGATTCGAGTGCTTGTTCGACAAGGTCTTCCAGTTTCGGCAAATCCAGAGGCTTGATCAGGTAATCAAACGCTCCGCGTTTCATGGCTTCGATCGCCACCTCGCTCCCATCGCCGGCCGTAATGAATATCACCGGCAACTTGTTGTCGATATCGTGAATGCGGTCCACCGCATCGAGCCCCGACATGCCCGGCATCATCACATCGAGTAATACCACGTCGGGTTGGTGCTCACGAATCAGAGCCAAGCCGGATTCTGCCCTGTCGGCGGTGAGTACCTCGACCTCCGTGGCCAGATCGGCCAATCCTGACTTCAGCATGTGCAGGACGGTACGATCGTCGTCAACGATAATAATCTTTTGCTTCGGTGAAGGCATGCAGTGCTTCTCGGGTGAAATGCCCAATTTGTTTTCAGAGACGATTCCGGTCCCCCGATCCGTCGCTCCCGACCAGCTTGGGCATAAGGTATGGAAGAGCTATCATTATTCTCGCGAGCGCCACCTTAAACGCAAGGTGTCAGAACCGCTGGACGGCCGCTTTGGGACGGATTTTGACTTGCCGATGTGATCTCAATGAAACTGGGACCTGAATTCGGCTGAGATTCGACCACCACGGCTTAAATACCTGGCGTATCAACAAAATTCATCCCGGCACGCCGTGACTCTTGAGCAGTGAGCCGGGCTAGGGAGAATACGTCCGCCGCAGTTGCCAAGGATGGACGATCCGCGACCTTGGGGCACCGACAGAATGATTCTATTTTTACTTTAAGTCTGCGGCACCAATTCATGTCGTTTCCTGCTGATTTTCGCCCTACCGCTGATTGGACTCGATTGCGATTGCGCGCTGATTTGCTTCGCCGGTTGCGCTATTTCTTCGCGGAACGCCACTTTCTTGAGGTCGAGACGCCCGTGCTTTCGGCCGATACGGTGATCGATCGACACTTGGACCCGATTCCGGTCGCGCTGGGCCGGAGTGCCGGCGAGCCAAGCCAAGATCGCTCATATTTCTTGCAAACCTCGCCCGAGTTTGGCATGAAACGCCTGCTGGCCGCCGGGGGCGGGGCCCTGTATCAGGTGTCCAAGGTCTTTCGCCTGGGAGAACGGGGGCCGCTGCACAACCCCGAATTCACCATGGTGGAGTGGTATCGGGCAGGTGACGATTACGAAGCCGGGATGACGCTGCTGGCGGAGTTGGCCGCCAGCCTGCTGGGGCGTGGCGTGCCAGAGCGAATTTCGTACGCTGAGGCCTTCCGGGAAGCGGTCGGTGTCGATGCCATAGCGGCTAGCACTGCCGAAATTGTGGCGGCGGCGCAGCGGCAGGCAATTGTCGTTCCCGATTCAATCGACCCGGCCGATCGCGATGTCTGGCTCGATTTGCTGCTAGTGGAATGCGTACAGCCGCGCCTTGTCGGTCCACGGCCGTTTATCGTTTACGACTTTCCTCACACCCAGGCGGCGCTGGCGCAAGTTCGCCCGGGCCCGCCGCCAGTTGCCGAGCGATTCGAACTGTATGTCGATGGGATGGAACTCGCCAACGGCTACCACGAACTATTGCGGCCCGATGAATTGCGAAAACGAAATTCGACCGTCAATACGTTGCGCCAAGCAGATGGTAAACCGAGTCTGCCCGAGGAGAGTCGACTGCTTGCCGCCATGGAAGCTGGCCTGCCACCGTGCGCGGGAGTGGCCTTGGGCTTTGACCGGCTGGTAATGATTGCCGCCGGCGCCCAAACGATCGACGAAGTGATCGCGTTTCCTTTCGAACGAGCGTAACTTTCCAGACTCGTTGTGCGAGCGGCATTATCCCACAGTATGATAGGAGCGACATCCGCCTGGGACTACCATGTTTGTTTCACACCGTGGGGAAACGTCGCCATGTTGCTCGCGCACGCCAAGCCAGAAGAGATTGATCTCGATTCGGGCAAGCTGAAAATCGCCTACCAACTGCTGGAAAAGTGGACTTCGGGTCCCGACGCCCCGATTCCCAGCGGAGCCATTCTGGTCGGCCGGCACGGGAAGGTTGTTCCTCCCCGGTTATTCGGACGCCAGGGTCCCGAGAAGAATGCCCCCGCCATTCGTCCCGATGCATTGTTCTTGATCGCCTCGATTACCAAGCCCATCACGTATTTGTGCGGAATGATGCTCGTGGAACGGGGCGAACTGAATCTCTCGCAACGAGTGGCGCACTACATTCCAGATTTCGCGGCGCATCACAAAGAGGACACGCTCGTAAATCACTTGTTCACGCACACCTCGGGCTTGCCCGACATGCTGGAAAACAACGCGCAGCTTCGCCGCGAGCATGCGCCGCTGTCAAAATTCATTGAAGGAGCGATTCGCGACACGATGCCCATGTTTCGTCCCGGTACCAATCTTAGTTACCAAAGCATGGGTACCCTGGTGGTGGCCGAGCTGGTGCAGCGGATATCCGGCAAGACGATTCACGACTTCATGCGGACCGAGATTTTTGAGCCGCTGGGGTTGAAGAACATTGGCCTGGGTTCGCGCGGCTTCGACCGCGAACGATTGGTGCGGGTTCAAGTGCCCGACTATCAGGAAAACAGCGACTTTGGATGGAACAGTCCCTATTGGCAAGAGTTGGGGGCTCCTTGGGGAGGCATGTTCACTTCGCCAGAAGATTTTGCCGTGTTGTGCCAAGAAATGCTCCGCGGCAACCGCATCATCTCCTCCGGGGCCGCCAAGATCATGACCACCAACCGGCTCGACGACTACCCCGATCTGCCCGAGCCGATTCGACGCACCAAACCTTGGGGGTTGGGTTGGCAACTCAACCACGCGGGCACAAGCACCTCGTGGGGCGATTTGCTGGATCGCCAGGTATTCGGCCACACGGGAGCGACTGGAACGATGGTGTGGATGGACCGCAAGCGGGATGGATTTTGCGTTCTGTTCACCAACGCCATTCGAGCCGGCGCTCCCTGGCGATTGGTGAGCCTTTCCAACGCCGTGGCGGCAGCGTTTGTGTAAAACGCGGGAATTGCGGCGGCAGGATAGGGGCGGTCGCTCAACGATTCGAATGGTTTGCTGGCGTTCGGCTTGCCGGTTTGCCCTACTTGGGCTTTTTCTTTTGCAATCGGGTCGATGGTTTGGTTGATTCGGCGAGGTTGTTCTCGGCGATCGCGGCGTTGGTTTCCGTCAGCAGGAATGCATCGAGGGCCGCCGCCAGTTTTTCCGGCGTTTCGTACGTGTTGGCGGCGATCGCGTGTTTGATCACCTCCAAACGTGCACGGCGTGGGTCGCGCGGTGCAATCATACAGACTCTTCCTCTCGTACGACGTAGCGATTGGCTTGAAATTCTTCCAGGCGTACCCGGCAACCGCGGTCAATAAACTCACCATCTGCCGCGACGGCTTCGACATTCCGGCCTGCCACGTGCACCTTTCCGGCGGGTCGCAGAGCAGTGGCGGTCGTGCCTATCTTGCCGACCAGTTCACCCGGGCGTTCCCTCAAGGCTGTTTTGCCCGCCTGTGTTTCGGCCAATGCGGGATCTTGCTCAACAGGTTCCGGTTCGACATCGGGCGGGGCCAGAATCAACTTGCTGAATATACCTCTCCCACCCCGCACGCGGTTGCGAACGGCGTAGGCAAATGCGGCGACCGAGAAGCCAGCCACCACCAAACTTAGCACGGTGTTGCGCAGGGAGATCAAATCGTAGCGGGTTTCTGGAATGACCACGCGCTGTCCGGCCATGATCAGCGAGGCCACAATCAACAGCGCCCCGGCCAAGCCGGTGACGCCAAAACCGGGGATCACAAAAATTTCCAGCAGCACAAAAGCCACACCCAATACAAACAGCAGGATCTCCAACCACCCGACGGTGCCCCCCATCCAGTGGCTCCAGAAGTACAGCGCGAAGCACAAGGCCGAAATGGCTGCGCCGGCACCGATCCCAGGCATTTGTAGTTCGGCATACAGCGAGACCAGCCCCACGATAAACAAGATGGCCGTCACCCACGGCAAATTAAGATAAAAGATGACGGAGTCGATCCAAGAGTCAGGCAATACTTCGGGCCGGCCCTGCACGTTGTAGCGATTGAGCGCGTCTTGCAGATTGTTTTCCGTGGCCTGGGCGATACCCAGTTCCAGGGCCCGACGGCCGGTCAGATCCAAAAATCGACCCTTTTGGGTTTCCACCACCAAGTTGAGTTTTTTCCAAACGGTTCCGTCGGGATCGGCCGCTTCGAGATCTTTCTCGGTCATGTAGTCGAACTCGCCCGTGTCGATGTTCTGCACGCGAAACACTTCGGCGTCTTTGTAGATCATGGCCTCGGCCAAGGCGCCCGGGCGACCCTTGGCTTCGGCCAGGCTGCGCATGTCGGTGACGAAGTCCGAAATCAACTTCTCTTCGACAAAACGAAAAGCGAACGATTCCGCGTCAAAGAACATCACGCCCACGTCGCCCAAACGCGCAAAGGGTTCCATCACAATGTCGTCGCACCCCAGGGCCACGATCGCGCCGCCGCTCAGGGCCTTCTGCGGAATGTAAGCCACGGTGCGTGCCCAATCGATGTCGCGCAACTGATAGGCGATTTGCTTGCTCTCTTCCAATAGGCCGCCGGGGCTGTCGATCTCCACAATCAACAGGTCGGGATTCCGGTCCTTGGCCAATTCCAGACGCCGCAAGAAAGAGAATGCCAGCCGGGAGTCGATGGCCCCTTTCAGCGGCACGATCACGGCTTTGCGCGGCGGGCCTGCTTCCTCGGCCACCTGCTTCGCGGCCTCCATTGGATTGAAGGCTTGATCATTTGCCCGGGGATCGTCGGCGGGGGCCTGAATCATTGCGGCTAGCGGCGGCGCCCCGCGGGAAGCGACCGCCTGCCATAAAACGAGCACACAACTCGCCAGCCATATGACGGCAGTCGAATACAAGCGAATTCGGGGATGGGAATGCACGATGGGCTCACCGCATTGCGTGTTATCGATCGTTGGCGAGCGGAAGTCGAACAGCTCGTTCTCCCCTCTAGTACGATCGTAGACCTGCGGTTGAATCCATGTCAATTCACGAGCGGCGTTCTTTGGCGATGGGAACCGCAAAACGCATCGGCTCGCAGGCGGAAATTCCCGATCGACGGGCGGCACTTTACCCCCGCTTGACTCAACAGATGAATCCGCCCTGGGGGCAAGTCCGTCTAAAACGTCAATCCGCCACGGATGACGAAGGTATTGTCCGGTTCGTAGACCGGGCCGCTCAGAAATTCGAGGTGCCGGTAGAAGACGTATCCCGCCTCAAATAGTCCGCCCCAACCGCCTGGGTTCTTGAACTCGAAACCCAGTGAGACTCGCAAATCGTAGTAGTTCACCACGTCGCTGCATCCGCAAATGCGGCGAACGGCCCAACTCCCGCCGCCCAATTCACCCGCTACGTACCACCAGGCTTCGCGTTGTTCTTCCTTCCACCAGCGGTGCGCGTAGCGAGGGCGGGGCGAAACGAGTTCCAGACGCTGGTAGTCGTTGGGGGTCCAAACGATGCCCCCCAGCGGCAGAAAGTCGACGTCTTCCCGATCGAGGTAGGCCAGCCCCGCCACGAACTGCGTGGTGGGCGAGTAAGTCATGGCAGCCAGCGCCCGGGCGCCCAACCGAAACGCATGGTCGTGGTTCCCCTCAAAATCGCTATACAAACCGGGCGTAATGCCCAAATCGAGGGCAAATGCCGGAGAAAACCGCTTTACGTATCGGATGTCGAGATACGCCTCGTGCAATTGGCTGGGAAGATCGATCGGCATGGGGCCATCAACCAGCGTCCAGCCATAGCCGGGCGTGATGATCAGCGGGGAGTCTTCGTCCGGAAACGGAAAGGCGAAGACCGAACGCAGATCGAGCGTGGTCATGCCCAGGTCGCCACCTCCCAATACCGTGGTCGTGAACAACGACGCCTGATACGGCGTTTGCCGCGAACCAGCCGAGCGGCTCGGCATCACGGCGACATCGTCGTCTTCCACGGGCGACTCGACAGGCGGATAGGCCACAGAAGGCTCGGTCACCGTGATGTTGGGGTCGAAAAAAGAAATGGGATGGTAGGCCGGCGAACCATCTTGCGGAGCGGGCAAGGGGGGCGGCCCGTGATGCATGGGCGGTGGGATGGGCGGCTGCGCGAAGTGCGAAGCGGGATATGCGTGCGGATGCACGATGTGCGTAGGCGGCAAAGGCACGACTTCTTGCGATTGCGTCAGAGTCCCCCAGCCAGAGGCCAAACAGAGCGCCAGGAGCGACGCTCGCATGACGTGCCAGCGCTGGTCTCTTGGGCAATGCGAGTGGCCGTTTCGCGACGCCCACATGATTCGTCTCCGGCCAACCGGGGAGCTACCAGGTTATTCCTGCCCGGAACATAATGGTGTCGTCTGGTTTGAAGCGTTGTCCGCTGAGGTATTGGATCTCGCGATCGAACACGAATCCGATTTCGGCAAACCCGCGGCGGCCCGTAAGGCCCGAGGCGGGCAGAAACTCGACGCCAAGATAGGCCCGGAGGTCTTCGTAGTCGAAGCCGTCGTCCGCTCCCGTGGTGCGCTGGATCGTCCACGAGTCGCCGCCATATTCCCCGCCGACATACCACCAGAATTCAGTGTTGCCCCATGTGGTAAGGCGACTGGCCAGTTTCGGTTTGGGGAAGTAGATCTCGAATCGGGTATCGGCGTTCGGAGTCCAGATCAAACCGCCTGCCGGAAGCAGCTTGATGTTGAACCGATCGTAATAGATGATTCCGCCGACGATTTCCCAGGCGGGCGAAGTGCGAAAAATCGCCAGCGCCTTGCCCTTGATTCGAAAGCTATTTGAATCGAACGTGTTGAAATCGGTATAGACGCCGGGTCGCACCGCCAATTCGGCTCGGAACCACGGAGTAATCACCGGGTTCCAGGCAAAGTCGAGCCAGGCATCGTACGTTTGGCCGGGGATATCGGCTGCCCCTTCCGGACCATCCCATAAGTGCAAGCCAAAACCGGGCGTCACTTCCAACGGCGCGAGTTGGTAGCCCAACGGGAACTGCATGGTGGTGCTGAATTCGAATTCGTTGGCCCCGAAGCGACTTGCCCCGCCGTTGCTTCCCAAGAGGGTGTAGATCACCTCGACCTGCTTGAATAGTTGAATCTGGTTCACCAACGGCTGGTTGGGGTCGAAGATCATATTGTCTTCGGGCAGCACGGTGGGACATTGCAGGTCGGAAGGCTCGGCGTAAGGGTCCCAGGGTTGGATTGGGCCCAGGGTTGCCGTGGGCGGCTGTGTCGTGGCAAAAGGGCTCTCGGGAATCTGTTGGAATTGCTGGCCACAAACCGTCGAAACTGCCGACATCCAGAGCGCGCCAACCAACGTGGCGACGGCCCCTCTTCGCATCAACCGCGCTGGTCTCGTTCGGGATGACGGCCCAGGTCGTTGGGCGGCCAAACATCGGTTGAAGAGGGTCATGGGTCAGCAATCCATTGGCATGCGGGAAATGGCCCCCGATCGCAATCCTCCACTTCAGCGGGAGGCGTTGAATATCAGCCGCTGCGCCCCTCGTCAAGGTCACCCCAATTTGGGGACGCTTGCGCAGACTCCTCCTTGGTCACTCGGCAGGGCCGGCCGCGCAGGCGACGGGGAGGGGGTGGATGGTCCCATTTCGACTTTCGCTGGCAAAATGGGCTGCTTACAGGTCTCCTCAGGGAAAAATTTTCGAAAAAAATGAGTTTTCTTCAGCGACACCTGGGGACATGAGTCAAAGTTCGCTGCCTAAAAATTAGGCAGCGACCTCGGTGCATGATTTTCTGGCAGTGCTGCCTGCGATAGCAGCACTAGCAATGCATGCGCATAAGTGTCAGCACACCAAAGATTTCCATGCTGGCCTTGACGCCGTTGTAGAATCCTGGCAAAAGAACCAGCCGCGGTGGCCGCGAAAATGGAGTTTCCCGTTACCTGACCGGAAGGAGTCATCCCATGACCGAGAATCACCCGCACTTTGTGTATTCCGCTTCCTCTCCCTCGACGGACGGATACAGCCCTTCGACAGCGCCTGTCAGCACCGGGCCTGCCAGCACTGCCACGCAATTGGTTGAGCCTTCGGCGCCGACCTCGGTGGGTAGCTGCCAAAAGGCCCAAGAGGCTTGCCGCATCGCCCGCAGCCTGTTCGACCAGGGTCCCGACTGGGTCACCTTCTTCCGGGAGGTGTTGGGGCTCAATGGCGTCGTCCGCAAAATGTTCACGACCACCGAGGCCATGATCGGTTTCGAGCAGTCGGAAGAGTTCGAGAAGATCCAGCACATGCTGGCCAAGCTGCGCGAAAGCAGTCAGGCCAACCAGAACACCGCGACGTTTGAGCCCACCCGGGTGATCACCGTGCGACTCCCCAAGAGCCTGCACGAATCGCTCCGTGCAGAAGCCCACGAGAAACGCACCAGCATGAACAAGCTGTGCATCTCGAAGCTGCTGCAGTTCATCGACAACGATCTGGTTCCGGCCGAAGCGTAAGTTAGGCGGCAAGCACCAGAGCGTTACGTGAACCCTCAATCCTCGGAGGGATTGGCGGGCGTCTCATCGCCGCCAGTCCATGGCCAGGACGAAGGTTGCCTTGCCGGTCGCTATCCCTAACCCGCGGGGCAAAGACCGGCCCGGATTGTCGTACATACCCAGTGAACGATGTGAAAAAGAGGAGTTGGAGGAGGGAACCTGTAAGCCGGGTTCTGTTCCGCGTCTCCCAAGGGGGACACGGTGGCGACCATTTCTCTAGGACGACGATTGCTCGCCGCCTCCAGCAGCCTACCCGAAAGTCAAAACGGATCGGACCAATCCGCCGGGGGAGGGATCAGGCAGCAAAACTGCCCCGATACTCCCCCCGTTTCTTTCTGCTTGGCCTTGCTCCGGGCGGGGTTTACCTAGCCAGATCGGTCGCCCGAACTGCTGGTGAGCTCTTACCTCACCGTTTCACCCTTACCTGCCACGCGCTAACCGAAGCCAGCACGCGACATTGGCGGTTTGCTTTCTGTTGCACTTTCCCTGACTCCCGCATGGGGAGCCGGTGGGAGTTACCCACCACCCTGTCCTTTGGAGCCCGGACTTTCCTCCCGCTCACCTGGTGAGCCAGCGGTCGCCCGGTCCCCTCCTTCCAACTCCTTGGCTTCTGATCGAATGGCATTGACGCTGCGAGGTTTTTTCAAGGGTCTACCCTGGAATGATCCCCAACAGTCCCCCTGCATTGGAGCGCGATTTCGCCGAATTCGGCCGGTTGCCGCGTTGAAGTCGGTGCACCAACCGACGCGAGGGTCTGTCAATGAATCTTGAAACTCAAGAACGCGCGGCCTGATCCTGTTTACTGTTACGCAGGAAGCGTTGTCATTGTTGCTGGTTTGCCCCGGGTATTTCGCGGACGGGACCGGGGCGGTCCTGGTACCGGTCTCCCTGAAAACTGTTTCGCCGCCCAAATTCCGCATCGACGGCATTGCGAATGGCCACTTTATCCAGGCACCATGGAGGGCCGAGCAGGAATTCCGGCGGCGCTTCGCCGGTGATTCGTTCGACCACCACTTCCGGCGGCAGCAACTCGAGGAAGTCGACGACGGTTGCCACGTATTCTTCCAGCGACTGCAGTTCGATCTCGCCGGCGGCGTACTGCTCGGCCAGGGGCGTGTTCTTCACCACGTATAGATTGTGCAGCTTGACGGCATCCACGCCCAGCCCGGCAACTTCGCGCGCGGTGGCCAGCATATCATCGCGGGTTTCGCCCGGCAGTCCCAGCATGATGTGCACGCAGATTTCGAATCCCCGATTGCGGCTGCGGGCGATGGCATCGCGCGACGCGTCGTGGTGATGTCCGCGGTTCATCCAGTCCAGCGAGCGGTCGTGCATGGTCTGCAGGCCGTACTCGACCGAAACATACGTCCGCGTAGCAAGTTCCTCCAGCAGGTCGAGCACGTCGTTCCCCGCGCAGTCGGGCCGGGTGCCAATCACCAGACCCACCACTTGCGGATGGCTGATCGCCCGTTCAAACAGTAGTCGCAACGAGGGGACCGGCGCATAGGTATTAGTGGCCGGCTGAAAATAGGCCAGAAACTGATCGACCTCGTATCGCCACTTGAGCCGGCGGATGCCTTCATCGAGCTGGCTGCGGATATCGACCCGAGGAATCCGGCGGCTGGGGCTGAAACTGCGGTTGTCGCAAAAAACGCAGCCGCCGAGGGCGACGGTGCCGTCGACATTGGGACAGGTCATTCCGGCGTCGATGCTGACTTTTTGTACTCGACCGCCGAACACTCGCCTGAGAAAATGGTTATAACTAAAGTACCGCAAGCCGTGGCGGCGCCAGTCAAGGCCGGCTTTTGCAGGAACTGAGGAAAACGCCACGGTTTGTGCACCGGTTCCAGGGGAAGTTGGTCCAGGTTCGCTCGCCATTTGTCCAAGGCAACAGTTTCGCCACCCCACGGGGCGCATGCTTGTTGGTGTTTGGCAAATTGATCTTACCGGAATGTCGGGCGACATTAAATGAGTGGAGGCAGGGCAATCGATGTACGGAGAGTTACTCCCCCAAGGGGGCGGTGATCCCATTCCTTTAGTCAAAAAGAAGCTCTTGGTCGGCCGGCGGGAAAGCTGCGACATTGTGCTCCGCTTTCCCAACGTTTCCGCCCATCATTGCGTTTTGGAACTCAAAGACGGCTACTGGTATGTTTGCGACCAGAACAGCCGCAACGGCGTAAAGGTCAACGGAATTCGCATCGAGGCCGGCGAAAAACGGATCGATCCGGGCGACAGCCTGATCATCGCCAAGCACAAGTACGAGATTCACTACTCGCCTCGCGAACTTGGCGCCACGGGGCCTCCGGCCGACGACGAAACGGCAGGCATCTTCCGGAAGTCGCTGCTGGAACGGGCTGGATTGATCAAGCCGCGCCGCCCGCCGCGCAGTTGAGGCCGGTCCGCCCTGCTCGTTGGTCTGGCCACGCGACTCCGTATAATTCTTGCATGAGCAAAAACAAGAAGAAGAAGGTTCGCGCCCAAATCCGCAAGAATCAGCAGGTCCGCGCGCGGAAGAGCGACTGGACCCAGCAGTTCAAGACGCACGGTTTTGAACAACAAGACACCGACCAAAGCGAGCGCGTGAGCGGCAAGGGCGCGCTCACCCGGCAGCGAACGATCGTGGCCGAAGATCAAGGTGCTGCCAACGACGATTCGGGCGTCCTCCGGCTCGATGTCGATGCCAACGTTTGCCTGACCGGCCGCGTGATTAGCGTGCACGGACTGATCAGCCTGGTCGAAACCGACGACGGCCGGCGGTTTCATTGCGCTACCCGTCGCTTGCTCAAAAGCCTGGCCACCGACCTGCGGCACGTGGTTGCCGCCGGAGACCTCGTGGTGTTTCGCCCCGCCCCGTCGAGCGAACCCATCGGCGAAGGCATTATCGAGCGCGTGGAACCGCGGCACGGGGTGCTGAGCCGTACCAGCCGCGGCCGGCAGCACGTGATTGCTGTCAACGTCGACCAGATTCTCATCGTGGGAAGCGCGGCCGAGCCCGACCTTAAACCGCACCTCATCGATCGATTCTTGATCACCGCCGAAAGGTGCGGCATCCGCCCGGTCGTTGTCATCAACAAGGTGGATCTTATCGAGCCGGCAGGTTTGCAACCGGTGCTAGGCGTATACGCCCAATTGGGTTACCAGGTGTTGCAGGTCAGCGCGCAAACCGGCTTTGGCATCGATCGGCTCCGGCGAATCATGGTCGGTTGCGAAAGCGTTGTGGCGGGGCAAAGCGGAGTGGGCAAGTCCTCGTTGCTCAACGCGGTCGATCCCCAGTTGCACCTGCGCGTGGCCGCGGTCAGCCGCGAAACCCAAAAGGGAAAACACACTACCACCAGCGCCGTGCTATTGCCGCTCTCGGGAGGTGGATACGTCGTCGATACGCCAGGCATTCGCCAGTTTCAGCTATGGGATATCACGCCGGAGGAGGTGGCCGGATACTTTCGCGACATTCGGCCTTTGGTCAGTCATTGCCGCTACCCCGATTGCACCCACACGCATGAAGACGAATGCGCGGTGAAAGACGCCGTTGCCGACGATTTGCTCGACGTGCGGCGATATGAAAGTTACTGCCACTTGTTTGCGGGCGATGAACCCTAATGGCTTTAACAGCGGTACGCCAATCCGCCGAAAACGTCTGCCGCCCCAGGTTGAATTCATCGCAACGAATTGCCCAAACCCAAATGGCGCCTTCCCTGGGGAAACGCGCCATTGTTGTTGGCATAAAACCGCAACCGGCGTGTCTTACCGGCGAGTGCACGAGAGCATTCCGGTTTCTTAAAGTTCGTATGTGATCCGGCCGTGGGTTTGGTTGCGCGAAATGCGGTCGGAAGCGTATAGCCCCGCCAACACGAATTCCACGCAACTCGCTCGCACCGCCGCGTCGTTCGAGGCATTCACTTCAAACGCTTTATCCCAGGCTGGCGGCACGCGTTTGAGTCGCCGGACGTATTCTTCCGAAGGCAGCATGTCGCCGACTTCCACCCGTACGCCCTTGGAAAAGATCTCGGCAATTTCTTGCAGGCCGTGCTGTTCGACATATTCATTGAATACCGTGCGAATGGCTTCGGCCACCAGGGCATCGAGCACTTGCCGTTCCGACATTTGATGGCTTCCCATCATGTCCAGCTCCAGTTTGCCCAGGCTCGACGAATACAAGTGGCCCAGGTCGCTGATGCGGGGTACGGCTGGTCTTTCGCCCAGCACGGCGGCGCGATGCCGCGCGCTGGCGATCATGGTGCGGTAGTTGGCAATGCTGAACCGCGCGCTCACGCCCGATTGCTGGTCGATGTACTTGCTTCGCCGGGCGGCGATGCTGATTTCTTCGATGATTTGTTTCATGAAGTACGGCACGGCCACCGGGAAGTCGCCGTCGGCTGAGATCGCCGCCTCTTGATCCATAATTTGCACCCCTTGATCGCGCTCACGCGGGTAGTGCGTGTGGATGACGGCCCCGATGCGGTCCTTCAATTGTGGGATGACCTTGCCGCTGCGGTTGTACGTGGACGGGTTGGCCGAGAACAGAATCAGCACGTCGATGTCGAATTTGATGGGATAGCCGCGAATTTGCACGTCGCGTTCTTCCAGGATGTTGAACAAGCCCACCTGCACCAGTTCGTCCAGTTCGGGCAGTTCGTTCATGGCGAAGATGCCGCGGTGCATGCGGGGAATCAGACCAAAGTGCAAGGCGTCTTCCGCCGACATGCTCGTGCCGCCCGCCAGCTTGGCTGGGTCGATTTCGCCAATGATGTCGGCAAACTTGGTTCCGGGGGCGAGTCGCTCGGCATAGCGGTCTTCGCGACGCCACCAGCCGATGGGCACTTCGGCCGGATCGCACGAGGCCACGAACTCGCGGCAGACCTTGCTGATGGGATGGAAAGGATCGTCGTGCACCGGGGCGGCCGGCAGATCGATGTACGGGATTTCCTCGTCGAGAAACCGCACCAAAAGCCGCATTAGCCGGCTCTTGGCCTGCCCTTTTTCGCCGAGAAACAGCATGTCGTGACCGGCGATCAAGGCAATATTGATTTCGGGAATCACGGTGTCTTCGTAGCCGACGATGCCGGGGAATAACTCCGTGCCGGAAGCCAGCATGTGCAAGAAATTATCACGGATTTCTTGCTTCACCGTTTTGGATTGCCAGCCGCTTTCGCGCAGCTCGCGGAGATTGGAAGGCTTGCCGGAAGGGTGGATTGTCATTGCGGGGAATGCTCAAGGTGGACCGGGAACCGTTTGGACGCATTATAGCGCGCGGCACGGAATGGCCTACCCAGGGAAAGGAAATCGGCGAGGACACGGCAATTCTACCCTTGCGGCTCAAGTGTTCGACGGATTGGCGACGGCGCGCTCGCGGCGACATGCTCGCCCTCGAACCGCTCGAAGACCGTTGCCTGCTCGTTGCGGATATCTATTGGAACCAGGACTTTTGCGTCGCACAGAATAAGGTCATTTGACTTCAATACGGCCGTCAATTGATTTAAGGTCGACGACGCGCCCGTCGCCGCGGACACAGCCATTTTCAGTAACGAAGGCGTCAACACGGCCAGTCCATAGATCGACGCCAACACGACGGTCGCCAACATGCACGGCCTGACCCACAAGGACTTGTTGCTCATTCAATCCGATATGGTACGCTGCCAGTCCCAGGCATACCGACCCGGGCGTAGCAGCCCACCAAGGATGGAAATGCAGTTAACTGGTACGTCTCGTCGACCAGAACATGCCTGCTGAAGGAGAAACGCCGTGAATTCGATGGGGAACGTGCGGTTGCTGTTGGTCGCCCTGGGCGCGCTTGTTGGCGTCCGGGAGTCTGCGAAGGCTGATGAATTCATCTTCCGACTGGAAGTCACCGGGTATTTGGACCGTCCGGATTCGGAAGATCAACCCCAAGTAAAAATCCTGGCCAGCATGGAACTGCTGGTGACGCCCGAACAACGGTTTCACGCCAGGGCGAAGCTTGCGGGCGGAGGAAATCTGTTCGTGTCCGGAAGCCTGAAACGGCGGAAAGAAGCCGATTCGCACCTGATCGATATCGACTTCCGGTATGACCAAGGCGATGAAAATCGGCGATTGGAAGCACAAACAGTCGTTGCGCTGAAACTGGGGCAGCGGCAAGTCATCGGCGGTAGCGAGTCACGGACGAGCGACGGCCAGGGCGCCACGACCAAGTCGAAAACCGCCATCGCCGTTCAACTCGCCGAATTTGCGAACGACTGCCGTTGATGCCGGCGGCGTTCGCTGGAACGCCGCCGGGGGTATTGGGCTGCCGCCGTCGCCGGTCAATCGGCCGCCGGCATCCGCTCGCCGGTGTTGTTGGGACCCGCGTCGCCGGGCTGAATTTCTTCGTCCTTCGACATGATGTAGGCCACGATGGCGGCGAGCATGAGCACCACCGCCGTCCACACGCGCCAGTCTTTGTGCAGGCCAGGCTTCCTCTGGCCATGCTGTGCCTGGTGCGTGTCGTGCTGCGAGCCGTGGGAGTGATTGGGGTGATTCATAATATCGGGGCTTGTTCCAGCGTAAGGGCGAACCCACACACGATTGATTCGGGTCGCGATTCTCGAAATATAGCGTACGATTGTCGAGCGGGGGGGGCGGAAAGGCACGGTAACGGCTACCTCGCCGGGCCATACTCAAAATGGACCTGCTGGCCGTTCTTGTCGTAGCAGCTAATCGTGAGATATTCCGGATTGACGTATTCTTTCCCTTCGATCAGCACCAGCATTTCGCCGGCTTCTTCCAATCGGGCCAACTCGCGGCGCTTCTTGTTGTTCAGGTAGCCTTCCACGTCGTTGGAGACCGCAACCACCACCTTGGCCACGTCTTTTCGTTGCGTTACCAAAAGCAGCAAGCGCACGACTTCCAACGCCATGCTTTCCGAAGTCTTCACCACGCCTGTCCCGCTGCAGCAAGGGCAGTCGCGATACACGCTGCGCTTCAGGCTGGGCCGAATCCGTTGCCTGGTCATCTCCACCAGGCCAAAGGGGCTGGTCCGCAGAATTTTGGTGCGTGCCCGATCCCGCTTCACCGCGTCGCGCAAAGCCCGCTCGACACCGCGGCGATGTTTTTCCTTCCGCATGTCGATAAAGTCGTTGACGATCACGCCCCCCAGGTCGCGCAAGCGGAGTTGCCGGGCAATCTCGCGGGCCGCCATGATATTGATTTGGTAGGCGGTTTCTTCCGCGTTGTCGTCGGCGCGGAAGTTGCCGCTGTTGACGTCGATCGCCACCAGGGCTTCGGTTTGGTCGATCACGATCGAGCCGCCCGCTCTTAGCGGCACGTGCCGTTGATAGATTTTGCTGATTTCGTCTTCGACGTGGTACTTGTGGAACAGCGGGTCGCGGCCCTCGTAAAGCTGCAGCCGGTTCACGTACCTCGGCATGACAATCTGCAGAAACTCCTTGGCCCGCTCAAAGGCAGTGGGTTCATCCACGTAAATCGTGTCGACTTCGGTGGTGAAGATGTCGCGAATGGTGCGAATGATCATGTCGCTTTCTTCGTAGATCGCCATCGGGCCGGCGTTCTTCTTGATCCGGCGGACGATCACTTTCCACAGCCGCAGCAGATAGGCCATGTCGCGGGAAAGCTCTTTATGGGTTCGCTCCTGGCCCGCGGTGCGAATGATGAACCCCAACCCCTTGGGCGGGTTTAGTTCGAGCAGTACATCGCGCAATTTACGGCGCAGGTCGTCGTCTTCGATCTTGCGCGACACCCCCACGCGACCCAGGGCCGGCATCAATACCAGGTAGCGGCCGGGAATGCTGACATAAGTGGAAAGCGTGGGGCCCTTGGTGCCGATGCCTTCTTTAATCACCTGCACGATGACTTCATCGCCACGGCGGAAAATGTCTTGAATGGGAGGCTTGACCCGCGGACGCATGCCCACCTTGCGGCGTTTGGTGCGCGTCGCGGGTTTTTCGCCGTGCTCTTCTTCGCCGTCGGGAATGTCGTCGTCGCGATCGTTCTTGTTGGCCCCGTTCTTGTTGCCGCGGCGATCGCGCTCAATGGCCTCGTAAGGGTCGTATCCCCCCTGACGAAAATACTGCGGCTCCACGTCGCTGATGTGCAAAAAGCCGTTGCGGCCCACGCCAAAATCGACAAACGCTGCCTGAATGCTCGGCTCGAGGTTGACGATGGTGCCCTTGTAGATATTGCCGACGTAAGAATCCTGGCTGGTGCGCTCAATGTAAAGTTCTTCGAGCAAGCCATCCTCCAGGATGGCAATCCGGCACTCTTCCGGCTGGGCGACATTGATCAGAATTTCTTGCTTCATATGGATTCCTTGGTGTTCGGGGCCGCCGCGCGCCAGGCGGGGCGGACATGTGCGATGGAGTGGGACTCCAGGCCATCGCTCCCCTGATCGTCCGTTGCGCCGGCACGTTTCCCGCCCGCGGCCAGAAGGCCGGGCGCTGGAAACCGATGCCCAGGGTGTCCCGCATTCGCCCAGGACAGCATGCTGCCCGGTCCGACGCTTGGGGCTGGGATCGAATCCAAGCCGAGCACCGCGCACGCGGCCAGGTCCTCGTGGGCAGGCCGGCGAGTGGGAAGGCAATCAGGTTAGGATAGGAATGGATCATCCCGGTCTCGAACAGGTTTCCGGCCGCCGTTGCGCTTGCCGTACCGCGGAGGAGCAACTCCGCCGACGCAAGTGACTTTGGCGGTCGGTCGGACGCCGCTTGATCCCCGCTGGCCGCCCAGTCCGCTGCAACAGCGACGTCGGCAAAGGCCCGCAAAGATGCCGCGACTCGAAAAGTTTCTCTCGACGCAACGCGTACCTCGACCTCGCCACAGCACGGCAATGGCCTCATGCTGGTTTCGACGGTTGGCGGGGCCAAGTGGTCGTTGTCAGGGGTCATCCTACTTGCTCCGGTAAAACCTGTTTCACCCGCTCGCGCAAGTAGGTTTTGATGTCTCGAGCGTGCTCCATGGCCAACGCCCGCTGGGCGACCTCTTCGCAATCGGCGATGGTGACATTGCGGCAAAGGTGCTTGATCTCGGGTATGGCCGCCGGAGTAATGCTCATGGTTCGCACTCCCATGCCCAACAGCAGCATCGTGAAGTGCGGATTGGAAGTCATTTGCCCGCATACGTAAACAGGAATTCCCTGGGATTGTCCGGCTCGCAACGTAAGATCCATCAGTTTGAGCACCGCCGGATCGCAGGGGTTGTACAACTCGGCCACGTCTTTATTGCTGCGATCCACGGCCAAGGTGTATTGCACCAGATCGTTCGTGCCAATGCTGAGAAAGTCGACCTCGCGCACAAGATGCTCGATCATCATCACGGCGGAAGGAACCTCCACCATCATTCCGACTGGAATTTTGCGGAAGGGAATCCCCGATTCTTCGAGGTCTTCCATCACGTCGGCAAGCACCATTTTGGCCTGCCGCAACTCGCGAACCGTGCACACCATGGGAAACATCACGTGCATGTCGCCCAGCACGCTGGCACGCAGCACCGCGCGAAGTTGGGTGCGAAAGATCGGCAGATTTTTGAGCGACAGCCGAATGCTTCGCAATCCCAGGAAAGGATTGTGTTCGTCCTCGGGATTGGGCAAATGCGCCATTTTGTCGGCGCCCAGATCCAGGGTTCGCATCACCACGGGCTTGCCGGGTACGGATTGAACGACCTTGGCGTAGGCCTCGTAATGGACCTCTTCGGTCGGCTCGGTAGCGGCCCCCAGGTACAGAAACTCCGTCCGATAAAGGCCAATGCCGTCGCAGCCGCGCTGCGTGCATTGCTCCACTTCGTAGGGAAATTCAATGGTGCCCAGAAGCTTGATCCGCACGCCATCGGCCGTTTCGGCTGGCAAGTCGCGCAGAGCCTGAAGGCTGACCTGTAAATCTTCCGCGGCTTTCGCTTCTTGTTGATATTGCTCCAGGGTTTCTTCATCGGGGTGCAGGATCACCACACCCTGGTTGCCGTCGATAATGACCATGTCACCGCCGGAAACATCGGTCATGAACGGTCCGGTGCCCACCACGGCGGGAATCTCCATGCCGGCGGCCACGATCGCGGTATGGCTGCCTGGCCCGCCAACCTCGGTGACAAATCCCAACACAAAGCGTCGATCGAGGTTGGCCGTTTCGCTGGGAGTGAGATTATGGGCAAGCACCAGCACGGGCGAGGTGAGTTGCGCCAGCCCTTCGCGGCGCCGCCCGAGCAAATGCCGGAGCAGTCGCTTTTCAATATCAAAAATATCGTTGGCCCGCTCGGCCAAATGGCTGCTTTCCAGATTTTGAAACACCTTGGCGTAGCGTCGCAGGCTGCGGCTGACGGCATACTCCGAGGAAAAATGCTTCTGGCGGATCAGATCCTCGACTTCGGCCCGCAGTCGCGGATCGTGCAGCATTTGCAGATGGGCCTCGAAAATGGCTCCGTATTCCGTGCCGAGTTCTTGGCTCACGGCGTCCCGATTGCGGCGGATTTCGCGAGCGGCGGCCTCCGTGGCGGTGTTGAGCCGGTCGAGCTCCTGCTCCACTGCGTCTTGCGCAACGAACCTGCGAGGAATGCGAAATCCCTCTTGGTCCATTACCAGGGCCTCGCCGATGGCAACACCGGGCGAAACCGCAATACCTTGCAGCTTGCGCATGGAGTTCTTCCGTTGCAGGCCTGCCCCAATCCTTCTCGTATTTGGCCGAGCGAGCGTCAGGCTTGCCCTGTTCGCCAAGAAGAGAAACCAGGTTTTGACCTTATTGCTGCGAGGCTTCGACCAATCCGGAAGAACACTAAATATTTGTGAAGAACGCGAGTTTCTGGAGGATTACCGGAAGGATGGGTAACAGTCAGACCGTGATTTAGCGGCCTAGCTGGGGTCGCCTTCTCGATTGGACAGGTCTTCCTCTTCAGCGAATTCTCGTTCGAACAAACTGGTGAGTGCCTTCAGGGCCGCTTCGGCATCGGGTCCTACCGCCTCGATGGCCAGTTCCGTGCCCTGCACGGCGGCCAGACCAAGTATTTCCAAGATGCTTTTGCCGTCGAAGCGCTCGCTGTTTTTGATAATTTCGATTTTGGATTCAAACTGGATGGCGCGCTCCACAAACAAGGAGGCCGGCCGGGCATGCAATCCCTGCGGATTCATTACGACTACCCGTGCCAAAACCTTCTTCTCGGTCATGCTGCGCCGTCATTTACGTTAACTGGTGCCAACTGCCGCCGGTCGTCGGCAGACGGAAATCAGGTTGTTCGTTTTCGACTGCAGGAAGCAACCTTGCTAGGCTCCCGCCGTCTCCAGGGTTTTACTGGTTGTTGCCAGCCAAGCTCAGCTTGCCGCGCCCATGCGACCGGCGAAACATGCCCGCTGCCGGCGTTTCCCGTTTCACGATCCGCGGCATACTTGCGGCGGCGCCATACTTCGTTGCCAATTGCGGAGAAGTTTTCGACTTCGTTCTCTACCTGTAGTTCATTTTGCGGAAAATTCGTCGCGTGTGGCAAATCGCCAATGTCAATTTCTAGGCGGCGCGCCGCCTGGGGTTTTTGCCATGGATTCGACCACCGGCATCCATTCGCGAAACCGGTTCATACCGCGGCCAAGGGTGTTCCCTTGCCGGATGGTTTCACTGATTGCCGCCGAGTTTCGCCCCAGTCTGGGGAAGCATGCAACCCCGTGCTTCGACGCGGTTGGACCGCGCAGGGGAGGCCGCTTCACGCGGCTGGAGGAGAACCATTGACAAAGGCGCGCTGCTGAGCAGGACTTACGCGATGGACCAAGGTGCTTCGGCCAACCGCGTCCTTCCCGCTCATACGCCAAACTGGCTTTCGTCGGCTTCGTCCAATAGTTGCAGAATGGCTGCTTTGCTTTCTGCCTGCTTCAGAAACTTGCGAAAGGTGTCATCGTGCAATTGCCGGGCGATATGTTCCAGCGCTCGCAAATGGTCGGTGGGCCGATCGGGTGGAGAGATCAGCAGAAACAGAATCTGCACCTTCTCGCCATCCAAACTGGTGAAATCCACGCCCTCGCGACTTACGGCCACAGTGGCCACCAGTCGATCGACGCTGGGATGTTTGGTGTGCGGTACGGCGACACCGCGGCCAATACCCGTGCTTCCCAGAGCTTCGCGCTCCAGGATTTTTTTCACAATGCTCTCGTACTCATCTTCGATGATTTGCTGGGCGTCTAAGAGCGAGCGAACCATCGCTCGAATCACGCCCTCCTTATCGTCTGGCGGCAAATCGGCCTGGACCGATTCCCGACTTACAAAGTCGGAAAACTTCATGCACATTGTCCTTTCTGAATGTTGATGTGCCCCGGAATCTGCGCTGCATGCGGCAACTGGCTAAATCCATCAGCAACCAACTCTGCTTGGCATTTTCACCATTTGCGGCGGGTTCAATTTCCGTAGCAAGTGCAAAGTCGGGGTCTCAGTGGGCGGAGCCCTGCCGAAGGCTTATTCCGTTTCGGGTTGTCCTTCGGCCGCCATCTGGCCAATGCCAGGCCCTCGGTGGCCTTGCAGCTTCTCTTTGTATTTCTTGATTTGCTGTTCGACTTTGTGAACGACGCTTTCCACCGACGTCATCAGGTTTTCCGAGCGGTCGGAGGCAACGAAATCGTGCTTGTGTTCGGCGGATACGATCAATTCCACCAACGGGGACTGCTCCCTTTCCAAGTCCACGGTGACTTGAATCGACGTCAGTCGCTCAAAGAACCTGGCCAGCTTCTCGACTTTGCCTTCTATCCGCTCACGGGTGCCATCCGCCAATTGTCCATGCCGAGCCGAGATGTTGATCTGCACCGATTCCACTCCTCTTATCTCCGCCGTATCCGCACCTGTGCTTCCCAAACACTCGTACAGGTTGGGGCTGGCGTGCGATGCCGCGGACAACGTTGTTGTTGCCATGAGGCCAATGTTTACAAAGCGCGACGCTCTGCCGGCAGTCTGCCAGCAGGGATTCGACCCTCCAGTCTACCTTTTCTGGCGAGCGATGGTAGGCCATCCCTCCCATGATTCTAAGTCATTGGGTCTATTGGCTTATACGCGTGCCCCCCTCTTTTTGACGGCACAGATGTTCCAACGCCGTGCTGACTTGCGAACTGCAACGCTGCCAAACACTTATGGAATAAGATTGAGGCATATTGACAAATCGGAACTCGCGAGACACACCCCCCTCCGACGGGTCATCTGCAGAGGCAAATGACACGCTCGTATTTCCACGGTCCCTGCCAGGCATCCGGGCGATGTTCAACGATTTCACGATGGCCGGGGCGGGGTGCCGGCGGAATCGAGATTGACGCGGATTGCCAATCTGGCGCACATTCGTCGCTAACCCAGGGAGGGACTCTTAGCATGGAAGCGACGTTATTGTTGTGCGCCGTCCTGGTTTCGGCGGCGCCTCACGATTCCGGTTTGGCCAGCAGCGCCAATTTTATTGTGCATGCCCCCGATCAATCGACGGCAGAAGGCGTGCTGCGAAGTGCCGAATACTTTCGCCGCAGTCTGGCAATCGACTGGCTGGGCGAACCTTTGCCGCAGGGAGCCGGCCCCGTTATCGTCCATGTGCGAATTTCCGAGCAAGAAGACCTGGGGGCGATGCTGCCGCTGGACCCGCCGCAGCGAACGCACCATATCGTTTGGCTGCAAACCAGTTCGCGAATGGCCCAGGGCGCGACGCTGGCCCACGAACTGCTGCACTGTGTGCTGGCAACCAAGTTTGGCAAAGACCTGCCAGTTTTCGCCCAGGAGGGCTGCGCCGGGGTACACGACGATGGAGAAGTGCTGGTCGTGCGACGCCGCAAGTTAGGCCAGATGGCAACTACCCAAAACTGGCCGTCTTTGCGAACGGTGCTCGATGCCCGACACTTCGCCGCCACCGATGTTACCCACTACACCGTCGCCTGTTCGTTGGCCGAATTTCTGTTTTCCCGGGGAGCTCGCGCGACGTTTCTCCAATTTGCCTCCGATGGAGCCGCTAGCAATTGGGATTCGGCCGTTCGCCGCCATTACGGGTTCAACAGCCTGTCCGATCTCGAGTCGGAATGGCGCCGTTGGGCGGCATCGCAAGTGAGACTGGCTCAATTCGACACCGTCCGTCGCCGTTAAACGCCTGGTTTGAAAAGCGACGTCCGTCGCTCTATTGGCTGGCGCGAGGCGGTTCCGCAAGGCATGGCGCTCGATCGTCGCTGTGCGCTCGCATCGAGCGGCGATCGTTCGCGACGCGTCGCAGCGATAGGACTTCCCCAAGAGTCTATTCCAGGGCATTGTTGTTCCGACGCGACCGGGCCAGCCAGTTTCCGCACAACGCGCCGCCGACCAGTCCGCCGGTATGCATTTCCCAGGAGACTCCGGCTTGCGACGGCAATAGGCCCCATAACAGTCCGCCGTAACATAAGCCCACGACCAGCGCCACCACGGCCGCGCTCAAGCTTCGCTCGAACAGCCCCCGGGCAATCAGAAAGCCAAAATAGCCAAAGACCAAACCGCTGGCGCCAATGTGGACCGTGCCGTTGGTTCCCAGCAACCAGGCCAAGCCGCCGGAAAAAATTGCAGACACCATGGTGACTAGGGCGAACTCCCGCCAGCCTCGCAGCAAGATCAAAAAACCAAGCATCAGAAATGGCACGGCGTTCGCCAACAAATGGCCAAGTCCGGCATGCAAGAGCGGGGCAAGAACGATTCCCCGCAGCCCTCGCAGGGTTCGCGGTTCGACCCCAAAACCATCGAGGTCAGTCGGCAAAAAATGGTCGGCCACTTCCACCGCCGCCAACACGAGCAGCAGAATTGCGATGGATTCGGCAGCCGTTAGCCAGCGGCTGCGTCGGGAGCCTCGCGGGTCAAAGGCTTCCCTTTCGCGATCATTGCTCATGACCCCAATACGTCGTTCAGGACGTCTTCGGCCACAAAGATGGGCAGCACGGGATCGCACGTAACCGCCACCGCAATCGCGTCTGATGGTCGGGCGTCGACTTCCACCAGTTCTCCATCAAGCATGATCCGCAGTCGGGCAAAATAGGTGTGGTCCTTCAATTCGCTGATTACCACGCTATGGCATTCCCCTCCCAACGATTCGACGGTGTTGACGAGCAAATCGTGCGTGAGCGGACGAGGCGAGGAGTATCCCTTCACTCGGCGATCGATGCTCGTGGCTTCGAAGATGCCGATCAAGATCGGAAACGACCGGTCGCCCTCGACCTCTTTCAGGTAAATCACCTGCTGATCGTTGATCTCGCTAATGATAATTCTCGCCAACTCCATCTGGACGGGCATGGGCCGGATCCTTGTGTTGACGTCGCTGCGTCGAAAAAGAGGGACATCGAGGCACTCGCGCCGCTCGATGGGCCATACCTCGACGGGAAACGTTGCAGAGCGTGGTACAGCTTGGATTATAATTCGCGAGGGCAATGGGGAACCAGCCCCCGGTTTGGCACGGCAATTCGCAAAATCTTGGCGGAGCGGCTCTGTTATGAAAAAGGGACCTTCCCTGGGAAGGTCCCTTGATCTACTGGCACAAAACCATGCGGCGACCAGTTCCGCGTGGCGAGCCGTGTCTTCTTGCGAGCTTCAACGCCGGCTGCTCAATAGCGGTAATCGTTGGGCTTGTACGGGCCTTCGACGGGCACGCCCAAGTATTCCGCCTGCTTGGGAGTGAGTTTCGTGAGATGCACGTCGAGGTGCTCGAGGTGCAGTCGGGCGACCTCTTCGTCCAATTGCTTGGGCAGCACGTACACCCCCACCTCGTATTTCTCGTGGTTTTGCCACAACTCCATTTGGGCGAGCACCTGGTTGGTGAACGAGTTTGACATCACAAACGACGGATGCCCTGTTGCACAGCCCAGGTTCACCAGGCGACCTTCGGCCAGGACAATTACGTTATGTCCATCCGGGAAGGTGTACCGGTTGACCGGACCGCCAACAACCTCGTTCCCTTTGAGCCGAGTTTTCTTGATCTTCTGGTTGTTCTCCAGATACGCCACGTCGATCTCAATATCGAAGTGGCCAATATTGCACACGATGGCGTCGTTGCGCATCTTTTCGAGGTGCTCGCCGCGAATGATGTCGCAACAGCCGGTGGTGGTGACAAAGATGTGGCCCTGGGGAGCGGCCTCTTCCATGGTGACGACCTGGTATCCTTCCATCGCCGCCTGCAAAGCGTTGATGGGATCGATTTCGGTGATCAAAACGCGAGCACCCAGGCCGTGCATCGATTGGGCGCAACCCTTGCCGACATCGCCAAAGCCCGCAACGACCACGGTCTTGCCGGCCACCATCACGTCGGTAGCGCGCTTGATACCGTCGGCCAGCGACTCACGGCAGCCATATTTGTTGTCGAATTTGCTCTTCGTGACCGAGTCGTTGACGTTGATGGCGGGCACTTTGAGCGTGCCCTTGGCGAGCATTTTGTGCAGGGCGTGCACGCCCGTGGTGGTCTCTTCGGTGATCCCCCGGATGCCGGCCACCAACTCGGGAAATTTGTTGTGGACCATGGCCGTGAGGTCGCCGCCATCGTCGAGAATCATGTTCAGCGGTTGACCATCGGGGAAAATCAGCGACTGCTCAATGCACCAGTCGTATTCCTCGTTGGTTTCGCCCTTCCAGGCATAAACGGGAGTGCCGGTGGCTGCGATGGCGGCGGCAGCGTGGTCCTGCGTGGAAAAGATATTGCAGCTACTCCAAGTGCACTGAGCGCCGAGCGCTTGCAGGGTTTCGATCAGCACGGCGGTTTGAATCGTCATGTGCAAGCAGCCGGCAATCCGAGCTCCCTTCAACGGCTGCGAAGCGGCGTACTTTTCCCGCAGGGACATCAACCCCGGCATTTCATTCTCGGCCAATTCGATCTCTTTGCGTCCCCATTCGGCCAGACCCAAATCCTTCACTTTATATGGCACGCGGGTTTCTACTTGCGACATGGGTCAAACTCCTTGGAACATAAAGAGCAATGGCGAGCGGCTGGTTGCCACCTGGCCGCCGACGCCGAAACGGGCCTCGGGACGCCGCGCCGATCGGTCGACACGCCACCCGGCCACGATCAAAAACGTGAACCCGAATCCTACATTCCCGCAGGATAAAGAAGTTCAAAACGAGAAAGCTGATCGCCGTCACGGCCGGCGATTTGCCCGAATCATAGGACAGCTTGCCATCACTGACAAGCCAAACGCGTCGGTCAATTCCATGGCTGGGTGCACGACAGGGTTCGCAATTAAAAATTGGCGTTTTCGCCAAATGGAGGGGGAATTACGATTACGGCAGTAGTTTGGGAGTCATACGCAAGGCAG
>JAANMT010000046.1_pt1 | contig 103367 bp, 67 predicted proteins | sample 7279711 | NCBI WGS metagenome assembly JAANMT01 (sample SAMN14094538, study PRJNA606508) | bioreactor metagenome | isolation source: A lab-scale SPAN reactor treating ammonium-rich wastewater day 1 | place: Ireland: Galway | collected 2017-01-16
TCCTGCCAGGATGAGAGAACGATTGCCGCCATCGTGTCCTTCACTCCGACACGACTGAACCACTCAGCTTTTTCGAGTTCATTTAAGGTTGCAACGGTTCGAGGATGCATAGACGGTTGCTTCATGGAGGTGGAGACGGTCCCTGAACTTGGTTAAGGCGCCAGGGTGGGCGTGGCTGTGATAACTGTCGGACAGACTTTAAAGAGACAATTTATTAAGGCGTGCTGCCTGGAATGGGCGTGAATAATGCGTTTTGGACGACGAAGTGTTGTTGTCGGCGTCGTTGCCCTGATTGCGATCGGCGGATTGGGTTGGGTCGCCGTGACTATTCAACAAGCGCTGACCATAACGCATGCTCAGGTAATGCGGCAAAATGCCATCTTCCTGGTCGATTCCTATATCGACAAATCGGCCGGGCGGTGGCCGTCAAAGTGGGATGACCTACTAACTGCAAATACGCCGTTGCCATTCGATGTAAGCCCGCAGCTAGTTGCAGATATAAAAAAGCACGTCGAGATCGATTTTCAAGTAACTGTCTGTGAAGTTGCGAAGCAATCGCCAACTGAGTTTACCGCAATCAAGTATCGTGATTCGCAATTGGACAATTCGGAGTGCGAGGAGGACAACACAATGCTGATTGATTCAGCGCGTCGCTTTTGTGGCGAAGGACATTTGATTGACTCGACGAGGTAACATCCACCGTGGAAAGAAAAGGCGACAGGTACGGATCGGCCGTTTCCAACCGGCACAGCACGTCTGTTGTATCGGCAGGGCCAAGCAATCTGGGATATGCCTCTCTCCCTTTGTCAGTCCGCAATGAGGAACTGAACCATGATGATGAGATGCGAACGCCATGGCCTCCAGACAGGACGTGAAGTTTCCCCAGACCTTGGCAATTTGAGCGCGCTAGATCCGGTCGCTACGCAAATCTTCAAGATCACTTTCGTTTGCGGAGAGATGGACACGCACTGGTTTTTCTTATCTAAAGAATTTGCCGACGAAAATGGCTTGGTGAATGGGCTTAAAGTGGAGATTCCCGATAAGTTCCCCGCATGGATGAATGAACTGAAAGTTGTCTGCAACGGTTGCTTTAGCGAGCATTTTGGAAACAGAAGTTGGGAATAGGCGAGGCGATGGTAGGCATGGCTGGGAGAGCTGTTGCGGACGGTGGAAGCAGACCGCGATACGCATATGTCCCTTTTTCTGCATGTGGAGTGCGGCGATTTATCGCCGCTTTCGTCTTTTCCTCAGTGCGACGCGGCGGCGCGAGTGCGATGGCGGAGGATGAAGAAAGAAAAAGACGAAAGCGGAAATGAATTTCCGCACTCCAAAGGGGCAGCGTGGGAGTGTTTACCCTACGCATCCAACGGCAAACCGCAGGCTTGGAGGAGTGTGGTTTGAACGGTTCGATCGTGCTCGTAAGGGAAGTCGGTTGGTTTCTCGCCGCGAAGGATGCGGGCCATGTCGGCGGCGTCATCGACGTAGCGCGTGTACTTGGGAAAAGTTACGTCCTGGTAGCCCTTGCGGTACTCGCCGCGGGCGGTGGAGAGCGCCACGCGGGCCGCAGGGTTGTCGAGGGGCTGAATGTGGAATGTGCCTTCCGTGCCGCACACCACCAGGTGCCGCCGGGCGAAGCCTTCCACTTCCAAGGCGCTGGATTTGACGGTGGCCGTGGCGCGGGGATACTCGAACACCGCCAGCATGTTATCCAGCAGTTGGTCTTCAAGAGACGCGGCGTGCTGCGGGAACGGCGTCACATGGCTCGGCTTGCCCAGCACTCCGACCACCAAGTCGATGATGTGGCAGCCCAACTCGAACAGGATGCCGCCGGGATATTCGGCCAGTTCGCGGCGGGTCGCCGGATCGACCACCTTGCTCATCACGGCATGGACCTCGAACACGTCCCCCAGCCAGCCGCGTTGAAGGAACTCACGGAGCAACACCACGGCCGGGTTGTAGCGGTACATGTAACCCATCTGCACCAGCAGCTTTTGCCGGGCCGCAGCGTCCAAGATGCGGCGGAACTGCGGCAGCGACTCACCCGCCGGCTTGTCCAGGTGAATATGCTTGCCCGCCGTAATGCACGCCTCGGCCGTGTCCAGCAGATCGCGGACGCGGGTCTCGACCAGGACGGCCTCCAGCCCCGGCGTGTTGAGCAATTGCTCCTGCGTCATCCACGGAAGGTCCCGGTAGACGGCCTGCGTTGCCGCCCGCTTGCGTAGTTCGTTGTCCGACTCCACCAGCCCCACAACCTCGTAATCGGCCGAGGCGCGATAGACCGACAACTTACTAGCGTGCGCATGACCGACGCCGATCTGGCCGATCTTGATCCGCCGCCGCGGCGCGCGGTCTTCGCCCCGCAAGCGCGTCCCACCCACCGTCAGCGACCACGCCGCCGCGCCAGCGGCGCCCTTCACGATTTCTCGCCGATTGAACTTCATGGTTGCTCTCTGCTCGCTTTCAAGGGGATGTCAGGGTGTGGGAGTAGTGTAAGACAAGCAAAACGAGAAGCAAGAAAGCGGAACAGGAAAGAACAAGGGAGCGGGGCCGCAAAGGCGAGGAGCAAAAGTGAACGAAACGACCCCCGCTTCCTCCCGACGTCATGATCGACCGAGCTCACCGAATGCATCCTGAACGCTCCTTCTCCGCCCTGGGCGGCTCACGGTCGTCGGACCACAAGCTCGGCCTTGTGTGCAAAGCCTTTGAGCAGGCTTGGCGATCTGGGCAGAGACCGAAGATTGCCCAAGCATTGGTGGGAGTCGAACCAGCGTCGCGCGAGGCGCTGCTGGTGGAGCTGATCCTGGTGGAAGCCGCGCTGCGCCGCGAGGCGGGCGAAACCGTCGCACGGCAGGAGATATGAGCAGCGCTTTGCGGATGCGCTCGGACAGGTGGCCCAGGCGTTTTCCTGGCTCGATTCGCCCCACCTGACCGAAACACTCGCGGCGGCGCCGGCGCCCAGTTCCGAAGATACCGCTCGACGGGACGCACCGCCGGGAGAGGTGACCGTGACCTTGCCGTCCGCGCCCCTGCCTGCCCGCGAACCCCCCACGCTCGCCTTCGAGGAGAAAACAACCCAGCCGCTTCCGCCCACGGACGACGCCACGGCGGCGAGCCAAGAGTTTACCGGCGGTCGCGACTTTGGCGACTATGAACTCTTGAACGAGATCGCCCGCGGCGGAATGGGCGTGGTCTACAAGGCCCGGCAACGGAAACTCAACCGGGTAGTGGCCCTGAAGATGATCCTCGCGGGTCAGCTTGCCGGTCCCCAGGACGTGCAGCGGTTTTATAGCGAGGCCGAAGCCGCCGCCCAGTTGGACCACCCGGGCATCGTGCCGATCTACGAGATCGGCCAGCACCAGGGCCAGCACTTCTTCTCGATGGCCTACGTGCCGGGCGCCAGCCTGGCGGGCAAGGTCAAGGAGGGGCCCTTGCCTCAGCACGAGGCGGCCGAGGTGGTGCGGAAGATCGCCCAGGCGGTGCAGTACGCGCACGAGCGGGGCATCATCCACCGCGACCTCAAGCCGCACAACGTGCTGCTGGACGAGCAAGGCGAGCCGAAGGTGACCGACTTCGGCCTGGCCAAGCAAGTGAAAGGCGATAGTGGTCTGACCGCCACCGGGGCGATCATGGGCACCCCCAGCTACATGCCGCCCGAGCAAGCCGCCGGCAAGCGCGAAGTCGGCCCCGCCGCCGACGTCTACGCCCTCGGCGCCATTCTCTACCACCTGCTGACCGGCCGCCCGCCGTTCCAAGCGGTCAATCAACTCGACATCGTCCTGCAAGTGCTGGAGCGCGAACCAATCCCCCCGCGGCGAGCGGATAGGCCGCGCCATTCGCACCACGCGCCATCGGCTGGTCGAATGGAAGAAACCCGGCGCCGCCGCCGACACCGCCCTGCTGGAATTGTACGACTACCATTCCGATCCTCAAGAAAGCATGAACCTTGCCGACCAGCAGCCCGAGGTCGTCGCCCAACTCCGCACCCTTCTGGCCCAACACCCCGAAGCCAAGCCGCAACTTCGCAACCCTGCCAAGCGCACTAATTAGGACGCCAAGTGTCGGCGATGCGAGCGCCGTCGAATTGCGACCTTTGCTGGCCGCACGTAAATGCAACTCTCCCCTTTCTTTCTGCTGCTACTCCAACGGATGGGCAACCGGAATTGACGTCGGGTGGGTGCTGGTGGTTGTGCTACCGCCGAGGAATCCGGAAATGGACGGGGAGAATTTCCTCGGTGGCTACGGGGCGCCCGCCGCGGTGGGCGGGTCGTCCACTCCAGGTTCGCACGGCGGCGACCGCAGCGCGGTCGAGCACGTTGTGACCGCTGGATTGCTCGATGCTCACGCGCTTGACGCGCCCGGTGGCGTCGATCTCGAGTCGCAGCAGCACAACCCCTTCGATTCCATTGCGGTAGGCGGCCAAGGGGTAATCCGGTTTTCGGTTGCCTGAAAGGTCTGGCGCCGTCCGATCGTCGGTGCCGGCGACTTGCGGCGTTGCAACCTGGGGAACGGATGGCGCCGGAGTCGGAGTGGAGCGTCGAATGAGTTTAGGGTCAACCGATGTTGTGAGCGGTGGGACCGCCTCCGCGCGGCGCGAGGGCGTGACCAACGGCGCCGTATGGTGCGCTTGTGCGGGCGTGGGCGGCTCAACGGCCTGTCGCGCCGCCTCTGCAAGGGATTCCTCTACCCGCACGATCTGCAACTCGGCGGCAACCGTGGCCGGGACGGTTGCGGGTGCAATGCTATCCGGCGCGATCGGCTCGCGATCGCGCGGTTCCTGTTCCGTTGGCGGTTCGATCGTCACGGGCAATACGGGCTCAGCCGACGAAGGGGCGGACCACGCCAACTCGATTTGGACGACATTCCGTTTGCCGGAGAACTCGGCCCGATTGGCCGCCGCGAACATCCACCACTCCAGCAAGATCACCGCCCCCCACACCCCGACGTGAATGCACAACGACGCCGCCGCGGCGGTAGCCAAGGAGGGATGCGCGCGGTGAGGGCGGGAACGGAAGGACATCGCCAAGGCCGATGCGGCCACAGGGGTAGGGAATCTACTTCGTTAAACAAAGTTTACCCGATGAAGTCAGTCGCAACCGGTACATATCGTCGCCATGTTCGATCCAGATCTCGCGCCGCCCCTGGAGCAGTTCGTCGGAGGTAATCAAGCGCGGCTGCTCCGGCTCGTTTGGCGCGGACGCGGGGGGTGAGTTTTCCGGGCCGCTCTCTTCCATGATTTACACCGTCTGACGGGGGCGACTTCCGCGCTGCGGGTAGGAGCGTTTCGCACGCGGAGCGACAAAGGCGCCCACCTAATGCAAATGACGCGCCGCCCTGTCTCGGTGGGATTCGCGTCGATTTTCCAAGCAACCGCGCCGGCGTAACGCGAGGGGAGCAAGCCCTGTGTCGATTGAATCGCCATGGCTGCCGGAAAAACCGGCAGGTTCGTTAAAGTCGGGCGAAGAACGTCGTTTCGACCGGACAAACACGCCGGTCCGGAAAAATTGGCGTTAACCCGAGAAACCTCCGAAGCCGACGGAAAACAACGACACACCGTAACAGTCGCCAGCGGTCCTAGCTCCGGGCCACGACCGCGGCGCTGTTCGAGGAGGAATCCCGCCCATGTTCGCACGGAGAGTCGCCGTTTGCGTTTGCATTTGGTTCAGTCTTGCCGGACGCTTGGTCGCCCAGGAAAACTTTCAGCCCGAGAGCGTCTTGCCGCCGGTCATTGTCGAGCCGCCGGAAGAGCGGGGCGATTCGCCCGCTACCCCTTCGGTGGCTCCGCCGGCGTTTGACCCGCCAGCGTTCGATCCGAGCATGTTTCCGCAAGACCCAGCGGCGGGCGAACCGGACCTCACGTTGACCTATCCTGACTTATCCGATTTGCAATTCGGCCAGTCGGGACCGTTCTCCGAAGGAACCGGCGTCATGCGGCGTTCGCAGTCGCTGTTTGATACGCCGGCGGCCGCCTCGATTCGCACGCGGCAGGAAATCTCGGAACGTCAGGCGCCCGATATGTTCCACGCGCTGCAAAACGAGGTGGGGGTGCTGATGCAAAGCACCGCGGCGGGACAGGCGTCTCCGTTTATCCGCGGTTTGACCGGGCAACAGGTGCTGATCCTGGTGGACGGCGTGCGGCTGAACAATTCGATCTTTCGCTTCGGGCCGAATCAGTACTTCAACACGATCGACCCGGGAATGGTGGACCACATCGAGGTGCTGCGCGGGCAGGGATCGGTGCTGTGGGGCTCCGACGCCATCGGCGGCGCCATGAACGTGGTCACACGCGGGCCGGACGTCCATTATGGCGCCTACCACGACAACTACCTGCAGCGCGGCTTCACGCAGTATTACAACACCTCGGACTCCAACTCCTACAGCCGCTTGAACGTGGAAGGATGGGTCGGGCAAACGGGCGTATTCGGCGGCGGCAGCTTCAACAACGTGCGCGACTTGGACACGGGTTGGGACGGGATCTCGCCCCAGCCGGGCACGAATTACCAACAGTACTCCGGCGACGTGAAATTCAATTACCTGCTGGACGAAAGTCAGCTTCTGACCGTGGCGGTGCAACACCACGAGCAGGAAGACGTGCCCCGCAGCGATCGGTTTCCGGGTTTTCCGGGCGATCGGAACAACAGCAACACGTTGGGCGACGCGCGGTTCTTCGATCCGCAGCAGCGCGACCTGGCCTACATTCGCTACCAAGCGCTCGACCCCATTCCGATGCTGGACGCTCTGACGATCACTGGCTCCTATCATCGCCAGCGAGAGAGCCAAACGCGGGGCGTTCCCACGACGCGCTACCAAGAGATCGACGTGGACACCTTCGGCTTGAACGTGGTCGGCACGCGCGATTTGGAAGCCTTCGGCAAATGGACGACCGGCGTCGATTGGTATTACGACGATGTCGATTCGCCGTTTGGCGGCGCCGCCAACGGGCCGATCATTCCCGACGACGCCAATTATGAACGGGTGGGCTGTTTCCTGGTGTGGGACGTGCCCTTGACCGAGCGGTTGTCGGGGTCGGCCGGCGTGCGCTACGAACATATCAACCTGTCGGCCACGCCGGTGGTGGACGATACCCCGGTGTTCATCTCGCCGCAGTACCAGGACTGGGTGGGCCAGATGGGGCTGGTTTACGAGCTGGACCCCGCGATTCACCTGGTCGGCTCGATCTCGGAAGGCTTCCGCGCTCCCAATCTGGACGAGTTGACCGCCAACAACCCCAACGTACTGCAACAAGGCATGGACTTGCCCAGTTTGGGGCTAACGCCGGAGCACTCGATCAATTACGAGGTCGGCGTCAAGACAAACCACGATGCGTTGCGGACGCAGGCCTTTGTGTATTGGATCGACCTGAACGACAACATCGTGCCGATTGCGGTCGCCGCCAACCAATTTGAGCGCGCCAACCAGGATTCGCTGATCCAGGGCGTTGAGTTGGACGGCGAATACCTGTTCACCGACACCTGGAGCCTGTACGGCAATTTCTGGTACACCTACGGCACGAACGAAGTGACCGACGCTCCGCTGAGCCGCATTCCCCCGACGCAAGGGATCTTGGGGCTGCGGTGGCGCGAGCGATTGGCCTACTTCACCGTCTACACCTGGATGGCGGACAGCCAGGACCGCATTGACCCGGTGCGCGACGCCACGGACGAGCGTATCCCCTTGGGTGGCACGCCCGGCTTCGCCACGCTCAACACCCGGATGGGCCGCACCTTCGGCGCCGACGACCAGCACACCGTCAGCCTGAGCCTGGAGAATATCACGGATCAGCCCTACCTCGTGCACGGGTCCGGCGTGTACGGGACCGGGTTCACCGCGCGGATGGGATATAGTCTGTGGTATTAGCGTCTCACCCGTCAATCCAAGTCGGGCGTTACACTAGCCCTCGTTGGCGACGAGCCTTTCCGGCTCGGGTGATTGATCGATCCGGCTGGGACTTTTCCCGCGCCGACGAAAGAATCGGCGGTACGAAAGCGCGAAGCCTGTATAAACGAGCACCAGCGAAGCCAAGGTGGCCAGGGTCGCAATCATCTTGCCGGGAACTCCAAACGCTGCTCCCGTGTGAAGGAACCGAATCCAGATGCGCGCTTGCAGGCCGGGGCTGCGGTCTTTCAAGCGAATGGCGCGCAAGACTTGGCCATCCCGGGGATCAAGCTCCACGGGAATATACGCGCGGTTCGGCATATAGTCGGAGACCGTCACGGCGATGCTCACGGGAGCGAGCTTCGCCGACGCGTCGGCGCCGGGAGCCTGCTCGGGGCTGGTCAGATTCAGGCCCATGCTTTGCCATTCCGGAATTTCGCGCTGCGCGCTGGCGAGAATTGTCTCGAACGAAGCTCGCTCGCCGCGGCCTCCGCGGTCGGGAACCTCGACCGGTGGGACGAATGTCATGCGGAAGTCGCGATGAACCGGCGGGGTCTCTCCCGCGATAAGGAAAACCAGCTTATGCGCCCATTCAAACGAGATCACCACGGCTGTGACAACCAACACCAGCAACACCGGCAAGCTCCACCACCCAAACACATGGTGCCAATTGAAGTCACGCGCCTTCGAGTTGCCGGCTCGTTTGAACCATAGACGCATTTTCACGTTGCGCCACGTCCAGACGCCGGGAAACCACAGATAGAGCCCCGTGAGGCACAATCCCAGGAACGCCAGGTTGCAAACGCCGTTGATCATTCGGCCGATGACGCGCTGGTCGTCGCGCATCGCCAGCCAGCGGTGCAACTCTTCGAGCCAATGCAGGAAATCATGCGTGGCATGCGCCCGCGAATCTTGCACCTGGCCCGTATACGGATTGACGTACAACGGTCCGCTGCGTCCGGCCCAAGCCTCGTAAGCCAGGCGCGGGTCGCGCTGCACGACCAGCCGACTCAAGGCGAAGTCGGGGCGTTGTTCACGAATCGACGCCTCTAACGCCGCCACGGTTCGGGGCGATGCCCCTTCCGCCGGGATCGCCACCACGCTCACATGCCGGTCGATCCATTGCAGCATCTCCTCTTCAAAGGCAATGGCGACCCCGGTGAACGACATCAACCCAATCACCAGACCGGCAATGAGACCGGTAACGAGGTGAATCCAGAAAATGATCTTACGAAATTTCATGACCTGCACGCCTTCCAAGATGCGAACCGGCGCCATTGCCTTGCGCGCGTGGGTTCTCGCCAACGGATCGCGGGGAAAAGACCAACGCCAACCCTGCCCTGCCGGGATCACTCCGAGGAAACCGTCTTCACTTCGCCGCCAGCGCGGGTCCAACTGGCGTGCCACACCGCTCGGTCGATCGTATCGCTGATCGCCCGCGCACTGCCGTCGGCAAGACAAACCAGGACCACTCCCCTGTGGTAGCTACGGCCGCCGGTGATCTTGTTTGACCCCGTGACCAGATCAGGAGCCTTGCTATTGGGGGTGAGTCGGCCGTTCATGACCGGCCCGTCGGGAATGCTGCCGCGGAGCCACTGGTGGTTTCGCGAACCATCCCAGGAACTGACATACGATTGCACGTTGCCCGTATCGGCGGCCGCGGCGACCGTGGCGTTGATGGCCGAAGAATTCGCGCGATGCCCGCGCGGATCTTGCGGCGGAGTCGGCGACGCGACGTCCGCGCCAAGTCCAATCGTCGTTTCGCAGAAGACAATCGTATTGCTGGTTCCGTCAACGATATCGCGCAGCGCTAATCGGGCGCCAATCCAGCACAGCCCGTCGGAAGGCGTGCCATTGCCCGGATGAAAGACGCCATCCAAGCCGCTGCCTTGGTTCATGGAGTAACTGGTTCCCGCCACGTCGATCACGGCGCCCGATGGCAAAGTCAGTTTGTTTAGCTTAGCGCCTACGTCGCTAGGACATTCAAATGTTTCAATGCGCGTCGCCGCCGCCGGACGTAACGCCGCGGGAAGATCCGCCATCGCCGGGTGTCCCATGTAAATCGAGAAGTCGATCAGATCCTGAAGGTTGGCCTGCTCGACGTAGGGCAGCAGCCGGGCATGGGGCGAGTAATCGTTCGGGTACCCCCCCGTCCAGGGAAACCCGTTGTTGGGCAAGGCCTCGCGGTACGTCGACATATAGTTGTGCAACGCCAGCCCCAGTTGCCGAACGTTGTTGCTGCAACTCATGCGACGGGCCGCTTCCCGAGCCGCTTGAACCGCCGGCAGCAGCAGCGCCACCAAGACCCCAATAATCGCAATGACCACTAACAGCTCAACCAAGGTAAAAGCGCGACGCGAACCATAGCGCGGATCCATAGCTAGCACTCCAAGAGGTAGGGAACGACACAAAGCCTTGGCTGGCTGGAACAAAAAGCCCGAGGCGGGCTTGCTGGCTGAGGCGGGAGGGAGCTACTGAGACAGAGTCTCAGTATTGATAGATTCTAGCCACTCGCCCCAAACGCCGCAAGCTGGCCGAACGCAAAAATGCGGAATTCTTTCACGCCGGATAAATTTCCGCACCGGTAGCCCTAAAATAAGTAAGATGGGGGTGACTTCTTCGCGTGCAGCGGGTCTATTCCGGTGGCGGTTCGCGCGTGCCCCGACTGGCTCGCCCGCAGCGCCGGAAGGAAACTGATGGATCTTTCCAAGTTGCGGTTGCGACGGTGAATCCGCACCAAGGCTGCGTGCCTGGGAGATATTCCAGAGAAATCCGCCAATCCCCATTTCCCACCGATCCTCAACGGCGCCAAACAATGCGGGGTTATGTAGGACGCAGTGAATAGGTGTTCCGGTGCGGGGGGATTCGCGGTAACTTGGGCCGTTTGTGGTGGGGATTAGGGGTGGGGCTTTCTTGGCTGGTACGTGGGCATGCCGTTGCACTTGTTTTTTCCGCTGGCTTCCAGCGTCTTGTTTGTGTTGGGGATGATGTTCGCCAAGAAGGCGATCCAGGGCGGGGCCAGTCCTTGGACCAATACCTTCTGGTCGAACGTGTGGCTGGCTGCGTGCTGGGTGACGATCGGCGCCGCGCAAGGCGAGTATTTGCCCGTGGCGGCCTGGTGGCGGGCGGCGCTGGTGGGGTTGGCGTTTGTCTCTGGTCAGCTTTTGACGTACCTGGCGTTTCGCTACGGCGATGTCTCGGTCGCCACGCCCATCTTTGGCGTGAAGGTGGTGATGGTAGCACTGCTGCTCTCGCTGCTGGCCGACGAAACGGTAAGCGGCCACGTGTGGCTCGGCGCGGTGCTGGCGGCGGTGGGCGTGGGGGTGGTGCAGGCCGGGGCCCGCTCGGCGGCCAGCAGTCATCTTACGGCCAGGCACGCCGCCTGGACGGTGGCGCTGGCGCTCTTGGCGTGCGTGGCGCTCTCGCTGTTTGACATTGGGATGCAAGCCTGGGCGCGGCAGTCGGGCGCCGTGGCGTTTCTCTCAGCGGTGTTTGTGTTCACCGGGATTTTCTCCTGCGGGTTCCTGCCGTGGATGGACGGCCCGAAGCGTTTGCGGCGGCTCCAGGTGATTCAGCCGCTGGCGATCGGAAGCCTCTTGATGGCCGTGCAAGCCATGAGCATGTCGTTCTCGCTGGGGCAATTCGGCGACGCCGCGCGGATCAATATTGTGTACGCCCTGCGGGGACTGTGGGCCGTGGCGCTGGCGTGGCTGCTGGCGCGCGCGTTCGGCGGCGCGGAATCCCGCCATTCCCTTCCCATCATGCTGCTCCGCCTGGCCGGCGCCGTGCTGCTCACGCTCGCGGTCTTCGTCGCGCTCAGCCCGCCTTAAGCCAAGAACCCCGGCGGGCCAGGTCGGTAGTTTCAAGCTTTGAGGCTTTCGTTCTTTTGCGGGCGCCGTCGCGGCTTCGTCAAGGCAGGTCACTCGCTCCGCGAGTGACCAACGGCGAGCGCGGCGAGCCGGGGTTTTTTCCGCTTGCTGCGCAAGCGGGTGGTCACTCGCGGAGCGAGTGACCTACATTGAAGCCGTCACACTTTGGTGAAAAACGCGCTATTCCGCGGCGAGTCGCTCGGTGGCGAAGAGCAGGCCCATGGCGCCGCCCCGGTCATCGTGCCCGTTGATGGCCGTGCGCTCGAAGTAGTCCTGGAGGGTCTTCTGCTTGCCGGTGCCCGTGCAAACGTTGACCAGTTTGCCGTCGACGCTGGTGCGTTCCTTGACGGCCCGCCACGCGCGGTCGACCGCGGGCTGATACTCGCTTGGCGAGAGCCATCCCCGGCGAATGCCGCGCTGCATGGCGAAGCCGATCATGCACGTGCAGGAATATTCATCGTAACTTTCAGGATGGTCGATCACCTGATGCCAACAGTGGGTGTGCGCATCCTGGTGCGGTTTCAAGGCCGCCAGATGTTTCTGGAACGCGTGGATCAGTTCGGGCCGCGCGGGATGGTCGTCGGGCCAGTCGCTCAAGGCCAACGCCAGCCCCAGCGCGGGGAAGCCGTTTCCTCTCCCCCAGGCCGCCTCGCACAAGGGCGAATGACGATAAAGGCCGTCGGGCCGCAAGCAGAGTTGGCGCATCGCCGCGAAGTGTCCGGCTGCGGCGTCGAAGTATTTCCGCTCGCCGGTCAGGCGGCCGGTCGCGGCCAGGATCGGTCCCGCCATGAAGACGGCGTCGCTCATCTCGTTGTGAAAGGGCATGATCGGCAGAGCCTTGCCCTGGGGGTCAAAGATCTGGTCGGCGGCATTGCGGCACAAAGCGATCCAGCGCTGGCGGTCCTGGCCGTTCGCTCGATGCGCCAACTCGGCGAAGATGAGGTGGCCCGCTTGCTCGCTGCCGGACTTGGGGACCGGCGATTTCTCGCCGCGAAGAAACGGCGCCACAATCCGGTCCACTTCCGCGGCGTATTTCGGATCGCCCGTCTGTTCACTCAGGCGCAGCTTTGCGACCAGCGGCAACGCCGGGATATACGCCACCTGGTCGAGCTTCTTGCCGTACACGGCGGCAAGCTGCTCGGCCACCTGTTGCGGCGAACGTGCAAGCCGTTCTTCTTGTGCGGGCGCCGCGGCCCCCGACCCTAGGACCATCGCCAGAGCGACCACTACGCAAATTGCACGTGTGAAACGATTGGTCATGAGCAACACCTCGGCGACTAAGAACTTGCGAAGGCCATGAGTATAACTTCGACAACCAGCGACGTGTTGCGTCCAGCGGTTGTGCGGTGGAGACGATGAGGGGCGTCAGTCTCGCTCCACTTCCAGGCGTTCTGGTTCAGCCGACTTCGCCGCGGCGGGCCGGCGGCCGAAATGCGGAGGGCCGGGCATCGCGTGCGCCGGAGACAGCTTGTGGAACTCGGCGATGTGGCGGGCCGCCGCCGGGGCGTGCTCGATAAAGAAATCGTGCCCGCCGGGAATCGTTTGTTCCAGCAGTTGGGGGAATCGCTCTCGGGTCTTTGCGTACTCGCCGGGGTGGAAGATTTCATCCGTTTCGCTGAAAAGCAACAGCTTGGGCAGGCCGTCGTTTTGAATCCTGGGACGCACCAGCCGCCGCAGCACCAATTGGCAATAGCTCCAAAACGGCGCGTGCTTGAGCTGCGGCGTTGCGGCGTCGATGATCGTTTGCGGCGTGTGCTCATCGAAGAACAGTTCTCGCACTTCTTCCGGCGTATCCAGCAAGGAATGGATGTCCAGAGTCAACACCGCCTTGAGATAGGCCAGCGGGCGCCTCTTCAAAATTCGCAGCGTGATGGGCAGGGCGCCGTTCACGGGAATTGGCGCCATCAGCACGGTTGGCCGGCGCAACTCGGGATACCGCTGCTGCACTTCTTCTCCGATCAGGGCGCCCATCGAATGCAACACATACCCGCCGACGCGCATGCCTGCCTCGTTTTCAATGGCCCGCACGGCGGCCGCCATCCCTTCCCGATAGGATTTCAGGCCCAGGCAGTTGCGAAAGAACCCCGCGTTCTCCGACTGCTGATCGATCATCGCCGCATGCATCCCCAGCGCGTTGAGCTGCTCAAGGAGCGGCAGGAACTGGTCCCGCGTATGGCAGATGCCGTGATGCAGCACGACCGCGCGGTCGTGCTTCGGGTCCGGCGCCTCGTGAAGCGTATACGTCACGCGGAGCCGGGAGTTCGTGGGAACAACAACGGGATTCATCAAGACGTCTCGCTGTTAGCGGGACCAGGAGGCGCGGCGAGGATCGCCCCAGCGCTCCGACACGATCCTGGGCGAACGGGAACTGAGTAGTGAAGGCGCAAAGTTAGCGACAGGCTCTCAAGGTAGACTTTTGGGGGGCCGGCGTCCAGCAACTTGCGTACTACAAGATCAACCGGACGATGGCGCCGGTCTTGCGAGACGGCGGACGGGCTATCAGAATTTTCCCTACGCGACGCTGAAACTTACCTGCCTTACCGCGGAACGGAGAAAAACGATGACGCTTCGGGTCTCCCGCCTCTTGTTAATCGCCTTGGCCACCAGCGCTCTGGCGCCGCTGCCGTTCGGCCGCGCCGCCGAGCCAAGCCCGCCGTCGGGCTTTCGCGCCATCTTCAATGGCCGCGACCTTACCGGCTGGCATGGTCTGAATCCCCATAGCGTGGTGAAGTTAACCGGCGATAAGAAAGAAGCCAACCTGGCCCAGCAACGCGCCGATTTTCCAAAGAACTGGACGGTCGAGAACGGCGAGCTGGTGAACGACGGCCACGGTCCCTACGCCACCACCGACGAGGAGTTTGGCGACGTCGAGTTGTTGCTCGAATACAAGACCGTGCCCAAAGCCGATAGCGGCATTTACCTTCGCGGTACGCCCCAGGTGCAGATTTGGGACTGGAACCAGGTCTTCAATCCAAAGAACCCCACCCGCCGGCCGCACTTGGGTTCGGGCGGGCTATTCAATAACACGCCCGGCCAACCTGGGCGCGACCCGCTGGTGCTGGCCGATCGGCCGTTCGGCGAGTGGGGCCAGTTCCGCATTCGACAGGTGGGCGACCGCACCTGGGTCTGGCTGAACGACAAGCTGGTGGTCGACGGCGCGGTAATGGAGAACTACTGGGACCGCGGCCAGCCGCTTCCCGCCAAAGGCCCCATCATGCTGCAAACGCACGGCGGGGAAATTCGCTGGCGGAACATCTTTATTCGCGAGATCGGCGCCGACGAGGCCAAGGAAATTCTGAGCACCGCCCAGGCCGAGCGGAAAGCCGCCCTCGCCCAAGCCCTGACCCTGCACGCCTCCTTTGACCAAGGGCTGGATGCCGACTTCGCCCGCGGCGACAAAACCTGCTACGTCCAGCAAGGGCAAGAACTCGTGGCAGCCGCGCCCACCGATGCAGTCCAACTGGCGCCCGACGCCGGCCGCTATGGCGGCGCGCTGCACTTCACCAAGAAGAGCAACTTCCGCCCGGCTTTTTTGGACGTGGGCGCCCTGGGCTACAACGACAAGAACTGGAGCGTCACCGTCTCGGTCTGGCTGCGGCTGAATCCTGACGAAGACCTGGAGCCGGGCTACTGCGACCCGGTGCAGATCGTGGGCGACGATAGCAAGAAGGGCTTTATCTTCCTGGAATGGTCCAAGGACGAAACGCCCCGCTACTTCCGTTACGCCATTCGCCCGCTGTTTGACATCTGGAATCCCGACAACGTCCAATGGGACCAGATCCCCTTCGACAAGCGCCCCATGGTGCAAGTGGAGCGGGCGCCTTTCTCTCGCGACGCCTGGACCCACGCGGTGTTCACGCTGGAGAACGTCAACGACAAGAGCCAGCCCCAAAGCGGCCGCCTCTACCTGAACGGCAAGCTGCAAGGCGTGATCGCGAACTGGGACCTGACTTTCGGCTGGGACCCCAACCGCGTGCAACTGGTCCTTGGCGCCGCCTACGTGGGACACCTGGACGACTTAGCCGTCTTCAACCGCGCGCTGACCGATTCCGAAGTGCAGCATCTTTACACCCTCAAACAAGGCGCGCAAGAGCTGCGATAAAGCGGACGGCGAACCCAACCTGAAAGCATGTAATGGCCAAGGCTTCTCGACCCGTTACGACAACCGAACCAGCTTGGAAAACCAAGTGGCCGCGCAACGGAGACTTGGACGCCTGGCTGCGGTGCATGTTGACTAAGTGCGACGCCATGGCCGACGACGGCGAGGCGGCCGACCGGGCTCATTTGCCGATCGAACATCTGGCCGAGCGGGGGCACGTGGACGAAGCTCTCCGGCATGTGGACCGCTTTCTGCGAAGGCTGTCCGCGCAGAGCGTCTTGGAGACAGTTCGCATGGCGGAACTGGGCGCGAAGATCGCCTTGGACGCCGGGAACCTGCCGCGGATGGAAAAGTACTTGGCTGCTGTCGAGGCTACCGAACCGTATAACACACGCAAATGCGACCGGGGGTTCTCTATCAACTCGGTGCGCAAATTTCGCGCAAACCACGGCTTGCTCGATCCCGCCGAAGCGATTGACGACGAACAACGCATCGAAGCCAGTTTTCGACGCGCGCAGCGGGAATTCACCGCGGCGCTGGCCGCGCGGAAGCGCAAAGCGGCGCAGGCTGCGGTGGCGTACATGGAGGCGACCGCCAAGGAGCCTGAACGAAAATGGGAGCGGCAGCAGTACCTGCGGGAAGTCATTGAGGCTTACGCCAAACTGGGCGACTCGGCCGCGGTCGAACGCTGCATTCGTAAGCTCGACAAGGAAGATCGCGAAGAAATCCTGGACACCTACACGCTGATGAAACTAGGCATGAAGCCGCGAGCAATCACCCGTGCGAAATGGGAAATCCAGCAGGAGTTGGAAACGTTGGCCACAATGACCAACCCCAACATTCACTTCCCCGTGATGGCCATTTGCCGAGCGCTGATATTCCTAGCGTCGCAAGGAGAAGTCGCGACGGCGCGCCGCTGGCTGCGGCGGTCCCTCCAGGAGATGCCCACGTGGCCGGTCATTGAACAAGGATGGACCACGTCCTCGGTCTATACCTCCTTTGCCGAGGCGGCGGCCGCCTTGGGCGATCAGAAGACAGCCGACCACTTGATGAGCCACGCGCTCCAAGACGGCAAAGCCGAAAAACGAACCGGCTTCCGGCGGGGCGCCATCAAAGCGGCGTTGGGCGTGCAAGCGAACCGTGGCCAACTGGATGCGGCAATTGCCGAGGCCCGCAAGATGCGTTCCCCCACGGAACGCCGGAAGGCCTTGGGGAAACTGCTAGCCAAAGCCGAGCGCTGGAAAGAACTGCGAGAGGTGCTGGTTCAGGTTGCGTCCCCCGAAGAAGCAGCCGACGTTTGCTGGTGGATCAAGTTCGAACTCCCCGGTGGCGAAGTCAAGTAAGGCGCTCCGTCATACCGTCTCTTCCACGGTCGCCGCGCCGGTTCAACCGTTGGCGGTCACAAAGCCGACTCCCACCTCGCCCCGAATTGTTAAAGGGACATTCTCATAGATTGAGATTGACCACCCCCCTTCCAGGTTGACACCAACGCGGCGCGCGGGTTAAGGTTGCTTAGCCTACCTTTGTGCCCGCATTACCCAGTCGTTCGCGCGACGGAACATCCCGACAGGGATAAGGCAGAGCCAGATCGATGAGAAAACGAGGACGGATGGTCAGGTACGAGTTTCTCTCGAACTGCGTCGTCGGGACCACCCTCGCAACGTGGTTTCTGTATGAACTGCAACCAAAGGAAGGCTCGACCTGGGAATTCATCCTCGTCGTCGGGGCCTGCCTCGCCAGTGGAGCGGCGCATGGCTTGATCGCGTTCGTGGTGGGGCTAAGCCTGTTTGGCGGTGACTATGGGGAGTACGGGTTTTTGTCTCGGGAGCAATCCTTTCTCGCCCGTGCGCGCGGATTCCTGCTGGTGTTGGTTTTCGAGATGGTGGCGTCGGGGTTAATGTGGGGCCTCGCGAGCGCGTTTGCCACCGCCTTCGCTTACGGCTCTTTCGTGAAGACTGCCGTTTATTTCTTCGCTCCCGAGATCCCGGCATGGCTGGTAGCGGTTGGCCCTCCCGCGGGTCTTGCGGCGGGACTCCTGTCGATCGGGTTAATCAAATGGGCAACTCGCGGCGAAAAAAAATCGATTTGGCTTCTCCAATCCCTGCGCATGGTTTCCTACTCGAACTTTTGCGCGTTGGCGCGAGCGAAAAACGCGCAATCTAAGCGAGCCAAAGAACTCGCCGTCGCGGACTTGCGCCGCTAGCGCGTGCCGGCTGATTGGTTCAACTCCGCTTTTTCGCCTTACGATGCACGAGGCCCGTCAGCCGCGCCCGCGGTGGCTTACTTTAGTTCACCGCGGGCTCTAAAGGGGACATTCTACTTTTCCGGCGCGCGGCCAGACGCCTAAGCGCGGCGAATCAACCGCCATGCGCGCTTCAGGCGATAGGCTTGCTCTTTCCGTTTCGTGATTCCGGATCGGTCCAGTTCTCAGATGCAGCAGCCCTGCTTGTAGCAGTTCGATCGCGCTCATCGCCATGACGAATGGCGAGCGCAACCCTGAAGGGGTCGGGGAGGTTTTTCGGCCAACCTCGTTGCCAATAGTAAGCGGATCGGCCGAAAAACCACCCCAACCCTGGCATGTCGACTCCGGGGGAGCTACCGCGAGTGGGAATGATTGACTGCTCAATTGGAAGGGCATACAATCGCCGTTTACGTGCTGGCGATCTTCAAAAAAATTTCTTTTCTCTTGGCAGTCCAACACGGCGTTTCCGCATAGATAGGAAAGAAGCTCTCTTCGGCTTAGGTCCATTCGCAAAATAGTTTTGCGAGCGGTGAATTCTCTTCTTAAGGAGTGAGTCTCATGTTGCGCAGTGTTCTTGTGGCGACTGCGGCGATGCTGGCGATCCCGATGTGCGTCCTGGCTGACGAAACGGAAGGCAAACCCACCGACGAGGCGGTGATCCGCAGCAAGGTTTCTGAAGATGCGGTCGAGTCCTGCCTTGGCGCCTGCCGGGTGAACTTCCGCAAAGAACTGGGAATCAACTTGGAGTATCTGGATTCGATCGGGCAGCAGATCCATGCCGCACGCAAGGCGCCCGATCCGGTTGGCCTGGCGCTGGCGGCGCAGAATCTGGCGGTCGCCGAAAAGGTCGCCAAGAAAGAGGCTTCGGTCACGTCGGAAGCGGTCATGGCGGAAGCCGTAAAGTTGGCCCAGCTTCGCGGAGACTCGCAAGAGCTAACCGCGTTGGCCATGATCGTGCCCGACGAAGCGATGCAGAAGAAGCTCGCCAAGCAGGCGGAAATCGCCAGCAGCCAGGAAGAAGAAGAGCGGGCGAAGGTCGCCGCGGGCGAAGTCTCGCGAGAGCTGTTCGGCACGCTTCAGGTGATCAACCACAGCCCGCACTGCCTGCGCATTTACATGGATGGCCGTTACATGGGAACGGTCCATGCGGGCCATACCTCGCGGTTCCACGCCCACAACCACAACTGGCACAATCACTTTGACGCTTATTGCGAGGACGATGGAGAACTGATCAAGCACGCCGACTACGAAGGCCACGCGCATTTCCTGTCGTGGCACATCCACGAGTAGCCGGCGGCAGCGCGTCGTGCCACAGGCCCTTTGCCGCAAGCCCCGGCCGCATTCCGCCTGGGCTTGCGGTTTGCTTTTTCGGTGTGTTTTCTTCCTTGTATGATCTTGGCCGTCGGTCGATGGTCTCCCTGGGCGCGGGCGGGAGCGATGCCATGATTCGTGTGACGATATTCTCCAAGCTTCTCTGCCTGATGCTTGCGGCCGCCTGGGGCGCCGCGCCGTGCGCGGCGTACAGCGCCGAACCACGTCGGCATGCGCTGCTGATCGGCTGCTCCAAATACCCCGGCACCGACGCCATTGTTACGCTTCACGGCGCGGAGAACGACGTAACAGGATTCGAGCGATTGTTGCAATCGCAGTTCGGATTTCAAGACGTGGTGAAGCTCACCGGCTGGCCCGACGACGAGGCGCGCCGTCCAACTTACGAAAACATTTGTGCGGCGTTCGAGGCGCTCATCGCCAAGGTTGCCGACGCCGGCCAGGAGCCGACCCAGGTGGTGATCCTGTTGAGCGGGCATGGGCTGCAAGTTCCCGTGCCCGCGTCACAGCAAGATTTGCTGGATCCCGCCAACCCCGAAGGCGACGGCCTGGACGAAGCCTTTGTTCCCGCCGATTACCGCCCCGGAGGTCGGCTCTTGCGTGACAACCAGATTGGCGGTTGGCTGGACCGCCTGCAAGCGCACGGAGCGCATGTGTGGGTGGTGTTCGACAGTTGCCATTCCGGGACGATGTCGCGGGGCGATGAAGAAATTTCCCGCGGCCTGGACCCGGCCGCTTTGGGATTATCGCCGGAGGATTATCGCCGCGCCGCGTCAGGCGCTCGCGACGCCAAGACCGAGCGCCACGCAGGGCTAGACTACCCCGACGCGGCCCGACGCGGCAGCCTGGTGGCGTTTTACGCGGCGCAAGACTTTGAGCGCGCGCCCGAAGTTATTCGCCCGGCGGGCGCCCAGCGGCTTCCCGAGAACCGCCACGGCCTGCTCAGCTACCACCTGGAACAATTGCTCACCCAGCAAGAACGGCCGCGCACCTATCGCGAGTTGGGGCGCGTCATGGTGGGACGGTATCGGGCTGAACGGGGCCGAACGGCGCCCACGCCGTTCTTCGAAGGCGCTTTGGATCGCGATGTGTTGGGCTTGCAAGAATGGCCCCGCGCCCAACCGTTGGTCTTACACAAGGACGGCGCCGAGGTCCGGCTAACGGCGGGCGAGTTGGCGGGAGTGTCGCCAGGAACGATTCTCGCGGTGCGCGCGGCGTCGGCCAAAGAGCAAACGCCGCCGCTCGGCCATGTGCGCGCCGTGCGCGTGACGCCCATCGCCGCCGAAGTCGAAAGCGTGGCGTTTGGCGATGCGCCGGCCGCCGACCTGGCGAGCTTTCCCGACGGCGCCCACTGCACGGTCGTCAGCCAAGAGCTTAACGACGCGCCCTTGAAGATCGCCGTGGTCGATACGGGCGCACACACGAACGCCCTGCAACAACTGCTTCCCGCCCTGCAAGCCGCTTCGAAAAACTCCGGCAGCGTCGTACAACTGGTGGAGAATGTCGCCGACGCCGGCTGGACCGTGGTGCTTGTCGATCCGGCTCAAGCCCAGCGGGATTATGGCGCCCAGGTCGATGGTCCGGCGATGATGTTGGTCGAAGCAGCGCCGCAGGAGGCGCCCGCCTCACAAGTGGAGCCGCCCCGTCGCGAAGCCATTGCCGCTTACCCGTTGAGCGACGTCGCCGACGGCGTGGCCCGGCTTCAGGGCGACCTTCGCAAAATCTACGCGTGGCGCTGCATGTGGCGCATCGCTCAGACCTACGGCGCCGGCCCTGCGGCGCAGGACGAGCCGACGCTTTCGCTGGAGGTCGCCCGGCTGCGCAACCCGGCCGACACGTCGCGCGGGGTCGCGTTGGGGGCGCATCGGCTGCACGCAGGCGACTGCATTACGGCGCGGTGCGTCAACACGGGCGTCGATCCGCTGTGGTATAGCGTGTTTTTCCTTGACGGCCGGTTTGGCGTCACGCACGTCCACTCGGGCAGCATTCGCGGTTTGCAACTGGGCGAAGAACGCACCGAGGAGCAAGTGGACCGGATGCAAGTGAACGCCCAGACCGCGGGCGTCGAGGGTTACGTGGTGATCGCCGTCTCGCAACGACAACAAAAGCTTCAGCCCGATTACCGGTTTCTCGAACAATCTTCCGTGGGCGACGCCAAGCAACCCCGCCGGGCGGCGGCCAACCCGCGCGACACGTTTTCCCGCTTGCTCTTGAATGCGGTGCAAAGCGGCCGCCCGGTGCGCAGCGCGCTGACGTCCGAGCAACCACAAGTCGCCGCATGGTCCTGGCTCACCGTGGCGACAGACGAAGCCCGCGGCCCGTAAGGGCCGCGGGATTTTTTGGTTGGGTCGCCGGCAACCGCTATACTCAATGCGCCCCCCCGTTGCCGGTTCGCTCCATCTTGAAGCAGGGAGTAGGAGGATATGTTTCGACGACAATCCTGGGCTTGGCTGGCCGCCGCCGCGGCGCTGCTTTCGACGCCCGTTTTCGGACAAGGGCCTACTCCCGAGCCTGCGGCCCGGGGGCGAACCCCGCTGGCGGCGCCTCAGGACGATTTTAGCTACGCGAAGAAGTGGGCGCTCATCATCGGCGTCAACTACGCGGGCCGCAACTTGACCGATGTGCAGGACCAAATGGCCCTGCCCCAGCTCAAGAACGCCGTGCAAGATGCGCTCAGCCTGGCGGCCTTGCTCCAGTCGCACTACGGGTATGACCCCGATACGACGTTTGTGCTGACCGAGCAAGAGGCCGAGGACCAGGCCATTCGCGACCTGCTCGGCAAGTTGTGCGACCCGGCGGTGGTGCAGCCCGACCACAGCGTATTGGTGTTCTTCGCCGGGCATGGAGTGCGGATCGACGGCGACCAGGCCGAGCGGGCCGCCATTTATCCCTACGACGTGCAGCTTTCGCGGGGGAAGCCGATCAGCCGGTTCATCGAGCTGCACAAGCACGTCTTCGACAAGCTCCGAAGCTGCCCAGCCCGGCACAAGTTGTTGATTCTCGACAACTGCTATTCGGGAGAAATCTTCAACCTGAACTTCCGGCCGCGCAGCGAAACCGACGATCGCGGCGCCGAGTCGTTGTTCGGCATGCCTTGCATTCAGGCGATGGCCTCGTGCCGGGCCTCGCAAGTCGCCTCGGACGGCGACGGCGAACATTCCCCCTTCACCCAGGCCCTGCTCGACGGGCTACAGCGGCTTCCCGCGCGGGACCGCAGCACGCGGTTGTGGGCGAATCGCTTGTTCGCCTACATGCGCCCCCGCGTGCGGCAAGACACGGGGCAGAACCCCGACTGCCGCAACCTGGACGGCGACGGCGAGTTTTACTTCCTCCCCGACGACCACGCCGATTTCAGCCAGTTCCTGAACAAAGTGGCTGACTTCCGCCTGCTGCAAGCCACTGTCGCCAGCGAGCAAGGCAATTGGTGGTTCGAGGAAATGCCGTGGTTCATCCCCGCCTTGCGCGAAAAAATTCTGGAGAAGGACCAGCCTACCCGGGCGTCGCTCTACGCGGCACAAATCAACCGCACGCTCTTGTTGAAACTGGCCAAGGAAACCGCCGAAGAACACCGCCGCCATGCGCAGGCCGGCAGCGACGACGCGCTCCAGGCGCTCCGAAGCCAACACTTGCTGCGTTTGTTGAAGGCCGAGAAAAAACGCGCCGAGCTGCAAACCGAATTGGCAAGCATTGAACAAGACCTGGTCGCCGCCGAGCTGCGCCCGCGGCTGGAGGCGGCCGACTTGCACCTTTTGGCGGTCGTGCAACACGCTTTGAACCGCGAAGAAGCGGCGCAGGCCTACGAGGCGGCCCTGGCGGCTTACCAGGCGGCCGACGCCACCGAGGAAGGCCGGGCCGGCGCCAGCAAAGCGCTGCACTCGCTCTGCCTGGCCGACTATGGCGAATACCTGCTGGACAAACAACTGGCCACTGAGGCCGCCGAACGGTTTCAACAAGCCGGCGCGCTGTTCGACATCGATCCCCCGGCAGCCGCGAACGAGCGGCCCGCCACGGCGGATGCAGCCGATTCGGCGGAAGCGTCCGCGGCCGCCGCCGAGGCGCCATCCTCCCAGGAGCGCACGCGGCATTTCTCCGATGCGCCGCCCGCCTTCCGCATCTTCATTCATTGCCGCGAAGCCGACGCCTGGTTGCGGGTCAATCGATGGGCGCTGGCCAACCGCCGGTTGCAAGACGCCCGCGACGCCGCCGAGGAGTTCGATACGGAACACTTCCTGGCGGCCTACGTGCATAGCCGCCGCGCCTGGGCCGAAATGATCCAGTGGCGCATCGCCGACGCCAAGGCTTCGTTCCTACGGTCGAATGCAATTCTGGGCCAGATCATCAACAGCGACCGCGCCGACCGCGGCCCGCAAGCGGCGCCCGAGGAGCCGGCCGATCGGCCCCCCTCGCTCTTGCCGGCGGAAGCCGATTCGCAGCCTTCGCATGCGGCTCCAGCGGCCAACCGCGGCTTTGCGCTGGACGCGGTGTTTCGTCAATCGACGGCGCACCACGCCAAGGTCGCCTTCTTTCACAACCTGCACGGCCTGGCGATGGCCCAGCGGTTCCAGGGAGACTCGGCCGGCGCCGCCCGCACGTACCGCTGGCTGGTCGGCGAGATTGAATTAGCCCTGGCCCACTTGCGAACCTCGGCCAGCCAAGGCGATTACGGCGCCGAAGCGACGCTGCTTGCGCGGTTCACCAACTCGCAGGAGCGTCTGGGCGACTGTAACCTGTTTGCCGCCCCCGAAGCGCGCGACCTGAAAGAAGCCTACGACGACTACCGCCGCGCCTTGAACCGCATTCACCTGCTGGGCGGTCCCCCCGAAGAGCGCGCCCGGGGGCGGGCAACGTTGCTTTACAAGCAAGCTCTGGTCCTGAGCCTGCCGTCGGCCATCCAGGATCTCGGCCTGGCCCGCGTCATGTGCGACGAGGCCGACCGCGTTTACCAACTGCAAACGCTTGGCCAGGCCAACGGGCTGTTCCGCGGGCTGGGCCAGCTTACGTCGCGCGTGCTGGCCGTCATTGAAGAAGACGCTGCGCCGGCGGGTCTGCCGCCGGCCCAGGCGCTCACGCCCATCGCCCTGCTGCGCCAGACGCTGCTTGAATTTCGTGACGAGATTGGGCAAAACCCGCATCGCGATCAGCTCGAGTTATGCCTGTTTGCGGCGCGTGCGCTGGTGGAGCACGGTTGCCCCGACGACCGGTTCTATCAGAACGAGGACGCCGACCTGTTGCTCAGCTTCTGCCGGCTGGCGCTCGACCCTTACCGTAGCGACGGCGAAGCGGCGGCCGCCTCGGGCGACTACGGCGAAGCCCGGGCGTACTTGCGGCCCTATTACGACGCCGCCATGCGGTGCAAGCTGGCGAACGAACCGCGGCACGTCAAGAGCTTGCTGGAAATCCAGTGGGAGGCGACGCGCGGCACGTACTTTGTCAAGCAGGAGCACGCCGCTCCCACGCTGGCGATTTATCGCCTGGACGACAACTGCTACCTGCTCTTCGACCTGCCCGGCCCCCGCGGCGTGAGCAAGTGCCTTTCGCTGGGAGAATCGTATGGCGTGAATTCGATTACCACGGCCTGCCAAGACGTGAACCAACGCCTTCCCTTACCCTACGAGGTGAGCGCGGCCTTGTTGGCCTGGCGCGCGGCGCTCGGTTCCAACGAGCCGCCGCCCACCGTCTGCTGCTATTGGGAAGACCCGGTGCGCAGGGTGGCCCAGAGACCCATCGCCACCGCCGCGGGCGCCGAGCGCGCCGACGCGCGGCCCGCATCCCATTTCCCGTTTCGCCTGCCCGACGGCCTGGAGCCAGCCGAACGTACCATCGCCGCCACCCCGCCATAATGACTGCGGCGGTTGGCGTGCGGCGTGTCGCTTCGATAAGCTATGCGCTCTGGGAGACCGCGTCCATGAAACCTCACGGGAAAACGCCGGCCATGAAAACCTCTTTTTCCGTCCTGCCGTGGCCTCGGGTGCTGCTTGCGATCGTGCTTGCCTTTCTGGCAGGCGATCGGGCGTGGGCGGCGAAGCGGCCCCATGTGTTGCTGATCTGTGTGGACGACTTGAAGCCGCTCTTGGGTTGCTATGGCCACGCGACCGTCAAGTCGCCGCACATCGACCGGCTGGCGGCGCGGGGAATGGTGTTCGAAGCCGCGTATTGCAACCAGGCGGTTTGTGCGCCCTCGCGGAACGCGCTGCTCACCGGATTGCGGCCGCAAACGCTCGGTATCTACGACCTGGGCACGAACTTTCGCCAAGCGGTCCCGCGGGCTGTGACGCTTCCGCAGCAGTTCCAGCGGCACGGCTACCGCACCGAGGCGCTCGGCAAAATCTTTCATGTGGGGCACGGCAACCACGAGGACCCCGCCTCTTGGAGCGTACCCCACTGGAAAGCGAATGTCGTCGCGTACGCGCTTCCCGAGAGCCGCGCGCCGGCGGGGCTGACGCGCGAAGAAGCGCTATTCTCCAACCAACGCGGTAATACCAGCAACCTGCCGCGCGGCGCCGCCTGGGAAGCGGCCGACGCGCCCGATAACGCCTATCCCGACGGCCGCATTGCCGAGGAAGCCATTCGCCGTCTGCACAAGGCGAAAGACCAGGCCGACGAGCCGTTCTTCCTGGCGGTCGGCTTTGTCAAACCGCATCTCCCGTTTTGCGCTCCCCAGAAGTATTGGGACTTGTACGACCCGGCCAAGTTTGAACTTCCCACGCCCGCCGTCCCGCCCCAGGGAGCGCCGAACTTCGCCCCGACCGGTTGGGGCGAGTTGCGGCAATACCGCGACATGCCCCAGTCCGGCCCCTTGAACGAGGCCCAGGCCCGGCGCCTGATTCACGGTTACCACGCCGCGGTAAGCTACATGGACGCGCAGCTTGGCCGCGTACTAGATGCCCTGGACGAGACCGGCCTGGCCGAACGTACGATCGTGGTGCTGTGGGGCGACCACGGCTGGCATCTGGGCGATCATGGAATGTGGTGCAAGCACACCAACTACGAGCAAGCCGCGCGCATCCCGCTGATCGTCGCCGCGCCCGGCGTAGAGGCCGGAAGCAAGACCCGTGCGCTGGTGGAGACGGTGGACCTCTACCCGACGTTATGCGAACTGGCGGGACTGCCGGCGTCGCCAGGCTTGGAGGGAACAAGCTTCGTCCCGGTGCTGCACGACCCCGCCGCGACGACCAAGGAATCGGTGATCCACGTTTACCCCCGCGGCCAGCGACTCGGCCGCGCTATCCGCACCGCCCGCCATCGACTCATCGAGTGGAAACGCCCTGGCGCCGCCGCCGACGCCGCTGTGCTGGAACTGTACGACTACCACGCCGACCCCCAAGAAACCCAGAACCTGGCCGACCAACAACCTCAAGTTGTCGCTCAACTCCGCACGCTCCTAGACCAACATCCCGAAGCCAAGCCGCAACTCCGCACATCCAAGAAACCCTGAAGGGGTCGGGGAGATTTCTCAGCCAAACGTCTTTGCTATTGGTTAGCGGGTGGGCCGAAAAACCACCCCGACCCCGTGGCGGACTCGCAAGCCGTGCCGGTACTGCCACTGGCGTTGCTTCGGCTCTGCCGGCAGCTATCCTTTCACCGGTCGTAACGTCACTCCCAATCACGCCCGCCAGGATGCGAGCGATCCCATCGCCCAGCGCACCCTGATCCCGCCGTAGTTAGTAATGACCCCGTTGTTCGCGCCGCCGTCCTTGCACGAATGCCACGCCGGCCCCTTAGCCCACACGAACCGATCGAGCCACCCCCATGCGCACCGCCGACCTCTCCGCATGTTCCCGCATCACGCGCCGCGCCGCCTTGGCCACAACAGGTCGCCTTGTGGGCGTAGCGTGCTCTTGGCCGATTGTGTCCGTCGGCCAAGAGCCGGCGCCGGCCGGTGAACTGATCCAGAGCATTGAACGGTCGGTGATTTTCCCTGGCCGCCAAGGCGGGACCACCTGGTTCCATCCGCGTCCTTGCGTGATCCCAAGCAAGGACGAGGCACAGGCCTTGATGACGCTGCAATCCATCAGCGGGTCGGATGTGTTCGGCCCCGTGCACGAGACGCAATCGAGCGACTTGGGCCAAACGTGGAACGATCCCCAGCCCGTTCCTGGCTTAGGAAGGCAACCGCTCGACCCGGGCTGGGAGATGGGCGTGTGCGACGTGGTTCCCGAATACCACCCGCCCACCGGCACGGTGTTGGCGGTAGGGCACAACGTCTATTACAAGAACAACGTGCTGGCTCAGTCGCAACGGGAACGCTGGCCGGTGTACGCCGTGCGGCGATCGGAGGGAACATGGAGCAAGCCCCAGCGACTGGAATGGGACAATCCGCGGGCCACGGCCATTTACACCAACAACTGCGCCCAGCGCGTCACCCTCCCCGGCGGCGATGTGCTGCTGGCGTTCTCGTTTGGTCCGAAAGGGCGCACGCATCGCTCGGCCGCCGTGGCGCGCTGCGCATTCGACGGCCAGACGCTCGCGGTCCGCAAGATCGGCAACGAGTTGACGAACACGGCGGGCCGGGGCCTCTTGGAGCCGTCGCTCACGTCGCTGGACGGCCGGTTCTATCTGACGTTGCGGGCCGAAGACAACCGCGGGCACGTCTCGGCGTCGGACGATGGCCAAGATTGGACGCCGCCGCGGCCCTGGTGCTGGGACGACGGCGAGCCGCTCACCATGTCCACCACGCAACAACACTGGCTGCCGCACTCCGACGCCTTGTTCCTGGTTTACACTCGTCGGGCGGAGGAGAACAAAAACGTCTTTCGCTGGCGAGCGCCGCTCTACGTGGCCGAGGTGGACCGCGACACGCTGCGGTTGCTCCGCGCCACCGAGCGCGTGGTGCTGCCGCTGATTGGCGATGGAGTTAACCGGCCGCAAGAAGTCGCCCGGATGGGCAACTTTCACACCGTGGCCGCCACGCCCGACGAGTCCTGGGTCACGGTAGGCGAAACACTCCCCGCCAACGCCTGGCGCGGCGACACCCTGCTAGCCCGCGTCCGCTGGTCCCGCCCCAACCGGTTAGCGCCCCAAGCGGTAGGATAGGTTCTTCGGCATACGACTTGCCCGATAGCGACGGAGGTCCACCCCGACCCCTGGGCGTCTCTGACGCCTCCTTACCATGAGCAGCCCATGATCTGCCGTAGCATCGCTCTGTTCGCATGCTTGATCGCTTGGCCGCTCCTGCTTGCGAGCCATGTGCGGGCAGGGCAAGACGAGGCTTCGGCCGTCGCAGCGAAAGCTGGCGGCAAGTCTCGGACGCCGCACCTGATTGCCAAGAGCGTGCCGCCGTGGGACCCCGCGGGTACGGCACAGTACGGTCTTACACGAAGGGACCTGGAGGCGATCATCCACGCCCTTCCGCATCTTCAGCTTGCCGTGCCGGTGCGCGAGATTCGCCGGCCGGCGCGCTACGGCGAGCAGGTCGCCGACGCGCAACTGATTGGAACCACGCCCGAATACGCCGAATTGCACGATCGGCCCATCGCCCGAGGGCGGTTTCTGGTAAGCGACGATGTTCGCCTGGTGCGTAACGTGGCGGTGATCGGTAGTCAACTCGCGCGGACGCTGTTCCGCGATCAAGAACCGGTGGGAAAGAACCTTCGCGTGGGCGATCATTATTTTCTTGTGGTCGGAACGATTGAGGCGCCCCACGGACCAGTTCAAGCCGATCGGAACGAAGACGCGGGAATGCACCTGTACATTCCGCTTTCTACGATGCGCTCTCGCTTGGGCGATCGCGAGTTGGTCCGTCGCGGAGGGACGCGCTCGGTAAGACACTTCGAACTGAGTCGGATTGAAATCCTCCTCACAAATTTCGCGATGACGTCTCCAAGTCTAGCGATTGTCCGAAAGCTCCTTGACGCGCTTCACGAGGATACCAGTTTCCAGGTTATGACCTTCCTTGACCATGAACGCGGAGACGGCGATGAGTAGCCACCTTGCATGGTTTGCGGCCTGTATGGGCATGGTCCTGTTCGCGATGCCGAGCGATGCGGCCGGGCAGCGCCCGCCGGGCGCCGCGGCGCCGCGCCAGAGCGGGTTGCGCGGTTTGACCGATTCCGCGGCGGCAGAGCTGACACGGCGCATCGATCAGACCGTGCGCGAAGCGGGCGTGGTGGAAAGCGCAAGCGAGCTCGAACTGCGCAGCCAGGCGCCAGGTCAATCCACGGTGATCTCGGTGGTTCCCGACGGCAGCGCCGTCAAAGAGGGAGATCTCTTGATGACCCTAGACGACTCGAAGCTTCGCCAGGAACTGCGTGAGCAGCAGATCGCCGTTCAACAAGCCCAAGCTGGCGTGGTAGAGGCCCAGGCCGAGGCGGATTTGGCCGAGCGTCAAGCCGCCGCTAGCATTCCCATCGCCGAACTCACGTTGCGCGCGGCCGAGCTGGCGCGCAGTCGGTACTTGGACGAAGGCGGGGAGTTGGAGCGCGACGTGACCGCCGCCGAACGCCGTCTCGCCCTCGCGCGGCAGCGTCTGAACGTCGCAAAGGGGCTCCTTGCGCCGTCCGCTGAGGACGCGCCGGAACCCGCCCAGACCCCTGAAGCGCAACTGGCCGTAGCGGAAGCACAAGCCCAAGTAGAGGCGGCGCTCGCCGAGCAACAATTGCTCACGCGCCACGTGCGCGGCCACCAGACCGCGCTTCTGGAGTTGGCCGTGCTGGAGGCCGAGGCGGCGGTCGGACATAGGCGCGCCAGCGCGGCGGCGGCGCGACGCGACGCGGCGTACGAACTCGCGGCCCGCCAAGTCCTGCTGGAGTCCCAGCGATTGCGGTTGCAGGAAATTCAACAGCAGCTCGAACACTGTCGCATTCACGCGCCGCGCGACGGCGTCGTGTTGCACGCGGCGCCCGGCGCCCGGCGAACAGCCGCCGCGAATTTAGAACCAGGAACGACCGTTCACGAAGGGCAACTCTTGCTGAAGATGCCCGACTTGGAGCGATTGCAGGTACGGGTGCGGGTGCATGAATCGCAGGTCCAGCGCGTTCAGCCAGGGCAGCCCGTGTCGCTGCGATTGGACGCATTCCCGACGCGCGCGCTGACGGGCGAGGTTGTTTCAATCAGCCGCACTCCCGAACCAATTTCGTGGTTCACGCAAGACGGCGCGCTATACGGCGTGCTCGTCACTCTTCCCATGCCGCCGCCCGGAATCAAGTTAGGCATGACCGTGCTGGCGGAGATCGAGGTTTCCTCGAAGAAGATTCCTTGACCGCCGTGTTCGATCCGTTGTGGTTCTGTTCGCGATTGGCGAACTGCAAACCGGCGCTAACCTGCCCAGCGGCGATCAGGGCGGCGGACCTCACTTGCCTACAGGCCCACCGGCTGCGTCTTTGCGACGCCCACGGAGTGGGAAAGCCCCGCAGCCCGAGTCGTGCGTCATTTCAACGCGCGTGCCCGTTGGCGGGCCACAAAGCTGGTTGCCGAACTGGAAGCGCGCGAGCCAGGAGGAAACGGCTTGCTCCTCAGCCCGTCTCGCAAGTTTCTCGCTTCCGTAAGTGACGGTAACGCTCTCTTCTCTTGGAGAACATCGCCTTGATGGCTCACAAGCCATTTCGATTCCGAGATATCCCAATTACGCTCGCGATAGGCGCCGGATGGGTAACGCTGGATTGAGCGGGCCTTGGTTTTCCGCCGCACTCGAACTTGAGAACCATCCAAGGTCTCGTTCACGGCGTGATCGTCACGCGACTGGGAGGTGGCGTGATTGTCGTCTGGTACTGCTGCAAGGAGGAGTCCCCATCAGGGGATAGTTTCACCCGTACTCCCGCGCCGTGGAATGGGATTTTATGGGAAAGACGGGCGCCCCAGGATACGCGGTTCACCAGGTGCTTGGGCCGCCGACAAACCAAGCGAGTCCGGCAGCGGAGCGCGATACTTCTGCAAAATGGGTTCGGCGCCGTTGGCGTCCAAAAGCCAGACGTGGCGATCACGGAAGTAGTTGACCAGTTCACGGTTCTCTCGCGGGGTCATACCGCGCGCCCAAACGATGGGAGCGCGATCGATGTCAGCTTCGTTGAACACCCAATCGAACGCCGTGGGAACGGCGGGACGAAAATCAACAATGACCAGGTGGCGGCCTCCTTCTCGCTTCAATTGGCGAGCTAACTCGGCTCGCCGCAGGGCGACTTGCGGCTGGTCCTGAGCGTGCCGCCATACGCCCACCGCCAACGAGCCAGCGCAGAGCAACACCAGGCACCGCGTATAGGATTGGCCGAATCCGCGCCCATAACGAGCAACTCGCATTTGCCGTGCTCCGGCAACGACTAAGAGAATGATCAGGCACTCAATGGGCGCCGGGTAGTGCGGGTTGAGAAAAGTGACCGTCAACAAGGCGGCAAACTCTAACCCGCAAACCGCCGCCGCGAACAAGAGCCAACGATCTTTGAGCAGCAGAGGCAACGACAGGAGCGGCAGCGCTAGCAGGAAGCGCAGATGAAATGAAGTTAATTGCAGCGTTTTGCCTATCACGGCGTACAGAAAGCCACCGATCGTTTGTTGCTGCTCGTACAAATGCGGCGACCAGATTCGCTGGAAGTCTCTCAAAAATGGGTGCCGGATCGGCGGCGGGTCACTCGGCTGTTGCCAAAGAAACAACGGAGTGACGGCGTACGTTCTCTCATAGACCTGATAGGGCATGCACAGCACGTCGCCGGTGACGCGATGGTTGTAATAGCCCAGGGCCAAACTTCCCACCAGCAACGCGCCGGTAAGCGGCGCCAAGACGTGTGTCGCCTTGGCGCCAAGAGAGCATCGCCGGCTGGAGACCAGCCACACGAACAGCAACACGCCCGCGGGCGCCGCCGCGACGGCGCCCTCGAAGGGGCGGCTGGCGGCGAGAATCGCCAGTCCCAGGCCCAGAGCCAACGTCGTCGTCCAGTGGGGGCGCCGCACGATGCGGCGGAGAGCGCCGAACACCAGCGCGCCGCCGAGCATGGCCGCCGCCCCACCCCAATACATCTGGCCCCAAGCCAGAACCATTCCCGGATGCAGCGCGGTCAGCAGCCCGCCCCACAACGCCCAACGCGACGGCAACCATCCTTGCAACATCCAGCAGACCGCGGCGCACGCTGCCGCCAGTCCCAACCAGGCGCCGAAGATGGGCGAACCCGCAAGGACTTTCCCTACCGCCAACATCAGGCCATGAGCAGGAGGATACTTCGAGGCGTAGGTAGGCTGCTGGATAATGTGCAAACTCTCGAAGTGCCGCCACAGGGGGTGCGGTGGATTGGTCAACCGCCCGTGCGCGAACGTATCGCTCGCCAGTAGATAGCTAAACTCGTCATGGACGCGCGGAACCGGCGGGACCAACCACGACACCACCGCGTTGATTGAGAAGCTGACGAGGCCCACCAAGCACACCGCGCGCAGTCCGCGGCTGGCCCAACGCTCCCAACGTCGCACGACGCGGCGCCACGTTCCGCGGCCGGCGCGACGCGGAAGCATTGCGGCTACGAGTAACACCGCAATGGCGACGGCCTCAAACATCAAAATCATGTGTTTATGTCCCCACCCATAACGTCCGTTGATCTTTGATCCACCTGCCAGTGGCGCAAGCGTACCTTGGGCCTGGCCGCGCCGCGCACCCAGGCGCCATCATTGCGAGGCGCGTGCCGAACGAGGAAGTTCTTTCTTGGCGGGTCATCTACGGCTACCTTGCGTGCGTCTTCCGAGGCGGGCGTCATACGTCCATGATTGGACAGTCGGCTGACGTCCACCTGGTGATGACCATTCGCTACATCCGCGGTGATTTTTCGCAACGAGACTCAGTTCCAAACCGACGTGGCGCCTCGGGGTTCTTCACGCCGGATCGAGGGATGTTGTGTAAATCCGCGATTTCCGGCACTCATGCAAACACTTTGGCGCCCCGCATGCGTTAGCCAAGCAAGATTCCCATCGATTCTTCCTGCACGCACGAGCCGACGCAAATGCTTGATCCCTCGGAAGCTGTTCTCTCGCCTCCGGCGCCGCGATGCGTCAACCCCGACAGTGTCGAGTTGTCCGTCGTCATTCCGTGTTTGAACGAGGCCGAGACGATTGGCGTTTGCGTACGCAAGGCATTCGAAGCCATGCGGAGCCACGGCATCCACGGAGAAGTGGTGGTCGCCGACAACGGAAGCACCGACGCCTCGGCCGAGATCGCCCGCGGGCTTGGCGCGCGGGTGGTCTACGTCGCCCGGCGAGGCTACGGCAGCGCCCTGATGGGCGGCATTGCCGCCGCGCGTGGCCAGTACGTGGTAATGGGCGACGCCGACGACAGCTACGACTTTGGCGACATCCCCCGGTTTCTGGCGCCGCTGCGAGAAGGTTTCGACCTCGTGCAAGGTTGTCGGTTGCCGCGCGGCGGGGGGCGGATCGCGCCTGGCGCCATGCCGACGCTGCATCGGTGGCTCGGCAATCCGCTGTTTTCGCTGCTGGTGCGGTGGATGTTCGGAGCGGCCGTAAACGATGTGTACTGCGGCCTGCGGGGGTTTTCTAAGCGGCTGTACAAGGAACTCGATTTGCGCTGCACGGGAATGGAATTCGCCACCGAGATGATCATCAAGGCAAGCCTGTTCGGCAAACGCCTGACCGAGACGCCGATCACCCTGCACCGCGACGGGCGCAAGAATAACGCGCCGCATTTGCGTACCTTTCGAGACGGCTGGCGGACGCTGTGTTTTTTCCTGATGTGCTGCCCTCGCTGGCTGTTTACGGCGCCGGGGCTGCTGTTGTTGCTGGCGGGCGGGCTGGGCTACATGCTGGCGCTGCCCGGGGTGACGGTGTTCGGGGCGACGCTCGACGTGCATACCTTGTTGTTCGCCAGCCTGGCGATCTTGTTGGGCCTTCAATGTTTGCAATTCGGCGTGTTTACCAAACGGTTCGCGATTGCCGAAGGAGTCCTGCCAGAGGACCCACGGTTTAGCGCACTGCTGAAGTATCTGACCTTGGAGCGGGGTTTACTGGTGGGGGCCGCTTGCTTGGGGAGCGGCATGGTGTTGCTCTTGGCGGCGATCGCCCAATGGGGAGCCGTCGATTTTGGCCGTTTGGACTACGCCTGGACCATGCGGTTCGTGATTCCCGGCGTGACCCTGGTCGCGGCGGGTTGCCAGACGACGTTTTCAAGCTTTTTCCTCAACATCCTGGGAATGGCCCGACGGTGAACGAAATGACCATGAAAGCGAGCCTTGGGTCGCCGTTCCATGCCGCTCGCCCCATGGCAATTTCCCGTTCTCGCCAGGCGCCCCATCCGTGAGTAACTCTTCGTCTTCCATCGGTTCCTATCTGCCGTGTCGAACCACCCTGTCGCCGTCGTGGCCGAACCAAACTCGCCTGCTCGCACGTGTTGTAGCAGCGCCTGGGAAGAGGCGTACCAGCGATTTGAAACACCTGAAGAAGAAGTCCGCAAATTTGTCCGCCGTTTGCTCAGCGTAGGAGCGGCGACTTGGCCCCGGGACGCCCGGATTGTGGAGCTATTCTGCGGACGCGGCAACGGCCTGACAGCTCTCGAGCGTTTACGGTTTGAGCACGTTGAAGGCGTGGACCTGTCCCGCAGCTTGCTCGAACAGTACCGGGGGCGTGCGCGTTGCCACGTGGCCGACTGTCGAGCGCTGCCGTTCCAGACCGCGACGAAGGAAATCGTGATCGTTCAAGGCGGCCTGCATCATCTGGAAACTTTGCCTGACGACCTTGCGGCCGTGCTGGACGAGGCGCACCGCGTGCTGGCGGAAGCGGGAAAGTTGGTGGTCGTCGAACCGTGGCGCACGCCGTTTCTCGACTTGGTCCATTGGGCCACGCGACGGCGGTTGTTGCGGTGGAACTGGAATAAGCTTGACGCTCTCGCGGTGATGATCGAGAACGAGGCCACGACCTACAATCAATGGCTCAGTCAGCCGGAGTTGATCATGCGGCAACTGAGGCGCCGGTTTGCGCCTCTGCTCCTGCGCGCGGCGTGGGGGAAGATCGTATTAGTAGCCAGAAGAATTCAGGACCTCTCGTGATAAAAAATTTCAGCCCCGTGCATGCGTTGGATTGGGCACATGAGCGTTGCATTCGGCATCGCCGAGCGGCGGTGCTTGCGGCGCACCTGGCAAACGTGATTCCACCGGCTCGAACCGTCCTTGACGTAGGCTGTGGCGATGGACGCGTTGCGCAACTCGTCCGAGCGGCGCGCCCCGAGTTGGACATTCGCGGTTTGGAGGTCGCTCCGCGCGCGGCCGCCTGCATTCCCGTCCGCGGGTTCGATGGTTGCACCTTGCCCTACCCGAACGCCAGTGTTGACGTGGTGTTGTTTATCGACGTGTTGCACCACACCCAGGATCCGCTCGTTCTGCTACGCGAGGCGGGGCGCGTGGCCCGTCGCGCGGTGGTGATCAAAGATCACGTGCGCGACGGCTGGGGATCGTGGGCGACATTGCGGTTCATGGACTATGTGGGTAATCGCCGCTTTGGCGTATCGCTGCCATTCAATTATTGGCGGCGAACCCAGTGGATACAGGCGTTCGAGAGCCTGGCGTGGCGCACCGAATGTTGGATTCACCAGCTCGACCTGTATCGCAAGCCGGCTAGTTGGATCTTCGATCGCTCATTGCACTTTCTGGCGCGCCTGGCCGTGCCTTCTCTCTCGTAGGCGAGCACGGTATGGGTTGGTTGACTCCTTGGCCGCGCGCGGCGACTCCTCGAATCCTGCGGTTTATGCTGGTGGGATGCACGGGAATGGCCGTCGATCTGGCGGTCTTTTCATGTTTTGTGACAGCGTTGCCCTTGTTACCCGCGCGGGCGGCGGCGATCTGGCTAGCTATGACGTGGAACTACGCCTTGAACCGCCGCTTCACGTTTGCGGCGTCGCGCGACACGACGCTGGGGCGATACGCCTTATACTGTCTCTCGTGTTCGGTGGGCGCGGGCGTGAACTGGGGCGTCTCGGTCAGACTGTGCCAGACGTCGGCCACGTTCCATGACCGCCCAGCGCTAGCCGCCGCGATCGGCGTGGCGGCCGGGTTTGCCGGTAATTATCTATTGTGCTGCCGCGTCGTGTTTCGGCCGCATATGAACGGTTGATCCACTCGAAACTGCACTAGAGCAGTTTCAAGTCGATCGTTGTTCAATCAACATAGGGTGAAGCCCCACGGGGTCGGGTAGGTTTTTCGGCCATGGGTCTTGCGATGTGGCAAGACCTGGGACCGAAAAACCAACCCGACCCCTCCCTCATTGCGCAGGTGACTCGTTGAAATTACCCTAGGGCGCCGTGCGTGGCGGAACGCGGTGGACGACGATGCTGCCGGCGCGGTACGCCACCGGATAGGACCAGGGGAAGTGGCGCCGCAGCGCGGGAGAGAAGGCGGGCGGCAGCGAACCGTTCTCGCCTTGCGTTCCCGAGCGCACCGCGTCGCCGTGCAGCCCGGCGGCCGTCAAGTCGGTCACCAGGTACCGTTGGCGACTGGCGTCCAACGCCGCGCGAATTTCGGCGTGTCGTTCGGGAAAGTAAATCAACAGCGCTTCCAAGTAAACAAACCGCGTCGAAGGCCGCAGGTCCAACGCTTCGTACAGATAGACCAGGTTGTTGTTGTAGCAAGTCACTTCGCCGTCGCTGGGGTTTTGCTGGCGAAGGTAGTTCGCCGCGTCGTGCAGGTCTTCCCAATTGGGATACTTGAAGAACGACAGCCGGTTGCGCACTTCGGGCGTCGAACCGTGCGTCCAACAAGCCGGCCACACGCTTAGCCGGTCCGCGTGCAGGACGGGCGAGGCCAGGAAGGCGACCGTCAGGAAACCGATGGCGGCGAACCGCCACGCCAGCCCCCGCGGCGGCTTGTTCTGCAAGTCCGCCGTCGCCGGGTCAGGCAAACCCGAGGCAGCACGGTTCGAAAACAAGACGTGGCACAGGAGCGTCACGGCCAGCAAGACGCCTGGAGCGTGAACGTAGTCAAACAAGTGTTGCAGGAACAACGACTGCACGAGCCACGCCAAGTAGAAGACGCACAATAGCGATTGGGATGTTTGCTCACCGTGCAAATCGCGCGCATGTCGTCCTCGGAGCCAGGCGCCTAGCCCCAACACGGCGCACGGAGCGGCGGCCAGGTGCAGCAGGCTCCAAGGCAGGAGACGATACACCGTGCCGACAAAGCGGTCGGCGGTCCAATGCTCCTTGCCTGCCTCGAAGTAGCGCGGGTTCCACTCGGTGAAGGTTTCCCAGAACCAGGGCCAGGCGCCGGACCAGCCCAGCCACGCCACGCCCAAGGCGCCAACCGTTAAACCGCCTGCAAGCAAACCCGCCGCATCCAAGATCGCCCGAAGGCGCCATGTCGCTGGTGCGTCGCCGAGACTCCGCCGCCAGCCACCCTGGCGCCGCGTCGCCAACGTGCTGAACAGCCACACGGCTGCCAGGGGAACGACTACCATGGGCTTGAGCCAGATGGCGCTTCCCCATACAGCGCCTTCTAGCGCGGCCCACGCCAGCCAGGCGCGCGGGGAAGTCTCCGCCGCATCACGCAAAGTTTGCCGGCGACGCAGGTGCAGCCCCACCAGCGCCGGGGCCAGCAACCACATGTCGCGCTGGCAATGGTTCCACTCCGAGATCGAAAAGTAAAAGAGAAACAACGCAAACGCCGACCACGCCTGGACCGCCGTCGAACAGCGCCCCGCCGCCAGCCAGCGCGTCAGCAGCCAGACAATGACCGCGAATGCCGCCAGATCGAACAGCCGCATGGCCTCGGAGCTAGTCCCCAGCACCGAGCGCACCGCGGCATGAATCCAAACCACGCCGGGCAGGTTTGGCTCCAGAATGTCGCGGTACAGCACGCCGCCTTGCCGCAACGTCTGGGCTTGCAAGTCGTACAGGGCGGTGTCGGTCGTCAGCGGCATGCAGACGAACAGCGGGCCGTTGGTCGCCAGCAGCAGCACGAGCACCGCGACCGCCACCCGTGCCGTGGGCTGAAAACCACGCGGGCGCGTGTCGGACGCGTCAGAGGCCAGGCCGAGCGACGGCGAAAGTTGCTGTATCATAGCAAGCTCAATGCGGCAGAGGCGGAGACAGCCATTGCTCTACGGCGCCGACCGGTTCGGCTTCGCGGCGGGAGAAGTTCACTTCCCGCTCCACGATGAACAGCGGCCGGGCGCGGGCCTGGTCGTAAATGCGGATCACGTACTCGCCCAGAATCCCAATGCCCGCGGCGTTCATCGCCCCAAAGAATGAGGCCACAATGGTCATCGAGGCCCAACCGGGAATGGCCAGCCCGGTGAACAACTTGTGATAGATCGCAAAGCCGCACAGCGCCGCGCACGTTAACAGCGACAGCGCCGCCAGCGCGTAAAACATGGTCAGCGGAAACGACGAGAACGAGAAGATCGCCGACTTGGCCAGCCGCCCCAGTTGTCGCAGCGAGACGCGCGGATGATCGTCGTGCCGGGCCATGCGCTCCACCGGCACGCCGATCTGCCGGAACCCGACCCACCGCCGCAGACCGGGATAATACCGGTCGCGGTCAAACATGCGAACAATTTGCTCGGCCACGCGCCGATCGACCAACCCAAAGTTGCCGGCGTCGTTGGGAATGGGCGTATCGGAAATGGCGTTCAACACGCGATAGAAAGCGTAGAACAGCGACCGCTTGACCAGCCGTTCCTTGCGTTGAAAGCGCACGGCGTAGACCACGTCGTAGCCTTCGCGCCACTGCTGGAGAAACCGGGGAATGGCGGCGGGGTCGTCTTGCAAGTCGGAGTCCATCACCACTACCGCGTCGCCGCTGGCGAACATCAGTCCCGCCTGGACCGCCGCCTGGTGGCCGAAGTTGCGCGAGAAATGCACCACCCGCACATGCGGGTTCTCGCGCGCCAAGTCTTCCAGAATGAAGGGGCTTTCGTCGTGCGAGCCGTCGTTGACGTACACAATTTCGTAACGCGTGGCGCACGAGCGCAGGGCGTCCTCCACCCGCTGCGTCAGCGTGCGCAAGACCGCCGCCTCGTTGTAGAGCGGCAGGACCACCGACACCAGCGCGTCGTCGGCCCCCGGGCGACCAGGTGGAGCGGCCTGAATCATTTGCGAAGCACTCCCACCAAGGAAAGACCGAACGGGGCGCCGCAGCGCGTTAGCCAGCGTCGCTCGACCGAGGCCGCGGCGCACAGCAGGCGGTTCATCAGCGGCGAGACGCGGGGAAACTCGGCTGCCCGGTCGCGCTGGCACAGCCGATCCAACGTCCGCAGCACGATTGCCGCCGGCAGCGAGAAGGCATTCCAATGCGTCAACCGCACCACTTCCAACGAGGCCGCTTGCGCTTGCCGAGTCAACTCCCGCGCCGTGTAGCGTCGGTAATGCCCCAGCCGCTTATCCCAGTTGCCAAACAGCCAGGGGTAGGCGGGCACCGTCACGACCATCCCGCCGCCCGGCGTGAGCGTCTCGCGGGCGTGGCGCAACACTTCGACCGGGTCGGCCGTATGCTCCAGCACGTCGAGCATAACCACGGCTCGGGCCGATTCAGATGGCAAGGGCCAGGCGCCGCCCAGGTCATGCACGCGCACCTTCTCTAGTCCGCGCTGGCGGACATGCTCGACCGCTTGCGGCAGAATGTCGAACCCCGCCACGTCATAGCCGAGTTTCTGAAACTCGACCAAGTTGCGCCCGGAGCCGACGCCGCCTTCCACGATCAGCCCCGGCGGCGGGAAGTGGCGCTGGAGCAGCGAGACGGCCAAGGCCCGCTTGGCGGCGTGCCACCAGTAGCGGTCTTCCAGCTCGATCAGCTCTTGCAGGTGGTGGTATTCCATCGCGGTCACCAGGCGGAGGATTCTTCCAGGGCCGACTTGATCAGCACCAGCAGGGCGTTCGGATCGTACGGCTTGCGCACGAAGTATTGGCAGCCGGCGGCCCGCGTGCGACGGATGATGTCGGGCCGCTCCATGCCGCTCAGCACGATCACTGGCACGCCCGCCGTGGCGGGGTCGTCCGCCAGTTGCTCGCCAAGGGTGAAGCCTTCCATGTCGGGCAACCGCAAGTCCAACAGCACCAAGTGGGGCGGGTCTTGCCGCGCCATCGCCAGGCCCTCCTGCCCGGCGCCGGCGGCGCGGGTGGTATAGCCCTGGCGTGACAGGCGGTGCAGGAGCGCCTCGCGCTGCCCGGCGTCGTCTTCGATAATCAGGATCGATTGCGGAGGCTTTTGCCGCGCCGGCGCGGTTTCCAAATCTTCGAGAATGTCGGCGGTCATGGCCCGGCCTTTCCCGTGCAAAGAAATAACGCCGCGGGGGCATTCCAACGTCCCGGTGGAATACGGCGTTGTGCAAACCTACGCCCCGCCGCGGCGTTGTCAAATGGAACGATGTAGCGAAAACGCAACGATCACAAAAAATTTCGAGCCGACGCGGGATAAAGCAATTGTGCGGAAAGCAGGGATTTGCTCGAAATATCCAGTGGGTTCAACGTACTGGTTCAATAGCCCCTCGCAGGCAGTGCGCTGGCCGCAAGCGTTGGCGCTTGCGGCCAACATTGCATTAGAAAAGGCGAAGCCGCGTGCGGTTTCGCGCCCTCTCCCAGGATGTGTTCCCCCGCCGCCGCGCCACATGCTCGGTCCCGATTGGCCTTGGCGAAAATTGGGCGTCTGCGTAACTTACCCTCCTTCTTGAACAACCAATGCGGGACGTTTTCGCACGGAGGCGAACATGACGGGCTTTTGGCGCGCGGCGGGCAGAGCCGCACTTCTGATGGCGGCGGTGCTGGGCGCGGGGTGCAATCTCGAATTGGAACCGGCGCCTGGCGGCTCACAAGCCACGGCTCCCCCGGCGGCGGCTCCCGATCGCGGCGAGACGCTCCGCATCGCCACCTTCAACATCCAGGTATTCGGGCAATCGAAGCTCAACAAGCCGGAAGTCATGGACGTGCTGGCCCGCACCGTGCGGCGGTTCGACGTGGTCGCCATTCAAGAGATTCGCTCCGTGGAGCAGGATGTTATGCCGCGGTTTGTGGAGCTGATTAACGCTGACGGCTCTCGATACGACTTTGTGATCGGACCGCGGCTGGGACGCACCTCCAGCAAAGAACAATACGCTTTTGTCTTCGACACCACGCGGGTCGCGGTCGATCCGCAGTCGATCTTCACCTTGGCCGATCCGCAAGACTTGCTGCACCGCGAACCGCTGGCGGCGCGGTTTATGGCCTTGGGACCGCCATCGCACGAAGCGTTCACGTTTACGCTCGTCAACATTCACACCGATCCCGACGAGACGGACCAGGAACTCGACGCGCTGGACGACGTGTTCCGCATTGTGCAGGCTCAAGGCGAAGACGACGTGATCCTGCTAGGCGACCTGAATGTGGACGACCGCCGCTTGGGCGAACTAGGGCGCCTGCCCGGCATCGCCTGGGTAATCGCCGGCGCTCCGACCAACACCCGCCGCAGCAAGTCTTATGACAACATCGTGTTCGACGCCCGCACCACCGTGGAATACGCCGGCTACGCGGGCGTGTTCGACTTGCAAGCCGAGTTCGGCTTGACGCTCGACCAGGCGCTGGAGGTTTCAGATCATCTGCCGGTCTGGGCCGAGTTCCGCCGATGGGAGAACCAGGCCGGCCAGCCGATGGCGTTACGTCCCAGGGAATAACGAGAACGAGGGGCGTCGGGGCGAAAGCGGCCAAAGGAGGAGAGAAAGGCGAAAGCGGCGATGAAACGCCGCACTCCAAATTGGGGAAATTGATTTCTGCTTTCGTTCTTTTTTCCCGTGGCGAGCGCCAGCCTGGCGACAAGCCCCGGACTTCCGGCGACAAGTTTGTCGCCGGCTAGTTCCTTCCTGACCTTCAACTTTCGACCTTCACTTCGGGCGGTTTTCCAAACGCCCGGTTTTCGCCATAATCGGGGCGTCCTTGCTTCCGCCTTCCAGCCCCCTCCCACGGATGATCCTCTGGAAAATCAGCCTGCGCGAAATTCGTTCCCATCGCGGGCGAACCATTCTCACGGCCGCTAGCATTGTGATTGGCGTCGCGGCGGTGGTCGCGGTGAACCTGGCCTCCAAGGCCGTGCGAACCTCGTTCACCGCCATGCAAGCCAGCATCGCGGGCGATGCGGCCTTGGAAGTCGACGCCGCGGGCGAAAGTTTGTTCGACCAAGACATTGCCGAGGAACTGAGCCAGGTTCCCGGCGTCCAGCAAGCGGCGCCGGTCTTCAAGCGTCCCACGGTCATGTATCACGACGCGAAGGGCGGCGCCGAGGATGGGGCGACCGACCGCGTCACCTTGATCCTGATGGGCATCGATCCCGAGCGAAACGACCTGCTGCGCAATTACGCGCTCCTTGAAGGCCGCATGCTCGAAGACGGCGACGAAGTCTTGCTCGACTCGGCCTTTGCCGAAGGTCTGGGGTTGAAGGTGGGCGATAGCGCGCGGTTGCTCATGTCGGGCGGGCCGCGCAGTGTTACCATCGCTGGCCTGCTGCGCCCCAAGACGGGGGCGGCCGTCGCTGGCGGCAGCGTGCTGTTCATGCCCCTGGCGACCTCCCAGCGACGCCTGGGACGGCGGGGACAAATCAACCTGGTGGTGATCCGCCTGGAGGATGACGCCAATCCTGAACAAGTGGAGGCCGCCATCGCCCAGCGGTTGCCCGCCGGCCTGGAAGTCCACGCGCCGGCCTTGGGTAGCCAGATGGGCGAGGAGACCATGCGCTCTCTGCAAAGCGCGTTGCGGTTGGCGACGTCGTTCGCGCTGCTGGCGGCGGTATTCATTGTGGCCAACGCCTTTTTTATGAACGTGACCCAACGGCATCGCCAGTTGGCGATGTTGCGGGCCATTGGCGCCACGCGCGGGCAGGTTCGGCTCTTGATCTTTCGCGAAGCGATCCTCCTGGCCGTGCTGGGTACGGCGGCGGGCATCGCGGTTGGCTGGGGCGGCGCGGTGCTGTTGTCCCGCGCCATGGGCCAACTCTTCGGCACCGAACTTCCCACGCTCCATCCCACCGCGCCCGTGCTGGGGTGGGCGGTTGTCTTCGGCATGGGCGTGTCGTTCCTGGGCGCCTTCCTGCCGGCCCGCAAGGCGGCCCGCGTCGAGCCGATCGAAGGCATGCACGAGATTTCCCGCGCCGACGTGGAAGGCGTGCCCCGGTGGTTCGTGGTGACGGGAGTGATTGGCTTCCTTGTCTCGGGCGGGTTGCTGGCGGCGAATCTGCTGGGCCATCTGCCAGATTACGATTACGTCCTGGGGGCGATCGTGTTCCTGGTGTTCGTGGTGCCGGTGCTGCCGATCGCGCTTCAGCCGCTGTCGCAAACCGTGTCGTTCCTGCTGCGTCCGTTGGGCCGGGCCGAGGCCCGCATCGCCCGACAACAACTCCTGCGCCGCCGGGTGCGCACCACGCTTACGATTGGCGTGTTGTTCATCGCGTCCACCACCGGGCTGGGGTTGGCCAGCACGGTGATCGACAACATCAACGACGTGCAAAGCTGGTATCGCCGCGTCATGGCGGGCGACTTCTTCCTCCGCGCCATGACGCCCAATTTGTCGGACTGGGTGTTTCCCGAAATTCCCGACGCCGTGGAGCAAGAGGTCAAAACGCTTCCCGGAACCGAGACGGTGTACGCGGTGCGTTTCTTTACGGGCGAGGCCGAAGGGCAACAGGTGATGTTCACCGCCCGCGACTTCCCCCCCAATTCCATCACCGCCGACCAGACGCGCTACACCGACGAGGAACTGCGGCAGCGGCTCTTGGCGGGCGAGGTCACCATCGGCTCGGTGTTCGCCCAACGCACCGGGCTGAAAGAGGGTGACCAACTGACGATCGAAACGACCGAAGGCCCCCGCAAGTTCACCATCGCCGCCATGATCAACGATTACATGGGCGGCGGTCTGGTGGTCCACATGGATCGGCGCATGGCCGAAGAGATGCTGGGCGTGCGCGGGGTCAATGCGTTTGTCATTCGCGCCCAGGACGGAATGCACGACCAGGTGGAGGCCGACCTGCGGCGTATCGCCAACCAGTACGGACTGTTGTTCCAGTCCTACGCTCAGTTGACCCGCGAGATCGACAACATGATGGCCGGGGTCATTGGCGGCCTGTGGGTGGTAATGTTGCTGGGGCTGGTGGTGGCCGCCCTGGGCGTGACCAACACCCTGAGCATGAATGTGGTGGAGCAAACGCGCGAGCTGGCCATGCTCCGCGTGGTGGCCATGACGCGCCGCCAAGCCCGCCGCACGGTCATCATTCAAGCGGCCATTCTCGGCGGCATCGGCCTCGTGCCGGGCGTGGTGCTGGGGGTGGGCTTGTCGTGGATCATCAACCGCTCGCTGATGGCGACCATCGGCCGCGAAGTGAGTTTCGGCTTCCACCCGTGGCTGGGGGTGGCGGGGCTGGTGGTCTCGATGGCGCTGGTAGTCCTGGCCGCCTGGATTCCCGCCCAACGGGCCGCCAATCTCGAGCCAATCCAAGCCCTGCGGTACGAGTAACCGCGCCAGAAGGCGTTGCACCACCCGAACGAGGCAAGACGACGTCAAAGCCGTTCATCCCAAGTGAACGCCGCGCCCGCAACATCACCCCTCCTCGGCCTTCCGGCCGAGGCTACGATTCCAAAACGCTCTTCCCTCCTCAACTCTTCGACCTTCGACTCGTCGACTTTCGTGTCGCGCCCTTGCTGACAGAAAAACTTCTTGCGGTCGCTTTGGGCAGAGTGTTACAATCCGCACTGGTGGGCAGGCGACACAAGCAAAAGCGGGGGGCGCTCGCCTTGCCCCACGGTAAGGAAATGGTTCCGCCGGGGCCAGTGGTCAAACCATGTGCGCTGCGTTCAACCCCTACACGGACTGGTTAAACCTCCCCGCCGGCGCCGGGCCGCCGAATTATTATGATTTGCTGGGGTTGGCGCTCTTCGAAGCGAACCAGGATCGCATCAAAGAGCGTTACTTTGAACGCTACGGGATTGTCCGCCAATACGAGGTCGGCCACTACAGCGACGACGCCCAGCCGTTGCTCGAAGAACTATCGAAAGCCTTCCATTGCCTGACCACGCCCGAGGCGAAGCGCGCTTACGACGAACAACTGCGGCAAGAGAAGGGCCTGGAGACCACGGTTGCGGACGCCGCGCTCACCGACACCCAAAGCGACGCAGACTGCGTGGCGGTCGTCGGCGCCGTTGTTGACGTAGCCGACGTGGCGGCCGATCCCGGGCCAACGCCAGAAGCCGCACCGTCATCGCAACGCGGCGCCGCCAGATCGGGAAAAAGCAAGGCCGATCCGCGGCAGGACGAACGCTCGCAACCAACGCAACGCGCCCAGCGCGAAACGTCCCTCCCCAGGGCGCTACCCTTAGACAACGCCGTTTCCGACCCTGCCGCCGAGTCTGCTTCGCCGCAAAGTGACGTTGCCCCCCAGCTCCCCGAGCGGTGGTGGAGCAAGCGGCCTGGAGCGGCCCTTGCCGCCGCGGCGCTGGCCTGCCTGTTGCTCTTGAGCGCCGCGGGATTATTCTTCTGGGTTGGTTCGGGCGAGGAAGCCGCCTTGGCGACCAGCGGCGATCGGGGACCAAACGCGCCGGGAAGCGCCGGCCAGGAGCATGAATCTGCTTCCACCCATGCCCCTCCCGATCCGCTCACGGCAACGCCTGCCATCGTCGCACCCGCCACACGCCAATGGACGGGTATGTTGACGAAGGTACTGGCGGTGCGCGCCGCGGATCAGCCAGGCGTAGAGTTGGCCGCCGCGGTCGATACGGTGCATCTACTCATTGCCGTGACGGACGCCAAGGGCGCGTCTTCCATGATCGACGCCGTGGCGCAGGACCTAGCGTTTCTCGATGAGATTGCCGACTACACCACCCTGGAGGAGGGCAGTACGGCGGCGGATCAAGTGACCATCTCGGGAACCGATACCGGCCAAACACTGAACGACGCTCGCGTGTTCTCCAGCGGCGCGCCGCCGGTGATCGCCTTGTCGTCGATTGCCAAGGCCGACGGCTCCTCGTCCGCCGTGTTCGGCCAGCAGCGAGACGCACTCACCTTTGGCCCGACGCTCGAAGCGCGTGAATTGGCCACGGCGCTGCGAATTTTGGGAAATCAGGTCCAATTCGACGCGGTGGTCGGCGACGAACAAATCCTCGACGCGCTGCCGTTGCGGCTGGACCAGGTCAACCGCAGGGTTGCATTGGCGTTGAAGAACGTATCGACGCTCTCGGCAGGCCAACTTCCCAGGCCCGGCCAGCGGATTACGGTGGACGCGCGGATCACCGGAGACACAACTCAGGTCCAAACATTGGACGGGGCCATCGAGATCGTCGCTTTGCTGGTGGGCGCAGGGTTTGCGCCGGCCAGCAACGCTCCGGCCATGTCGGATGCTAACCCAACACCGTCCGAGACGCCCGCGCCCGACGATCCTCACCCGCCGCTCTACACCGTCGCCGCGCATCAGGGTGCCCCGCTGGCAATCTCGTGGTCGCCGCAAGACAGTTTGCTGGCGACCAGCGCGTCGGACGGATCGGTCACCCTCTGGAACGCGGCAACCGGAGCCAGGCATGCCGACCTTGCGGGATCACCTCTCGCGGGACCCGCTCGTAGCGGTCCCGTTCGCGAGTTGCACTGGAGTCCCGACGCCCAATGGCTCTTGGCGAGGGATACGTCTCAGGTTGGCGCCGTCTGGCAAGTGGTGACACGCTCGCCGGCCGCCATCAGCAAGAACTTGCAAGCGACACGCGCCCCGGCGGCCTGGAGTACCGCTGGAAACTTGCTGGCGTTTTCGCCGGGCAACTATGTCGTTCTGGCCCAGCCCACGGGAGGCGCCAACCCGTATGCGGTCGGCGCGGTGTCCTCGATTACGGCGATTGGCTTTAGTCCCGACGGAGCGCTGCTCGCACTGGGGTTCAACAATCATGCGGCGCGTTCGTTGCGTCATGGCGTCCTGCTGCAACCCCTGCTTGGACTGATGGCCGGCGCCGCGAACATGCCCGTGGCCGGCGCGGCCATTCCCGTGGAAACGTCCGGGCCGGTGCGCGCGGTCTTCTGGCGGTGGGACGCGGCCACGGACACGGCGCGGTTCGCGGCTCGCTTGGACGACCAGTTGGTGATCTACCGGCTCGACCCCCAGGGCGTTCCTAGCTTGAATATTGCGGTGAGGCTGGCGCATGCTTGGCGCGGGGCCGATCCGCTGGTCTCGTGGAGTCGAGACGGGCAGCGCGTGGCTTCCCTCGCCAACGGGCGATTGTCAATTTACGACCTTGCGGACTCGCGCTACCTGCCGGCGCCGCCCGAGGATACGCAAGGGGCGCCAAGCTCCCTGGCCTTTGCTCCCGACGGAGTGCATCTGGCCGTGGGCGCCGCCAACGGCGGAGTTTCACTTTGGAACTGTGACGAGCAGACCGAAACGCTCGCGATTCAGACCGCCAATCCGGCGGTCCACTTGGAGTGGCGGAGTGACGCGCAGCGCCTAGCCGCGCTGCTTCAGGACGGCGTGTTGCAAGTCTGGGACACGTCGGTCGTGCCGCCGGTCAATACTCCGCCGCCCGCGGCGCCCAACTTCGCCGCCTTTGCCAGCGGTCTTCCCGCGCAGGCCTTCCAACAAGCGTTGGCCCAGTTCGCCGCCCAAGGTGCGCCCTTCCCGCAACCCGGCGATGCGGCCGAAGGCGCCCTGGACGCAGCCGCCTTGCAGCCGGCGGAAATGCCCGCCGAAGACGACATTGACGGGCGTTTGAACTTGCTTCGCTCGTATGCCGAGAACGGCGCCTGGGAAGAATACCACGCCGAGTTCGCAGCGTTACGAGAATTGAGCCTCAACGCGCGCGATAGCAGCAAGCTCCGCGGGATTACCAGCGATGTCGGCAAGCACGCCGCCAACATGTACAAACAGGCGATTAGCATTCGGGGCAACGTTGGGTATTACCAATACTTGATGAAACAAGTGGTCGCCATCGACGCCGACAGCCGCATCGGCAAGCAAGCGGGCCAATTGCTCCAAGCCAGTATTCAAAGGTACGGCGAACGACCGTTCAACCCGAACAACCCTCTCGGCCGCAATGCCGGCGGGTTCTTCTAATCATCGACGGAGGAGCAATCGGAATGCATCGCAGTCCGCCCTACGTCGTCGCGCTTGCGATGTTGGCTGTCCTGTTAGCGGCCAGCTTCGGTCCCGCGCCCGTGGCGGCCGACGGGTGGCACAATGCCTCGCTGGCCACTGCCTCGCTGGACGAATGGCTCAAGGACGTGAAACAAGTGGTGCCCGACCTGGAGCAAAAACTGGGGATCGCCACGCTCAAGGCGGGCCGCGGCGCCGACGATTTGCGGCGCCTGGCCAACCAGTCGAAGCCCGCCCCCGCAGCCGAGGATCAACCGTCCGGCTTGCCCGCGGGCGGCGGCAAGATCAAAGCCAACTTCACCGCCGAAGAGCGGGCGCTGCTGGGCCGCAAGGCGAACGATTGCATGGAAATCCTCGCCTATATGGACCCCAAGAACATCTACCCGGCGGAGTTTCCCACCTTTCAACTGAACAAGATTCCTGACTATCGCCGCGCCGCCAAGCAATTGGTGGTGGCGATGGGGCCGGCCGGCGCCTCGGCCGTCGTGCAGCGGTTGCGGACCGACCTGATGACCAACGGCGGCGCCATCTCCGACATTACGCCCACTGCCAGCTACGCCGACGACATGGTGGAACTGCTGCGCACGGTGGCCGCCAACGGCGATCTCACTCTCCCGGAGTTCGAGTCATTACAAGCGGCGTGCGCTGGTCAAAAGTCACCGGGAGCGGCGGCCCTGGCCGAGAAGGTGCAAACGGCGTTGACTGAGTCCATGACCCTCCCCTCGCTGATTGAGTGGGCCGAAGCGAGCCAAGACCCGCGCCAACAGCAATCAATCCTCGACAAAGCCCGCCAACGTATCGGCTCGGCCAGTCAACAGGAACTCCTAACGGCGCTCCAGCAAAAGAATTTGAACCCGGCGTTCCGCACCAGCATTGCCAATGAATTCTCTAAGAGCTTGCCCGACGCAAGCGTGGCGGACCTGCTGGCGCTGCGCGAAGCCGGCGCAGGCGAGAAATTGGATCAAAAAGTGGCCGAGGAACTGGGCCAACGCAATCCCACCTACAGCCAGGTGCAACGGCAAGTGCCGCAAATCTGGCAATATTCCCGATCAGCCGACCCGGCGGTGGCCGACGCCGCCCGGCGGCAGATAGTGAACGCTTTTCAGCGCGCCCCCGTGTCGCATTGCCTGCACTACCTGGCGCAAGGCGATGCGCAATTGAATGAGATCATTTGGAGCCAACTCGACGCTCGCATCCAGCGGGCCGACGCCCAGCGCCGCGCCGGGTACACCCAAGTGGCGCTGGCGATATTGCAAAAACAGGGCGAAGACGTGCGCCGCCAGGCGGCCGCGCTGGAGTTGCTGACCCGCATCAAGGACCTCCGCACAGCCGGGCCAATCATCGACGCCTTGCCTTTGCTCCCGCGCGAGCTTTGGCCCCCCGCCGGTCGCGCTTTGCAAATCCTCACCGGGCAAGACTTCGGTCCCAAGCCCGGCGACGGCCTGGCCGAGGTCAGCGTCTCGGTCAAGAAGTGGCGCCAGTGGTGGAGAACCAACGCGCCGCAATAGATTCGAAGATCAGGAGAGGAATAGCCGGCGACAAGCTTGTCGCCGGAGCCTTGACGATCGCCACGAGAAAAAGACGAAAGCGGGAATGAATTTCCGCACTCCACATTCGGAGTGCGGCGATTCATCGCGGCTTTCGTCTTGGGTTTTCGTTTTTCTACGTTTGTGGTGACAAACCTTTCCCCAACGGCGGGAGGCGCGGCATTGCGTTTGGTCCGCCGCTGGTTTACCTTTTTGTTGTTATGGGGGATATGGTCTGTGTCCTTGGGGTGACGCCGCCGGACCCTCAATCCCTTTCCTGGGGATCGGTTTCATGATCCCAAACGCGGTTCAACAGGCACTCGGGCTGAGTGTATCGATGGTCCTTTTACTGGCGCCGGCGCAACTCTTGGCCGACGGCTACCACGGCAACGTGATGACGAGCCGGGCGCCGGAAGCCTGGTACGGCGCGGGCCTGCAGCAACTTAGCGCCGCCATTCCCGATTTAGAGAAGACGCTCCGTGCGGCGCCTCCCTCCGAATCGCCCACCAGTCAAAACGCAAAGCTTAAAGTGGCGCGTGACGTGGAAGAGTTGCGGAACCGCGCCGCCAGCGCCATCCCCGCGCCCCAGTCGCCCGCCGCCAACACGCCAGCGCCGGAATCCGCGCCTTCGACGCCCACCGCTGGCGGCCGGATTCACTCCGAATTCACACCCGAGCAAAAAGCCCTGCTCGGCCGCGCTTCGTCCGAGAGTCTCGAAATCCTGGCCTATTTGGATCCTCGCAACATCTTTCCGCGGGAATTTCCTAACTTCCCGGTGGAGCGCGTGCCTGGTTATCGCCTGGCCGCCAAGCGGATGCTGTTGGTCACGGGACCGGTCGGCGCCGAATCGGTGGTGCAGGCCCTCCGCAGCGAGTTAATGGGCATGGGCGGCGCCGGCGTCCTGGGCATGACGCACCACCCGCAGTATTACACGGACCTGCTCGAAGCGCTGCAAGACGCCGCGGCGAGTGGTTACCTGGCGCCCGAGCATGTGCAGACCCTTCAACAAGCCGCGGCCGGCGCCAAGCCGGAGCCGCAGGCCGCGCTGGCGGCCGAGGTGCAACGTCTGCTGCCCGATCTTGAAAACGTCGGCCCGGGCGCCATTCTCAAGTGGGCCAGCGAAACGCAAGACCCCAGTCGCCGGCAAGACCTGTATTCCCGCGTCGATCGCTGGATTCCCGCGGCAAGTACCGAGGAATTGCTACAAGCCTCGAAGCTGATCGGCGAGAATGCCAGCACCCCTCAAGCCAAGCGGCTCAAGCAACAGACGAACAACGAAATCGCGCGGCGCGCCGCGTCGGGAACGTTGAACGACTTGCTCGCCTTGTTCGATACCGACATCGAGCTTGATGCGCGGGTCCGGCAGTCGGCCGAGGCGGCGCTGGACGATCGTCTGACCGAGGCCGACGTGGCCGCGTTGCTCGCCGCAGCCGCGCATGCCAATCCCCAAGTTTCGCAACCCGCACAGGCAGCGCTGGCCCAGCGCAGCCCCACCTACGCCGAAGTCAAAGACCTGCTGCCGCACATCTGGTCGCATGCGGAGTCGTCCGACGACGCCGTGGCCGACGCCGCCCGACGCCAGGCGGCCAACGCCTTCCAGCGGGCGCCGATCTCTCATTGCTTGTACTGGCTGGGAGTGGTGGAAAGCGATCAGAAGGCGCTCATTTGGACGCAGATCGACGCCCGCATCGCGCGGGCTGACGCCCCGCGGCGAGCCGAGTATCGGCAAACGGCGCTGCACGTGACGGGGCTGAAGAAAGCCGGACTCGCGTCCCGTTTAGCAGCGCTGGACCTGCTTAGCCGGCTCAAGGACCCGCAAGCGGCCAGGCCGCTTGTGGATCTGCTGCCCTTGCTGCCGCGCGAATGTTGGCCGGCGGCCGGCGCCGCGTTAAGTGCGATCACCGGTCAAGACTTCGGCCCCCGCCGCGGCGACGGGGGAGCCGAGGTCGGCGTCGCCGTGAAGAAGTGGCGCGTGTGGCTTACGGAAAACGGTCAGTAACCGCACGTCCCCCGTGGGGCAGGCATCCCTGCCAGCCAGGATCACAGAACTTGGTGAATGAGAGCACCTGCCCCAAAGCACAGGACAAGCTCCAACAAACAGAATCAGTAAGCAATCCGCGTAGAAAAAGTTTGACGCACGCGCTCCAGAAGCTGTGAATGGTTCGGCAAGTAGGTTCCGTCTGCCGGACGAGGCCTTCCGCCAGCGCCGCGTTGTGGCGGGGCGGCAAGAAGAAGGCCCCGCTCAGCAAGCGGGACCTACCGAAGATTCACCGCCTCGGAGCCAGTAGACCACAGATAAGACTCCGACCCGCGTTACTCACCGTCGCTCCCTGGCGAGGCCTGCATGGCGACCACCTATCACGAACCCACCGCGCTCCCCGAAGAGCCGCCGCCGGAAACGCGTCCCGCAGGCGAGTTCGATTCGTGGTACTCGGCGTTGGCGTCGTTTGTGTTTCACTTTTGCCTGGTGATGATCGTCTCGCTCCTGGCGGGCGTGCTGGAGCAACAAGACCGGCTCCCGGTGGCAGTCGAAACGGTGCAGGTGGCCGCGACCTCGGCAACCACGGGCGAAGCCGACGACGAATTGCCTGCCGGCGACGTGGCCGAAAGCCTCGACAGCGCCGACTTTTCCGAAATGCCGCTTCCCGAAGCGCCTTCCGAGGAAGTCGCCTCGGTCGAACCGGTCGAAATCAATGAGATCGTGCCCGATCAGGCCGAACAGGAAGCCGTGCTGCAAGACCAACTTGCGGGCGCCCAGCGGGCGTCCAGCGCCGCGCGGAATGCCGCCCGGCAAAAGCTCAATCAAAACCTGGGCGGATCGGCAGGCTCCGAGTCGGGCGGTGGAGGCGGCAGCGGGCGCGCCGGCCGCGCCGCGCGCTGGGTGTTGAACTTCAACTCCCAAACCGCCGACGGCTACCTGGAGCAGCTCGGCGCTTTGGGGGCGGAAGTCGCTTTTCCGCAGCGCGGCGACAACTACCTGTACTTCACCGATCTGGCCGGCAGCCGTGCCTCGGCCAGCCGGAACTTATCAAACGAGAACCGCATCTTCTGGATTGACGACGTTTCGTTTCGCGGGGTGGCGCGGGCGCTGGGCGTGCAGTCGGCGCCGTTCATGTGCGCTTTCCTGCCGCACGCCTTGGAGGAAAGGATGCTCAAACTGGAACTGGCCTACCGGAACGCTCCCAACGAAGACGCAATTCTGCAAACCGTGTTCGAGGCGGTCCGCCGCGGGTCGGGGTACGACGTGATCGTGGTGGACCAACAACTTAAGTGAGCCGTAGTTTATGACCATTCGGGAATTCATCGAAGCCAACGGAATCTTCTTTACGCTCATCTTTAGCTTGCTCAGCCTGGCGTCGGTCGGGCTGGTTGTCTGGCGAAGTTTGCGAAACATCCGCGCGCACATTGATCCGGACCGCTTTTTCGAGCAGCTCGAACAAGAACTGCAACGCGGCGGGGGCCAAGCGGCGTATGCCTTCGTCGAGCAAGAAGCCAATAACCAGCGCGTGCTGGCCCGCCTGCTACTGGCCGTGTTCCACGAAGGGCACCGCGGCAAGATCGCCGCCCGTGACGCCATGGCGGACTGCATCGACACCGAGATCATGCCGTCGCTGGAAAAGTTCCTGCCCCTGATCCTGCTGTTCGCCAAGGTGGCGCCCATGCTCGGGCTGCTAGGCACGGTATGGGGCATGATCGGGGCCTTCCAGACCATCGCCGGCGCCACGCGGGTCGATCCTAGCGCCCTGGCCAACGACATTGGCATGGCCTTGTTCACCACGGCCGAGGGGCTGATCATCGCCATTCCCTTGATCTTTGCGTACACGATTTTCCAGTCGCGCATCCAGCGCTTCGAGATCGACCTCCAGCGCGGGGCGCAAATGGCGCTGCGGTTGCTGCCGAGGCTGCACGGGCAGACAAACTGAGGCCGCACCCATGATGATGGATGTACGAATCGTGGCGCAAGGGCGCGACTACGCCGGCGTGCCCGCCGAGCAAATTCGCCGCGCCGTGGCGCAAGGCCGCATCTCGGGCGAAGACCTGGTGCGTCTTGCGGGCACGTCGGCCTGGACGCCGATCGCGCAGGTTCCCGACCTTGCGGCGCACTTGCCCGCGGCGCCCTCCGTAGCGCCCGCGCCTCGGCCGGCGCCGGCGCAGCCCGCGGTCGCGCGGCCCGCGGCGGCGCCCAAGCCGGCGCCAACTCCCACCGCTCCGGCCCTGGTGAGCGCGCCGGCGGCGCCGCGTCCATCGGCACAGCCCGCGGCTCGCACCGTCGGGCAAGCGATTACCCAGGCGGCAATGCGCGAAGTAGACGCCGTAGACGAGGCGACCTTGGACGGCGCCGAGTTTGGCATTGAAGAGCCTGCCAGACCTCGTCGGCGTCGGCCCCGGCGGCGGCTGGAGGAATCGGTGCTGGATCTGACGCCCATGATCGACGTCACGTTCCAGCTTTTGATCTTCTTCATGTTCACCAACCAGATGGCCAACCCCAACCCGATTTCGGTTCCGCAAGCGGCCTACGGGCGCGGGGTCATGCCTGACGGCAAGCAGGCGCTCCTGGTGGACGACCAGGGCCGCTACTACTTTGGCGAGAGCACGAAAGAAGAGAACATCGCTCCCTCGCTCGATGCGCTGGTGCGCGAGGTTTCCGACGTCGCCTCGTCGCGCGGCGAGCCGCTGGAAGTCATCATCAGCGCCCACAAAGGCTCCAAGTACGTTCACCTGCGCGAGCTGGTCGAACGCCTGGAGCAAGTGGAGAACATCGGCGCCGTACATGTCGGGGTTGAAGAAAAGCAATAGCGTTACCCCCGCATCGCGAATGCACAATCCAAAGCATCCATCCACAGCCACGATCGTTTTCCCTCTATGAACGCACCTGCCCACGCCCACTGGAGAGTCCGCCCGGCCGAGGCGCCGCATGAAGGCCGCGCCGTCCCCTTTGCGCGCCTGGCGGCCGGGATCGAGAACGAACTGATCGGCGAACTCGACGAGGTGAAAGGCCCCGGCGAAACCCGCTGGACCCCCGTGGCCGAACATCCCCAGGTGGCCGAGCTTGTGCCCAATGGGCGCCGCGTACTGGGCCGGTCGTCGGAAGAAGCGGAGTCCGACATGACGCCCATGATCGACGTCACGTTTCAGCTTCTCATCTTCTTCATGATCGCCGCCACCTACACCGTGCAAAAGACGCTCGACCTGCCCGCCGCGCAGCCCGATCCCGACCGGGGCGCCGCGGTCACGATCGAGGAGTTGGAGCAGAACAACGTGATGGTGGCCGTCGCCCAGGATGGATCGGTTACGGTTCAGGGCCAACCGGCGCCGGTCGACGACTTGCCCCGGGCGCTACGCGACGCCATCGCCGCCATGAACCAGGCCGAAGTGGTGCTGGACGTACACGACCAAGCCGCCCACGAGGTGGTAGTTCAGGTGCTGGACGCGGCCGGAGCGGCGCAAGTGGAAAAGGTGATGTTTGTCTCGCGCGTCGGCGCCGCCGACGAATAGGTGATTGCGTTGATTGTTATCTGTCCTAAATGCCATAAGAGCTTTCCCACGACGGCGGGAGCGCCCATTCCCTTTCCCTGCCCCCACTGCGCTTCGCAGGTGTTGGGACGTTACTACGACCTGGCGGAGATCGGCGGCGGGGCGATGGGGACCGTCTACCGCGCCATCGACCCCGACATGGGCCACCGCACCGTGGCCATCAAAGCTCCCAAGTCCGCCAACGGGCAACTTCAACAGCGGTTCGAGCGCGAGATCGTGGCCTCGGCCCGTTTGCAACACCCGAACATCGTGCGGGCCTTGGCCCGCGGCGAGGTGGACGGACTGCCTTACCTGGTCATGGAGTTCGTCGACGGGCAGGCCCTCAGCGAGGTGGTCCGGTCCGAGCATCCGCTGGCGGCGGCGCGGGTGGCCCGGATCGTGCGCGACGTGGCGGCGGGGCTGACGCACGCCGCCAGGCCAGGGGCGGTCCATCGCGACATCAAGCCCGAAAACATCCTGGTGGACGAGCAGGGCGCCGCCAAGATCCTTGACTACGGACTGGCCCTGCTACGCGACTTGGGTGACGCCTCGGACCAGGTCACGCGCCCCGGCGTGCTGCTGGGCACCACTGGCTACATGGCGCCCGAGCAGGCCGCCGACTCGCACGGTGTGACGATCCTGGCCGACGTGTACGCCTTGGGCTGCACGGCCTATTTCGCCCTTACGCGGCAATTGCCGTTCAAGGGCGCCGACAGTATCGCCACGCTCCACATGCACGCCACCGAGCCGCGGCCCAGCGTCCGCGCGCTGCGGCCCGACGCGCCTGAAGCGCTCGATCGTCTCATCCGGCAAATGATGGCGGTGGATCCGGCCCAGCGTCCCCAGCCGCGAGAAATCGTTCAGACCCTGGAACAACTGCTGCCAACACTGAGCGAGGCGCCGCCTGTGCCTGCTCGCACGGTGTCTGGCGAAGTGGAAGCTACCTGTCCCGACTGTGGCAAATCGCACCTCCTGCACAGCGACGCGGCAGGGCGGCTGGTGTTTTGCGAGAACCAACGCTGCGGCGCCATGTTTCGGGTTGAATCGCCTGGCATTCCGCCCACGTCAGAGACAACGCTGGTGGGCGTCGCCAACACCGCCGACTTTCCGAGCTTCGCCCGCGACGTTCTCGACCAAGAAGAGGGCGTCGTGGTGGGCGAGGCGGTCGACGAACCGTTCCTTGGCCAGGTCCAAAGCGAAGACGCAACGGAAGAAGTGTTGGGCGAAGTCGTGGGTGAAATGCTCGATGTTCCCCAGGTGGCCGACTCGCCGCTGGCCGACGCGCTGCCCGCCGCCGATGGATTTCCACCCGGCGAGGTGGTGTCGTTCGCCCGCGCGTTGCCCGTAACCGACGAGAGCGAACCGCCATCGCGAACCACGGCCGACCCGCTGCGACCCACGGAAGGGTTCGGCGATACGATGGGCTTTGCCGATGGCCAGCCGTCGGCGGGCGTTCCCACCTTTCCCGACACGGCGATCGTGGCCGAGCCGACCAGCGAAGCCGTCCCCGTGGAGGAAGCGGTCGTTGGCGAGCCAATCGTCGGCAAGCCGTTCTTCGGGAGCACGGCCCCTGGTGAACCGACCGACGTCATAGCTGAAGCGCTCCCCTGGCGGCCCGAGATGGTCGAGAGCGTAGCGGCCGAACCCGCGGCGCCTTCGCCGTTTGAACAAGAGGTCCTGGCGGCGCCCGCGGCCGAGACGGACCCAAAGATTGCTGCGCAATTCCCCTTCGAGGCGATTGCGGCCGAGCGGGACGAGCCTTCTCTGGACGTGTTCCCCGAGGCGAGCGTCGTGGCCGAGCCGGCCCTGGCGCCGCTTCCCACACGGCGCCGCTCGCGGTACGTCACGCCACTCTTGGTGACGCTGGGCGGACTTCTGGTCATGGGCGGGGTGACACTGGCGTGGCTGTGGTTCAAGCCCCAGCCTCCCGGCCCCGACGACCACTGGGCCGAGATTCAGGAGAACTACCAACTCCAGAAGTGGACCGCCGCCGAGAAAGGTCTAGAGAAGTTTCCCAAACAGTTCCCCGACAGCCCACACGTGGCCGAAGTCCCATTCTTTCTGGCCATGTGCCAGGCGGGGCGCGACGTGTTCTCGCAAACCGGCGACGCCACGGCGGGGCTAGCGCAAATCCAAACTATCTTTTTGGACTACCGCGACAAGCCCGAATACAACCTTTACTGCGCCGATCTGTACATGGCCCTGGTGCGGCTGATCGAGCGCTTGACCGAGCAGGCCCAGCGCGGGACCGATCCTCAAAAGCTGGCTAGCGCGCGCGAGGCGCACGAACTGCTGACCACCGTAGCCCAGGCCATGCAGGACGAGTGGGTCCCCGAGCGCACCGCCAAGCTGACCGCGGCCATCTACCAGGCGGAAAAGGAATTGGCAGTCGATCTGGCGAAGGAGCAGTTGACCGCCGTCCTCGAACAATGCCAAAGCCCCGACGTGGCGGGCGAGAAGCTGGACGAGCAACTCATCCGCAGCCAGGAGATTCTCGCCCAGCATCCCAAGCTGGCCGAAGACAAAACCATCGCGGTCTTGATCGATTCGGCCTATCAATCCGAAGCGGGCCGGGTGCGCTACGAGCGCGAGACCAACGACGATGCGCCCGCTCCGTCCACCCGTCCCACGCTGCTTGACCGGAACACCACCTACGTCGTTTGGGACGACACGGTCGGCGCTCCCACCGTTTCGGCGCGATCCAGCAAGATGGTGTTTGCCCTGGCGCGCGGCGTGTTGTACGCCTTCGACGCGCGGGGGAACTACCGCTGGTCGCGGCGGCTGGGGTTCGATGCGCACCGGCTGCCGATCTTGATCGAGCCGTCGGCCACGCTGCCCGCAATGGCCATTGCCGTCTCGACGCTCGACAACAGCCTGGTGGCCCTTGATCCGGCCACGGGCAACTTGCTGTGGCGGTACCAGGCGGGCGAAGGGCATTACCTGTCGGCGCCGCCCACGCTGGTGGAAGTGTCGCTCAATCCCAACGCGCCGCCGATCGTGCGCGGACTCTTGCCCACTGCCGATGGAGAAGTCCACGTCTTGGAGCTGGTGCTGGGCAAACGCATCGGGCGCTTCCGCACCGGCTTTCCGATGACGGTCGAAGGCGCCTATGACCCGGCCACCGGCCTGGCCTTCTTCCCCGCCGATAGCCGCCGCGTGTTCGCTTTGAACCCGGCCGCCATCGAAAGCACCGCGCCCGATGCTCCGGCCGCCCACTCGGTGCTGTACACCAACCACGCTAGCGGCGCGCTGCGGTCGCGGCCAGTCGTCGTGGGACAATACCTGCTCCTAATCGAGTCGTCGGAGCTGCAACACACGCGGGTTCAGGCGTTTCAGATTCGGCCGCCGCTCGGTTTTCCCGATCCCCAGGCCGAGGCGGTCAAAAGCGTGCAGCTTCGCGGCTGGTCGTGGTTCACGCCGCCGACCACTCCTGACCGGATCACGGTTGTGACCGACGAAGGCGACCTGGGCGTGTTCGGGCTGAACCTGGACAACCCCGACGAGGCGCTTTACCTGATGATCCACGACGCCAAGGGCGCGTGCCCCCGGTTGCCCGTGCGCGACGCCTACCGCACGTTGGCCATCCACAGCGACGAGCACTTGCTTTGGCTCATGGCGGGCGGCTCCTTGCGCCACATGGCCCTGGACCTGCTTCACCAGAAAGCACGCACGTTATGGCCCGCCGACGACCAGCCGGCCGAAGTCACCGGGTTGCCCGTCCACGAGGCCGTGATGGACGACGCGCTGGAGCGCATTTACATCGCCACGCAAGCTCCTCGCGGCGCCAAGATCGAGTTCGCTTCCGTCAACGCCGAGACGGGCGCGCCGCTTTGGCGGCGGCAACTGGGCGTCAGCCCCGTGGGCGACCCCCTGGTTCTGGACGATGGCGTGTTGCTGGTCGATCGCACTGGCCGCAGCGTGCGGTTCGCGCTTTCGGCCGCCGAGGAACCTGCCGGCGCAGCTTCGGTCCCTCAAGGTTCGACCAACCAGACTTCGACCGGCGCCGCCTCGGCGGGACCACCACGGCGCGAGATTACGCCTCCCTTGCGCGTGGCGCTGGATGACGCCTTGCCCGCGGGCGCCACGGCGGGCGACCTGATGCGGCTGGCGGACGAAACGGGCCGACTTTACCTTGCGGTCACGGTTGAACGCGGTAAGGCCGTAGCCGTGCGCTCCCTGGCCCGCGGTGCGGAGAGCGCGTGGCGCCGCCTGCCGCTCCTTGCGGTTCGCTTGCAGGGCCGCCCCGCGATCGTTCAGGGCCACCTGATCGCGCCTTGTTCCGACGGCCGCCTGTACCGCATTCCGCTTGCTCCGGGGCGGCCAACCGAGGTGAACGAGCAGCCCTTTACGTGGGCGGCGGAATCGTCGCTCTCTCCGCAAGACCAAGCGGAAGTGTACCCGCTTGCCGCCGACCGCGTGTTGCTCACCCACGGCCGGCGCGCCCTGTGGCTGCAATTCAAGACTGACGAACCGGTCCAGCGCTGGGTCCCGGTGGGCCGGCCTTACGTCACGTCGGCCGACGTGCTGGGCGCCGTACCGTTGGTGGGCGATGGACTAATCTTGGCCACGCGACAAAACCAGTTGCTTCGCATTACCGGCCCCGAGCGCCATGCTCATGAATGGTCGCTGCCAGGCCGCATCACGGCGCCGCCGGTTCCGCGCGGCGACCGATTGGTGACAATTCTCGACGACCGCCGGGTTGTCTCCATTGCTCTCGATGCGCCTCCCGGCGACGACTTGCCAGGCTGGATCTCGGACCCGTTTCGCGGCCGGGTGTGTGGTCATCCGGTCCTGGCCGGTAACGAACTTCTCGTCACCGATGAAAGCGGCCGCGTGACGGGGCTGGATGCCCAGACGGGCGAGCTACTCTGGCGGATTGAACTCGGCCGCGGCGCCCTGCCCGCGGCGGCGGCAGTCCCCTTGGGTCAAGGCCGTCTGTTTGCGCCCTTGCGCGACGGCTCCGTGGTGCAGTGGACCTTGCCGCAAAACGTGGCGGCCAAGTACGCAGGAGTGCAGCAACCATGAGAACGACCCAAACCCTTGGGGCAGGCATCCTCAATGGTTCCAAAAATCCCCCATGCAGGCTCCTGCGATGTTTCCATCCCCTCACCGGGCTTGTCCCAGTGGCGACGGAATCCGAAGAGCGCCTCCGCGTAGAGCGAAAGTTTGGAACTACTGATCCCGCCTGCCCTCTTCACTTCCTGGCAAGCAAGAACAGTAACTCCCGATTCGGGCGCCGATCGTTAACCATGCGTTGTGATCACCAAGATTTGCGACGTTCACTCATCCCCAATGCAGCGAAACCGCAAGCGATATCGCTTGCGGTTTCACCGCGACTACGGCCTTCCTGGAATGACCGCTCCTCAGGTTGGAGCTTCTGGAAAGTTTTGCTCCACGTGGCGGTAGCGTTGTTCCTTACGACAACGGCCGCCGGCCAGGAAGCGGTGAAGTGGGAGAAGCCGCCGGAAACCTTAATGGTCGATTTTGCCTCGCCCAAGACACCGGTCCGTACGGTGTTCGCCGAGGAGGGCGCCGGGTATGAATTCTCAAGTAACTTCGTTCTGGTGGGCCGCGAAAAAGTTACTTTGATCGTGCGCCTGCCCGAGCCGGGCCGGCCCGAGGTCACGTTGACTAGCCCCGCGGCGCTGGTGGAGTTCAAAGAAATTCGCAACTCGCCGCAAGAGGTTGCGTACGAGATTCGCGCCAAGATTCCGCTCAAACGAGAGGCCCTCACCGCGCAAGCGCATCGCCAGGCCCGCGAGGCGCTCGCGGCGCAAGAGCGCGACGCCGCGCGGGAAGCCAAGGGCAAAGAGAAGCAAGCTCTCCAGTCGTATCTTGCCCGCCGCGGCGTGACCGGCCTGCCCGACGACGTCGGTCGCCTGCAAGACCGGTACGCCCAAGAGCGCGCGATCGAAGGCGGCGCCGACGTGCTGCGTGCAAAGCTCAACGACTTTGCCGATCAGCATCCCGCCTGGTTTCTGGAAAGCGAGCGCAAGGCCTGGAAAGACGCCTCGGGCAAGCAGCTTATGACGCTGTACCGCAAGTTACTGGAACTGGAGCTTGGCAAGGCGTACCTGAAGAATTTCGGCCTGGAACTCGACACCAGCAAGCGCAGCGGCCTTACGCTTCTCGGCAGCAAGCTGGAAGGCGTGAACGCGCTGCTAAGCGGCGCCACGTTGGACAGCAACTCTGACGCCCGCCGCGCGCTGCGCGGCCTCGCCCCGGAAGACCTGGAGCAGATTCGTCAGGCGGTCACGGTCACCACTCGCTGTCGGTTCTACTTCGCTGCCGACCCGGCCGACGAGAATTCGCAGTGGTTCCACGCCCAGCGCGTGGCGTGCCAAGCGCGGGGGGCGTCGTCCATTCAGGTTGAAGGCCGGCTCGACCCCGTCAACCACGACCCGACCGACTGGTGGATTCTGGAAGACTACGATCCCAGCCGCGTAACGATTGTCTTTCCCAAGGACGAAGATATTCGCCACGAATTATTCACCGCCGCAGGCGGCGCCAAGCTGCGTCTCACGGCTCTGGGCGGCAAGGCGGTTTCCTATACCCTCGAATTTCGGTCCAAGGGACCAGCCCCAAGCCAACGCACGCTGATCGTTCACGAATACGCCGCTCCTCGCGAAGCGAAGTTCCCGTTTTAACGCCGTTTCCCCGGTGAGTTTTTGATCGATCAAATTGGAAACCCGCGCAAGACTTCGCACTCGGCGAAACCGCCAGCGACACCGCTTGCGATTTCGCGCCTCCTCTTCTTAACGCTGACGGCGGCGTTGATCGCCCTTCCTCCAGCCCCAGCCCTTGGGCAAGCTCTCTTGGAAGGCGAGTTTGGCGATATTGACCTGGGCCGCCCCCTGGTCGAGCCGGCGCGCTTTCCGACCGTGCAGGAATTACGCGAGGCGGCGCGGCAGCCCGAAATTCGTTTCGTGCTGATGCTGCGTCTGGCGCGCGACGCCAATAACCATCATTTGCCGGTCTGGTCGCAGCACGGCGACCGCCTGGCGTTCCAGCGCAGCAAGGTCGGCGAAAACTCCAGCACGATTTTTCAATTCGCCTCGCTGACCCAGCCCGAACCGACGCCGTTGAGCGAAGACCCCAGCGCCTACGACTACCTGTTCCGCTGGGGCGTGAACAGCCGGTCCAGTTACGTGTTCGCCCGTCTTGACCCGGACCAGCAAGGCGCCAGCGTGTTCTTCTCTCGGGATGGCCAACAACACGAGCGCAAAACAGCGCCGCATGGGCAAGCGTTCTATCCCTCGGTGTATGAGCGCACAGACGGCATCCACCGCCTGGCGTATGAACAAGAGGGGCAAATCAAGCACGAGGCATGGAATGGCGATCAACAAGTGCAGCCGCCGCTGGCCGTGGCGCGCGGCACGTCGCCACGCTGGAGTCGCGATGGTTACCGGCTTCTGATGGCCCGCGAGCGCTCCGGCCGCGTGGCCGACTATCAGGTCTCGGTGTGGAACCTGCGGACCGAACAAGAGCTGCTCTTGCCCGCCGCCCAGACCGGCGCCCTGCGCAGCCCGGAATGGTCGCCCGACGAGCAATACGCCGCCTGGTACGCACAAGAGGCGGGCAACAACTCGCCCTGGAAAATTCAAGTCAGCCCGCTGGTGGAGAACGCCGCCCCGCGCACCGTGGCCGACGACGTCGTGGTGAACCCGAACTTCAAGTCGCAAGGCCCGTCGTGGGAGCCAGGTGGCCAGCGTGTGTGGTTCTTTTCGCACCAGCGGCGCGACCAGGCCTATTACCCGTTGGTCGCGGCTGACCGGGAATCGGGCCAGTCGCTCGTGGTCCATTACCCGCGTCGCTGCACGACGCCCAACGACCTGGCCGTGAACCCGGCCACGGCGATTCCCGAAATGGCGTTTGTGGCGGTAGACGGCCTGACGCAGGATTTGTTCGTACTGTTCCTCAACCATTACTGATCATGGTGGAAGTCACCTGCCAATGCGGAACGCGCCTGCGGCTGGGCGACGAGTGGGCCGGCAGTCGCGGGAAATGTCCGCGCTGCGGCGGCGTGCTGGAAGTGCCCGCGCTGCCTGCGGGTGCATCCACCACCCCCGCGTCCCTCCCGCGCGGCGCGGCGCAGGTCCCCACGCCACCGCCGCTGCCGCGCGCTCCGGCGGCGTCCGCTTCCGTCGCCATTCCGCCTCCCGCGCCGGCTCGCTACGGAGCGCCGGCGGCGCCCTCAGCCCCTCTGCCTTCGCGGGACGACACCGCAGCAAACGACGTGCTCAAGAAGCGGTTGCTCCTGGGCGGAGTAGCGGCCGCGGCAGCGGTCCTGGGAATGGGCTTGTTTGTCCTCATTCTCCGCGGCGGTGGCGACGAGCCGGAACTTCGCGACACAGCGGTCGCTTCCAGCGCCAGCACCAGCGACGCGACTCCCCTGGCGCACAACGCTCCAAGCGGCGGGAACTCGGACACCGAAGCGAACACGGCAACCCCGCGCCCTCCGGTGCAGCCTGACCAACGCCCACAAGACAACACGGCGCCGAAGCCGGCCCCGCCTGCGGTTTCCACGTCGGCCGCCAGCGCCGTCGCTAGCCCCGCGTCCGCCTCTCCGCGCGTCTCGCAGGGCAACCCGACCACTCTCGATGCCGCGCCCACCGCCACCGTAGGCGCCACGCAAGGGCCCACGCCTTCGCGTCCACGCGGGCTCTCAGGCCTTTCGCAAAAGTATGACGACTTTCAATGCCGCCGGATTCAAGAGACCTTCGGCACGCTGATTCCCGCCGGCGCGACCGTGTTGGAGGTCGATGGCGACCGCTTGCCCATTACCAACGTGCAGCAGCTTCAAGCGGGCTTGGCGCCGTTCCTGTTTCTGCCGAAGGGAGAACATGCGGTGCAGTTTGCGACCGGCGAACGGCCGATCTCCGTGACGGTCGCCGACCACCTGGGCGATACGTACCAAGACATGCGCACGTTCTTCGGTTTGCCCGATGGCATACGTTCCGACGAACTGTTCAGCCGCGGCGCCCGGGCCATGGACGTGCATTCGGCGCCGTTCCTGCTGAACTTTCTGGGCGGCTGGTACGCGGGGCAAGGCCAATGGGCGGCGGCCGAACGGAAGTTCCGCCGCTCGGTGCGCGTCAACCCGGCCTTTGCTCCCGCGCATCTGAACCTGGCGCATTGCTTGGCGCGTCGCCAAGACCAGGAAGGCGCTGCCCGCGAGTTGCGGTTGGCCCAGGCGTTCAACATCGGCAATGTGTTTGGCTTGAACGCGGGCGTGGTCGCTCTCCGCCGTCAGCTTGACTTGCCGCTGGAGGAGCGCGAGCCCGTGGCGTTCCTGGCCGACCTCTACATCGCCAGCGAACCACTGACCGTCGAAGATGAACGGCTCACGGCCTTGATGCTTGCCTTGAGCAAGTACGCCGTGCGCGACGAGGACCGCGGCAAGGTGCTCAACAACCTGGCGGTCCACTTTGCCGACAGCGATAAGCCCGAGACCGCCCTGGAGTACTTTCGCACCTCCTTGGCCGCGCTCAAGAACGCCGGTCCCGAGCGGTTCGCCCTGGCCCGCCAGGTGTTGTCGCACATGGACGCCGCGTGCCGCCGCGCCGGGTTTGAGGAAGCCGACGAATACCGCCACATGCAGCAAGCCGTTCGACCGTAACGCCGGCGCCGCGTGTTTTGATGGATAACGGAACATGCACGAAACGATGATGAATATCCACTCAATACGACAACTCGCAAGTTACGCCTTTGCGCTGGTGGCCTTGACGTTTGTGTTCGGCTTGTCGCAATTCGCGCAGGGCGCGCCGCTCACGCGGGCGGCGTTCTTGACCGTCGCTGCGCCAGCGCAACAGTCATTGCTTGATCTGCCGGACGAGGAAGAAGAACCACCATTGCAACCGAAGCCGGGCGGGGGAGCCAAGCCGACGCCCGCGGCCAGCAAGGCTGAGACGACTTCCGCCCCGAATTCCTCTGGCGGCCTGGATGTCGAAGAAGCTCCGCTCGACGCGCCCGCTGCGTCGCCTCGCAGTCCCGGGCTGGACGATCCGGCGGCCGATGACGATGACGATGACGAAACCGATCCAACGGCCGAACCGGTGTGCGACATACTCTTTGCCACCACCTCGGAGCGCGGCGATAAGCGGAAGGCGTGGCCCATCAAGCTGCTGGTCAAGTGGATGGAGTTTCCCCTGCCCCGGACCCAACTCTACGAGTTCGAAGTCCGCAACACGAACGGCCAAGGATACTCCAAGCTTCACACCCGCGGCGACCTGGTTTCGGGCGTGCAGTATTACGAGCAGCGCATGCTGGCCAAGGCGGCGGCCGAGTTCTTTGTCTCGCCCGAGGAGCTTGCGCGTCCCAATGCGGTCTTTGATCCCGCCGACGCCACGCGGGCCAGCAAAGCGGCGCGCGTCGAAGCCATCTTGAAAGAAGCCCTCGCCCAACATGATTCGGCCATCCAGCGGTTCGCCCGGCGGGGAGAACTCTGGGGGCCGAAGCTCCGCGCGCCCCTAGCGCAAGCGCTGCTCAACCTGCAAGCGCTCCAGATTCGCTTGATGGTCAAGCAAGGCCGGCAAGAGGAAGCGACGGCGGCGTGCGACCGGCTACGGCAACAGCTCCAAGTCGGGGCGATGGGGCAGGTCGAACTGAAGACCCTCTACGAGACGGTGTTGATCGAACCCGCCATCGACGCCGGGCGGCGCGGCGACTTCGCCGCCGTGCGGGCGCTTTTGGCGGAGTACAACCAGCGTTTTCCGCTCGACTCGGGCGGCCGCGCCGAACAGGTTCGCGGAGCGCTCATTCGCCGCGCTCAGGCGCTGGCCGACCGCGCCGCGACCGAAGCCGAACAGCGAGAGCGGCTCAACTTGCTGGAACAAGCAGCGGCCATCTGGCCGCATCTGCACGGACTGGATACGCAAATGCGGTCGATTCAGATCGAGTACCCGGTGCTGGAGTGCGCGTACGCCACGCTTCCCCGCAATCTTTCGCCATTGTCAATGAGCACGCCGGTTGACCGGCACGCCGCGGCGTTGCTGTTTGAAGGTCTAGTGCATTGGACCGAACAGTCGCGCGCGGGGCCGCATTACGCCTCGCAACTGGCGTTGGCCCGGCCCGTGCCGCTGCCGCGCGGGCGGCAATTCCGCTTGCCCGCGTGCGGCTGGTCCGACTCGCAGCCGAACGGGGCGCATCTTTGCACCGCCGAAGACGTGCGCTGGACCATCCGGTTGTTGAAGAACGTGCATCCGGCCGGGTTCCCGCCAGCTTGGGATCGGCTGATTCAGGGCGCCGACGCGGCGGGCAACGATCCCTTTACGGTGAACGTCCATCTTCAGGTCGATCACTGGCAACCGCTCTCGCTGATGGATTTTCTGGTGTTGCCCAAGAGCTGCTTTCCCACCTGCGGCGAAGATCCGTCGGAACTGGAAGCGTTCAACGAAGCGCCCGTGGGCGTCGGCCCCTATCGGTTGTTGGACCGCGACCCCAACCGCGTGCGTTTCCAGGCCAATCCAGTTTACCGCAAGCCGGAGTTGCCGCGGATTCGCGAGATCTCGTTCAACCGGCTGGAGCCGACCGACGCGGTGGATCAGTTCCTTCAAGGCAAGATCCATTTGATCTTTGGCGTGCGCCGCGAACATGTGGACCAGCTTGAACGGCAAGGAAAGAAAGTGGTGGCGCTACCTGCGCGGAGCGTGTACTTTCTGGCGCCCAACTACCGCCGCGAGTCGATCCTCCGTTCGCGCGAGGTGCGGCTGGCCATTGCTCACGTAATCAACCGCAAGCAAATCCTCGACCAGTTCTTCCGCCCCGGCCAGCACCCCAACCGCCACGCCGAGTTGACCGGCCCTTATCCCACGTCGTCCTGGGCGTACAACGCACAGGCGCCCAAGTTCGACCCCAGCCAGGCCAAGGTTTTGTTGCAATCGCAGGGGCAACTGGCTTCCGCGCGCCCCTTGGTGCTGGTGTACCCCGCGCGCGACGCCGAGACGGAACAAGCTTGCCAGGAGATCGCCAAGCAGGTGCGCACGTTGGGAATTCAAATCACGCTGGAGTCGGTCGAGCCGGACTTGTTCCGCGGCCGCGTGGTCCAGCACCATGCCTTCGACCTGGCGTACTGGCGGCATGATTTCGAGGACGAGACATACTGGATCTGGCCGCTTTTCGATCCCGGCGATACCCAGCCTGGCGGGTCGAACTTCATGGGGTTTACGCCGAGCGAAGACCTGCGCACCACTTTCGATGACCTGCTCAAGCACAAAGAGTTTTCCCGCATCCGCGAATTGGCGCGGCGGACGCATTTGCAAATCAACCGCGATGCCGCCATCATTCCGCTCTGGCAGCTTGAAACGCACGTGGCCGTCAGTCCCGCCTTGCGGGACGCGGCGTTTGATCCGATTTGCTTGTTTGAGAACGTCGAGCAATGGAGCCTGGCGCCCGCCCGCAAAGCTCGCCCCTGAGAGGTCGCTTTCGATGAACGAAATTCGCTTGCCGCTCGTTCCCACGCTCCGCGTGGGAACGCCGGCTCGCGACGCTCTGCGTCGCAAAGATTGCCATGAAAACGCCATTTCGGGGCGCCGTTCGGTCGTTAGACATCGCCGGCCTTGGCGACGCGGAGCGTCGGAAAAATGCGTTACGACGCGGAGCGTCGTAACGAGAGGGAACGTGGCGAGGGGCAGCGTGGTAAAGAGGTGGATCGCCTTGCTTTGCCTCGCCGCGTGGAGCGTTCCCGCGACGGCCGATCAGCCCTACCAGGCGACCGTTTGCCTGCGGTTTACCGACGACCCCATGCTGACGCCGCTGTTGGTCGCCGCGGTCGAACGACAGGTGCGCGACCAGTTAACGAACTACCTGGGTCCACTCGCCCAATTGGAAGTGCTAACCCACGGCCATTGGCTGCTGGACGAGTTCCCTAGCCAGCCCATCGACGAGCCGCCCCTCACGCCGCAAGTGCTGGCGGATCGGCAGGTGCAGGGAAAGATCTTTCTCGTTACCATCGACCACGTCGATGAGCTATACCACGTCGCCTGCCGGCACGTGGATAGCCGCGTGCAGTACGTGGGCGAGCCGCGCTCGCGCACGACCCCCGACCGCCAATGGCTCGGCAAGGCGGTATGCCTGGCGATCAAAGAAGATTTTCTGCCGGTGGCGGTCATCACGCCCGCGCAACAGGGGAAGACGGTCAAACTCGCCTTTCAAGGCGCCCAGTGGCGGCCGCAGTTGATCGCGCTGTTGGGAGAAGATTGCATTCTGCAACCATATTGGGTGTTCAAGCAGCGGGGCGGCGCCTCGTTTCGCGTTCCCATTCCTTTCACGGTGTTGCGGCTGCGCACGCGGGACGGGATCACGCAGGCCACCGTCATTTCGAACCTTTCCAACCCCTGGCGGCGCACCGCGCGCGTCGCGGGTTTCGAGGCGATCAAGCTGAACACGCAACCCGGGCGCATTCGCCTGCAATTGGTGGACGCCGCCACCGAATTGCCGGTGATGAAGTGCGTAGTCTCGGCCAACGACCAAGGCTTCGACGAGTTTCAAGACGGCGACATTCTGGACAGCCCCAACCGCGACGGGGTGGTCGTCTCGCGGGAGGAATACGGCCACCTGGCATTCGTGCGCGTCTCGCAGGGCGGCGGCGCGGCGCTGCAACTGCCCGTGCCCATTACCGGCGCCGTGTGCGAGCAGGTGGTCAAGCTGACGGTGGACAAGGCCGCCGGCGCCAAGAGCGACTTCGAGCGCAACTTGCGGTTTCTGGTTCAGGACGTGCAAACGCTGGCTGCGGTGCAGGCCGACGGCGTGCGCGAAGCGAACGACCTGAACAGCGCCAAACGTTACGAAGACGCCATCCGTCGCGTCGAGGCGGCGGTCAACAGCGTGCGCCCGCTGCGCACCGCTGCGCAAAGCAATTACCTGGAATTGACCAACCAGGCGCCGCAACTCGGCCAGGCCGACAAACCGCTCTTGAAGTGGGTTGGCGAGCAGTTAAAGGAGATTCGAGACCGCGAGGCCGACCTGGGCCGCATGGTGCAAGCGTTGAACGACGCCATCGACCTGCGCACGGCTCAAGGCAACGCCAACCGTCTGATCGAACAAGCCATCCAGGCCGAGCGCGACGCGAACATCGAGGAAGCCATCACCCGCTACGAACTGGCGCTTAGCGAGCAGCCCCAACAGCCTGAGCTGCGCAAGAAGCTGGAGCAACTCAAAGAAGCCTGGCGGATCAAGAACCCCGCGCACGGCCAGGCCCGCCGGTTCGTGTACGAGATCTGGGCCAAGGCCGAAGTGACCGAAGTCGAACAACTGCTGCTGGAAGCGGCCGGTGTGCTGCAAACACTCAAGTCGGTGCAAGACCATTTGACAATGCAACGCCTGTTGGCGGTCAACGGAGAACACCTAAGCGCGCTGGTGGCCACGGTTGAGCAGGCCGAGGCCCGCGGCGGAGAAGCCGACCTGGCCGAGAGCCAGAAGTACGCGCGGTTGCTCGACCGTGTTGCCGACTTCAACGACGAGGCCGCCGAGGCGATGCAAGCCGCGCTCGCCGGCGCGCCCACCGTGGCGAACGATACCGCACCGCCCGATCCTGTCCCCAACCCGGCGGCGCCGTCGGAAGCATCGCCGGCACCGGCCAACGATACAAATTCACCCGATCCCGCGCCTCCCGCCGTCGCTCCGCCCGCGAACCCCGGCCAAGTAAAACCGCCGCCCGCGGGACTAACGCTCCCCGACGAGGCCGAAGAAGAACCGCCGCTGAACGAAGAATAAGGAATGCACGACCGAACCATCCATCCCGCATTCCGCATTAGTTAGAACGCCCTAAGGAGTTTCAATGGCTTGGAAACTGCGCGTCGCCTTGGCCCTGTCTTGCGTGCTGGCGGTTGGCGCCTTGGTGGCGCTGGGCCGCTGGAATCCGAAGCAGGACGGGCCCGCGCCCACCAGCCGTGTGGAGGCGCAGCGCACCAACCAGGATTGCCGGCAGTGCCACGCCACCGTCTGGGATGAGTGGCAGGCGTCGCACCATGCGCAGTCGTGGACAAGTCCCCAGGTGCAGGCGGCGTTCCGGCACTTCGGCCATGATCGCCAATGCGAGTCGTGTCATGCGCCCGAGCCGGTCACCGCCCGCGGCGCCGAGGCGCTGGTGGCGCTGCGCGCCGAGGATCGCGCCAGCGGCGTCAACTGCCTGAGTTGCCATGCTCTGCCGGGAACCGACCAGGTGGCCGCCGCGCGCACCGTGCCCGACGCACCGTGCCAGCCGGTGGCGGTTCCCTTGCTTTCCGAAAGCCGTCAATGCGGCGCCTGCCACACAGCTATTTTTGAGGACTGGAGCCAAAGCCGTTACCGCACCGACGGCAAGAGCTGCCAGACCTGCCACATGCCCGCCATTGCCGACCGTCCCGGCGGACACAGTCACGCCTGCTTGGGCGGTCACGACGATGACCTGGTTCGCAGCGGCGTGCGCATGAGCTGCGAACAACACGGGGATGAACTGGTCGTCTCGGTCGTCAACCACGCTACGGGCCACAACTTTCCGGGCGAGCGTCACAACCGCGTGCTGTTGCTTCAGTTGATCGAGCGCAACGCGGCGGGCGAGATCGTGCTGGGCCGGCAGGAGATCATCAAGAACATCACGCCTTTCCGCGGCGAAAGCTCGGCCGACCAGATTCAAGTCGACCAGGTATACGAAGCGCGGTTCCCCGTGGTCGAACCTCCGGTTACCGCCGAAGTCCAGCTGCTCTACAAGCGGTTCCCTTGGCACGCCGATCGTGAGGCGCTTGTGGTTCATCAGGCAAACATCACCTTGGAGAAACCATGATCGCCATCCGAGCCGCTCTTTCGCGGCTTTCCTTCGCGGTGCTCGCGGCGCTTTGGTGCGGCGGCTGCCAAGATTCGTCGGCGCCGGAAGTGGTGGTCTACGTGGCCGTGGATCGCGGCACGGCCGAGCCGATCTTGCAAGCCTTCGAGCAGCAATCAGGAATTCGCGTGAAGGCGGTCTACGACGCCGAAGCCGCCAAGACGACCGGGCTGGTGACAAGATTATTGGCCGAAGGGGACCGGCCGCGCTGCGACGTGTTCTGGAATAATGAGATTGTGCAGACCCTCTTATTGAACGACCGTGGATTGCTGGCCGAGTACCGTTCGCCCCAAGCGGCCGACATTCCCAGCGCGTTGAAAGACCCCAGCGACCGCTGGACCGGCGTCGCAACGCGAGCCAGGGTCATTGTCTACAATACCCAGCACGTCCAGCCCGACGAGGCGCCGCGCAGCATCCACGATCTGCTCGATCCCCGGTGGCGCGGCACGGCGGCGGTCGCCAACCCGCAGTTCGGCACCACGCGCACCCACACGGCGGCGCTGTTTGCGCTGCTGGGCCCCACCGAGGCCAAAAGCTACCTACAACGCCTGCTGGAGAACGACGTGCGGATTGTCGATGGCAACGCGATGGTGAAGAACCTGGTCGCCCGTGCGCAGCCCGGCGCATCGCCCATTTACGTCGGCCTGACCGATACGGATGACGTGCTCTCGGGCCAGGCGGAAGGGCAGCCCATCGACATGATCTATCCCGACCAGGACTCGTTCGGCACGTTGGTCATTCCCAGCACGGTCTGCTTGATTCACGGCGCCCCGCATCCCGAGCCGGCCCGCAAGCTGATCGATTACCTGGTAAGCCGCGAGGTGGAAACGCAACTCACCGCGCCGGGGACGGGTTACCTGCCGGTGCGGCCTGGCGATGATCTGACGACCGCGGAGCCGCCAATTCGCAACTATTCCGTATCGTTCTCGGCAATCTTCGAACAACTGGCGCCAAGCAGCGAATGGACCGTAGAGCATTTTCGTTAGCCCGGTCGCACGCCCGCGGCGGTAGCTGGCCGGCGGCGCTGGGAATCGCGACGACGGTCGCGCTGTTGGCGCCGCTGGCGCTGGTCTGGCTGCCGCACGGCGACCGCGACACGCTCGCACCGGCCTCGAATGCGGCGATTCCGTGGACGTTGTTGGCCGTCACGGTGGCCGTGGCGGCGACCGCGGCGGCGTTGGCGGTCGTCATCGGCGGTGCGCTGGCGGTGTTGCTCGTGCTGACGCCCATGCGCGGTCCGAGCCTGTGGGCCACCGCGGCGCTGGTTCCTTTCATCTGTCCGCCGGTCGTATGGGCGCTGGCGCAAATCTACTGTTACGGGCCAGGGGGGATGGTTGAACAGTGGACCGGCGACGCTTGGCGGCCCGCCGTGGCGTGGCTGAACCGCGGTCATTATCTTTCGACGGTCCTGGTGCTGGCCCAGATTCAGGCGCCGCTGGCCATGTTGATGATCGGCCGCGGTCTGGCGCGTTTGCACCAGTCGGGACTGGAAGCGGCCGTGTTCTACTTTCGCCGGGTACGCCTTGGGGTCTGGGTGGCCGGCGCGGTGCGCCGCGAGATCGCGAGTGCGCTGTTGCTCACCTTTGCCTTGGGGCTGGGGAGCTTCGCCGCTCCGCACGTCCTGCAATGCCGCGTGTACTCGGTCGAGGTCTACACGCGGATGACGAACTACCTGGACGAGCGCGGCGCCCTGGCGGCAGCCGCGCCGCTGCTGGCGATTACCCTGGCGGCGGCGGCGCTCCTGGCCGTGGTGGAATGGCGCGGGGCCAGCGCGGCGCCGCAGCCCCAGCGGGCGGTGCGCGTGCCTCTCGGACGCGGGCGGTTTCTGGCGTATGGCGCGCTGCTCGCCTGGCTGGGCCTGACGGTCGTCTTGCCGCTGGCCGCGCTCTTGCGCGAGTGCCAATCCCCCGGCCGCTTTCTCGCCGCCGTGCGCGATGCGGCGCCCGAGACTGAAAACACCCTGGCGATTGCTGGCGGAGCGGCGGCCATCGCCGGCGCCGCTGGGTTGGCGGCGGGCGTGTGGGCGGCGCGCTCCGGTTACCTTGCCGCGCAGTTGCTGACCGCCGCGTCTTTGGGCGTTCCCGCCTTGATTGTGGGTTTGGCTTACGTGCGGTTCTACAATCGCGCCTGGCCGGTGGACTTGACCGCGGTGGGGAATACCAGTCTGTTGGTCATGCTCGGTCTGGCCGCGCGGGGCTGGCCATTCGCCGCCCGCGCGGCGTTGTCGGGCCGGCGGCGTCTGGCGCCACAATGGCTGGAGGCGGCCCAATTGGGCGGCCTTGGCCCTTGGCGGCGCACACGGCGCATCACGGCGCCCCTGATGCTGGATTATGTGGCTACGGGGGCGATCATCGCGTTCGTGTTGGCCGCGTCGGAAGTGGAAATCAGTCAACTCCTGTGCGCTCCCGGCTCGGGCACGCTGGCGCTGCGGTTGTTTACCTTCCTGCACTTCGGCCCGACCTATGTAACGGCCAGCCTGGCGCTCCTGCAATTGGTCGTCACCGCCGCGCCGGTGCTGGTGTATTTTCTCTTGTCCAATCGTTGCCCAGAGGTAGTGTAGCGGCGTGGGAAAGTTCCAACGAATGAAGTCGCGGCGCGTTCCTATTGTTATGTAGCCGGGGATTGTTCATGCCGGTTTCCATCGAGTGTGTCGAAGTTAGCCAGCGGTTCGGGACGCAGGTCGTCCTGGACGGCGTGTGCTGGTCGCTCGCGCCGGGAGCGTTGGCCGGATTCGTCGGCGCTTCGGGCGCGGGAAAGACCAGCTTGCTGCGAATTATCGCGGGACTGGATTCGCCCCGGTCGGGCCGCGTTACGTTCTCGGGCAAAGATGCAAGGACTTATGACCGGCCGCCAGTCGGCATGGTGTTTCAGAACCTGGGATTGTGGCCGCACCTGACGGCGCGGCGACAAGTCGAATGCCTGCTGAACGGGCTGCCGCGCCGCGAACGGGCATTGCAGGCCGAGGCGCTCTTGGACGAGGCGCGCGTGCCCTGCTCGGCATGGGACCGCCGCCCGGCCGAGTTAAGCGGCGGCGAGGCCCAGCGGTTGGCGCTAGCACGGGCGCTAGCTCCACGGCCCGAGGTGTTGCTGTTGGACGAACCGCTCGCCCAGCTCGACATGGTCCTGCGGTCCGAGATGCTCGACCTGATTCGCCAGGTAGCCCGCGCACGGGGAACCACGGTAATTTACGTAACGCACTCCTGGCCCGAGGTACTAGAGCTTTGCGACCAGGTGGCAGTGCTGGTCGGCGGACGACTAGCGCAATCCGGCCCACTGGACGTGGTTTATCATCATCCGGCCAGCCCCGCCATTGCCCGGCTGACGGGGCCGGTGTGCGAAGTTCCCCGCGACTACGTCGAGGACGGCGTCGTGGCGGCTTGTGGCCCGTCGCTCGGCGTTGTTGCCGAAGAAAGTTGCTTTGTCGTTCGGCCGCAACAAGTTCATCTGGCGCCGGCGGAACAACCGGGTTGGCGGGTGAGCGACTGCCGTCCGTGCGGTGCGGGGTGGCGGCTGACGCTGGAGCGGGAAGCGCGGCGGCTGCGTCTCGACACGGCTCAGCACCAGCCGGTGGGCGCGCAAGTGTCGGTCCGCGTGCGTGCGGCGGGCGGGCCGTCAGGGTAACGAGCCTGGCGCGAAGGAAACACGAATCATCAATCAAGGAGTCCAAGGTGTCGAAAACCGAACCTTCCAATTACGTCGGCATCGACCTGGGAACGACGCTCTCGGTCATCGCGCGGCTTGACCTCAACGGCGCCACGGTGACGCTCCCCAACCGCGACGGCGACCCACTGACCAACAGCGCCATTTACCTGGACGGCGACAACGCGATTGTGGGCAAAGCCGCCAAACAGGCTGAGGCCCACATGCCCGACAAGGTGGCCACCTACGTCAAGCGCGACATCGGCAGGCCGCTCTACTCGCGCGAGGTGGACGGGCGGCAATTCCGGCCCGAGACGCTTTCGGCCATCATCCTGCGGAAGCTCAAGCAAGACGCCGAAAGGCGGATCGGCCCCATTACCCGCGCCGTGATTACGGTGCCGGCCTTCTTTGACGACACGCGCCGCAAGGCGACCGAGGACGCCGGCCGCATCGCGGGGCTGGAGTCGGTGCACATCATCAACGAGCCGACCGCCGCCGCCCTGGCGTATTGCCTGGAAGGCCGGCTGGATAAGCAGGGCGACACGCAACGGCGCCTGCCCGAGGGCAAACTGACCGCGCTGGTGTATGACCTGGGCGGAGGCACGTTCGACGTGACGGTGGTCCGGCTCGAGTCGCAGCGCATCCATACGCTGGCCACCGATGGAGCGGTCAAGCTGGGCGGCAAGGATTGGGATGACCGGCTGGTGCGATTCATCGTGCAAGAATTCGCCAACAAGCATGGCGTGCAGATCGATCCGAAGCGAATGGCGGCCCTGAGCGGCTATGCCGAGGCGACCAAGAAACTGCTCAGCCAGCTTCCTTCGGCGCCCCTGGAGTTCTTCTATCAGGAACACGCCCTGCAATCGACGATCACCCGGGCGCAGTTTACCGAGATGACGCGCGACCTGCTTTCGCAAACCGAAGCCGTGACGAATCTGGTGGTCAAACAGGTCCAAGTCAGGGACGGCAACGGCAAGCCGCGTCCCGCCACGTGGCAAGACATCGACCGCGTGCTGCTCGTGGGCGGCTCGACGCGCATGCCGATGGTCAATGAAATGCTTCGCCGCACCACGGGCAAAGATCCGGACGACAGCCTCGACCCCGATCAGGTGGTGGCGCGCGGGGCAGCCATCTACTCAGCGCTCCTGGCGGCGCAGGGCGCAGGCGGCGGTTTGGCGATTGACGCCGAAGTGCATCGCGAGTTGAAAGACATTGGCGTCATCGACGTGACCGCCCATAGCCTGGGAGTCCAGGTGTTTGACGACAAGGCCAACAAGCGATTGAACGCTATTTTGATTCCCAAGAACCGGCAGCTTCCCTTTGCGGCCAGCCAGGTGTTCGGCACGCGCAAGACCGGCGCCACTTCGGTCCACGTCAAGGTGTTGGAGGGCGAAGCGCCCGACGCGGCGGCGAACATTCAACTGGGCGAGTGCCGCGTGACCGGGCTGCCCCCCGGACTGCCGGCCGGGGCGCCGGTCCAAGTGCGTCTAAGCTTTGGCGCCAATGGCCGCGTGAGCGTGATGGCCTTGGACATGACTGGCGGACGTTTCGCCCACGCCGAGATTCAGCGTCAGTCGGGCCTGAGCGAAGAAGACATTCGCCGTGAGGCCGCATTTGTGAAGAGCCTCAACATCCAGTAATCTCATCGGGGCGTTATACCGACGCCTCGCCGCGGTAAAGCGACCACAACCCGATCAGCGAATCCATGCCGTTTATCATCCAGTGCCCTTACGCGGACTGCGCCAAGTTCATGCTGTTGGAGGACTCGGATCGAGGCTCCACGGTCAAGTGCTTGTGTTGCAAGCGGTCGATCAAGCTCGACCCGTCCAAGTCGGAAGAATCCTCGTCCGCCCCGGCGTCCACGTCCACTCCGGCCGCCACGCGGCAGAACGTCCGCGCCTGTCCCCAGTGCAACACGCCCCTGAAAGTGCCTGCCGGCGCGCAAAACCAGCGCATCCGCTGCCCCAAGTGCAACTACGTTTTTTAAGACACTTTCCGCGCGCCCACGGAGCGGCGGCCCGCCGCCAAAAATTAAAGACGAAAGCCGCGATGAATCGCCGCACTCCAAATGTAGAGTGCGGATATTCATCTCCGCTTTCGTCGGTTCGACCTTCGACTTTTGACCTGCCTACAGCAGGCCTAGCGCGACGCGGCCTCACGCTATTGGCGGATTTCGCGGACGCGGTGATTGAGCGTGTCGCCGACGTAGACGACTCCTTCGGCGTCCAGGCCGATGCCGTGCGGCCGGGCCATTTGGGCCTTGCGAGCCGGGCCGCCGTCGCCGCCGAAGCCTTGTTGGCCGTTGCCGGCCAGCGTGGTGATAACGCCGGTTTGGGCGTCGATCTTGCGGATCGCCTGGTTCTCGGTATCGACCACGTAGATGCGTCCTTGCGCGTCGAGGACGATCCCCTTCGGCCCGTCGAAGGTCGCCTGCCGCGCGGGGCCGTTGTCGCCTTGGTAGCCGCGTTCGCCGCGGCCCGCCACGTGCCGCCATACGCCTTCGGCCAGTCCCAGGCGCCAGACGCTGTGCCCCTCGCGGAGCGCCACCCACAGCACGCCGTCCTGAATAAACAAGGCGCGTGGGCCCAACACCGCCGCGCCGCGGGCGGTCTGGCCTTCCTGGGGAAGACGGCGCCCGTTGTTGCCGGCGATGGTTTCAATGGTTCCCGCCTTCAAGTCGATGCGGCGAATGCGGTGGTTGCCAATGTCGGCCACGTACAATCCTCCCTTGCCGTCCAGCGCAATGCTATGCGGTTGGCGGAACTGCGCCCGTAGCGCGGGACCGCCATCGCCCGCAAAGCCGGCCTCGCCCGTGCCGGCCACGGTCGAGATGACGCCCGTCTTGCTGTCCACGCGGCGGATGAGATGATTCTGCATCTCGACGAAGAACATATGGCCGTCGGCGTCAAACCGCACTTCGTAAGGCTCGTTGAGCCGGGCTTGCAGCGCGGGGCCGCCATCGCCGGTGTAGCCTTTCTCGCCGCAGCCGACCACGACCTTCGCCTGGCCCGTCTTGCGGTCAACCCGCCAGATGCGGTGGTTGCGGACCTCGGTCACGTAGAGCGCCCCGTCTGGCCCGATTTCGACGCCAAAGGGGTCGCCAATGTTTACGTCGCGCGCCGCGCCGGCGTGGCCGTTGATCTCCGGGGCGCCCGTTCCAGCCACAGTGTCGATCACCGGTTCATCGCCGCAAACAGGCAAGGTCAGACGATGCATCGCCAGGCTGACGGCGACCACAAAATAAATTCGGCTCATAAAGCAACAAAACCAGGATGAAGGGAAGACGGCTCCCGCCGCAGTCGGCAAGGCCATGTGCCGCTATAATATCCGGCCGTGCCCGTGCGTGCATGATTTTTCAAAGGTATTTGCGAGGAGGTTTCATGGCGGCCCAGTTGCTGGAGGGGAAACCCGTGGCCGAGGCAGTGCTGGACAACGTGCGGCGGCGCGTCGTCTCTTTGCGGGCGCGAGGCGTCATGCCGGGCTTGGGCACAATCCTGGTTGGCGACGACAGCGCCAGCGCCGGCTACGTGCGGAAGAAGCACGAGACTTGCGAGGCGGTGGGCATTGCCTCGTATCACCAGGCCGTGCCTGGCGATGGGTCACAGGCCGACTTGCTGGCGGCGGTCGAGCGTTTCAACCGCGATCCGCAGGTCCATGCCTACTTGATCCAGCATCCGTTGCCGTCGAAATTCGATTTCAACGCCGCGCTGGCGAAGATGGACCCCGCCAAGGACGCCGACGGTTTGCACCCCGTCAATCTCGGCCGGTTGGTGCTGCAAGAGCCAGGACCGCGGCCCTGCACGCCCGCGGGCATCCAAGCGATGCTCATGCATTACGACATTCCCGTCGCCGGGCGCGAGGTGGCAGTGCTCGGGCGCGGTCCGACGCTGGGCAGGCCGCTGGCGCTACTGCTGACGCTCAAGGCGCCGGGGGCCAACGCGGCGGTGACGGTGGTGCATACAGGCGTGCCCGACATCGCCCACTTCACCCGGCGGGCCGACATCGTGGTGGCGGCGCTGGGGGTAGCGAACTTCGTCAAGCCCGAGATGATTCGTCCTGGCGCGGTGGTCATCGGCGGCGGAATCACCTGGGAAGGCAAGCGACTGCTTTCGGACGTGGACGAGTCGGTCGCCGAGGTGGCCGGTTGGGTTACGCCGCGCTTGGGCGGCGTGGGGCCGACTACGGTCGCCATGCTTTTGCGCAACACGGTGGAAGCGGCCGAGCGGCAACGTTAACGCGCCTACGGTTTGCAGCAAAACACGCCGGCCGCTCGCCGGGGTCCGTGGCGCCCTTGCCAAAAGATTACCACGCGCGGACCGTGTCGAAGTTGACGCCCTGGGCCGCCATCGGGGGTGGGGCCTTGGCAGGCATGGCGGCCTGCCCCACGATGCGAGAGCGGCGAAGGGCCCCCGTCATCAGCAACACCACGATCAGCAAAAGTACGGCCGAGCGCCGCACCGCTTGGCGACGGGCTTCGCCCACGGCAAGGCCGACAAGGAGATGCATCAGCCACAGCGAGGCCAGCACGCCGCCGGCCAGGAGCGCGCTGCCCAGCAGGTCGCGCCCCATCAGTTGGCCTTGCCGTAGCGGGGGAAGTCGCATCATGATCCACAGGCCGACAGGAATCTGAAGTAACGTCGGGACCAGAGCCAGCCGCCCGCCCCAGACCGCCAGGCGCGCGGCGGCTGCCGATTCGGCGTCATCGCTCACCGTCCAACGCGTGACGATGAGGGCCAACATCATGCCCGCCACCGCCAGTGACGCCAGCCAGAAATGGACCGTCAGCGCCAGCGCCTCGCCTTGCCAGGCGAGCCGCATGAACGGAAGGTCGTCCTGGCCCACTTGGGCAAGTTCTCCGGAACCGAGCTTCGCCACCACCACGAACAACGGCGGAAAGTGGTACATCAGGTTGGTGGCGGCCAACACGGCCAACAGGCTGCGTCCCGCCCGTGCGGCTGTCTTGCCGGGAGCGAACCGCCACCAAATGGCATAAACCGCCAAGAGCAACGCCGAGAACGCCAGTTCCCACGCGCCCCAGTAAATGCGCGAGTAGAACCGCTCCAGCAATTCGCGCCAGAAGGCGGGAGTCCACTCCCACCACGCAACGAGGCCCCCCAGCGCCATGCCAACGAAGAACAGCCCCAGCGTCCACCACGCCAACTGGCGGCCCGCACGGCCGGCAAACGGATCGCCGCGGCGTTCGCGCCAATCCAGCCACACGCACACCAGTGGCCCGGCGGTCGCGGCGTTCATGCACAATAGATGGAAAGACAGCGTCAGTGTCAGGAGAAGGAAGTTCAAGGCAATGCGTGGGGGCAGGAAGGTGGATCGGAGCTTCCGGCCGCCCATTATAACCGCGCCCCGCGGCGAAACGACCTTGGAATGGGCCGCCGAATGAGGCACAATCGGAACATCGCGTTTCGACCGGAGGACTAGGACCGGCCGCCTCCAAGCAACGCGGGTCAGGAACCTCCTTCTTACGTGTGCTTTGGCTCCATGCGGCAGTTCTTTTTTATCGCCATACTATTCTTCGTGTTGTTCTCGCTGGGAGGAGCCGGAATCTATTTATTGGGGAAGGCGCTCTATACGGTCTACTCCGATTGGCGGCTCGGCAAGGAACTGGACGAACTCCAAGCCGAGATGCGCGATCGTCGCCAGCGCCGCCAGGCCGAAGGCGAGGAAGGACCAAGCGAACTGGCGTGAGGTCAACGCGCCCGCGTCTCTACTCCAACTCTACCCGCCAGCGTCGCGGCACGTTCTCAAACGCCGCCCCATACGTCTGCTCCAGCGGCGCCGGAAGATACAGCCCCGGCTCCAGGAACAGCGGCATGTCAGGCAGCGCGTCTCCCACGGCCACGGGTTCAATAAAGGCCCGCTTTAGCTCGCCGGCCGAGTAGCCCACCAGCGTCAACGGCTTGTCCGGCGGCAATCGAAAGTCGCTGTCGCTGATCTCCGACCAGATCGCATGATGGATTCTTTGCGGGTCGCGCGGTCCCGGTGGGAACAGGTCCAGCACCAACAGGTGTATGCCTGCCTCCAACAGTTCGACCGCCTTGTTTACAAACGACCGCAACGCATGCCCGCTTCCTTTGTTGCACGGCGAAACAATCTCGATCACCGCCACCCGGTCCTCGCTGCTGTGCCGGATAACCACGCGGTTGCGCTTGCGGGCGTACTGGTCCATTTCGGCCTCGGCGGTAAACCGGACCTGGGGAGGACTGGCAGCCAAAGCGATGCCGCCTCCGTCGTTCTGTATCTCCGCGTCGTTGTTGTTGCCGTTCGAGCGGCCGGAGTCCCGGCGACGGCTTTCGAGCGTCAGCACATCAGGCCCGAGTCCGCCCGCAATTTGCTCGGCCAGGGCATAGAAATCGGGCGGGAGCAGGTCACGGTTCAAGGTGTCGCTGAGGGCCGTGATCCAGCAATGATGGAAATGATGAAAAATTCGGGCTTCGACGCGGATCCAGCCATGAATCGGTATCGGTTCGACCTTGCGCAACGGCGAGAAAAGCGGATCGTCCGTTCACTATATCGCTGTCTTCGCGGACCGTTGACGGCCGCTCGCCGGGCGACGATAAAGCAGGGCGGTAATTCGCTCCTCCCTTCCACCCCGCGCCGCCATGAAAACTCGCACCGAACTCCAAGGTTTAATGCAGCAAATCGCCGATCCGAATCATCCGGTCGGCATGGACCCGGTTTACATCCACGCGCTGATTCTCGACAAACTGCTTGAGTTGGACCATCGTCTGGCCGCCTTGGAAGCGACCCTGGAACGCCACGAGGAAGAATAGCCGCGACAGGATGTGCGACGCCCGCGAAAACGCGGAAATCCCGTGCGCGACCTGCGGTTTTCCTGTCTCGATGACGTCGAGAGTTTGGCCGGTCCGATCGTGGCAAGCCGCAAATTCGATTTACTCGCTTTTCTCTTGACCCCGCATTCGCGGGGATTATAACTATTACGAATTCGGGGAAGGCTACTCGGCCGGACCGGAGCCGTTTTTCCAGGTGGCTTTACCCCGTAATTTCACGTCCTCTTCTCAATTGCGCATTCGATTCGTGCACCTTTGATTGCCACACCTTGGACAGTTTGCGCCTCGCAACTTCTTCTCCTCCCACCGCCACACGTTCGGGGGCATGCGACCTCGTTGAGCCGAGTCGCTCGCTAGGCCCTGCCGCTGGCGAAGCACCCAAGCAAGAGAGAAAACGGCACCCATGCGTCCCCAGCAAAACCTTACGAAGCACGCGGGCAAAGTCGGCTTTGGTTCGGCTCGGTCGAAGAAGCCGCGGCGGCGACGATGGCTGGGCGCCGAGCAACTCGAATACCGCCGACTCTTGGCCGGCGACCTGACGGCTTCGCTCGTTTACGACAACGGCGAGCATTGGGAGCGGGAGTACGTGGACGCCGCGGGCAACCGCGTTTACGCCATCTCGCTGTACGAGCCAGAGTCCTTGGACGCCGTCGCAGCCAGCGCGAGTGAGCAAGGTTCGCCGTTCCCGTTGTCGGAAACCTTCAAGCTGCACAGTCGTCCGACGGCCACCAAAGTCATCTACCTCGACTTCGACGGCCACACTACTGCGGGCACGTTATGGAATAATTCTTACGGGACGATGATTACTCCCGCGTATGACAACGACGGTAACGTCGCCGTGTTTGGCAACGGCGAGTTGGAGCTAATCCAGCGCGTTTGGCAGGCTGTGTCGGAGGACTTTGCGCCGTTCGATGTTGATGTCACCACCGAAGATCCCGGCGTGGAAGCGCTCCGTAACACGGGTGGAGGCGATGACCGCTGGGGCGGCCGCGTGGTGGTCGGGCCCGACACCTGGCATTTCGGAGGGGCGGGCGGCATCGCTTATATTGGATCGTTTGATTGGGACACTGACACTCCCAGTTTCGTCTTCAATAGTGGGGAAGTGGGCATCATCGAAGCAGCCAGCCATGAAGTTGGTCACATGCTCGGCCTGGCTCACGATGGCGTCAATCCCGGCGTCACGTACTATGGTGGTCACGGCGTCGGCGATACCAGTTGGGGACCGATCATGGGCGCCGGCTACTCGGTGGCGGTGACCCACTGGAGCCGTGGAGAGTACACGGGTGCGAATCAGACGCAAGACGACCTCTCTATCATCACCACGCAAAATGGCTTCAGCTACCGCCTGGATGATCACGGCGACGATATCGCGTCGGCCACGCCGTTGGCGCAAGGCGGCAATCTATTGGCGGGCGAAGGGATTATCGAACGCAATATCGACAGCGACTACTTCTCGTTCACTACCCTGGGCGGGGGAATCAACTTGGGAATCATTCCCGCACCCTACCGGCCCAACCTCGACATTCTGGCCGAATTGTACGACGACGCGGGCAACCTCCTGACGTCGAGCAACCCCGTCAACTCACTGGAAGCGCTCCTGACCGCCGACCTGGCGGCCGGCACGTATCACGTGCGTGTCCAGGGGACCGGCAAGGCCAATCCCGATGGCTATTCCAATTACGGCAGCCTCGGTCAGTATTCGATTCGCGGCCTGTTTGGCGCCACGACGGTCGCCAAGGCGCCGTTCTATGAAGACTGGGAGCAAGGTTTTCTCGCGGGTTATTGGGAGGTGATCGAGAATGACGAAGGCCGCGTGGCGGTCACGACCCTCCACGACCCGTACGCGGGCAACTACCACGTCACCTTTGACGACCATACGGTCAACGGCGCCACGTCCACCAACGAACTGATCCTGCACATTGACCTGGAGGGACAAACCGGCGTTTCCCTGGAATTCGTCAATCGCGAGTTCAACGACAGCGACGATCCTGAGGACCGGGTTGAGATCAGCGTGGACGATGGAGCCACCTGGACGCCGATCGTGGCTCTGACCGGGGCCAACAGCACCGCCACGTCCACCGTGCGCTCGTACGATCTTGACGCGCTGGGCCTGACCTACAGCGCCGATACGCAAATTCGCTTCCAACAACGAAGCAGGCATCCCCTCAACTTCCAGGTAGGGGGCATGGCGTTCGACGACATTCGCGTTTTGCTCAGCGGCGCGCCGACCGACATCCTGCTCAACCCGTCGTCAATCGCCGAGAACACCGACACCAGCGCCGGCAATGTGGCGGTCGGCGTGCTGACGGCCGTCGATCCCAGCGTGGGCGACACGCACACCTTCACGCTGCTGCCCGTGCCGCTGGAAGACGATCTTAATTACTTCGAACTGGTGGGGAACGAACTGCGGGTCAAGCAGGACGTGGTTTTGGATTTCGAAAGCCGGCCGAGCTATCGGCTGCTGGTGCAAGTGAACGACGGCACGAACGACTTTTCCAAGTTCCTGACGATCACGTTGACCGACGTGAACGAGCCGCCGACCAGCATCACCCTTGCGCCGGCCGCGATCGCAGAAAACACCGACACCACGGCGGGCGATATTGCCGTGGGAACGCTGGCCACGATCGACCCCGACAACAACAATACGTTCACATACAGCCTGACGGCTCCCAGCGACGTGGACAACGCCGCGTTTGTCGTCGTGGGTGACGAGTTGCGGGTCAAGCAAAATACCGCCTTGGACTTCGAGAGCAAGCCCAGCTATCAGGTCCAGGTGCAAGTTAACGACGGACTGAATAATTACATCGAAACGCTGACGGTCAACGTCGCCGACGTCAATGAACCGCCCACCGACGTGACGGTAGCGCCGCTGTCGCTCGTCGAGAACACCAACACTACCGCCGGCGACGTGCTGGTCGGGACGTTCGCCGCAGTCGATCCAGACATCGGCGGCACGTTAACTTTTAGTCTCGTTTCCGGCACGGGCGACACGAACAACAGTTCGTTCCGCGTGGTGGATGACGAACTCTGGGTGCGGCAAAATACGCTGCTGGATTTCGAGACCAAGTCCGAATTCAAGATCCTGGTGGAAGCGAACGACGGCGCGCTTTCGCTCAACAAGGCCCTCACGGTCCAAGTGACCGACGTAAACGAACCGCCTACGGGCGTGGCGTTGGCGCCGTTCTCCCTTGCCGAGAACACCGACACCAGCGCCGGCGACACCCTGGTCGGCGCGCTGGCGGCCATCGATCCGGACGTGGACAACACATTCACCTACACGCTAGTGTCCGGCCCCGGCGACGACGACAACGGCCAGTTTGTCATCGTCGGAGACCAACTAGCGGTCAAACAAGGAACCCTGCTCGACCACGAGAGCCAGGCAAGCTACCAGGTCCTGGTGCAGGTGAACGACGGGGAATACACCATGAACCAGGCCCTGGTCGTCTTGGTGGACGACGTGAACGAGCCGCCCACCGCTCTGACGCTGACGCCCGCTTCGATCGACGAAAACACCGACACCACCGCAGGCGATGTCGCGGTGGGAACGCTCGCCGCCAGCGATCCCGATTCGGACAACACCTTCTCCTATAGCCTGATCCCGGGAACGGGCGACGACGATAACGATCTGTTCGTGATCGATGGCGATCAACTCCAGTTGAAGCAAGGGACGACGGTTAATTTCGAGGTTCAATCCAGCTACCAGGTGCTGGTCGAGGTCCATGACGGCGCCAACGCTTTCTCGCAAGCGTTGGCGGTGACCGTGACCGACCTGAACGAACCTCCCGCCGGCTTGGCGCTCTTGCCTAACCCGCTCGCGGAGAACACCGATACCAGCGCCGGCGACGTGGCGGCGGGAACGCTGGTCGCCGTCGATCCCGATGCCGGCGCCGTTTTGACCTATAGCCTGGTGAGCGGTCCGGGCAACGGAGACAATGGTCTGTTCGTCATCGCCGGCAATCAACTTCTGGTCCGCGCCGGCGTGACGCTCAATTTCGAATCACGCTCCAGCTACGATGTCCGCGTGCGAGTGAGCGACGGCGAACACGACTTGGATCAGGCATTGGCCATTCTGGTGGACGACGTGAACGAGCCAGCCACCGAACTAACCCTCTCGCCCAGTGCGCTTGCCGAGAATACCGACACCACCGCGGGCAATGTGACCGTGGGCGCACTCTCGAACAACGATCCGGACGCCGGAAACACCTTCGTTTACACCTTGGTCAGGGGCACGGGAGACGCCGATAACGACTCGTTCGCCATCGTGGGCAACCAGCTTCAGGTCAAGCAAGGCGTTACGCTGGACTTTGAGAGCCAAGCGAGCTACCAGGTGCGAATCCAGGTGGACGACGGCGCCAACGTCGTCGCCCAAGAACTCACCGTGACCGTTACCGACGTCAACGAGGCTCCCACGAGCATCGGCCTGACGCCCGCAACGATCGACGAGAACACCGACACCACCGCGGGCGACACGCTCGTGGGGACGCTCTCGACGGTCGATCCCGACGCTGGCAATACCTTGGTCTATGCCTTCGCCAGCGGCGCGGGCGACGACGACAACGGCGCGTTCGTTCTCGTGGGCAACGAACTCCGGTTCCAACAGAACACCATCTTGGACTTCGAAGCCAAGTCGAGTTACCAGGTCCGGGTCCAAGTCGACGATGGGGCCAACGTTGTCGCACAGGCGCTGGTGGTCCAAGTGGCCGACCTGAACGAATTGCCCACGGCCAGCGACGACTCCGCCGTCTTGGACGAAGACACGGAAGTAACCATCGACGTGCTGGGCAACGATGACGACGACGGCGACGCCCTTGTCGTCACCGGCACGACCGATCCGAGCAACGGCTCGGTCGTCATCAACGCCGACCAGACCATCACCTACACGCCGCACGAGAATTTCTCGGGAACCGACGAGTTTACCTACACCGTGAGCGATGGGAATGGCGGCCAGGCCACGGCCACCGTGGTCGTGACCGTTGATCCTCTCGCCGACGATCCAACGGCCGGCGCCGACATCGCCACCACCGACGAAGACGTCGCGGCCATCCTCGACGTGCTGGCCAACGATGACGACGTGGATGGCGACACGTTGACCATCGACGCAACCACCGATCCGGCCAACGGCTCAATCACGGTCAACGCCGACCAGACCATTACCTATACGCCGGACGAAGACTTTTCGGGAACCGACGAGTTCACCTATACCATCTCCGATGGCCAGGGCGGACAGGCGACCGCGACGGTCACGGTAACCGTCGATCCCGTGAATGACGCTCCGAGCGCTGACGACGACGTCGCCACCACCGACGAAGACGCCGCGGTCACGGTCCAGGTGCTGACGAACGATGACGACGTGGATGGCGACACGCTTTCCGTTACCGCCACGAGCATCCCGGCGGACGGGGCGGTGGTTATCAACCCCGACCAAACCTTGACCTTCACGCCCAACGACGACTTCCACGGCGCGGTCGAGTTCACCTACATCATTAGCGACGGCCAAGGGGGGCAAGCCACCGCCACGGTCTCGGTGACGGTCAATGCCGTGAACGACGATCCGGCGGTGAACGACGACGTGGAAAACACCAGCGAGGACACGCCGCTCGTCATCGACGTCCTGGCGAACGACGCCGACGCCGATGACGACGCCCTCTCGGTCACCGCTCCCATCAGCGTTGTGGGCGGCTCCGTGGTCGTCAATCCGGACCAGACTTTGACGTTCACGCCGGAGGAGAACTTCCACGGCGTGGTGGAGTTCACCTACACCGTCAGCGACGGTCAGGGCGGCCAGGCCACGGCGACGGTTACCGTGACGGTCGCGCCGGTGAACGACGCTCCCGAGGCGAACGACGCCGCCGCCACGACCGACGAAGACACGCCCGTCACGATTGACGTGTCGCCCCACGTCCTCGACCTGGATGGCGATCCGCTGACCATCTCGGCCGGCGATGGGTCGCAGGGCGTCGTTGTCGTGCAGTCCGACCAGAGCATCATCTACACGCCCGCCGAGAACTTTTTCGGGAGCGATGCCTTCACCTACACCGTCAGCGACGGCCAAGGGGGGCAAGCCACCGCCACGGTGACGGTGACGATCAACCCAGTGAACGACGCGCCGACCGAGATTGTTCTCGACGGCGATACCGTGGACGAAAACGCCGACGGGGCGCCTCTCGGCGCCGTCACGGCCAGCGATCCCGATACGGGCGACCAACTCACGCTGACCGTGTCCGACGACCGCTTCGAGATTGTCGCTGGCGTATTGAAGCTCAAGGCGGGGGTCATGTTGGACTTCGAGATCGAGCCGACGGTGGCGCTGCAAATCACCGCCACCGATAATGGTTCGCCGGTCGAGAGTTTGACACAGGACTTTACGGTGACGGTGAACGACGTGGCGGAATCGTTGTTCGCCTGGCAGAACGCGCTGCTGCGTTGGGACGTGGATAACAACACCGTCGCCGACTTGAACGACCTGCGTCTGTTGGTTTTGGCGCTCAAAGAGAGCAACGGACCGTTCCCCCTTCCACCCCTAGAACCGGGTGAAGCCCCATCGGCCTACTTGGATGTTAACGGCGATAATCAGGTTTCGATTGTCGATGTCCACGAAGTGGTTCTCCACCTCCAAGCCGGCTTGGATGGCTCCGGCAATGGTGAAGGCGAAGCGGACGCCGGGACCGCGCGGGTTGCTTTCGATCCGATCTGGGGCCACGGCGCCAGGGACGATGACGCCGCGCTCGTGAATACGGCCGCGCGGGCGGGAGCAAACGTAGTGCATGTTCCCGCCGAGTCCGAAAGCGGTGGCGCGCTCTTCGTGGCGCCGCCGCACTCGCCCGAAAATTGCGACGCTGAAAAGCCGCTTTCCTCGCTCGAAGAAATCCTCGACGCGATTGCCAACGACGTGGACCGCGCCGCGGGCAACTAGCGCGTTACTCGTGCAGCTTCAATCGATCGTTTGTCAAAATCAAACGGGAGCGTCAGCCTCCGAAACGCGACACCCCAGCGGCCGCGCCATCCGGGGGCGGCTTGTGACCCCGCTCGTCACCGTCTTGTTTAAACAACCAACGGCTTGAACCTACCTGGGGTTCGCTCCAGGTGACGAAGGTCGCACGAATTCGCAGACGCGTGGAGTTTTTTTGTACGTTCCGCGACGACGTGAGGATTCAAGGATTGAAAAGTCATGGTTGACGTTATCGGAAGTGGCGGAATATGATACACCATTGCAGGAAACCACACTTTCCATTCCGAGCGCTCGTAATAGAATGTCCAGCCGCGGCAAGCCATCGATGCGCGGAACCGGCTTAAGCCGGTGGGCGCTCGTGCTGCGGTGTTTTCTGCTCTTTGCCGCATGGCAGGGGCCGATGCCCTGGTTCCATTGTCACGGGACGCTGGCGGATTCGCCGGGCGAGATGTCCGCGTGGTTGGTGGAACATTTGCGGTCCCACCATCCGTCGGCGACTCCCTTCTCCCCTACCTCATTCGGTTGGCACGTGCATGTCGATCTTCCTGGTTCTTCCAGCGAAGGTTCTGACCAACCGAGCCCGCGCGAGCAAGAGCGTCTGCCGGTAAGCAACGCGGTGGATTGCCTATCGGCTTCGCTGGCGCCCACGACCGCGGGAATGTCGACGCCGCTGGCGTCGCGGCTTGATCTCTTGCAGGGCGGCGCCTCGCTGGCCGCCGGCGCGCAAACGCGGCTCCCGGCGCACTTCTTGGATGCCTTTGCACCTTCTCTTCCGCTTCCTTTGCGGCTCTGCGTGCTGCGCGCTTGATGCAACACGGTAGCACCTGGCCTTGGGGCTAGCGTTCTTTCGCGCCACCAGCGATGGCTGCTTTTTGCGGCTCATCTTTTCCGCACACCTGCCCTCTTGGAGAGTTCCCATGCTATTTGCCTGGTCACGGTCCACGCGCCGTCAACGCGTGATCTTTGTCGTGTTGGGCCTTGTCGCCGTTGTCGGCGTCGGAGGAGGGTTCATTCACTTCGTAAGCCTGGACCAGTCCCACGCGGCGCCGCCGAAGGTTAGAAATCGCGACGCGCTCCCGGTTGCTCCCGCGCCGGCGAGTTCCGATCCCGAAACTATCGACTTCCCCCGCCAGTCCTGGCAGGCGGCGGCGTTGAAAATGCAGCCCGTCCAGCGCGGCGCCCTGGCTCAGTCGCTGGAACTGACAGGCAAAATCGCCTTGAACGAAGACCAGGTGGCCCACATTTTCCCGCTGATCGAAGGCCGCGTCGATGAAGTCAAGATCCAGCTTGGCGACAAGGTTCAGAAGGGAGATTTGCTGGTCGTCGTGCAAAGCAAGGAAGTCGGCCAGGCCATGTTGCAGCTTTTTCAAGATCGTTTGCAGCGCGACTTCGCCCTGACGAAAGATCACTGGACCCAGGCGGTGGCGGAAAACACCCAGGCGATGATCCAACTCATTCGCGAGGGCGCCCCCATTGAAGACATTGAAAAGCAACTCACCAATCGGCCGATGGGCGAGTACCGCGACAAGCTGATGACCGCCTACATTAGCCACTACAAGGCGCGCAAGATCCTCGACCGCCTTTCTCCTCTCTCGCACGAGGGCGCCGTCGCGGGCAAGCAGTTGCTGGAGGCCGAGGCCGAGTGGAACGCCGCACGCGCGACGTTGCAGTCGCTCGTGGAGCAGATCCAGCAAGACGCTCAGCAAGCGTCCGCCATCTCCACGCAATCGGTCAAGGAGTTACAAACCCGGGTGGCGGTAGACGAGACCAACCTGAAAATCCTGGGGTTTGACGATGCGGCGCTCGCCACGATCGATCCCGCGCGGCAAGGCGAGGCCATCGCGCATTACCCCATTCTTTCGCCGTTCGACGGCACGATCATCTCCAAGGACGTGGTGCTCCTGGAGCGCGTCGGGCCAGAAAGTCAGATTCTCAGCATTGCCGACCTGGCGACCGTCTGGGTGACGACCGACATCTACGAGGAGCACCTCCCGCTACTGCGGCAACTCGATAAACAGACGATTCGCTTTCATAGCAGCGCCTGGCCGGGAAAAACCTTTGAAGCCCAAATCTTCTATACCGGCGACGTGGTCCACGAATCGTCGCGCACGCTCTCGATGCGCGCGGTTGCCGAAAACCCCGAGGGCCTGCTCAAGCCGGGCATGTTCGTCAACGTGGAGTTTCCCAGCCTCGCGCAGGCCGACGTGCTACAGGTTCCCCTGACCGCCGTCCAAGAGCACGAGGGTAAGTCTTTTGTCTTCGTCCACATCCAAGGCGATACGTTCCAACGGCGCGACGTAACGCCGGGACGCCGCAATGCGCAAGTGGTCGAAATTCAATCCGGCTTGAAGCCCGGCGAGATGGTCGTCACCAGCGGCGGCTTTGCGCTGAAGTCGCGGATGCTGGCGGACCTGCTGAGCGAGTAACCTGCCCCCTCGCGCCGCGGTTGGGCAAACCAGCCGTGGCGCACGGTTTGGCAAAGCATCCGCCAGCGGTCGCTTCCCCATGTTCCCGCCTCGCAAACATCCCGCCTTCAAGGAACCTCACGGTGGTTAACCACGTTATTGAATGGTCGCTCAACAATCGCTTCATCGTGATGTTGGCGGCGATCGTGTTGCTGGGCGTCGGGTTGATCTCGGCTTCGACGCTGCCGCTCGACGCGGTGCCCGATTTGACCAACGTGCAGGTCCAGGTGCTGACCACCGCGCCCGCGTTAGGCCCAGTCGAAGTCGAGCAGTTCATCACTTTTCCCGTCGAAAACGCCATGAGCGGCTTGCCGCGGGTCGCCGAGATCCGCTCGATCAGCCGCATCGGGCTTTCCGCGGTGACCGTGGCCTTTGAAGACGGGACCGATATCTACTGGGCCAGGAACCTGGTGAACGAGCGGCTGCAGCAGGCCCGCGAAAACATCCCGCCCGGCATGGGCGATCCGCAAATGGGGCCGATTGCGACCGGCATGAGCGAAATCTACCAGTTCGAGGTGCGCGCCGAGCCTGGCCACGAGTACAGCCTGATGGACCTGCGCACAATCTTGGATTGGCAAATCGCTTTCCAACTGCGCAGCGTTCCGGGCGTGATCGAGGTGAACACCTTCGGCGGCGAGCTGAAAACCTACGAGGTGCAGGTCGATCCGCACAAGCTGCTGAACTACGGAATCTCGCTCAGCCAGGTGTTTCAGGCGCTCGAAGAGAACAACGCCAACGCGGGCGGCGGCTACATCATGCACGGCGCCGAACAACGCCTCATCCGTGGAGAAGGGCTGGTTAGCTCGCTGGACGATATTCGGAACATCGTGCTGGATAACCGCAGCGACGGCGTGCCGATCCGGGTTTCGGACATTGCCAAGGTGGAATTCGCGCCGATGCTCCGCCAGGGCGCCGTCACGCGCGACGGCGACCGCGAAGCCGTGACGGGCATGGTCATGATGATCATGGGAGGCAACTCCCGGCAGGTTGTGGAGGACGTCAAGCACAAGATCGAATCCATCCAAGCGACGCTTCCCGAGGGCGTCACCATCGACACGTTCTATGACCGCACGGAACTGATCGAGAAGACGATTCACACCATCGCCGAGAACATCGGCGTGGGAGTCTTGCTGGTGATCATCATGCTCTTTCTGCTGTTGGGCGACGTGCGCGCGGGGCTGATCGTCGCCGCGGCCATTCCGCTCTCGGCCATGTGCGCCTTGATTGCCATGAAAGTCGCGGGCGTCTCGGCCAACCTGATGAGTCTGGGCGCGGTGGACTTTGGCGTGATCGTCGACGGCGCGGTGGTGATGGTGGAAAACGCGGTCCGCTCGGCCAGCGCGCATCAGCGCGCCGCCGGGGTGGGGCGCGTCCCCAAAGCGGTGTTCAAGGAGTCGGCCAAGGAGGTCGGCACGCCAATCCTGTTTGCGGGTCTGATTGTGATCATCGTGTTTTTGCCGATCTTGAGCCTCCAGGGCGTGGAAGGAAAAATGTTCCGCCCCATGGCCTTCACCTTCATGTCGGCCTTGACCGGGGCGTTGATCTTATCGGTCACGGTCATGCCGGTCATGGCGTCGCTGTTCTTAGCGCGGCGGGTCAGCGCCAACGATACTTTTCTGGTCCGAAGGCTGAAGCGCTCGTATGAACCGCTGCTCGGGTTTGCGATGGCCCGCCCGGCGCCGATGCTCGCGGTCGCGGGGGCTGTGTTCGCGGTCAGCCTGGTCGTGGCGTCGCGCTTCGGCGTCGAGTTCGTTCCCAAGCTCGACGAGGGAGACATTGCCATCCAGGCCACGCGGCTGCCCAGTGTTTCGCTGGAAACCTCGCTTGAAATGACACGGGCGATGGAGCGGACCCTGAAGCGTTTTCCGCAAGTTGAAAGCGTCATCTCCAAAACGGGCCGGCCCGAGATTGCCAACGATCCCATGGGCGTGCATCAGACCGACATCATCGTGCGTCTTAAGCCGAAAGAGGACTGGCCCGAGCCGATTGAGAAGACGGCCTTGGTCGAGGCCATGCAAGAGGCGCTGGAGAAGGAAGTTCCCAGCAACTCCTACGGCTTCACGCAGCCGATCGAACTGCGCGTGCAAGAGCTGGTGGCGGGCGTCCGGTCCGATGTCGGACTTAGCCTGTACGGAGACGACTTGGACGTTCTCAAAATCGAGGGCGACAAGATCGCCCGGGCGCTGAACCAGGTGCCTGGCGCCGCCGACGTTCAGGCCCAGCAGATTGCCGGCCTGCCCTACCTGCGCGTCATGATTCGCCGCGACGCGATCGCCCGGTACGGCATTAACTCCAGCGACGTGCTGAACGCCGTGAGCGTCGTTGGCGGCGTGTCGGTGGGAGAAGTGTTCGAAGGACAGCGCCGGTTCCCGCTCCAAGTGCGAATTGCTCCTGAATGGCGGTACGACGTGGACAAGCTGCACCAGATCAAGATCCAAGACCCGCAAGGCCGGCAGATCCCCATCTCGCAGCTTGCCGACATTGTCATCGAGGAAGGACCATCGGAGATCAGCCGCGACTCCATCCGGCGCCGCCTGTTGATTCAATGCAACGTGCGCGGCCGCGACCTCGCGGGTTTCGTGGCCGACGCGCAACGGACCGTGGCCGAGCAAGTCCAACTTCCCGCCGGATACTCGCTGGCCTGGGGCGGTCAGTTCGAGAACTTGCAGCAGGCCACCCAGCGGTTGATGATTGCGGTTCCCGTGGCGCTCTTCCTGATCTTCTCGTTGCTGTACATCACGTTTAACTCGGTCAAGTTGACTTTGCTAATCTACTTGAACGTGCCCATTGCAGCCACCGGAGGAATCTTTGCGCTTTGGCTGCGAGATATGCCGTTCTCGATTTCCGCGGGCGTGGGGTTCATCGCGCTCTTTGGAATCGCCGTGATGAATGGCGTGGTGCTGATCGAACACATTCGTCATTTACGGCACAATGGAAACGACCAGCGGACCTCGGTGGTCAAGGGGTCGATGGATCGTTTGCGCCCCGTGCTGATGACCGCCACCTGCGGCGCCCTGGGGTTTGTTCCCATGGCGGTCTCGGGCAGCGCCGGCGCCGAAGTCCAGCGGCCCTTGGCGACGGTCGTTATCGGCGGGTTGATTACCTGCACGATCCTGACGCTGTTGGTGCTGCCGGCGATTTACCGCTGGTTTGAGCCGAAAGAAAAGCCGAGCCACGTCACACTCTAATGAAGTAAAGTTGGTTCGAGGGAACAGTCGCGAGGCGGTCGAACTCCGAAGGATGGGAGCGAGTCCAAGGCCGTTCTCCCGGCCGAGACGTTGTGCATTCCGCAAGAGGCGACCATTCCCGTGGTTTCCCTGGTAAGATTCATCGAGTCTCCATTTCAATGCGTGTTTCCCGCCAGTTTTCAGGAGCAACGAGCATGAAAATTAACACGGTGCTGGGTATTGTGACTGTCTTGGGCGTGATCGGCGCCTGCTTCGGAATGTTGGCGAACCCTCCGGCCGACGTCCAAGCCGCGCCGCCGGCAGCAGCGAAGGTTCAACTGCAACCTGTCGAACCAGACATGCACGAGTTCATGGAATATGTCTTCCAGCCGACCTATCAACGGCTCAAAGCCGCGATGGCCGCCGAACCCGCCGACAATAGCACTTGGAAGACGATCAAGGCGGATTCTCTGATTCTTGCGGAAGGAGGGAACTTGCTGCTCGCCCGTCCGCCTGAAAGCGACGTCGATACTTGGAACGGCCAAAGTATTGCCGTGCGAACCGCGGGCGGCGAGTTGTACCAGGCGGCGAAAAAGAAGGACTACCAGGCCGCGCTGCAGCACTATAAGACCATGCTGACCAAGTGCAACGCTTGCCACGACCACTTTGCCGACGGAGAGCATCAGCTCAGTCCGTGACCGCTCGCAAACGCGAGCAACTCCAGGACGAATGAATCTCCGCACGCGCGACGCTGTCCTGCGTAACGCCGATGCACGCGTTTCGGCGGCGTCCATCAAGCATGAAGGCCAGACGCCGCGCGACGCCTGAAAGTAGGAGTCGCGCCACGTCTGGCCTTCACGGCTTCCTGCCCAAGTCAGGCGAAGCCTGACTTGCTTCTTGAGCCGCCGGACGATTACACCCGGCCCCAGTTCACGCGGCCGACGTACGCATAGAGCTGAGCCGGCGTAACCGTCACCAGGCCGTCGCTGGTGTTGCTGTCGCTTCCGGCGCCGTCAAAGCCCCACGGGTTCCGCAGGACGATGCCGGTGATCGTGCCGGCCGAGTTGCGAACGAACGACATCACCGTGTACATGTGGCTCATGATCAGCGGGGCGGTCCCGGTGTAGCCCGGCCGAACGCCCAGGAACCCAATGGTCACGGCCTGGTAGTTCAGCCAGCGGTTGTACATGTCGTTGGCCAGGGCCGTGGCGCTGGAGTACGTGGAAATCGTTTTTTCGCCTGCCGAAGTCGAGCCGAACGCGCGGTTCATCTCCACCGCCCAGCCGCCTTCGATCGAAGCGTAACTGTTGGCGCCGGTGCGATAGTGTGCGAAGGCCTTCTCGACCACGGCCACCCACATGCTGTTCTGCGCGCCCAAGCTGGCGTAGGCGGGCGTCGTGCCGCCGGTGTTCACCGGCAGGTCGGCGTCCACGCGGTAGAAGCTGTTGCCCAACCGCACGCCGTAGGTGCCGTCGTTGAAGTCCACCACGTTCTGCCGGATCGCATGCGGGTTGTCCAAGGCGATGGCGCCCAAGCCCGCCAACGCGTAGCAGTCGCCCAGGCTGCCTTGGCGGATGTCGTTGGGCCGCGGCCCCGAGGTGCTGAACAACGGATTGTTGCTGAAGCGGCGGTAGGTCTGGCCGCTCTTGACCGTGGGATCGACGATGTTGTCGCCATTCAAGGTGCGGTCGGCGCCGTTGGCGAAGCCGCTCACATTCTGAATTTTATCGATGGACTCGGCCGCGGACACCTGGTCGGTGTACCACCAGTTCTGATCGCGCCAGATGATGTCGCGGCCGGCGTCGCCTTGAATCCAGTCGGTCGTGCCGCCGTCGATGGCAATGATCACGTCGTTGCCGTTGCCGCCCCACATCTTGTCGGCGCCGGCGCCGCCGTTGAGATGATCGTTGCCGTCGTTGCCAATGAGCTGGTCATCGCCGTTGCCGCCCAGCAGCATGTCGTTGCCGTAGCCGCCCCAGATCTTGTCGTTACCGTCGCCGCCGTCCAGGTGGTCGTTGCCCGCGTCGCCCATCAGTTGGTCGTTGCCTGCCATGCCGCGGATCGTGTCGTTGCCGTTGCCGCCCCACATGTTGTCGTTGCCGCCGTAGCCGACCAGGGTGTCGTCCCCGTCGCCGCCCACGAAGGTATCGTTGCCATTGTAGCCTTCCAGGTAATCGTTGCCGCCGTTGCCGAACGCGCGCACCGGCATGCTGTAGATGTAGTTGACAAAACGGTCGTGGCCGGCGCCGCCTTGGAACTCGACCTGGGCGACCGAACTGGCGGCGTAAGACCAGGAGCGGTTGGTGGTGAGATCGCGGATCATCACGTTGCTGCCGGACGACTGGACGTTGACGCTGGTGGAGGCATTATCGGTGCGAACCACCAACGTGCTGCCGCTGAACCAGAGGGCCGAGACGGCCATCATCTCGCGCTTCTCCAACGATTCGACGGACCGCACCTTGTTGGCGGTGCGCCGCGGAGCGGGACGCGAACGCTTCTTGGTCGCACTTTGAACGAGGCTGCGCATGGTCGAGAACATGAGTTGCTATTCCTGTGAGAGACGTGTAGGAAGAAGTCGCCGCCGCGACGGCTAAAAGAATCGCGGAGTCGTCGTGAAGGACTTGGCCGTTATTCCGCCGACTACCTAACGAAGCGAAATAAACGCCGCCTTGTTACTGCCGTCGCAAAAGAATTTTTGCCCGCCGGGAGGAGCGGCGCGTTCTCTTGGCGAGCGAGAACGTAAGTCCCCGGATTGGTCCGCTAGCGGACGCGCTATTCCACGAAGATCGGACAGGCCAGGAGAAACCAGCGCGCCGCCACCATCAGCCGGTTCACGCCGGCCGCTTGCCAGGACGCTTGCTTGGCGCGGCGCGGGTTACTACCGTACTGAGAACCACCACGTCCCAGCCCCGTTTTAAGGGACTGATTGCTCAAGGCGAGCAGGTGCGTTAGCCTCCTGAGAGGATCGGCGCTGAACCTTAGCGCCTTCGGCCCGCTGACGCCGGCCCCTCGCCGGACAACGGGTTGCACAAGCATTTAGCTGCACTCGGATGCGGGAGTTCTTGGCGCCCGCCGCTTGCTCACCAACCGCCCCAGGAGAAACAACGCCATGTTGGACCATTCCCTCACGCGACGCGGGTTTCTGGCGGGATCGACCGGTGCGGCAGTTGCCGTGTCGGCGCTCCCCGCGTGGTTGAACGCGGCCGAGACGGAGAAGGACTTTCACAGCCGTTGGGACGTGACGCCCGATCGGGTCTGGCCGGGGCCGGAGTTCTGGACCAACCCGCTGCAAGATTGGCGGATTGCCGGAGGTCGCCTGGAGTGCATCAAGGCCGCTCCCGGCCGGAATATGCATGTGCTAACCCGTGCCGCCAGTCAGCGCTCCGGCGAACTACGGCTGACCGTGCGACTTGGCGCCTTGGACGGCGGACCTGTCAGCGACGCCCAAGGATCAGCCGGGTTCGCGCTCGGTGTGCGCGGGCCGCTTGATGAGTATCGCAACAACTTGATCCACGGCGCGGGGTTGAACGCCGGCTTGCGGGCGAAAGGAGAACTCTTTATCGGCGACGGCCCGCGCGGCAAAGCGGCGCGGGTGGAACTGAACGCCGAGGCGATCGAGCTGCGACTGATCGCAACGCCCGCAGGAGAACAGTACGGCGTTCAGCTCTCCGCGCATGACGCCAAGACAGGCCAGGTGTTGGGTGAGGTCGAACGCCGCGACGTGCCCGCCGAGCAACTGACCGGCAATCTGGCGCTGGCGGCGAATTTCGGCGCCGCGCCGCCGCCGCGGCCGGGCGCGCCCAAGGCGAAACGGCCGCCGGCTGCCGGTCGCTGGTGGTTCGCCCAGTGGACCATCGGCGGCTCCAAGGTCGATGTGCATGAGGAGCGCGCCTTTGGCCCGATCTTCTTCAATCACTACACGCTGCATGGCGGCGTGTTAAAGATGACTGCGCAAATGCCGCCGCTGGGCGAAGACGACCATTCGAGTGTATGGCTGCAAGCCCAGTACGACGGCGCCTGGCGCTTCGAGGGCGAAGCGAAGATCGACCCGCTGGCCCGCACGGCCACGATCCGCATCGAGAACTGGAACGATCAAGTCGATCGGCCTTACCGGCTGGCGTGTACGCTGCGGACCACCACGGGCGATTCCCAAGCCTATGTGCTGGAGGGAACCATCCGCCGCGACCCGGTGGACAAGGAGGTGGTGACCGTGGCCGACATCTCTTGCAACGCCCACTACGCCTTCCCCAACACGGCGTGCGTGGCCAGCATGACGAAGCTTGATCCGGATTTGCTGGCGTTTACCGGCGATCAATACTACGAGCCAAGCGGCGGGTACGGCGTCGATCGCAGCTCGCTGGAGAATGCGACGCTGGACGTGCTACGCAAGTGGCTTTTGCACGGCTGGACGTGGCGCGAGTTGCTCCGCAACCGGCCCGCCATCTCCATTCCCGACGACCACGACGTATATCATGGCAACCTCTGGGGCGCCGGCGGCGCGGCCGCGCCAAGCCCCGACTCGTCGGGCGAGTCCCACGGCGGCTACAAGATGATGGCCGAGTTTGTGAACGCCGTGCATCGCATGCAGACATCCCACCATCCCGATTCGCCCGCAACGCCGGGCAAGCAGGGCATTACCGGTTACTATGGCCCGCTCACCTATGGTCGCATTAGCTTTGCAATCCTGGCCGACCGGCAATACAAGTCCGGTCCCGCGGGCAAGGTTCCTCCCACGACCACCGGCCGCGCCGATCATGTGAACGATCCGAGCTTTGATCCTCGTTCGGCCGATGCGCCAGGGCTAGACCTGTTAGGCGAACCGCAACTTGCGTTCCTTCACGCCTGGGGCCAAGACTGGCGCGGAGCCGAAATGAAGGCGGCGATCTCGCAAACGTTGTTCACCGCCATGGCCACGCATCACGGCCGCAATAACGACTTTCTGGTAGCCGACTACGACACCAACGCCTGGCCGCAATCGGCCCGGAATGCGGCAGTGCGGGAGTTGCGGCGGGCGTTCGCCTTCCACATTGCGGGCGACCAGCACTTGCCGGCGGTGGTGCATTACGGCATCGAGGCGCACCGCGACGGGGTGGCGGCCTTCGCCTCGCCCGCGGTCAACAACCTCTACCCGCGCTGGTTCCGGCCTAAGGAGCCCGGCGCCAACCGCGCGGAAGGCGCGCCCGATTACCTGGGCGACTTCCGCGACAGCTTCGGCCACCCGCTGACGGTGCTGGCGTGCGCCAATCCGCGGCTGACCTTCCGCCCCGGCGTGCTGGAGGCCGAGATGGACAAGTCCTCCGGTTTTGGCGTGGTGCGCTTCAACAAACAGGAGCGAACCATCACGGTCGAATGCTGGCCCCTGCTGGCCGACCCCACGCAGCCCAACACACAATTCCCCGGCTGGCCGGTGACGGTGCGGCAGCTTGATAACTACGCCCGGACGGCAGCCGCCCACTTGCCGGAACTAACCATTCACGGCGCCGAAAAGCCCCTGCTGCAAGTCATTGAAGAATCCACTGACGAATTGCTCTACACGCTTCGTCTGCCTGACGACACTTGGCGCCCCCACACCTTTGCCCCTGGCCCGCACACGCTCCGCATTAGCGACCCTGAAACCGGCAAGCACAAAGAGCTGCGCTCCATCACGGCCAAAGCCGACAACGACGAGAAGTTAGAGATCGATATCCTCAAATAACTTGCCCGCTTTTCTTGGGCCATCCTGGCAAGGCCCCGCCTGTAGCGAATATATGGATCATGCGATGCGCAGCGCCGTCGTCCACTGTGACGCGTCTTTCTTCGCTCGCAAAGTTTACACCGCAATATGTAAGGTTTACCTGAAGAAGCAAGCATGCGTCATGGAGATCGTCGCGCAGTGAATGCGCGCCGGAACGCTAGTTTCTTCCAAGCCAAGATTTGGAAGCCTTTTTCTTCCAGCGTCATGCTGAGAGGAACTCAATCCAATCGATTGGCACGAGGATCGCAATGGACTCGCTTGCCACGCTCAACGATCGCCGCCGGTGAGAAATGGCAGACGGAAAGGAATTCTCAGCCATCCATTCTTGGAGTCCATCATGGATCACAATACATTCCGGTGGATCCTTGTTGCCATTGGCGCATTGACCGCGATCGCTCCCAATGTGCGATGGAGCAAACTGGCCTCGATTTTCATTCGAATCCACGGCCGTCGCGGCTTACGAAGGGCGGCTCCACGAACTGTTCGCAGGCGCCCCGCTCTCGCCAAGTTAGGCTCGTGGTGACGCCTCGCCCACGGCTACCGCATACGGATCACGAGACCAAGAGAGCGCTTGACGCTTCGCACAAGCGGCAATTCCCTTGCTTGCTACTTGTTCTTGCAGTGGCGGGACTTCCGACAGGACCCTTGGAAGAAGCCTGAGCTCTTGAGAGTTCAGAAGGGGAATTGGCGATTCAACGAGCTACGAGGCTTCTTGATTTTGTTTATCAACGAATCGAGTTTTCTTTTCCTCGCAGCGCTTGCTGGCAGCGCACGATCAGATCGGTCGAACGCAGGGCGTGTAAGCGGGGTTCGGCGCGGCGGTAATAGCCGGCGGCTTGTTTCCCATCGCCTGCGGCGGCGCACGCCAGGGCCAGGTAAGCACAGGTGCGGTCGATGGCCGAACCAATCAGCGGCGTGGCGTGGCGGAAGGGAGTGAGCGCATCGAGTGTTTGTTCGAGAAGGGAGCGGGCTTGCGCCGGATTGCCGTCCTCCAGTTCGATCATGCCTTCGATCGCGTAACTGAAAACCTCCAGCACGTCGCTCAAGGCGTGGGTGCGGGCTTGTCGAAGCAGGTCGCGGGCGCGGGCCGCGTCGCCGCGCCAGCGGACCAGCGACATCGCCAGGTCCAGCAGCACCGTGGGATTATCGGGCGCCAGTTCAAGCGCCTTCTCCTGGGCCGGGACGATCATCTCGGGCTTTCCCGCAGCAAAGTACACGTCGCCCAGCCGGCCCCAGTACAGCCATGCCGGCATCTGGCGATCGTCGGCGAACGGCTTGAGGATCGTCATTGCCTCGTTCAGCCGGCCCAAGCCCGCCAGAGCTTGCGCCTCGACAAAGGCTCCTTCCTCGGGCGGAAGTTTGTCGCGAATGCGGGGCAAGCGCAATAGCACTTCCTCCCAGTGTCCCCACGCCAACGCTTCGATCAAGCGGTTATAGCGGTGCGCGGGATTGAAGATTTGCGCCAACATGGAGAAGCCCAGCGGAAAGGCCACCACAATCGCGGCGGCATAGTCCGTCAATCCCCGCGGCCAGTCCATCACGCGCCGAAACACCAAGAGCGCCAGCGCCGCCCCGTAGACCATCCAACCGCTTTTGTAGAGCTTCCACGCCACGAACAACGCATCGTCCAGCCAACTGCCGAAATAACGGAACTTGACGAACTCGGCGGGCGTAATTTCGTTCTCCACCTCGCTGGCGTGGGTGTAGTGGGCCGAGACGTCGTCGGTGTGCAGCACGATTTCTTCGTAGCCGCGCTTTTGAAGTTGCTTGACCGCCAGGTCGGCCGAGGGCGCGTCGATGCGGACGGTTTCTTTCTTTCCTTCGGGCGAACATCCGCTAAGCAAGTATTCGGCCACGGCTAACACCGATTCAAGTGATGAGTTGCGAAGCCCGTCGATGGATGAACGGGGCGCTCGCCCCGCTGACGCCGGCCGTTCGCCGGGGGCAAGCGATTGCGGGAAATTGTCCGTGCGCCTCGGAATCGGGACGCCATGAAAAGTGGTTCGGTCGTGTTCCAAGTCTACGCGGAGCCGCCGGGCGATACAACGATCAGGACTTCCATCGCCGAAAGAGGTTTGCCCCATCGCGAAAGGCGCCGCCGATGCGTCTTGCGCCTTATCACGGCGCCCCTGCGAACCAGCGCCGTGCGTGCGCCGGTTTGGGCCGCTTCGTAAATCACTCTTGTTCCTTGGCCATCCAATCTTGCCGCCGACGTGGTGGATTGGGTCGGCGGTCTGCCCTTTGAGGTGGCGACGCCCGAGCGGAATTTCCGCTTCTACCGGCAGGAACGAAGTGCAACGCGCGAAAGGAGGCCGCCAACTGCGGCCGGGGAGGATCACCGTCAGCAGCGGCGCATGGCCAGGGCTTGCACGCGTTGTTGCTCTTGCAAGTACGCCAACAGTTGAGCCTGGTACTGTTTCGCCTCGTCGTAGCGTTGGCGCACCACGGCGATGCCGGTCTCGGCTTCCTCCTGCGTGGCGAAGCGCGCGACGACTTGAAAGTCCCGAACCGACGTGGGCGGCGTGGCGAGCAGGTCCTGGGTCACCTGGATCGCGGAAGTTTCCACCCCTTTCAAGATTTCAAAACGCAAGTCGGCAATGCGGGTTTCCCGCGACATCTCGTACCGCGCCACGATGAAGTAATCGTCCAGCGAGCCGCGCGCAAAACGATTGCTTTCCCGCGGCTGCCTTTCAAAGCGACTTTGCACCAGTTTCCGCGTCCGATTCTCGGCAATCAAACGCTCCCGCGCTTCGCCGGTCAAACGTTCCGGTTCTTGCCGCGCGGTGGTGGCGGAGTATTCCTCGGGCTGTCCCGCGTCTTGAGGTGATTCGCTCAGGGACGGCGTTTGCGAAGTTGGCGCCTCTAGCCGGTGCGCGCCGGGAGGCGGCTCGTTCATTACCATCGGACGCGCATCGAGCGACTCAGGAGCGTCGTTCATCGCTGGGAGCAACGGGCGCTGCTCGGATTCAGGAAGTTCAGCTTCCTCTGAGGCGATTGTCGGCGCCGCGGTCCTCGGACCACGCGCCGAAACCGCGCGGGCAGGACTCGCCGCGTTGGCCTCTTGTGCTGGCGTAGAACGCGCAGACGCGCTCTCGGTTTTCTTGGGTTGGGGCGACGAGTGTTGGACGACCGTTTCCGATTGCCCGCGAAACGCGGCGACCACCCCGAAACACACCAGCACGGCGAGGGCGGCTACGCCCATGACCAGCGGAGTGAAGTCTTGTTTTCTGCGGCGCACCGATTTCACGGGCCGGTAGGCCGGGTAGCGCGGCGTAGGTTCAACCGTCGCGGAAGCCTGGCCGATGGGGCTGGGAACTTGAAGCGCGGCCTGGCACCGCGGACATCGAACGGTGGAATACGGCGCCGCCTGGCCGACAT
>JAANMT010000048.1_pt1 | contig 102801 bp, 91 predicted proteins | sample 7279711 | NCBI WGS metagenome assembly JAANMT01 (sample SAMN14094538, study PRJNA606508) | bioreactor metagenome | isolation source: A lab-scale SPAN reactor treating ammonium-rich wastewater day 1 | place: Ireland: Galway | collected 2017-01-16
GGACGTGGAGAGACACCGGCGTACTGGCCGGAACGGCGACCTCGCGATCCGCTAATGCTGGCCACTTGCACTCAGATTTGGCACACGCACGCTTGGGCGAATTGGTGGCGTGGGGCGCGGCGGAATGTTAGGCTGGCGCGAACGGATCGGATTAGCGTCTTCTCTCTCGCGCGCGGCGTTTCCATGAATCTCGAATTACCTGCCTCTTGGCGGAAGCAGCTAGCCGGCGAATTCAAGAAGCCGTATTTCCAGAAACTGCAAGAGTTCGTTGACGAGGAACGGGCAAACCACGAGGTCTACCCGCCCAAGGACGATGTCTTCAACGCCTTCCAGCACACGCCCTACAACCAAGTGAAGGTGCTGCTGCTGGGCCAGGACCCCTACCACGATGAAGGCCAGGCGCATGGACTTTGTTTCTCGGTGCAGCCCGGCGTGAGACCGCCCCCGTCGCTCAAGAATATTTTCAAAGAGCTGAAGAACGACCTGGATTGCCCGATCCCCAACCACGGTTGCTTGACCGCCTGGGCGGATCAGGGCGTGTTTCTCTTAAATGCGGTGCTGACGGTTCGGGCGCACAAGGCTGCCTCGCACAAGGGCAAGGGCTGGGAAGTTTTTACGGACGAGGTCATCCGCACCATCAACGAGAAAGACGAACCGGTGGTGTTCCTCCTCTGGGGTAAGTACGCGCACGACAAGATCAAACTGATCGACACCAACCGGCACACCATTCTCAAGGCGGCGCACCCGTCGCCGCTCTCGGCCAAGAACGGCTTTTTCGGCAGCCGGCCGTTCTCGCAAGCGAACGAAGCGCTTACCGCCGCCGGACGTGGAGAAATCCAGTGGTGTCTGGAAGACGCCGATTGAAACGCCGCGCGGGCAACCATCTTGGCAGCGCGGATGCTGCCACCAGTTTTTGCGTGAGGCGCGCGCCCCAACCTATCCTACAGTTTCTCCAGCGGGTTTTCGCGATTCTCCAGCGGCAGCGTTACCGGCTTGCCGTGGCGTTGGGATTCAAACACGGCCGCGATCATTTCGATCGTCGTGCGGGCCTCGAAGATATTGCACTCGGGATAGCGGTCTTCTTCGATGGCGGCCAGCAGATCGCGCACCGCCGCCACGTTGCCGGCATGGAGCGAATTGGCCCCCAGCGGTTCGGGCTTGTCGATGCCGGCGCTGGAAATGGGCAGCCAGCGTTTGCTGCTGCGGCCGGGATTCCAAGTCGGGTCTTGCAGGATGAAGGCTGGCGGCAGATACCCCGTAAGCATTTCGATCACGCCTTCCGAACCGCAAATGCGTAGCCCGAAGCGGCTCTCTCCGCCCGCCCCCGCGCCGCGGTGCGAGTTGAAGTAGGCGGTCACCGCATCGTCCAAGCCATACAGGGCAGTGACGGTGTCGCCCGCCAAGGGGCCAATGCCTTCGTTGCCCGGCTTGACGTCGTCCTTAGTGATTGGCGCCCCGTCGTCCAACACCGAGGCGAAGCACCACCGCGGCTCGCCGCCGAAGTGATGGATCAGGTTCATCACGTGGCTCCCCAGGACCCACAAGTCCTCGCCGCCGCCGCGGTGGTCTTCCTTTCCGCGCCCGCGCAGCTCTAGCACGCGGCCGATCTTCCCCTCGTCAATCAGCGTGCGGATGGTTTGGAGTTTCGGGCTGTAGCGGGTTTGATGCGCGATGGCGAGTTTCACGCCGTGCTTCTCGCACGCCTGGACCATTTGATCGGCCTCGGCCAGCGTGCGGCAGAAGGGTTTCTCCATGTAGATATGGATGCCCCGTTCCGCGGCCGCCACCACCATGTCGCGATGCTGGTCGAGCCACCGGGGGCCAATGGCCACGATGTCCAACTCCGCCTCGTCAAGCAGCTTGCGATAATCTTCGTAACCTCGTGGCGCGTTCAGACGCTTCACTGCCGCATCCAGTCCCTTGGGATCTGCGTCGGCCACCCCGACAATCTCACAGTTCTTCACCTCCAGCCACACCGTATCCAATCCGTGACCATAGTTCCCCTTGCCCGTATGCCCAATCACCCCGACGCGGTACTTTTTCATAGTTCCACACCTTCATCCAAGAGCCGCGACCTTACCGTATTCCGCACTTCGCACTTGTCTCAGTCGCCGTGTTTCTTCCGCAACCGCGGCGAGGTGCGCAGGACCAGTTGTGTCCGTTCAAATTCGTCCAGCCAGTCTTGCACGGTGGCCGAGAGCAGCCCGTCTTCGGGAGGCACGATCCCAATGGAGCATGTTTCACCCACTTGTTCCACAGCCAGCCGGCGATACTTGGCGAGCGTACGGTCGCCGTAGCGGCCGACTTCCATTCCGTCTTCGCTCAAAAACACGACGACGGGGACCCGCGCGCCGCCGCAAACCGAAAGCTCCTGCTGAAGATCAGGATGCGCGTCGCGGTCGCAAAACCGCAGGACGATATTCGGCGCCGCTTGGGCGAAATGCTCGAAGATCGGGCACTGGTCCACGCAGTCGCCGCACCAGGCGCCGGCTAGAACCAGGACCTTCATCTCGCGGCGAAAGCCGGCCAGCAGCTTCTTTTGCTCATCGGTCAAGCGAACCCGTTCGTAAACAGCGGCCCAGCGCTGGCGATGGGCGTCCGTCCCGTACTGTTCCAGAAAATCGCCGTAGGAAAGGCCATCCGCGAACTTAGCGTGAAAATCGAACATACGATTCCTTATTTTCAAAACACCACCAGCACTCGAAGCCGGCGCCGTATCAACGAAGGTAGGCGAAACCCCGCCACGGTTCAACTCGGGGCGCGGAATTGTAGCCATTGTAGGGGAAGTCGCAAGATTCCCGCCTCTTTGCCGCGGCTTACCCGCTTGCAACTTTGTCTACCGCCATGTCCACCCGCTTCCGGCGCCGTGGTCATGTTGACGGCCGCGCCGCGCTCGGGTACCCATGAACGACATGACGCAATTCTTGTTCACGGTCTGTCAGCGCGGCGCCGAAGCGGTTCTTAAGGCCGAGATGGCGCGGCTCTGGCCGGATTTCCGCTTTGCCTACTCGCGCCCCGGGTTCGTGACCTTCAAGCTGCCCGAGGGAGCGGCGCCGGCCGAGGACTTTGAATTGCAAAGCGTGTTCGCCCGCACTTACGGTTTTTCGCTCGGCCGGGTGCAGGGTCCCGACGCGCCTTCGCTGGCCCAGGACGTATGGCGCCTGGTTCATGAAAGCGGTCTCGCATCCAACTCTCCCGCCGAGGCGCCGCGCGCCGAAGGCTCTCCCGAGAACCCACCGTCAGACGCCAACGACGATCCATTGCATCGCGCGGGCTATCATCGCCTGCATGTTTGGGAACGTGATGCGCAGTCGCCGGGTGAATATGGTTTTGAGCCGGGCGTCTCGCCAGCCGCCAGCGAAGCGGGCCAGCACCTTGCCGCCGCGGCGGGCGAACCGGCGCCCTCGGTGAACCGCGTGGCGAAGGCCGGGCAGCGCGTGCTCGACGTGGTGCTGGTCGAACCAAACGAGTGGTGGGTCGGCTTCCATCGCGCCGCGGCGCCGCCTTCACGCTGGCCAGGAGGCGTTTGCCCGGTCCATCTGCCGCCTGACGCCGTCTCGCGAGCCTACTTGAAGATGGCCGAAGCGCTGGCGTGGTCGCGGTTGCCCATCCAAGCGGGCGACCGCTGCGTCGAACTGGGAAGCGCGCCGGGCGGCTCGTGCCAGGCATTGCTCGATCGCGGCTGTATGGTCATCGGAATCGACCCGGCCGAGATGGCGCCCGCGGTGCTGGAGCGCGAGAACTTCACGCACATTCGCGCGCGCAGCAAAGACCTCAAGCGGCGCGAGTTCCGCGGGATGCACTGGTTGACGGCCGACTTGAACGTGGCGCCTAACTACACGCTGGAGACGGTCGAACACATCGTCACGCATCGCGCCACGAATTTTCGCGGTTTATTGCTCACGCTCAAGTTATTGGAATGGGAGTTGGCTGAGCAGATTCCCGACTACCTGGAGCGGGTGCGCGGCTGGGGCTTCGAGTACGTTCGCGCCCGGCAACTGGCGTACAACCGGCAGGAAATCTGCGTGGCCGCGCTGCGCCGTCGCCAGATGCGCCGCAAACCGTTCTGGCGCGGGCCTAGCAATACCCGGCAACCGTGACGCGGGCGCCTTGGCTGCATAGGGTGGGAGATGACCGCGTCATCTGCCTACTGTCGCCCATCGCTCGTCCGAGAATCTTGTTCCACGGGGCGGAGCGTGTGTCTTGTTCGGGCGCATTGTGCAAGGTTAAAATCGCTTCCGCTTTTTGTGAACGACGGAGCTTTCCTGGCGCGCCGCCTGGAGTACCCTTGGCCCATGCAAGCCTCATCGTCTGGCCCGGCTGATCATCCACCCGACATGCCGGTTCCCAACGTCTTGAACACAGGGCTGGTCGTCGCTGTCACGGCTGGGGCGGTGCTGCTGTTGTGGCTAGGGTCGCAAGTCACGGCCTGGTATGCGGTGCTGGGGATTGGGGTGATCTTCTCGTACCTGATGTTGACCGATTACGCGCTGCTTCACGAGGCGACCCACGACAATCTGCACTCGCGCCCGCGGGCGAACTACTGGCTGGGTGTGGTTACGGGGTTGCTGTTTCCCGCGCCGTTCAGCTTGATCCATTACACGCATCGCAATCATCACAAGTACAACCGCACCGATCGGGAGATGTTTGATCTTTACTACCCGACCGACAATCGCCTGCTGAAATACGGCCAATGGTATTGCATCTTGTGCGGGTTGTTCTGGCCGCTGGTTCCGCTGGGAGCGGTGGTGTTTGCAGTCTGGCCAGGGCTGCTGCAAGCGCGGCGACTGCGAGAGGCTGATCCCGCGCGGGGGCTGTTTTACGTGAGCCGTGTTCCGCCCGACGTGGTGCGCGTAGTGCGGAGGGAAGTCGTACTCATCGGGCTGGTGTTTGTCGTCCTGTTCTGGGCGCTGGAACTGCGGTGGCTCAACACGTTGGCGTTGTATGCGTGCTTTAGCTTCAACTGGTCCACGCGGCAGTATATTACGCACGCCTTCACGCCCCGCGACGTGGTGGAAGGGGCTTTCAATCTGCGGCACAACCGGCTGATGAGTTGGCTTCTCCTGCATGGAGAGTGGGACTTGAATCATCATCGCCGGCCGGATGTTTCGTGGTACTACTTGCCGCGTCTTTCGCCGCCGTGCGAGCCGCGAAGGAGTTACTTCACGCAGTACTGGCGACAATGGCTTGGCCCGGTTCCCGCCAGCGAGCCGGCCCCGACGCCGCGGGACGAAGCGACGGTGCCGCGATGCGTATAGGAACGCCGTCCTTTCTCGCTTGGCCCGGCAGGCGGCTGTTGGCTCACGCGTTGATCCTCGGTGCGGGGCAGATGGTCTGGTTCTGCCTGGTCTACGGCGGGGCCGACTGGATCACCGCCCAGCGCGCCACGCGATTCCCCGTGCATTGGGACATGGAGCGATACACGCCGTTTGTACCGGCGATGATCGTCTTTTATATGTCGCTCTACCTGTTGTTCGCCGCGGCGCCCTTCGTGCTGCGCACCGTGCAGCAGTTGAATGCGCTGTCGGCAACCTTGGCTTGCGTGATCTTCGTTGCAGGGCTGTGCTTTCTGGCCTTTCCGGCCGAACTGGCGTACACGATGCACCGCGACTGGGGCATGTGGGCGAGGTGGTACGCCGTAGCCGATCAAATGAACCTGCGCTATAACCTGGTTCCCTCGCTCCATGTGACGCTTAGCCTGGTGTGCGTCGAGGTGTTCGCGTCCCATGCCCAACCGGCGGGAAAGCGCCTTTTGTGGCTGTGGGGAGGAGCCATCGCGCTCTCGACCGTTCTGACGCATGAGCATCACCTGTTGGACGTGGCGACAGGGTTTCTTCTGGCGCGGGCCGGCGTGCGGCTGATTTACAGGCGGCTCACGTCAAGTTCAAGCGATCGGTTGTGCAAAGCAACCATGGGTGACCAGGGAACGCTCGCCCACGATTCCGCCAGATGCCATTAGCCGGCTGACGCGGGCCGCTCTCCGGGAAGCGTCTGAAATCGGTTCGCCGTAAGGGGAGGACGGGTCACATTGACGAGCGTCTTGAACTCCGCTTGCCAACCCGTCCACGCATCGAGCGCCGCGGGCTTGATGTCGCCCGGCTTCTGGCCCCGTGCAATGCGCTGCCGCTCATAGAACGACCACGCCGACGCACCAGCGGGATCAAGCACCACCAAGTCGGCGGCGCCGAGTTGTCCTAACTCCACGGCGTAGCGGTAATGCGGGTTCTCTTCCAGCCCGGCTTGAAGCGCGTCGATCACGGCCTGCATCACCGATTGTGGCGGCGTCGGGCCGGCAGGCTGCAGGTACAACTGGTAATGCGGCGGACGGCCTTCGACCGGCGCCAGCAGCGCAAAGCGGGATGACAAATCCTGTTCGCGCAAGACGCGGTCAAGAACGCTCTGCACGAATGCTTCGCTCAGTTTCTCGCCCACCAGGTCGCAGCCGGCGCCAGACCGGCCGAGAAAACGAATGGTCGGGCATTGATTGACGAAGCCCACCACCTCCACCACGTCGCCCAACCGATACCGGTACAACCCGCCGCCGGTGGTCAGCACCACGCGGTAGCGGCCGCCTCGCTCCAACTCGCACGTCAGGCGACACGCCCGCGAGTCATCCTCCGCCACGCCATGTTCTTGAAACTCAAAAAAGTGCGACCGCAGCGCCAGCACGCTTCCCGCATGGCCCATTATTGGGAACGACACGCAACCCTCGGTGGCGAGCAGCCCCTTGGGCTGTATCTCGACGTGCGGAAAAAGCTCGCGCAGGCGCGGAACGTAGAGCGCCGCCGAAGCGTCGGCCCAACAGCTAATGAGCGCTAAACGTGGCCAGAGCTGTTGGAGCTTTTCGGGCATCGAATCGCTAGAGCGAACCACCGCGGCCGCAGTTACGTCTGCGCCCCACGGTTCAGAATTGCGAGCAGGTTGCTCCGAGCCGCCTTGATCTTCCCAAGCCTGCGGCCAGGAAACGCCGCCGTGCTCAAGATCAAAACCAAGGCGGTCGCTCCAGGAGTGCAGATTCGTCAACAGGGCCTCTAAGAACGTGGGACTCCAAACCGAGACCAACGCCAGGTCGCGAGTTCGCAGCAAGTATAGTAGCGTGGCGTAACGAAAGTTTTCCAAGGGCGCCAGTTTCGTCACCGACGGCGGCACGGCCAGCAACCGGCGGGCGAGGAACCGTTCGACACCGCCTAGGTATTGTGTATCGTCGTCGAAGCCGATGGGAATCCCGCCCGACGTGCGCCGCCCCACACTCAAGGCCGGCGAGATCGACCAGTACGCCCGGCCGCGGCGGATTGCGGGCCGGCTGCGCATCAGGTCGTGAATCCAGGCGGCCGCCATGCGCTGGTACTGCCGCCGGAGCGACGCGGTGTAAGGAATCCATTTCTCGCCGCGCGTTGTGCCGCTGGTAGGCTCGAAGAGTTGCACTGGCTGGCGCGTCAAGACGCCCGGCGCGCCCGCGGCGATGCGGTCGATGGACTCGGCGTAGTTCTCGTAGGACGATAACGGAACTTGCCGGCGAAAGTCCGCCGGACAGTCAATTCGGGCGAAGCCGTACTTGCGGCCGTATTCCGTATCACGGTTACCACGAACGATGGCGCGCAGCACTTGGGCCTGCGCTTCTTCCACGCTGTGGGTCGAATGCTCCAAGGCCCGCGCCTCGCTCCGGCACTTGGCCATCCACGCGGTATTGAGCCAATAGGTAAGGTTCATGGCAAAGGGCGGGGCGCTCGCTCCGAGGTTGTGAATCTTTCCGTGGCGGCGGCATCTGGCCACCGGAAATTGCGGCATTTGACGAAGCATTCGGCGGCGCTCGCGCCGCTACGGAACGATTCACAACCTCTCTGCGAGTGACCAGACTTTCTCTTTGCTTTCGCATTTTCTTGGCTTGCTGTTGCAAGCCGGGGGTTATTCGCGGAGCGAGCAACCCACCTTGCCGATGATCCGATAAGCAGCTTCGGTAAAGTTGGCGCGCGTCAGGGGCGCGAGGCAGCAAAGTTCGTCGCCCTGAGCGTGGCCGGGGTTCCGCTCCACAAAGTAACAAATGTCGGGATCGGTCAGACGCGTGGCCGTGACCTCGCCGACTTCGCCGCGCAGGTGGCATTGCTCTGGCGCGGCGCGGACCAGGCCGGCGTCGGCGTCGTAAGCGGCGGCAAACTTGGCCCGCGCCAACAGGTCGATGGTTTCTTTGGCCCACGGCGGCGTCATCACCGAGCGGCGGGGATAGAACTCGCGGAAGAAGACCGGCAGGAAGCGATAAGTGCGAAAGCCCTTGGTAATCAGGAACCAGTACAAGTCTTGCGACGGATGGCGGTCAATCAACTCCAGGGCGAACCGGCCCCAGACCTGGGACAAGGGATTGCGCGCCCAACAAGCGCGATCGATAATGGTGTCACCCGAGAAGAGGGCCAGCACCGTGCCGCCCCGTCGCGGAACCTGCAAGAGCTGTTGCGTCGAGAAGCCGCGCACCGCGCCGGTGTCGGCTTCGATAACCTGGATGACCCATGACTTTTCGCGCAGGTCGGCCTCAAACACATCGCGCCGCATACCGGCGTAGTATTGCTCCATGAGCGCGAACATCTGCTCGCGCTGCTGGTCGGTCACGTCCTCCACGGGAAGGATGCGCCCCGTCAGTCTTCCACCGCTCATGACCCGATCCGCCGGTTACAGGCAGCCCAATTCCAAGTAGGGAGGGCGAAGGTCCAGACCTGCCCGAAACGGTTCTCCCTCGTCCCAGCACACATGATACAGGCGCGTCACATAGGCGGTCACCTGCCGCGTCTGGGCCACCGCCAGCAGCGGGTCTTGTTCATGCAGCCCCAGCAAGAGATAAGGGCGTGCGGCCCTTACCCTAAAGTTTGTTTGATAGTCGATGAGCGCGGCTAGAACGTCGTCATCGTCATCCTTTACGACCGGCGTGGCGCCAGTGAGGAACGAGAAGGCTTCGCCGGCGCGGGGTAAATGCGGCAGACCGCGCAGCCACGCTGTCACGTTGTAAAAGGGATGCAGCCACCGCAGGGGGCCGCGATACCGCTGGACCACGGTTTGCCGAAAGGCCCGCTGATCCCACGCCGCCAACATGCCCGCCAGGTGACCATCGCGAAACACCAAGCCCATATCGGACAAGTCCAGCCCTCGAAACGTGGCGCCGGCGCCAGAAAAATCCGCTGCCTCGTACACCGGAAAAAACTGCCGCGAGGGGCCGTGCCGCTGAAGAAATTCGATCATCGTGGGTACGTCGTCCGCGCGGGCGGCGCGGACTTCGATCCCGCGCGCACGCCGCTGGCGGGATTTCCGCGGCGTCGGGGAAAGGACGACGGTGAAAAAGCGACCCGCCTCATAATACCGCGGTAGCCCCGCGCGGCCGGAGGTGAGAATCGACAACGCCTGGTCATTGCCTTCGGCAATGGTGGTCAGGTACAGCGGCGTGCGGCCATCTCCATGCAACTCACGAAGAAAGGCGTAACCCCGCGCCACCAGCCCAATATTGCGGTACTGCGGTAGCACGCGCAAGCTGCTGAGGTAACCGATGGGCGCGGGCCGCCCGTTCACGTAACGTAAGCGAATCGACCGCGAGCCGAACCCCACGATCCGACCAGTCTGTTGATCGCGTCCCACAATCACCTGATGAAACGGTCCTTCCACCGCTGCGGCGGCGAAGAAGCCAGAATCGCGGCGGAAGGCGACGGCAACCTGGCCATCCATCGGGGTCGCCGCCAGAATGGCTTGTAACTCGGCGTCGGCGGCGGCGGTGGCCAGTTCAAACCGATACCGGCTCATGCGCTGGCTCCGGGGCCGGATGCGGATCGTCGTCCAGGCCGGCGCCCAGTCGCAGTCCTTGCCGCAGGTCGATGTCGAACTTGCCTTGCAAATTTAACCCCAGGTAAATAGCGGTCATCAGCGGGCTTTTCAAGTTGGCGCGGAAGTCGGCGGCGCGCTCCAGAATCGACGACCAGCGGAAGAACTGGCGCCGGGCGTCCAGGCACAACGCTTGCAACTCGTCGGGCGCCATGCGTTGCGGACGAAACACGACATCGCCCACGCAACTCTCGGGGTCGAGCCACCACTGCGGCTTGAGCAACCGTCCTGCCGCTTCCAAACGTCGATAAAGCGGCGTCCCCGGGAAGGGAATCAGGTGGTTGAAGGCCGCCAGAAACAGCTTTTGCTCTCGCGCAAAAGCGACGCTGCGCTGCACGGCGGCCGCGTCGTCGTTGTCGTACCCGAACACAAAGGTTCCATACACCGCCAGGCCATGCTCGCGAAAACGCCTCAGGCTTTCGGCGAAGCCGCCCGCGGCAAGGTTCCATTCCTTGCCCATGTCGCGAAGGTTGCCGGGGTCGAGCGACTCCATGCCGATCAACACGCCCCGGCAACCGCTTTGGACCATCAGGTCCAGCAGTTCGTCATCCTGGGCGATGTGGATGCTGGCCTGACCTACCCAACCAACATTCAAGGGAATGAGCGCCCGGCACAGCTCTCGCGCCTGCGCGGGCTGACTAACGATGTTGTCGTCCACGATAAAGAACCGCCGCTTGCCAGTCGCTTCCATCTCGGCGGCGACTTCTTGAGCGGGGCGGTGGTTCTGGGTGGCGCCGTGGAAGGCGGTAATCGAACAGAAGTCGCAACGGAAGTTGCACCCGCGAGCGAACTCAACCAGCGTGATGTTCTGATAGTTCTTGCCTTGAAAGATTTCCCGCCGCGGACGCAGCCCAGCCAACGTGCGGCGCGACAGGCCGCGATACACCGGCTCCAGGCGGCGATGGCGGGCGTCGTCCAGCAGTCGCTCCCAGACCGGTTCGGCGTCGCCCACGATGATGGCGTCGGCCTCGCCGGCCGCCTCTTCGGGAAGCAGCGTCACATGGTAGCCGCCCATGACCACCGCCGCGCCGCGGGCGCGAAACCGCCGGGCGATCTTGTACGCTCGCTGCGCTGTGAACGTCTCGACGCTGATTGCCACCAGGTCAGTCAGCTCGTCAAAGGGGATCAACTCGACGCGATCATCATAAAATCGCACCTCAACGTTCGGCGGCGTCAGACTTGCCAGGAGGGCCATCGATAGCGGCTCCATCTGCCACGCGCGCACGTAAGGCCGATTGTCTTTGCGACCGACCGCAGGATAGATCAACGTCAGTCGCATGGGACAACCGCGGGTAACGTGAAGGATGGAGCAGTCTCGTTACTTGGCTGGACGGACATTGCCGGGTCGCGGTAGAGAGGCCATGTCCGTTCCGAAAGCCGCCGAGCGTATGAGCGATAGCCGTAATTGAGCGACACCGACAGCGGCACAACGCACCGCGAACCGGCGATGCGGCGCACGATCGAGCCCCAGCGATAGCTCTGCCGCCACGACCATTCTAGACCTTCCTGCAATCGTTCGGGAGTCATTTGCTTGGGCTGGAACACCACGTGCTCCACGTCGTACAGTGACCAGTTCTTGTGCAGCAAGCGCCCTTCCGCCTCTAGTTGGCGGAAGGCGGCCGTGCCGGGGAACGGCGTCATCACGGCGTACCGCGGCAGGTCCATCTTGACCCGGTCCACAAATTCGACGGTGCGCTCAAACACACTTTCGTCGTCGGTGTCGAACCCGAACACGAAGCAACCCTGGATGCCAATGCCGTGATCGTGAAGCTTCTTGACGCACTCGGCATAGTGGCTGGCCTGGTGGAAATGCTTTTGAGTCCCATTGAGCGATGCCTGGCTGACCGACTCGAACCCGATTAGCAGTCCTCGGCAGCCGCTTTGCGCGGCCAGGCGGAGCAACTCTTCGTCCTCGGCGATGCGCGTGGTGGCTAGTCCCACCCATTGGAAGCCAAGCGGAATCATCGCGCGATACAGTTCTTTGGCGTACCGCACGTCCTCGACGGGGCTAAGGTCGATGAACAAGGCGTGCGGTTTGTCGAAGGTTTCCAACTCGGCGATCACATCGGCAATCGGCCGATGCGCGTAGATTCCGCTCCATGCGGCCGGCACCGCGCAAAACTCGCAACGATGCGGGCACCCGCGCGTGGCCTCGATGCTGTTGACGGTAGAGTATTTCTTGCGGTCGAGCAGGTCGCGCCGGGCGGGAGGGACGTGTAAGGTCTTCCCGGTTGGCGCATGGTATCGTGGCTGGAGCGATCCCTGCTGGAAGTCGCGCAGCAACCGCGGCCAGGACTGCTCGGCGTAGCCAATCACCACCGCGTCGGCGTGCCGCGCGGCTTCGTCGGGCAGCAGCGTCGGGTGGACGCCGCCCAGGACCACGGTGTGGCCCTTGGCCCGCAACGCGTCGGCGATGTTGTACGCCCGCGGCGCCGTGCCGGTAATGGCGCTGATGCCGACCAGGTCGGCGTCAAAGTCCAGGTCGAGCGGCTGCACGCCTTCGTCTTGAATCGTGACTTCGGCCGGCACGTCGTCGGGAACCAGGGCCGTCAACGTGGTCAGCGTCAGCGGCGCGTAACGCAGCGAGCGTTTGAAGATTCCCGTGCGATGGCGATGAATCTCGCCCGCGGGCAAGAGCAGTTGGATTTTCATAAAGCATTTGCATTGGGTCGCCGCGTCGACGCGTAGGTTCCGCTCGAGGAGCGATGGCGCCGCTCTTTATGCGCTGGCTACCGTGCGAGGTTTGCGAAACTTGCGGAGGATAACCATGGCGACGATTCCAAGGAGCAGCCCCACGACGCCTGCGATGCCGATGCCCCACAGCGCGAATTGCCGCAGGGCGCTGAGCAACGGGTTATCGAACAGGCCGGTGGACGAATGGAACGCCGCGATGCGCCAGCGGCCGGCGTCCTTCACCATGGTGGCGGTCCACGGCCCGTTGACACTGAGTTGTCGCCCATCCTTCAAATCGAAATAGCTTATCGCGTCGCCATATGCCACGGCGGTATCGCCTCCGTAAAGGAACGATAGTTCTTTGGTTTCCGGCTCGACCGAAAAGCTCTCGACGAGGGCGTCTTCACCTTCGGTCTTCGAGCGGTAATAGGCGCGCACCTGCTCGTGCCCTCGGCTCTGCGTCCCATCAAGCCACGTGACGATCACGTCCTCGTGCAGATACGAGAGCAGCTTGTCCACGTCGCCCGCGTTGACCGCGTCGATCAGCCCCTGTCGTAGCGTGCGCAGCTCGGTGTCGGTGGGCGTCTCGGCTCGCTCCTGCGCGGCGGAGGGGTGGACGGCGCAACCAATCGCCAAGAGGCCGGCTAACAAGAACCGGAACATGTGCTGCAGCGGTAGTTTCGAGTTCTTACACCGAGAAAGGGCGGCTGGGGCAGAGCCTAAGCGACGCCCCAGGACTTTCCCGTGAGGCGCTGAGGCGTCGCTTAGGCTCCGCCGCCAGCCACCCTGAATTTGGAAGTTACCTTGCATGGATGCTCCTTCACGCGGGCCGGGAATGGGGAAATTCAGGGAGAGTCGCCGCCCAATGGAAGAACTCGATCATCTCGCGGTCCAGTTCGGTCAGGGTGTGGGGATTGTACCGCGGGCTGCCCAGACTGCGCGACTCGTCAATCAAATAGGCGTGCGTGAGAAATCGCCGCAGTTCCAGGAGCGCCGGTTCGACAACGCCGCCGATCAAACGATTGCGATGCTTGCGCGTGTAGACCAGGATCTCGCACAACGTCGTCCCGTCTTCGCGGGGTTGGCTGACGATGAGAAACCGGCTTCGCGCTCCGCCGAAGTCGCCGGTAATCGCCACGAACGTGCCGCCCCAGGTGGTAATCGAGATTTCCACCTCACGTCCCACAACACGACGCAAAATGCGGTCGTAAAACTTCTCGCCCAGCACCTCGGCCCGGTAGCGCGAACGACGGGCGAGCGGTGCGGGCGAATCGACTTCCAAGGGGCCAAGAAGCCGCCGCCCGTGAACCGCCTCGAAGTGTTGCAGGTCGAAACCGTGGGCCGTCACCATGTACCATGCGCAGCGGGCCACAAAGCGGCACAGCCGCGCGGGACGAAATTCCTCCTCCTGCTCGTCAAAAAAAAACGGCAACGGGAACAACGGTTGGCGGCCGTTAAAGAAGAACACCAGGCCATGGCGCTCCGAGGCAGGGTACGCCAACACGCGGGCGAAGTCGGGGATCTTCGTGGTGCGGGGGATGCGGGTGCAGCGACCGTCGGGGCCGTATTCCCATTCGTGAAACGGGCAACGCAGGCATTCGCCCACCACCGAGCCGTGGCCAAGGTCGGCGCCCAAGTGAGCGCAGCGTGCTTCCATCACCGCTACCTGCCCCGACTGCGTACGATATGCCACGAGATCCCGCCCAAGAATGCGCTTCGCGACCGGTCCCTTCCGCAGTTCACGCGCCGACCCGAACAGGTACCACGAGGCCGGCCACGCCGGAAAGTGCTCTACGGGCGGCGCCGGGCGGAGTGGCTCGGATGATGTGGGCGCCGCGATAGCGCCGCCGGAAGAGATCATGCAAACGGCTCCTTCTGCCGAACGGGAGCAGCCAGGTAAGCAAAGATCGCGCGGGCCAAGGTTCGCAGCTCCCAGCTTGGCCGCAGGTAATGGTCGGCGCCCCACACGGGATACACCACGCCAGGCCAACCGCACACGTCGGCCAGCATCACGCTGCCGTCGTTGGGGCCTAAGGGAGCGATGCGCTGGCGGAGCGTGCGCGACAGGCGGTTTGTCATGTGGGCCGTCAAGGGAAAACCAATCACATGGATGGCGCGCAGGTGCGGCGGCAGCCGAAGCGGAGAATCCAGCGGCGCGCCCGCTCCGTAACGCAGATCGCGAATCACGTCGAAGTTATAACCGCGCCACCCGAACAGCAAGCGATAAAACGCCAGCCGTAGCGGCCGCACCAGCAGCCAGTTGACCATGGGCGACCCGTCCAGAATCCCGCACACATTGACCCAAGCCAGTACGTGGCGGAAGGTCTCTTGGGCGCCTTTCATCGCCAACGCGGTTTTCACGTCGGAGCCGCCTTTGCTGACGGACGCCAGGATGACCGGCTCGTTGCGATGTTCGTCTAACCATCGCAAGATCGCCTGGGCATTCTCGCGGAGCGTTCCCGTGCTGGACGACGGAATGAGTGTTGTACGGCACCCGAACTGCTCGGCGGCCTCGCGGAGAATCTGTCCGTCGGCGCCGGTGTGGGGGAACTCGCGGTAGAAGGCGCCTGGCGCCACGGCGCAAGTGACGCCGGCCAGCGCGCTCGCATTCGGCGGCGCCCCGCGCAAGTGGTTCAGGCATTCGATCGCCGGCCAATGTTTCTCGGAATGAATCAGCCGGTCGTAGAGCAACGCCGTGGCGTAGTCGATGCCGCGCTCGACAGTGACCCGCGCCAGCGCCTGGTGCGTCAGATCGGCCAGCGAGGTTAATTGCGGCTGCTCGGCGACCTCGGCCAGGACTTGCCGATCCTCTCCGGCTACGGCTTCCAAGTTCATCGACATACCCGCGCTCCCTTCGTTGAGAGGCTGCCGATTTCGCCCCCTGGCAGTGTAAGACGAAAAACCTCGGTCAGTATACTGGCGGCCGCGCGGATTGCCAGCGGAATTCCACGTTCGCCCGCAGCAGGGACCAGCAGAGTTGGCTATACTTCGCTCTACGTTCTGACGGGAGAAACCATGAAAAGATTACAGCGACTTGCGATTCCGCCCCTTCTGCTGGCGGGGCTACTCATCAACCTTCCCGCGCTGGGCGATGACGCCGCGGGGTGGAAATCCACGGGCGTGATCGCAGCCCCCGAGGCGGTCCAGGCCGCGGCGGCGGATGGGCAGTTCGTCTACGCCATTTCCAGCACCGCCGTCGCCAAGTACGACCGCCACACCGGCCAGCGCGTGGCGACCAGCACTGGCGAAGCGAAGCACCTGAACAGCGGCTTCTTTTGGAAGGGCCAGCTCTACTGCGCCCACTCCAACTTTCCTCGGACGCCCGAACAAAGCGAAATCCTGGTGCTGGACCCGCAAACGATGCGGCTCTCCACCTTCCAAGACTTCGGCAACTTTGGGGGCAGCCTGACCTGGGCCGTGCGGCAAGACGGGCATTGGTGGTGCAACTTCGCCCGCTATGGCGCTCACAACGGCGAGACGTTCCTGGTGAAGTTCGACGACGCATGGCGTGAACTAGGCCGCTGGACTTATCCGCCGGAAGTGATTCGCGAACTAGGACAGTACAGTCTCTCGGGCGGCTTGTGGCGAGAAGGAGTGCTGTTGGCCACCGGCCATGACGACCGGGTGCTGTTTCGACTGCGGCTTCCGCCTGCGGGAGACGTGTTGGAACTGGTCGGAACGCAGCAAGCTCCCTTTACTGGGCAAGGCATTGCCGCCGATCCGAAGACGGGCGGCCTGGTGGGAATCGACCGTGGAAAGAAGCAGGTCGTCTTCGCCAAGTTCGCAAACCAAACTCGCGCCGCACAAGAACCAACGCGTCTGCGGGTGCTGTGCTACAACATCCACCACGGCGAAGGTGTGGATGGCAAGCTCGACTTGGAGCGGATCGCCCGCGTTATCCGGTCGGTCGAGCCGGATGTAGTCGCCCTGCAGGAAGTGGACAAGAACACCCAGCGGACCGGGCAAGTGGATCAGCCCGCCGAGTTGGCGCGTTTGACGGACATGAACGTGGTGTTTGGCGGCAATCTTGCGTTCCAAGGAGGCCACTACGGCAACGCCGTACTATCGCGCTTGCCGATCACGCGGCACAAGAATCACCGGCTGCCTTCGTTCGCCAACGGCGAGCAGCGCGGCGTGTTGGAGGTGGAAATCGCGTGGCCTGACGCCAGGCAGCCGTTGGTGTTGCTGGCGACGCATCTCGACTACCGCGCCGACGATCAGGAACGCCTGGCCTCGGCGAAGGTGATAAACGACCTGGTTGCCGCCATGGGCGAGCGGCCGGCGCTCTTGGCGGGCGATCTCAATGCTACCGCCGATAGTCCCACGCTCCAGCGACTGGAAAAAGTCTGGACGCGGGCGAATCGCGACGTACTGCCAACCGTGCCTGTTGGCCAGCCTAAAAGCCAGATTGACTTTATCCTGTTCCGCCCGGCGGATCGCTGGAAGGCGGTTGAAGTGCGAGTGTTGGACGAGGCGGTGGCCTCGGACCATCGCGCGATATTCGCGGTGCTGGAGCAGACGCCAGCGGAAAATTGACGGAATAACCGTGGATCTTCGCCGGCGGCGGCGTTTTGCACCGCCGTCGGTTGGGAAGCGCGGCGGGCGTTGGTATCATGAGGCTGGGGAGCGCCCCAGCGTGCGGATCCTCCAAACGATTCGACGAGGCAAATATATTACGCATGTCTATCGCCAAAGAACACGCCCGGCAGCCGATGGATCTGGAAATCAAAGACGCCCAGGTGATCTTTAATACGGTCTGGGAGACCCTGGAGGATGAAATTGGCCACGAGAATCTGCGGTTCCCCAAAGAGATTATTCTCTTGGGCGGCGCGCCCGGCGCCGGGAAAGGCACCCACACCCGGTTCATCATGAAAGCCCGCGGGTTGACCTGCCCGCCGATCGTGGTGAGCGAACTGCTGGTGACGCCCGAAGCGCAAAAGATCAAAGACCAGGGCGGCATGGTGGGTGACAAGGAAGTGGTGGGAATTCTGCTGCGTAAGCTGCTGCAACCCGAGTTTCGGGACGGCGCCTTATTGGACGGGTTTCCGCGGACGCGCGTTCAGGTGGAATGCCTGAAGATGCTGGTGGATCGGATCAACCTGCTCCATAACGAGTTCGAGAATGGGCCGCTGGCGATTTATTTCCGCCGGCCCACCATTCACGCGATGGTGCTGTTCGTTAGCGAGCGGACCAGCGTCGAACGACAAATTCAGCGTGGCCTGAAGACCGCCGCGCATAACAAGGACGTGGAAGAGACGGGCGTGGGGTCCCTGCTCGAACTGCGTCCCACCGACCTGTGCGAAGACACGGCGCGGCGCCGGTATCGGGTCTTCAAGGAGCAAACGTGGGATGCGCTCCAATCGTTGAAGGACATCTATCATTATCACTTCATCAACGCGGAAGGGGCGATTGAAGACGTCGAGGCGAACATCCTCAAAGAGCTGCAATACCAAAGCTCGTTGGAACTGGAGCCGCGCACCTACGACCGCTTAAGCCCCCTGCCGCTGGCCGAAGAAATTATCCTGCACGCCCGGCAGGAACTGGTACGACGCTTGGATAGCTACGAGTTGGAGCACACCGACTTGTTTATCGGCGTGGTCGAGATCATCAAGACCAAGTTCATGCCGATCATCGCCCGTCACGCGCTCTCGGGCCAGGCCATGGTGAACTCCGAAGACCCCATTTTTGAAGACCCGCTGGCGCTGTGCATGTTGATCGATATTTTTTCGGAGCGCGGCTTTCACGCTGTGGTAGACAAGAACATCCAAAAGATTCCCGAGCGCGTGGACCTGCAAACGGGCCAGATTTACGGCCGCACCAAGGCCGTATACCGCATCCAGATTAACTTCATCGGGTCGGAGATTCGCCGTGGCTAAGGTCGCGGCGCGCAGCCTTCGAGGTAGCGGGCGCGACTGCCTGGGCGCGAATCACGAAGGGCACGAGACAGAGCGTCGTCGCGAGTAATAAAGAGACAAGTCGGCGGCGGGACGCCGCCGCTACAAGGGTTTCTCCTTGAGGATTTCGCAATGCACTTTCTCGTTCCGCGTCGCCAATTCTTGCAAACCGCTTCGGCATCGCTGGCTTTCTCGGCAATGGGGGCGTATGGATTGGAGTTGGTCCATCAGAAGCCGCGCCGGGTGGGCCTGATTGGCTGCGGTTGGTATGGCAAGAGCGATTTGTTCCGCCTCATCCAAGTGGCGCCGGTCGAGGTTGTCTCTTTATGCGACGTGGACCGCAACATGCTGGACGAGGCCGCCACACTGGTCGCCCAGCGGCAAAAGTCGGGAAAGAAGCCGCGAACCTACGAAGACTACCGCGAGATGCTCCAAGAAAAAGACTTGGACATTGTGGTGATCGGCACGCCCGACCATTGGCACGCCCTCCAAATGATCGCGGCCGTCGAGGCGGGGGCTGATGTTTACGTGCAAAAGCCAATCAGCGTCGACGTGGCCGAGGGCGAAGCGATGCTGGCCGCCGCGCGCAAGCACAACCGCGTGGTGCAGGTGGGCACGCAGCGCAAAAGCACTCCGCATTTGATCGAGGCCAAAAACAACATCGTGGACGCCGGCCGGCTCGGCAAAATCGGGCATGTGGAAATTTGCTGCTATTATCACATGCGGGCTAATGGAAACCCGCCCGTGACGCCCGTGCCCGAGTTCCTCAACTATGACCTGTGGACCGGCCCCGCGCCACTCCGGCCGTACGACGGCCTGCCGCACAAGCGCTGGTGGCGGACGTTCATGGAATACGGAAATGGAATCACGGGCGACATGTGCATCCACATGCTCGACACAGTCCGCTGGATGCTAGGTTTGGGCTGGCCGCGGCGCATCGCCTCGACCGGCGGCATCTTTGTGCAGAAGGAAGGCAAGTCCAACATTTCCGATACCCAGACCGCCACCTTTGACTACGACGATCTGACCATCACTTGGCAGCATCGCACCTGGGGCGCCCCCACCGATCGCGACTACCCGTGGGCGCTGTTCCTGTACGGCGACAAGGGAACTCTCAAGGCCAGCGTCACCCGCTACGATTTCATCCCACACGGCAAGAACCAGGGCGAACCAATCCACCGCGACGCGCTCGACGAAAGCGACCAGTTCCCCGAAGACAAGACCGAGAAGGACATCGAACTGCACGCCGCGCCGGCCACGCGGCGGCACATGCTCGACTTCCTGGCCGCCGTCGACCAGCGCAGCCGCCCCATCGCCGACATCGAGGAAGGCCACATCTCGACCGCCAGTTGCATCCTGGCGAACCTCTCGATGGAGCTAGGCGGCCGCTCGCTGGTGTATGATCCGACCCAGCGCCAGGTGGTGGACGACGAAGCGGCGAATAAACTCCTCCGCCGCCCGTACCGCGAACCGTGGCGGAGACCGGAAGAAGTGAATGGTTAGTAGTGAGTGGTGGGAGCAACAAGAGAGATGACGAGATGACATAAAACCGCGGTTGCCTTTCCACTGCGCACGATGAACGACTCACGGTTCACTTCTTCTCCCCATGCCGCGCAACGTAGAAATTAAAGCTCGCGCCACCGACTGGGCGGCGTTGCACGCGGCGGCGGAGCGTCTCGCGGGCGGGCTGCCGCAGCGCATCGCGCAGATTGACACGTTCTTTATCACGCCGCGCGGGCGGTTGAAGCTGCGCGAGTTCTCGCCCGACCACGGCGAGTTGATCTATTACGAACGGCCGGACACGCCCGGCGCGAAAACCAGCCAGTATGACATTGTTCCCACCCGTGAGCCGCAGGCGCTGGGCTCGCTATTAGCCGCGGCGCTGGGGGTGCGCGGCGTGGTGCGGAAAGAACGCTGGTTGTACCTGGCGGGCCAGACCCGTATCCACCTGGACCGCGTCGCGGGGCTGGGCGAGTTTTTGGAACTGGAAGTCGTGCTGGCCGAGGGGCAGTCGATCGACGACGGGCGCCGCATCGCTCATGCAATCCAAACGCAGCTAGGCGTGGATGACCGCGACTTGCTGTCGCGCGCGTACATCGACCTACTCGAGCGCGACGAATAGGTCAGGTTGCGGTGGCCGAAGATGCGGCGCCATTACGTGGGCAACTTGGCCAAGACAGCTTCCACCTCTGACGCTTTGAACGCCCGCGAGGTTTGCGTCTGGACGAAGCCTTGCGAAGTCAGGTGCAGCATGGCCGCAGTGGCGGCTTCCTCGTCGGGCGCCTCGAACACGATCAGGCCGTCGAAGGGCCCAAGCGCCCAGTAAACCGCTTGCACCTTGACGCCCATCTTCTTGGCGGCGTTCTTAAAGGCGGTGGACCGCTGGACGGTGTCGCGGACGTTGGCCAACCCTTGCGCAGTGAACTTGATGGTGGCGATGTAGGTCATAAAATCAACTCCTTTCACCGGTGGAGAGAATAGGCCCCGCGCGTTTTAATCTCACGATTGCGTTCCCAACACTTTACGGCAGTGGGGACACGAAAGCAAAACCACCCAAGTAAACCCACTCATAAACCCGAACGATAACTTCTGCCGGAGGAACTCAACGTGCGTCAACTCGACTTCGCAGTACGGACACAACGGGGGAGCGTGCCCCTCGGTGAACTCGATTTCGTGCGACATGCGCCGCCCCTTCACGGTTCATGAAAATTCGAAGCCAGGAAGACGTCCTGGATTGTAACATCTTGGGCATGACGTCGTTGTACGATCGGCGGCGAATGTGACATAATCGACCGCTTCGTCAATCAGCAACGGAGGCTCTTCACGGGCCTTCCGAGCGGTGAAGCATGGGACGAGAGGAATTGTTGATGACCGCCTCTTATGATTGCGTTGTGGCTGGCACCTGCGTGCTGGACCTGGTTTGCCGGCCGGTCGATTTGAACGCGCCCATCGGCGGGGGCGTGCTGCACGTGTCAGAGCCGCTGATCCTCAGCGGCGGCGGTGTTTGCACCAACGCGGGCGTAGCGCTGGCGCGGTTGGGGCTGCGGGTCGGCGTGTTCGGCGCGGTGGGCGACGACGCCTGGGCTGCCATGCTGCGCGACATTTATCGCCAGGAAAACATCGGCGATCATCTGGTGGTTGATCCCACCGATTCGACCAGCACCACCGTGGCGATGGTCGATCCGTCCGGCGAACGCAGCTTCTTTCACTATCCCGGCGCCTGTGCGCGGCTGACGGCCGGGCGGCTGCTCGATGCATTGGACCTCTGGCGCCGCACGCGCTGGTTGCTGCTGGGGTATTACTCGCTGCTGCCCGAGTTGGGGCCCGACTTGCCCGAGGCGCTGCGGCAGATTCGCGCCACCGGATGCCGGATCGCGTTCGAGGACGCCGGTTCGGGCGGCGCCATCGAGCCGCTGCGGCGCATCCTGCCGCACGTGGATGCTTATGTTCCCTCTTATGCCGAGGCCCAGCAGCAAACCGGCGCCGAGGACCCAAGAGACATGGTGGCCGCCTACCGCGTTTGCGGCGCGACGGAGCTGGTGGGCGTCAAGCTGGGCAGCCGGGGCGTGTTGCTCTCGCCTCGCGATGGCGAGTTTCTCGACATCGGCGTATGCCAGCCGCCGGGCGACGTGCTGGACACCACCGGCGCCGGCGATTGCTTCTATGCCGGCCTGGTCGCGGGATTGCTCAAGGGGCTAGCCCTCGAAGAGGCAGGACGCCTTGGGGCCGCCACCGCCGCCTGCTGTGTTACGGCTTTGGGCGGCTACGCGGGGACGCGCGATTACGCCACGACCGCCAAGTTAGCTGGCCTGGCGTAACTCACCTTTGGAGTGCGGAAATTCATTTCCGTTTTCGTTGTTCGCCCCGCTGGTGCAAGCTTTTTAAGGCCCGCCGTCCTTCCGGCGGCACGTTTGCCGCCGGCTATTGCCCTCCTGACTTTCGATTTTCGGCTCCAAGAAAAAAAACACCGCTGGCGAACGCACCGGCGCCTGGTTCCGAAGAACAGCGGGAAACTGGTGAGTCGCCAGCGGTGGGCGATGACGAACGACAGGTGGGCCGATTGCTCGGTTAACTGCCGCGAGCGGTAGTAATAGCGTTGTTAATCTCGGTGGCCGAGTGGTTGTAACTTGCCTCCGTTTGCTGCACCAGGGTTACCACGGCGCTCATGCAAGCTAACATGATCAGGGCCAGCATCACCGCATACTCCACCGCTGTCGGACCGTCTTCGCTTCGCAGGAATCTGCGAATAGCTTTCATGGTCCACACTCGCTTTCTGCTGGCGGCGACGTGCGTCGCCAAGGAATCAAGCGAAACAGCGTGAAACCGGCCAAGATGAGAAACGCCTTGTCCGGTTTGAAAACTGTACGTTACAAAGCGGCACTCGGCAAATTTTCTCAAGAAGCGATTTTTCATCGCGCCGTGCAACGTCAAAAGCAATAGCCGGAGACGAACAGTCTCCGGAGGGTTGCCACGCCGCAACTTCCAACCATCTTGGTTGCTCAGAGGAAATTCCGGAGACTGTTAGTCTCCGGCTACTTCCTTGCGTGTTGCGGCGTTCTTTTATTTCGCGTTCGCATTTGGCTCAGTCGTCGGGCAGGCCCCAATTGCCGTACCTGAGACCGTGGGTGGGGAAGCCTAACTGTTTGTCAACCTCGTTGAACAGCGTCTCGCCCGCCAGGTAGCGCCGCAGGTTCTCGCAGAAGAGGCGGGTCGCGTCGTCGTAGCGGCGGGCTGATTGCGCGCCGACGTGCGGCGTAATCATCACCTGTGGCAAATCCCACAACCGGCTGGTTGTCGGAAGCGGCTCGACCTCGGTCACGTCTAGCCCGGCGCCCGCCAAATGGCCCGACTCTAACGCGGCCACCAAGTCTTTCTCCACCACCACGGGTCCCCGGGCGACGTTGATCAGCAACGAGCCACGCCGCATTTGCGAGAATTCCGGCTCGCCAATCATCCCGGCCGTGTGCGTGTTGAGCGGCACGGTCAGGATCAGCACATCCACCAGAGGCAGAAGCTCGGGCAGCCGCTCCGCGGGCCATAGCTCCTCTACGTGAGCCGGCTTGTCGCGCGGAAACAGGTCGGTGGCCAGGATGCGGGTCCGAAAGGGCGCTAGCACTTCGGCGATTCGCCGCCCGTTGCCGCCCAGGCCCACCAGCCCCACCGTGGCGCCGTGCAAATCGCGGGTTGGACGACGAATAAACTCCTTGCGCAGCATGGCCTGAAAAAATGTCGGCAGGCCGCGCAGAATTCCGAGCAAAAGCGCCAGCGTCTGCTCGGCCACCTGGTTGGCGAACAACCCCGAGGCGCTGGTGACAAGAATATCGGAGGCGACGACCGGCGGAACCAGACAATGGTCCATTCCCGCTGCGGAGGACTGGATCCACCGCAGTCGGCCGCGCGCCACGGTTTCTTCCCACGGAACGTAAGTCTTGGCATGGCCACAAAATACGTCGGCTTCAAGGATCTCTTTGGCGATGTGTTCCTGCCCGGCATCCACAATCTCGGCGTCGGGCGCCACAGCGGCGATTTGGGCCAGATGGCGCTCTTCGACTGGGTAACAAAGCACAATTCGCATAACAGAAATGGGGGGTAAACCGTTTGTTTGCCGATTAGTTAAAGACAGGGCTAAAGTATGTTGTCGCCGTAATCGGGCAAGCCTGCTCGAGATAGTCCTTCCTTCCGTGGGACAGGCATCTTCAGGAGTTCCAAATTTTGAGATATTCCGTCCGCTGGTGATTTTGGCGCCGCGCCTTGGCAGTGAACTATGACTTCAAAGTGTGGTGCTTCAAAATGTGGAACTACTGATTTTGCCTGCCAATTTCGGTCCATTTGGCAGGCTGGAAGCCTGCCCTCACGGGAAAATGGCACGCCAAGCGGCGACAGGTCTTGGATTGTGGCCGAAAATACGCCATAATTCTGGGCTATCTCTATTTACTTCACAACGCCTTTTTACAGAAGGAGGGACAGTGGTTAAGGTTATCGTTCGCGACAAAGAGTCCGTTCAAGACGCCGTCCGCCGGTTCGGAAAGCTGGTTATGCGGAGCGGGCTGAAGAAAGAAATGCGGCGTCGCAAGTACTATGAGAAGCCGAGCGACGTCAAGCGCCGCGCGCGGCTACGGGCCGAACGTCGCTCCCTGAAAGATCGCATGGGTTGACCACCCGCCGTCTTTGCAGGCGAAAACCAAAACAACGCCGGCCGTCGATCGACGGCCGTTTTCTTGCGCCCGAGGGCGTGCGCGTGGCGCGATCGCCCTCCCCATTGCTCATCCCCGCGCACCGGGCGCCACGGAAAGGGTGAACTGCATCACATCGACGTGGCCCGAGCGAAAGTATCGAGCGCAGCCGGTCAGGTATCGCATATAGCGGTGATAGACAGTCTCGTCGGTCAGGGCGATAGCTTCCTCGCGTCGAGCTTGCAAGTTGGCCGCCCACTGATCGAGCGTTCGCGCGTAGTGCAACTGGAGCGTTTGCGTTTGCTCCACGCGAAAACCGGCCCCCTGCGCGTAGTCGATGACCGTCCGCGGCTCGCATAACTGCCCGCCGGGAAAGATTTCGCGATTCACGAACTTGAAGAACAGTACGTCCTCGTACTTCAGGGGAATGCCGCGCGTTTGCAAGGTCATTGGCAGGTAAACCAGGATCGTGTGCAGCAGCATCCGCCCGTCGGCCGGCAAGAGGCGGCGGCAGCGGGTGAAGAACTCCAAGTACCGCTCTACGCGGAAGTGCTCAAATGCCCCGATGCTCACAATCCGGTCCACCGGTTCATCGAACTCCTCCCAACCTTGCAAACGCACCTCGGCGCGGCCCGCGGCTGGGGGACGTACTTCCAGTGACTTCGCCACATGCTCGCATTGATTTCCGCTGAGCGTCAGGCCAATTGCGTGGACGCCATACTTTTCGGCGGCGCGGCGCACGGTGGCGCCCCACCCGCAGCCGATGTCTAACAGCCGCATTCCCGGCCGCAGATCGCATTTGCCAAGCGAGAGGTCGATCTTGGCCAATTGCGCCTCTTCCAGCGTCATGTCGTCACGCTCAAAGTACGCGCAACTGTACGTCCGACTAGGATCGAGAAACAGCGCGAAGAAATCGTTGGAAAGGTCGTAATGCGATTGGACTTGCTCGTAAAACGGCGTGAGCTGCGACATGTTGAGTGGCCTTTGAGAAGATGGGCTCGTATCGCTCCAGAGTAGTCAGCAACGCGCCGTCTGTCTGCGGTGGAGCGGGCCACGCCGAAAAGAGGGGAGGAAATCAAAGCTCTGGGCAACATGCCCAATTTGCCGTGGTACGGCATGGTCCTTGCACCCCAGGTTACCTCCTGCCGACACGAATACAAAGCTGCCGGGGCACGGCGGCGGCGTGCCGGTGCGCGCCCTTATGGAGAATTGGTCATGTTCCACCACGTCAAGGAATTGCAATTCAACGCGCGTGTCTCGCGTCCCGACCCGCGGTTTGCGGCCCTGCTCTTGGAGCAATTTGGCGGCGGCAACGGTGAGTTGAAAGCGGCCATGCAATACTTCGTTCAGGCGTTCGCCGCCCGGCGGCCGCACCCCGACGTGTACGACCTGCTCATGGACGTCGCCACCGAGGAGTTCAGTCATTTGGAGATTGTCGGCGCTACGATCACCATGCTTACCGATGGGCTCAACGGCGAGTTGAAGAATGCCGCCGAAACCAACCCCGTAGCGCAATTGGCTCAAGGCAACGGCAAGCAGCAGCGCGACGAGATCATTCACCAAGCGCTCCAGAATCCGCAGTTCCTCGTCCAAACGGGCGGCGGTCCAGCGGTGACCAACGCTTCGGGCGTGCCCTGGCAGGGAAGTTATGTGAACGCCAACGGCGACTTGACCGTCGATCTGCGGTCCGACATTGCGGCCGAATCGCGCGCCAAGATCGTCTACGAATACCTTCTTCAGTTTACTGACGATCCACTGGTGCAGGAGAGTCTGCGGTTCTTGATGACCCGCGAGGTCGCCCATTTTCAACAGTTCTCGGCAGCGCTCCATGCCATCACGCCAAACTTCCCGCCAGGACAATTGCAGGGCGACGTGCGGTTCACGCACACGGCGTACAACATGTCCAGCGGCGAAGACGCCCGGGGGCCATGGAATCAAGGCCAAGGTATGTGGGCCGACGGCGAAGAGTGGGAGTATATCGAAGACCCGGTGGAGCAGGTCCACCGCACGCGCGGCCAATTAGACAAGCAATCGAACGGCGCGAAGCGCACCAACGCCGACGCGCGCCGCGTCGAGAAAGAACTTTCCCAACAGCGCAGCAGCCAAGTCAAAGCGGCCACCCCCCAAGGTGAACAACAGTGGACCCCCTACCACTGATCACCGGCGCAAAACCTTGACGCGCGTTTTACGCGACCGGCAGCGTGAACTGCATTACATCCACATGGCCCGAGCGGAAGTAGCGGGCGCACCCGGTCAGGTAGTGCATGTAAGTGTCATACACGTCGTTGCTGGTTAGAACGACGGCCTCTGGGCGGCGCACCCGCAAGTTCGCCGCCCAGCGGTCCAGGGTTTGCGCGTAATGCGTTCGGAGCGACTGGGTATGCTCAACGCGAAAACCGGCCTGCTCTGCGTGTCCGATCACCACGCGCTGTTCGCACAGGTCGCCGCCGGGGAAGATGTGCTTGAGCAGAAACTTGACGAACAGCACATGTTCGTGCTCCAGCGGCAAGCCGCGCTTCTGGAGGGTCGGCCAGGTGTAACCCAAGATGGTGTGCAGCATCATGCGGCCGTCGGGGGGCAACAGGCGGTGGCAGCGGCTGAAAAACTCCGCATAGCGATCTTTGCGAAAATGCTCAAAAGCCCCGATGCTGACGATACGGTCGACCGGTTCATCGAACTCCTCCCACCCCAAAAGCCGCACCTCGGCGGAGCCTGCAGCGGGCGGCTGCTCGGCCAGCGCCTGCGCGACGTGCTCATACTGATTCCGGCTGAGCGTGAGCCCGATGGCGTGGACGCTGTATTTCTCGGCCGCGCGCCGGATCGTGGCGCCCCACCCGCATCCCACGTCCAAGAGCGTCATGCCCGGCCGCAAGTTGCATTTGCGCAGCGAAAGATCGACTTTGGCGGCTTGGGCCTCGGCCAGCGTCATGTCGTCCCGCTCAAAGTAGGCGCAACTGTAGGTCAGGCTGGGGTCGAGAAAGAGTGCAAAGAACTCGTTGGAAAGATCGTAGTGCGTCTGGACCTGCTCGTAGAACGGCTTCAGTTGGGTCACGTCGCGGGTTGCTCCTAAAAAAGTGCGTTGGCTCACGCGTCCGCTTACCGCCGCAGCAGGCTCGCGGGTTACGCCGGGCGCTCGCCTCCTTCGCGCGCGGCGTGACGCTGGCGCCGGGTGGGGACCACGTGCGAGGCGAGTCCCACCCGCTCCAGAGCTTTGATGATGTAGTAGTTGGGATCTAACTCCCACCACCGATGCTGTACGCAAGCGCTCGCCTGATCGTGGTGATGATTGTTGTGCCAGCCCTCGCCGCCGGTAAGCATGGCCACAAACCAGTTGTTGCGGCTCTGGTCGGTGGTTTCGTAATTGCGATACCCGAACAGATGCGACAGCGAATTCACCGACCAAGTAATGTGCCAGGTCCAGACCGTGCGCGCCACTACGCCCCACACGAACAAGCTCAATGCCAACTGGAGCGCCGCCATTCCGTAACCATACAAGGCCCAGCCCGCAGTCAGGCTGACGGCAAAGTAGACCACGGCGTGCGCCAGGTAAATGCACCCCGACGCCGCGCGGTGTTTTTCCAAGTACATGTAAAACGGGTCTTCCAGAATGTCGCGCGCGTATTTCTGATATGCCGAGAAGTTGGTCGTCGTGGCGTTGTAATAGAACAGCCAAGCGAAGTGCGACCAAAAGAAATTGACCAGCGGGCTATGCGGGTCTTCCTGCTCGTCGGAATGGGCATGGTGCATGCGGTGCCAGGCGACCCACTTGGCGGGCGTATCTTGAGCGCTGCACAAGGCCATCAAGACAAAGAACCGCTCCAGCCACTTGGGCGTGCGGAAGCTGCGGTGTGTCAGTTGCCGGTGGTAGCATACCGGAATGCCTAACTGCCCAAACACGATCACGCCGATTAACATCGCCGCCACGCCAGCCCAGCTAAAGAGCCACGGCACGCAAACCAACAGCGCCAGCAGGTGGATGATCGTCACCGGAATGGCGTATTCCCAATTGATTCGCCGCTGATCGACCCGCGCCGGATGCGGCAACTGGCCAATCGCCACGCGTCGCGACTCGGCCTCAACCGCCCTCGGCGGGAAAGTAGGTAAAGGTGTTGTCACAACTGGGCGCGCCGTCAGTTCGCAGGAGGTCGGGAAGGAGTTACGTGAATTGGAGTTTACTCTACCCCTTCCGAATGGACTACCGCAAGCGAAATGCGCGGTCTCGTAGTAAAGTTGCGTAGCAGCGCGCGGAGACGACATTCTCAACGAGACCTCTCCAATCTGCCCGATCGTTACACTCGCTGCGGCGGCCAGACTTGGACTTGGAGCGGAGCGGCTTGGGCGTGGAGAAGCGGCGGTTGGCCGGGGGTGGGCAAGCCGTGGGCCTCGATCATGGTCGAATGCAGGCGCGATAACGTGGCGCGGCGTAGCGGCCAGGGGCGGTGGTCAATCCGAGCGCGGTACAGGTGGTCGCCGCGCGCGGCGTAAAGGCAATAGCGTTCGATCAGGAAGAAGTCGAGCGTCTCGGGCCGCGCTTCGGGCAGCGGGGCGCCGCGCGTCCAGGCGGCGTCCAATTCAGCCGGGGCTGCGCTTGAGTGTGTGCGGTGCGAAATGCAAGCGAATGTCTCGTCGCGTTCCTCCCACTTCATCGCCGCGCGAAAGTACGGCAGCGCGTAGCCTAGCCGCGCTCCCCACACCGCCAGTGGATTGGAAGCGTCCAGCGAGAAAAACCACACACCCGGCGCCCCGTCCAAATGCACATAGGAGCGCACGTTAATTTCCAAGGTCTGGCTCACAAGCGGCGCGGGAGGAAGAAACGGAGGACGCAAACCGCGAATGGTCAGCGGCGTTATCGCAATCCAGGCCGTTCCCTCAAAGGTGTCAATCGCCAACCGCGGAGGGATCAGCGGGCGCAAAAGTGCGGCGGGAATGGGCCAGTGCATGAACAGCAACTTATCCCAGGTTTGCAGCATGATGGGCAAACCGGGAGGCCGATCACGCATTCCAAGCCGGTCGATCATGAAAACCTCGGTCCCAAGAGCGCCTCTTCGCCCAGTTCCGATGGCGCGTCGGCGTCCACAACCAGGCGCATCGGGAGGCCGCGTTGCCGCGCGGGACAAACGTTCTCCACCTTGCCCGCAAACAGCGCGCCGTCGGCCGTTTGCAATTCGGTCCAGCGCCACCAATCCCAAGGCGTTGCCCACCGCCACGGCGCTTTTTCCGCGCGCCGATTGCGAAACGCAACATAACCCGCGATGATAACGGGTGTGGTGCGTGGCCTGCGGCAATCAACTTTTTGCGAGGGCATTCCATGGAATTAAAAGAGTGCACGGTGCGGCGCGCCGAGGCGGGCCGCCTGTTGGACGAACACACCGGGCGCAATGACGGAACACAAACGGCCAATAGCCTGGCCGATGGGATCGCGACGCTCCGGAATCTGCTCTTTACGCGAATTCACGAAGACGTGGAGTCGAAAATCGGCCTGGACTCCATGCTCCTGCCCGTCTCGCCGCTCAAGAGCGAGATGGCCGCCAAGGTGGAAATCGAGTTATTTTGCATCGCCGAGTCATCCTTCCAAGCTCGGCAGTACGTGCCCGACCTGGACTGGTATGTCCCTTGGCTGGCAAGACTCCGGCTGGGCGACTACAGCGAAAATGCTCAGGCCCAGCGGCGCATCCGCCGTTATCGCGAGAAAGACGAAGACCACCGGCGGTTATCGTTCTCGACCTACCTGGAGCGGACTTACCCGGAAGCACGCAGTGCGCCCCTGATCCTCTATCGGCTGTTCCCCTTGGCGGTGAAAATTGTCACCGCCGTGGCGTTTGGCAATCCGCTGGACGCCAACGACCTGCGGAACCGGCAGTCGTTTTGGCTGCCTTCCATTCCCGATTGTAACGAGTGCCACGGCGCCACACTGGATAACGGCGAGAAGTGCCGCGTATGCGGCAACCCCGTCTGGTCCTACCGCTGGTTGACCGTGGCCGACTGAGACCCCGCGGGGACCGGACCTCTTGGCAGGGTGGGTCAAGTCTTCGCGACCCACCCTACCTTGTGCATGGCCGAGGGTGGATCTGCGCACGGCTTGACCACTCTACGAAATCGCCTACTTCGCCGTTGCGTTGGAGTTGTCGCTCTTGGCGTAGAGGGTTGCCAAGCGCACTAGCAGTGCTTCGAGTGCGGCGTAATAATCCTCTTCCTCCAGCTCGCTCTTGCGGCGCCGCAGATTCTCGATTTCTGCTTCCAGGGCGTCACGCTGCGCGCGTTGCTCGGCCGATAAGGCTTCTTCCGGCGCGCTGGGAATCAGGTGAGCCTGACTGGCCCGCAAACCGTCGATCTCGGCGCCCTCCTGGGCGGCTTGGGTGGCGCGCACTCCACGAAACCACGCCGCGGGTGTGCCTTGACCGTCGCCGGTGTCATCGAGCAAGGCGTGTTCGGTCGCCAGGCGTCCTTCCTGCCGATAGAACTCCTCCACGCGCGCGGAAGCGGCCAGAAATGCTTCCAGCAGCGAGACCTGCTCGTCCTTATCCAAGTCGGCCGACGCGTCGCCGATCGCCTGCGAGAAGTAATCGCCAAACCGCGCAAAACTCTGCTCGGCTCCGCTGCGGGTGGCGGTCACCACGATTCGACCCGGCGCCGCAAGGTGGGGGAGGAAGGGGCCGCTCGCCGCGGCGCAGTTCACAACCGCCACGGGCCGAGCCAGCGGCGCCAGCCACTGGGCCAGTTCCTCGGCTGAAACATCCGGGCCGCGCAGGTTGAAGGTCGCCTTCCGCCGATCATAGGCGCCATGCCCCACCAGCACCAGCCACAACGGATGCGGCGACCGCGGTGGTTGCGCCGCCAACAGACGTTGCAGCACGTCGCGGTCCTCGCTTCCTTCGGGCGATTCCGCAGCGCCAGGCCCGACGCGCACCACTTGGGCGCCGCCTTGCTCGGAGGCTCGCGCCAGGCGCGTCGCCCACTGATCGAACTGTTTCCCGTAATCCGCGGTCCCCGGCGCGCCGACTACAATGATAGCCATCGGCCGGTCTTCCACCTGCGCCACAGCGGCCAGCACACATCCCCAAGCTGCAATCCACATCGGAAAGCGTCACTCTAACGGTCAAGGAACGAGACGGTCGTCTCGCGCATTGTACCGCCCTCACGCACCCCAGGCATCCCTCACGCGCCCCCAATTCAAACGGTGAACGATCCTGCGCTTCCCGGTCATCGACCCAGCTACCCCGGAGGTTAACCAATCGGGAAAGCCTGCCCCACGGAAAAACCGATTACTTCGACTGGCACGGCTTTGTAGGGAACTCGCAGAGCGGAATGCTATCGGATGGCTCGGCCAAAATCTCGGCCAGTGTCGTGCCGCGAAAGGCGTCTTCCACCGAGGCCATCGCGTTATCCAAACGCCGATGGAGAGGACAAAGCCGGATCCCGTGCGAGGCAAGCCCCAACGGACATTCGCGGATCCGGCGCATCGGATCCACCGCGTTGACGACTTCTAGAATCGTCAACTCCTCGGGGCGTTTGACCAACGAAACGCCTCCGTTCACGCCACGCTGGGAACGGAGGACGCCCGCCCGACGAAGCTGCTGGAGCACTTTCGAAAGATACGCCGGCGGCACCTTAGTGATTTCCGCGATCTGCCCTGTAGTTTGCGCCTCGGGCGCTTTGCCCGCCAGGTAGCAGGCGGCCCGCAGCGCGTATTCGACCGATTGAGAAAGCACAAAAATCTCCAGGGCACGAGAAACGGATATTGACATCCACTTTAACGCGGATAAACTGGCCTGTCAAACTGGATATACTCATCCAGTTTTATTGCGCGCCAACTCGTGCGCGCTTCGTCCCGCCTGGGTTTCCCCGCTTATATCCCGCCTTGTCAGGAACCTGTCATGAAACGTATCGACGAGAGTCGTCTGGAGTCAGACTTGGCCTATCGCTTCGCTTACCTGGCCGAGTTCATCGGTTTTCGTGAAGACGACGTGGCCGCTATTCACGGCGCGGGTCCGCTGGTGGCGGCCCTGGCGCCGGTGCTGGTCGACGCCGTGTACGACAAACTCTTCGGCTACGACGCGACCAAACGCCATTTTGTGCCGCGGCAATCAGGTTACGAAGGCGCCGTTCCCCACGATCTTGAAACCCTGACGCAAGATCACGAGATGATCCAGTTCCGCAAGCAGCACCTGGGGCGGTACCTGGCGGCGCTGGTCACCCGGTCCTACGACGGCAAGATGGTACAATACCTGGACATGGTCGGGAAAATACACACGCCCAAGGCCGGCAGCGCCGAGCTGGACGTGCCGCTGGTGCAGATGAACGCCCTGATGGGCTTCGTGTCGGATGCGTTAACCGACGCAATCCTCGGCTTGAACCTGGACCGCGCCGCCGAGATTCGCACCCTCCGTGCATTCAACAAGTTGCTCTGGATCCAGAACGACTTGATCACCCGCCACTACCAAGAAGCCCGCGAGCCAGCCGCCGTGGCGGCCGTCTAGTAGAAGCCGCGGTTGGTGCGTCATTGCGGCTTCACGAAGCCGCACCTCGCCGTGCCCCGCGTGCAAATCCTCCGGATGTTTACCTCGATCAAGAGTCTAAGGACTGCGGGCGTTTCCACCCGCAGCTCCAAAGACTTCCAAACGCCGGGCGTATTTGCCAAATCTCCTTCAGCGCGCTCCACACAAGGCACGCCGTAACCTCTGCTTTACCCGCCCGCGCGGATTTCCAGTTCGCGTTTGACGCCGCCTCGCACTACGGTGACTGCTAGCGGGTGGTCTTGAGGAAACAGGGCCAATAATCGGTGCAGGTCATCCACACCGGCGATCAGGCGGTCGTGGACGGCCACAATCAAGTCGCCCGCGCGAATGTCCGCGGCCGCGGCGGGGCTACGGGGATCAACCTCCATTACCTCCACTGCCTGATCGCTAACCAGGTCCAATTCGCGGAGCAGCGACCGGGAAAGCGCCGCGGTGGTGGCGACAATGCCCAAGCGTCGGCGCCGCACGCGGCCGTGCGCCAGAATTTCGCCCGTGACCCACTGCGCCGTGTTGCTTGGAACGGCAAAGCCCAACCCTTGGGCCATCGCGACAATGGCCGTATTCACGCCCACCACACGGCCGCGGGAGTCCACCAGCGGTCCGCCCGAGTTGCCGGGATTGATGGGCGCCGAGTGCTGCACGATGTTTTCGATCAATCGCCCTTCGCGGCCGCGCATACTGCGGCCCAAGGCGCTGACCACGCCAGTGGACACCGTGGCGTGCAGCCCCAAGGGGCTGCCAATGGCGATGACCAACTGCCCCACGCGGAGCGCGGCCGAGTCGCCAATCTCGGCGTAGGGCAAGTCGCGGGCCGAGAGCCGCAGCAGGGCCAAATCGGTGGCGGGATCGTCGCCGATCACCTGAACCGCGATGCGGTCGCCTTCGATCGTCTCGGCCTGCAACTGGTCGCGACCGCCGACCACGTGGCTGTTGGTCACGGCGTACCCATCGGGCGTGATGACAAAGCCGGTGCCCGATCCGCCCCGATCGCCGGATGCTCCCGACACGCTGACCACCGCCGGCGATACGGTTTCGACCACGCCGATCACCGCCCGCGAATACGCATCTAGCAGGTCGGCGTCGTTGGGCGCGGGTCGGGCGGACGGCGAGGCGCCCGCGTCACGCGGACCCTCGTCGCTGGTTTCCGCAAAATGAAAGCGGCGATCGGGCGGTTCAATATGAGGCATCGCTCCAATTCCTTTGCTAAAGATAGGCCGAAGGAATTGTATCGCGAGAGCGCCTTGAGGCGAGGGCCGCCGCTTTTACGTCGTGGCGGACAGCGCCTCGCGCCGTTCGCTCCTGCGGTGGTCAAGACTCCATGGTCCCGGCCCATTGACGATGACCAACAACATGGCCCCCATCAGGCCGAGGTTCTTTAAGAACTGAATGGTCTGTTGTTGGACGACCTCGCCTTCCATCGTCCAGAAGTCATGAAAGTAGTACGTGGCCAGAGCCAGAAACACTAGCAACAAGGTCGCTCCGATGCGAGCCTGGAAACCGAGAATGAGCGACGCCGACCCAACCACCAGGAACGCAATGGCGCCCGCCAAGAGCAACTGCGGCGCCGGCACGCCCTCGGAAGCCATGTATTGGGTTACCCCTGAAAAATTCGGGATTTTGTTGCCCACGCCGCTCATCAAGAAAATCAACGCCAACAGGATGCGGCCGGAGAGCGCCAGGGGGCCATGAAGCGGGTTCTGCATGAGTCATGTCCTTTTCAAAAAGAACAAAGGGGGAGGATCGTTTACGGCAAGTCGAACAGCAACAGTTCCGCATCGGCGGTGGTTGTGATGTTGAGTGTTGTTTCATCGCTTACCGCGGCGCCATCGCTAGTGTGCAGTGGTTGGCCGTTGAGCGTCGCCGCGCCGCGCAGCACTTGCAGCCACGCATGACGTGACGGCCGCATGTCGAACGTCAGCCGTTGTCCCGCGTCCAGCCGCGCCAGGTACAAGTCCGCGTCCTGATGGATCGTCAAGGCGCCGTCGCGCCCATCGCGCGCGGCGACCAGGCGCCAGTGGCCGCTTTTCCCGGAATCGGGGACGGCCCGCTGCTCATAACTGGGCGTCAGGTTCTTCTGTTCGGGAAAGAGCCAGATCTGGTAAAGGTGGACCGGCTCGGTCGCCGAGGGATTGAACTCGCTGTGCATGATGCCCGAACCGGCGGTCATGCGCTGGAGTTCCCCCGGCCGCAGCACCTCGCCGTTGCCCAGGCTGTCGCGGTGCTCCAGCGCGCCTTCCAACACATACGTGACGATTTCCATGTCCCGATGCGCGTGCATGCCGAATCCTTGGCCCGGTTCAACGCGATCCTCGTTCATCACCCGCAGCACGCGAAAGTGGCGATGCGCGGGATCGTGGTACTCGCCAAAGGAAAAGGTGTGCCAGGTGTCGAGCCAGCCGTGGTCGAAGTGGCCGCGGTCTTGAGATTTGCGAATCTGAATCATGGAAAGGCTCTCCGCGATTGGTGGTCGTCCCGCGCGACGGCGGGACAAAGTTGCCATGAAGTTAATTTACTGGTAAAGTATTTGCCGAAAAAAATTCACTCGTCCCGCGCGGCGCCGCGCGCTTCTTCCAGCAGGCGGCTCAACTCCTTCAACTCACTACGCGATAAATGCCCGATCAGCGCCTGGTGCAGTTGCGCGACCGGTTCATCCAGTTGTTGGAGCAATTCCCGTCCCGGGGGCGTAATTTCCACGTACACCACCCGCCGGTCCTCGGTGCAGCGGCGCCGGGCGACGAGGCCCTGTTTCTCCAAGCGGTCAATCAGACCCGTAATCGCTGGCACTTCCTGAATCAAACGCTCGGCCACTTCCAGGCTGGGCAGCGGTTGACCTTCGCCCCGCAGGATGCGGAGGACGTTGTACTGCGAGGGCGTCAGGCCGAACTCGCGGAACAAGCGACCAAACCGGTTCTGGAATTGGTCCGCCGTGCGCAGCACGTTTAAAATCGCCTCTTGTTCAGGCGAATCAAATGGTCGCTTCTTTTTGAGGTCGTGTTGCAGGCGGCGTTCGCTCATGACTATCCTGATGATCGACACAATAAGTTTACATGTAAACTATTTTTGTGTCAAGTGGCTAGGCGGGATTTCCCGCCGAGTCGGGGCGCTCCGCCGGAGCCAGCGTGGCGGCCGCTCTTTCCCCGCGGAACTCGCGAGAGACGCAGGAGCCGCTGGAGCAATTTTCGCGAGGGCTAATCTCCCACCTGGTCTTGCCATTCCAGGCCGTGCGGCAGCGCGGCGGCGGCGTATTCTAGATGAATCACGCGGCGATGGCGTGGCGTTTGGGCCGCCGCCGAGGCGTGCAACAGCAACGGCCGCATGGCCACCACGCCGCCCGCGGGGACCGCGCACACGACTTCGGAAACCTCGGTCTTCCAGCGGTCGATTTGCCCGTCCAGCCAACCGTGGCGGTGCGATCCGGGCAAAACGCGCAGCGGGCCGTTGTTCGCGTCGCAGTCGTCCAGATGCACTCGTAACGCCAGCATCCCGGCCATGACTTCCGCGGGCGGCTCGACTTGCCAAACGCCCGCTTTTTGCGACCAGGCGCGAAAGCCTGGCGCCGCGCGCCGCTCGCGTATGGCGATCACGCGGTCCTGATGCCAACCGAGGTTCCAATTCGCGGTGGGAATTTTATCGAAGAAGATTCCCCGCACCGCAAAGCAGCCGTCTCCCAGCACCGCCGCGGCTAGCGTCCGCAGTTCGGGCGAACGAGCTAACTCGCGCACCTCTGGCGCAATCCGCAACAAGTGGCGCACGCCGTAGGTTCCGCCCTTGCTGCGGACTTCCGCGCGATCGCTCAACCGCGCCACCGCGGCGCGAAGGGCTTCCAGCACGGCGCCGTCAACTACCTCCGGCACAATCGCGAATCCGTCGCGTTCAATGCGCGGGGAAAAACTCGGCAAACCGTTTCGATCCTCCGCTGAAGGCTCTCGATGCAGCGAAACCGCAAGCGCCCTTGCTTGCGGTTTCGCGACACCGCCCACGGACAAACCTTCCTGAATTCGTTCGTCAAAGCGCATTCGATCCTCCGAAAATTGGCCAACCATAATATCCCCCACGGATTGCGAAAGGTCGAAACCTCGCTTCAATCCACCGCATCCATCATGCGCCGTGCCGGGCCGTGCTTCCGCCATACCTGCCAGTACCGTTGGAATCGCCCAGTCAGACAGGACGGCTTTTCGGCGTTCAGGCGCAATCCGCAGGGATACGCCTCTGCTTGCAATTCAGCGCGGCGGCGGTCCAAAAGCGCCAGGAAGGTGGCCGCATCGCACTCCGCAGGGTCGTCCAGGTCCAGGTCGCCGCTCATGATCAGGGCGTGCAGCACCGCCAGATCGTGGTCTTCTCCCAGCAAGTCCAACAACTCTTGAGCGGCATCAAGGCGGGTTTGCATTTCGGGCTTCCATACGTTGCGCAGCAGCCGCAGGTGATACCCATGATCTTTCACCTGCTTCCGCCAGGCGTGGAAGTTCTCGGGCGTCGGATCGGCATATGCAGCCTTGAGGGCTTTACGGCCGCGTCGATAGCTTTGCTCCAGACCGCCGCCCAGCGCGTTGAACCCGCGTTCGGCGAGTGTCCACGTCTCGGCGTCTTGCCGCGCGTCCCGCATTTGCGCGGCGAACTGGTCCCGGCGCTGGTCCAAGTCGCCGCCTTGCTCTTTCACGTGGCGGCGATAGCGCTCCAGCGCCGCGCGAATCGGGGCCGCAGCGGTTTCGTTCAGTTCGTTTGGGTAGCGCTGCGCAAGTTGGTCCAAGGCGTCCCGCAGCACGTCGGCGTCGCGCACCCAAGACAAGCTTCGCGCCGCGTCGCGAATGCGAGCATTCGCCTGGGAGTATCCTTCTTTCAACGCGGGACGGACCAGGCGCAGCAGGCTACGCAGCTTTTTGCAGCGTTTCCGGACTTGATGTACGCGCTTGTCGGGCGCAAGTTCCTGGCTGGCGATCTCCCCGAGCGCACGGTCAATCTCTTCCCGCGCGATGCGACGCACGCCGTCCTCGACCGATTCTTTCCGCCGCAGTCGAAAAGCCATAGTTCGCTCCCGAGTACAATGAATGACTCGGCCTTCAAGGTCGCATGAAAGCTGTATTCGGGCAAGAAATGCGCCCTGATAAAACTCATACGTGGCGAAAACTTAACAAACCACGGCAGCCGAAGGCCCCCTAGCTCCAAAGATTTGTTTGAAGCGCGGAGAACGGGACCATGCGTCGCGCCATCCCCCAAAATTTCGAGTTGCCGAAGGAAACTTGCCCCACGTTCCTTTAGCCCCGCATCGCCCCGTGCTTTGGTTTCATCAAGACGTTCCTTCCCGATCCCGCGTGGCGTGGTTCCGCCGGTTGTGGGCAGCGCTGGCGCTGGCGCTGTTGGCTGGAACGTGGCGGTTATGGACGCCGCAAGTGGTGTATCCACAAATCCCCCTTCTGCCGGTCGGACGACTCGCGCCGCCGTGGCTGGATTGGCTTGGGCTGGTGGGGATCACGATGGGATTAATCACGGCTCTGGCGACGAGCGAACGGCGGCCGCTGGGGCGCGCCGCGCTATGGCTTTTCGCCGGGTGCATGGCCGGGATGATCGCCCTCGATCAACACCGTCTGCAACCGTGGGCCTACCAGTTTGCGCTCATCGCCCTGGTGCTAGCCACGTGCGACGAGCGGCGAAGCTTCGCCCTGCTGCGGTGGCTGGCCGTGAGCATTTATTTCTGGTCGGCGCTAGGGAAGTTCGATCACGTCTTCTTGCATGGCGTCGGGCCGCAATTTTTGGCGGTCATGGCCGGTTGGTTGGGCCTGTCCACTGAGGCATGGCCGGAAGCGACGCGCGTCATGGCGGCGGGCGTGTTTCCGGCGGGCGAGTTGCTGGTGGCGATCGGACTTGCTTTTCGCGGCACGCGGCCGGTGGCGGTGGCGGGAGCGATGCTGATGCACGTCGGGTTGCTTGCGCTCTTAGGCCCGTGGGGGTTGAACCATCAGCCCGGCGTGTTGCTATGGAACGTGTATTTCCTTGTGCAAGCGGTGCTGCTGTTTGGCCCGGCGCCAAGCCAAACGCGCCAGACCGAAACTCACAACGACAACGAGCAATCGTCTTCCCCGTTGGAAGCGCGGCGGTGGGGATTGGCCGAGACGCTGATTGCATTGGCCCTGCTGTTGCCGGCCCTGGAAACGTGGCGATGGTGGGACGCGTGGCCCTCTTGGAGCCTGTACTCAACGCGGGCCGAGCGCGTGGTGGTTCTGGTGCATCGCCTGGCCGCGTTCCGCCTGGACGAAGAACTGCAATCCTTCCTGCGGCCGGCGGAACCGGAAAGCGATTGGCAGGAACTGGAAATTGATCGCTGGTCGCTCCAGTCGCTCGGTGTTCCCCTCTACCCCCAGGCTCGTTTTCAACTGGGCGTGGCCGAGGCGGTCGGCAGAAGATACGAACTAGGCGGCTTCATCCAGGCCGTCGAACTGGGCATGGCCGACCGCTGGACCGGCCAGCGACCGCGCAAGGTTCATCTGGGTGTCGACGCCATCACGGATGCCGCGGATGAAGCGTGGCTCAATGGGCGGCCTAGAGGACAGGGGGCAGGAGTTGAAAAGCTTTCCGTAGCACCGGCGCGAGCGCCGCCGAATGCTCCGTTAAATGCCGCAATTTTCGGCGGCGCTCGCGCCGCCACCACGACAATTCGACAAAACATTCACAGCCTCTCCGCTCTCGTAATATCCAACGTTCACCTGCGCAGTGGCTTCGTAGGCGAACTGGCGGCCGTGGTTCAGGGGCGCGACGATCGCGGGGCGAATGCTTTCGGTTGCATTGGCTGGCGCGTTGCAGTCCAATAACGGCAACCCGCACAGTGCGAACCGACTCCTACTTTCTCGCGAGAGTTCCATGATCAGGCAAAACGCACAGCGTGTTCCCGGCATGCGGTCTCGGCGAAATTTTCTGGGGTCGCTGGGCGGCGGAATGGGGAGCGTGGCGCTGACGCACCTGCTGGGGCAAAGCGGCGTCTTGGCCGCCGCGCCGCGGCCCGAGTGGAACGGCGGGCTACACCACCCGGCCAAGGTGCGGCGGATCGTGCAGTTGTTTATGAACGGCGGCGTCAGCCAGATGGACACCTTCGACTACAAGCCCGAGTTGGAGAAACGCCACGGCCAGAAGATCGACTTCGGCCTGACCGCCGCCGCCACCAGCACGCCCGGCGCGGTGATGAAGTCGCCCTTCGCCTGGAAACAGCACGGCCAATGCGGGCGATGGGTCAGCGGCGTCTTTCCCCACGTGGCGAACGTGGTGGACGACTTGGCGTTCCTCATGGCGATGGCGTCCAAGACCAACGTCCACGGCCCCGGCAGTTACTTGCAGAACACCGGCTTCTTGCTTCCCGGCTTTCCGTGCATGGGCGCATGGGTGTCGTATGCACTGGGCGCCTTGACCGACGACTTGCCGACGTTCGTGGTCCTGCCCGACGCGCGCGGCTTGCCCTACAACAACGCCGGCAACTTCAGCGCCGGATTTCTGCCGATGGCGCATCAGGGCACGCTCATCAAGCCGACCGCGCCCACGCCCATTGGCGACTTGGCGCCGCCGGCCTGGGCCAAGCACATCACCGCCAAGAGCGAAACCGAGGGACTGGCGCTGCTTGCCCAAATCAACCGTGACCACCTGGCGGCGCATCCCGACGACTCGCGGCTGGAAGCGCGGATTGGCTCCTACGAGTTGGCGGCCAAGATGCAACTGAGCGCCCCGGAAGTTCTCGACCTGGCGCAAGAGACGCAAGCCACGCATCGGGCCTATGGCCTGGACCGGCCCGAGACGGCCGACTTTGGCCGCAATTGCCTGACCGCCCGCCGGATGCTGGAGCGCGGGGTGCGGTTCGTCCAGGTCTGGAGCGGCATGGGCGGCCCGTCGAAGAACTGGGACAACCACAACGACATTCCCCACGAGCTGCCATTCATCGCCACGAGCGTCGATCAGCCCGTCGCCGCCTTGGTCCGCGACCTGAAAACGCGCGGCCTGTTCGACGATACGCTGGTCATCTGGACCACCGAGTTCGGCCGAATGCCCTTCACCCAAGGCGCCACCGGCAGGGACCACAACGGTGGCGTGTTCGTCACCTGGCTGGCCGGCGCGGGTGTGAAACGCGGAGTGACCCACGGCCAGAGCGATGAATTCTCTTACCGCGCGGCGGAAGGCAAGACCGAGTGCTACGACCTGCACGCCACCGTGCTGCACCTGTTGGGAATCGACCACGAGCGGCTTACCTACCGCCACAACGGCGTCGACCGCCGCCTGACCGACGTACACGGCCACGTAATTCACGAAATTCTGGCGTGAGGAAGAGACGCATCGCGCCATGGACGACCAAACCACGCCCAAGGAGATCATCGTTGTTGGCGGCCCGAACGGACCGGGCAAGACGACCTTTGCGCGGGAGTATCTGGCGGCGCGGCCTTGCATGTATCTGAGCGCCGATGAGATTGCGATCGAGCTTTCGTCTTCCGATCCGGCTTCGGCTCGGAGGCGGCCGGGCGAGAGTTTTTACTTCGCGTTGAACGGCAGCTTGGCGAATCGGAAAGCCTGCTTATCGAAGCAACGCTTTCAGGAAAAACGCTTGTTCGCACCTGGGAGCTTGCCGGCGCCCAGGGCTTTGCGATTCGGGCCCTGTTTATCTTTCTCAATGGACCGGAAACATGTATCGCCCGGGTCCAAGAGCGTGTTCGTAAAGGCGGCCAGGATGTTCCCGAGGAAGACATTCGCCGGCGGATGGGGGCGCCGAACGTCTTCTCGATTAACGGCTCCCTGTATTACGAATTGCCAAGCGGCGAACTATCGCGCACCGATCCTTACCAGCCGCCATAAAACAAGGGTGCGACCGCCTCGGAGAAAGCGGAACCAAAAAGGCAACGGCGGCGGTGACCGGTGAAGCCGCAATTCTCGCGCATTGTCGCGACGCATGACAGTGGGACACGTCTTCCCCACAAAGAGCTAGCCGCAATTGTGCAAAAGAGGTAGACTCAAAGCGTTGCGGGCGATCGAGGCGAGCGGCGCCTGATCGCCGTCGCTCTTCAACGTTCTCACACGTTCCGCGGTAGACGCCGTGAAAAACCTCGGCCGATTGATGCGCGATCCCGCCGCGTTGGTATTGGGCGTGACCGTGGTCTTGTTCGTCTCGGCGTGCGCGGCGCCGGCGGTGTACTTTGACGAAGGCGGCCACGCCTGCACGGCCATTCGCCTGGGATCGCCCAATGGTTTCCTGTGCTTGCTGATGGGTTGGATTCCGCCATGGACGTTTCCTTGGGTTGCGAACCCGTTGCTTCTGGTCGGAGCGATTTGCGTGCTTTGTCGCCAGCCGCGGATCGCGACTTGGCTGGCCTCGATCGCCGTGGCGGCGGGCCTTTCGACATGGGTGCTCGTGGCGATAGGCATGATTCCGCGCGTGCTGGTCGGTTGTTACCTATGGCAGGCCAGCCACGTCGTCTTCGCGGTTGGTTGCTTCGTGATTTATTCCGCAAACAAGCCTGCGCCGCAGCCGCTTGAGCCCCCCTTCGCACCGGTCTGCGAATCGCCGTTTGCATCCATTCCAGCCACACCGACCGAGGCGATTGCAGAGAATTCCAGCGCTTCCATCGCCTAGTGCGCAAGCACGGTTCTTCCGTGTGGGTTACTTCGCGGAGCGCGTGACCTACATGAAGATTGGCTACTCGGCGGCCCACCAGGCTTTGGGGCCATTCCACGCTAGCAGGCGCTCGCGCACGGGGGGACGTTCTTCGGCCGCCGCGGGCAGCAGCACCGGTTGCGGCGCTTGCGGCGCGGGAGCCAGGCGATACTCTTCGTCGTCCGGCGGCGCGATGGTCAACTCCTCGCCCCGCGGCATCAAGATCGGTTGCGGAACTTCCGGCGCGTCGGCGAGCGTGTATTCGTCTTCGTCGCGCGCCTCGGGTTCGTCTTCTTCGACCGCCACGGGCTCTTCTTCGGCTTCTTCTTCCGGCTCTTCGTGCAGCGCGGGATACCAAGAAGCGTAAACGATCGGTTCCACCACGTAGGGGCGTTCTTCCTGCTCGGTGGGCACCCCGGCAATTAGTTGCTCGAGCTCGTTCTCGTCCTCTTCGGGATCGCGCTGGGCGATGGAGAAGACCACATCGTCCTCGTCGTAGGCCGATTCGGCTTCTTCCGCCAACTCGTCGTTGATGTGGTCATCCACCAACGCTGGCTCGGGCGCCGCGTCTTCTTCGGCGACCTGCTCTTCTTCCTCGTCGCTGCCAAAGTCCAGTTCGGCCGGATGAACCACCGCGTTGGCCTTGCTGTTGGAGGGCAGCAAGCGCACCTCCATGCCCAGTTGCCCGAAGATTTCGATGATGTGCTCGTGGCAGGTGAAGACCAGAATTTGTCCGCCCGAGGCGGCGAAGTCGCGGAACACCACCGCCGCGGCCCTGGCCCGCTCCACGTCGAAGTTGACCATCACGTCGTCCAGCACGAGCGGCAACACGGCCCCGCGCCGCGCGTAGGCGGCGGCCAACGCCAGCCGCAGGCTCAAGAACACGGCCTCGCGGGTGCCTTGGCTCAGCACTTCCAAGGGCAGTGAGTGTCCGTCGCGGTCGTCCACTTGCAGCACGTTATCGCCCAGCGGCGTCCAAATGCGCACGTAGTGACCTTCGGTGAAGCGCTGCAGGTAGCCCGAAGCCTCGGCCAGCGTCTCGGGCTGGCGCTCGCGCTCGTAGACCTCCCGAATGGTTTCCAACAGCAGCGACGTGACCGCCAGCAGGCGCCACCGCCGCACGGCCGTTGTCAGGCGCCGTTCGACGCAGCCCAACTCCAAGCGGGCCGCCAACAGCCGGCGGTCTTCGCCCAGGCTTTTCATCTCGGCCACGATCTCGCCCCGCCGCTCGTGCTGCTTGGCCAGGTTGCGTTGCAACTCCTCCAGCCGGTTTTGCGACTGGTCCCACAGCGATTCCAGCAGCGACTCTTCGCGATTCTCCAGCTCCTTGGCGATGTCTTCCTCACTCACGCGGCCGCCGATCATGATGCGCAGTTGGCCGTTGAGCTGCTCCAATTCTTTGCGCAGGCGGGCGGCTCGTTCGTGCTTGTCGGCCAGGTCGCGCAGTCCCGGTTCGTCCTCGACGCCCGCCTGGGCGAAGAGCGTCACCCGGCGCCGCTCCAGCTTATCGATGGTCTTGAGCAACTGCACGTGCTCGCGGTGTAGGGCTTTGAAGTCGCGGCTGAGCGTGGTGCGGCGTTTGACCAACTCGCGCTGATGCTCCAGCTTGATGCCCAGTTCCGTGAGTTGGTCCTGAAGCGTCTGGCCGCGGGGAGAGAAAGCCAACTCCTCCATCACCTCTTGCACCCGCTCGCGGAGGTTGGCCAGCTCGCGTTCGCGCTGGTTAAGTTCTTCGCGGCGGGTGAGCACGCGGCGTTGGAGGTGGGTGATCTCGTCGATGTGCTCGCCCAGTTGCTTGACTTGGCTGGGCGTGAGGTTCTCGGGAAGCTGGCGCCGTCGCAGTTCGTCCCGCCACTTGGATCGGGCCGCGCGAATAGTGTTGGCCGCTTCCGTGGCGCGGGCGTTGGACGACTCTTGCTGCGCGAGCGCGGCTTGCCGGGCGGCGTCCAGGGGCAACAAGTCTTCCAAGTCCCGCAGGCGGCGCTCGGCCTCGTCCAAGCGGGCCGACGTGGGCAGGTCGGGATTGGCGTTCTGGCGGCGCGGGAGGCGGCGCTCGATGTCGTCGCCCTCGCGCTTCTCGTGCTCGATTTGCCGTGTCAATAGCTCCAGTTGCTTGCGGCTTCCTTCAAACTCGGCGAGCGCCGAACGCTCTAGCATGAACTTGGTGGCGCCGGCGGCCATGGAACCGACAAACCCGATAAAGCCCATCAGCCACGCCATCGGCGCCGAGATGTTCCATAGATAGCCGCCCAACAGCGCCAAGAGGATCATCATGATGCCGAACACAAACACGCCGCCCAGCCCCGTCAACACGCGGACCGGCAACACCTGGTCGTCCATCAAGGCGCGGCTCTGGTCGGCCAGCTCGGCGCGCTGCGCCGTAAGCTGGTCGATGCGTTCGTCAATTTGCGCTCGCCGCCGCAAGAGCGAGACGTTCTCTCCTACCTCCTCCAGCGCGTGCCGCAGCTCCTTGCCGCCGTACATGGCCAGGGCTTCGGTGAGCTTGCTCTTCAGGTCGGTCGCTTCTTGCCGATAGGCGTGCCGGTCGCGCTGCAATTGCTTGAGCCGGGCGGTCTGTTCGCGGATGGTGTGCGCCGGCTCGCGCAGAGCGCGGAGCGCCTCGTCGGAAATATCGGGCAGGCTGTCGGGGGTGCGGCGGCCCGGCAGGCCGACACTATCGAGATTGTCTTGCAGCGAGTTTTCCAACTCGACCGTCTCTTTGCGCAACCGGCCAATCTGGTCGTGCAGCGAGCCGATCCACGGCACGTGCTCGCACAACGCATCGACCCGCGACGAGGCCGACCAAAGCGTCCGGTCGATGGGCAGCGCGCGGGCCTCGTCGCGGAGCGCGATCCGTTGCCGCTTGAGCTTTTCGCACGTCTGGCGATGCTCGGCGATTTCGGCGTTCAGCCGGTCCACCGTCTCGATGGCGTCTTCCGGCAACTCGGTCAGCGGCTCCAGGTCGGTCAGCTCCTCCAGCGCCTCCTGGCGGCGCTTCCAGACGTCGCGCACCTGAATGGCCACTTCCAGCAAACGTCCTTGCTGTTCAATTTGCTTGATGTTCTGGTCGAAGCGGGCGACTTCCTGCTCGACCGCGTCCCGCTGCGAACCGAGCTTGGCCCACTGGCGGCCGTGCCCCGAGAGGCGGTCGATCTCGCCTTGCAGTTTTTCGCGGTCGTTGAGGATGCGGAGCAACTCGCCTTCCGAGCCGTCGTCGGCAAGCAGCTTTTGCCGGGCGGCGTCGATGTCGCGCATCACGTCGACCAGCGAGACGCGATCCAGCCCGCTCGTCAGGTTGTAGAGACGGTCAGCGGCTTCGGTGTCGTCCAGGGTGCCTAGCTCTTGAATCTCGCGCAGGCCGACGGCGAACACGTTGTTGAACGTCGCCTCGTCCACGCCCGCCAGCAGGATGTTGAGCAGGTGGTTGCCTTGCGTGGCGCCGCTGGGGCCTTCAATCGTGATCTCGCCCGCGCCGCGGCCTTCCGCGCGGCGATGAATCTTGAACACGCCGCTGGGGCTGTTCACCCCCAGCACGCCGCCCGAGTCGCCGCCATGAAGCGGCGGGAAGTAGCGGCGGCGGCGCTCGGTGGAGTAACCGTACAGCACGGTCCGCACGAACTGGAGCAGCGTGGTCTTGCCCGCCTCGTTGCGGCCGTAGAACACGGTCACGCGGTTCTGAAGATCGGGAATCTCCAGCCCGTTCCACACGCCAAAGCCGTCAACATGGATGTCGGTGATTTTCATGGATCGTCACTTATCGTCTCACTAGCCGGAGCAAACAATCCCTAGCCGGCAGCTAACAGCCTCCGGAGGGTCGCACGCCAACGGATATCCAACTTGTTTGTCGCGTCGCGTTCCGGAGGCTGTTAGCCTCCGGCTAGATCCCTTGCTTGGTTTGGGGGGATTTACAGTTCCTCGCCGCGTAATAGCTCGGCGCCCAGGAGGGCGGCTTCGCGGAGGGTTTCTTTGGCGGTCGCGGCGTCGGGGAGCGTGAGCAGGCCGGTCAGCACGTCGGGCAGATTGTCGCCCTGCACGTGCGACTCGATCTCCAGCCGCCGTCCTTCGCGCTCGACCTTGCGCACTTCGCGGAGGAAGTCTCCCAGGATGGTGTCTTCCTCAAACCAATCGTCCGGCAGCGTCGTGGGCGACTCGACCTCCAGCGACACAGTCCACGCCGCGGGACTGCGATGCCCAAAGTCGGCCCGCAGCATGGCGACAATTTCTTTGGCGGTGTCGCCGCGACGCAACTCCGAAGCCAGGCGCCCCGACGCGGCCACCTCCCACGCCACCAGCACGTGACGGCCGGCGGCTTCGTTGGCGAACGATTGAATGCGTTCGCGCAGCAGCTTTTCCAAATCATCGCGGCGGGCGTTCTCGCGCAGCGTGACGCGCTCCCGCCGCCAGCGCACCACGTCGGTGGGGACGCTTTTGGTGCGGGCCTGCCCGCGCTCATCGACATGCACCAGCACGCAACCGTGAGCGCCGTCTTCCTCGGGCGAGCGGCCTTGCGGTGTGCCGGGATAAATAGCCGCCGGCGCCGACGCCGAGAGCGCTTTGTGCTCGTGCTGGCCGCCGAGGGCCCAGTAGTCCATCTTTTGCTTGGTGAACGACGACGCCTCGTACTGGCCGTGGGCCACGGCCAGCGAGAACGCCTCCTTGTTGCCCACGCGGAAGTCGGCCGGCGCGGGCGAATGGCGCTCATCGCAACTGGCGCCGCGGATCACGGCCAGCGTCGTCTCGCCGCGGGTGAAGTGGACTTCCTCGATCTTGCGTGGCGGGAAGACCTTCACGTTCGTCGGCAGTCGCGCGGCGGCGGGCCAACGGTCGGGCGGATCAACTTCGCCCCCCGCCCAGTACACCGGAATTTTGCGTTCCGCCAGGCGATTGAGTTGCGTAACCAGGAACGCCATCGCGCGGGGACCGGCGGCGCGGCAATCGAGGATGTCGCCCGAGAGGAGGACGAAGTCCACTTCTTCGACCAGCGCAGTGTCGAAGACCTGGTCGACGGCCTGGAACGGGGCGTCCACCAGCACGTCGCGCAGATGTTCGGGAACCTCGGTCAGCCCTTCCATAGGCCGCTCCAAGTGGAAATCGGCGGCGTGCAAAAAGCGAAACGGCTCGCCCGACATAAACACCTCCGTGTGTTTCTTCTTCACGGCCGCTCGCTCGGCAAGCGGCCACGCGTCCGCGGCTGGGTAGGACAAATCCACGGCGCGGTAAGTCGAACCTGATATCCAGTGATGGGAAGTCTAGCGGAGATGGGAAAAACCCGCTACGGCGATTTTACTGCAGCCAGTCCCGGCGAAATTAACCTCGCGCGGATCGCTGGCCCGGGAGCGCCACGAGCGCGTGGCCGCGGCGCTAGCGCATTGCGAGGAGTTGCAGCGGCAGCGGGCCTAGCGCAGCCAAGTATCGAACGAACCGGCGAAGGAAGCTCTTGCCTCGACCACCGACGCCGAGCCCTGCACCATGAAGTTCCCCAACGGCGGCTACAACACGCAGTTTACGACCGATGGCGAAAGCGGGACTGTGCTGGGCGTGGAAGTAACCTCCGCCGGCAGCGACAGCAAACAGCTTTCGCCGATGCTCGATCAAGCGGAGGAGCGTTACGGAAAGAACCCGCAAGAAGTCTTGGTCGATGGCGGTTTCGCAACGAAAGCGGCGGTCACCGACGCCGCCAAGGACCACGGCTGTACGGTCTACGCTCCGCTCAAAGAAGAGGCCAAGCAACTGGCCGCGGGCGGCAATCCTTACGCGAAAAAGAAAGGCGATTCCCCAGCGGCCGCCGCTTGGCGGACGCGCATGGCCACGTCGGCCGCCAAGCAGATTTACAAGCTGCGCGCAGATGGCCGAGTGGGTAAACGCCCTCTGCCGCAACCGCAGCTTAGCGCAGATGCCGGTTCGTAGCGGGCCGAGGTGCGGCATCGTGGCCCTGCTGTATGCGATTACCCACAACGTCATGCAAGCAGCCAACCTCCGCGCCCAGGCGGCAACCAGGGCCACCTGAAGGTCAAGCCGCACAATCCAGGCAAGCCGGGCAAGCACCGCTCGTAAAATCCACCGCCCTGCCCACCGGAAGGTCTCGAAGCACCAACACCCGAGACCCCCTTCCACGCTTCGCTAGAAGGTTTTCAACACGCAACTCACTCCTCCAAGACAAACTTTCATAGCCTCGGAGCGAGGGTGTCTACACTAAAACGGAGAGTAAACCACTACCGGCGAGGCGACCACCGTCGTGGATTGCCGGGGGGCGATGATAATGCCCTGCTTGTATTGCGGCGGGCTGATGGTCCAGTTCTTGGGGGCCTCGCCCAGCAACTCGGTGGTCAACGTGCCGACCGGCACCCGGATCGAGGCGTTATTCAGTGGCGGGATGGTCAGCAACTGACCGTTGACGCGTAAGTATTGCGCGGTGGTCATCTGATTACTTACTTCCAGCACCCCTTCGCGCTGCATGGTGTTGTGCATGGCGCCCGACAGGTCGCGCTGGAACTCCTGGCTTTGCATGCTGGAGTTGATGTCGAGAATCGGCCGCTGTTGGCTATCGGTGCGCGAAATTGCGTTCACCACCTGGCGAAGCTGCTGAGCCTGATCGTTAAGCGTGGTGACTTGTTCCCCCATTTGTTGGCGGAACTGGTTGATCTGGGCGGCCTGATCGTTGAACGAATCTTGCAACTCGGTGAACTGCCGCTGTAACTCGTTGAACTCGGTCCGCGGTACATAGTTATCCAGGTCGGTCTTGGCCGCGAAGCGGCTGGCGGCGGCCTCCATTTCGCCTTGCAGGGCCTCGTTTAACTGCTCGCGCGTGATGAGCTTCTTCTCCATCTGGTCCAGCCGCGTCGAGAGCGCGGAGAAGTTCTGATTGCTCGAGGCGCGCAAGTTCTCAATGGCCTGGGCCACGGCTTGGAGCATGTCGCCATTGGGCGCAGCGCCGTTGCTCGTAGCATTGTTGTCGGCCGCATTATTGATGGGGGCGGGCGGGGCGGGCTGAGACTGGGCGGGCGGGGCCGCCTCGTTCAGGTTCAAGTCTTCCTGGGCCAGCGCCGTCTGGGAAGAAAGCAACAGCAACGCCGCGAGAGTGGACCGCGTGAGACGTGCGTACATGGGCAAGTTCCCTGGAAAGAAGGAAAGACACTTCCCCGGCTCCCTGGGGAACTCCCCTGGCCTCCCTGCCACTCCCTGATTCTCCTAGCTTAAAGGCTAGCGCAACCGAATCAAGCGGCTCCACCGTTAAACTCGCCCCACCCGGCCGCCAATCCTTTTGTGTAACCGCTATATTCGCTACGTTTTGCGAAAACAGCAAACTCCGTGCCCGATTACACGCCGCCTTCCAGCTTGCGCAGATACTCTCGCGGGCTGTCGATCGGCTTTTTCTCTAACTGGCGGAGGTATTCCATCGTGGTCTGCGGGCGGCGTGCAGCATTCTCGTGCGGCGGACGCACGCTCGCCGGATCGACCTTCCCGTCCGCCACGCCATCGGACAGGTCAATTTCGCGCGCGATCGTGCGAATTTCGTCGCGGGTGAGTACACCCTTGCGGACGCAGGTTTCGATGAGCGAATGGAGCAGGAGCAGCGCCCGGCCTAGGTCGTTCTCCAGTTGTGCGATTTCGTCCCCCAACGCCGCTCCCTCAACCACTTGGTCCCGGCGCGTTTCGCGCAGTCGTTCGTTGAGGGCGTCAATTTGCTGAGACTGCCACCAATCGTTACGGAGATAACGTTTCCAACTCATACGGTTCTCACGGCCAAAGGTGTTGCGAAACCAGCGCTTCATTATAAAGGTTTCCAACGCGGTCCGCGAGATTTTTGGCCCAACGTCGTAGGTGCACGCAGGTTTGCGCGGTCGCTGAACTCGCCAGGATGCAACCGAATGTGCGGAGTTACCGAGTCTTGCGACGTCCGCTTCCGCCACAAGCGTCCGATTCCGGGTTGGGCACGGTTTGCCCTGGTCCCGCGCGCCGCCTTACAATCGGTGAAAACCCTGACTTAAAGGAGCCTCCGATGCGCATTCTGTTTCTTGCGTGGCTGGCCACGGCCCTGTTTGCCGGCGGCATGAGCTTTGCCGATCAGCCGACCATGCCCGAGACCGACGCGACCGACGCCTTGCGCGTGATGACGTTCAACATTCGCTATAACAATCCCGGCGACGGGGTGAATGCTTGGCCCCAGCGGCGCGACTGGGTGGCTGAGGTCGTAAAAGATCGGCGGATCGACATGCTCGGCGTGCAAGAAGCTTTGCCCGGCCAGATTGCCGACTTGGAACAGCGATTGGTCTGCTACGGTTGGTATGGCGTGGGACGGGACAATGGCCGACGGGGCGGCGAGCACACGCCGATTTTCTATCGCAAGAGCCGGCTGGAACTGCTCGACGAAGGCGCGTTCTGGCTGTCGCAGAAGCCGGATCAACCCGGAAGTAAAAGTTGGGACACGGCCATTACGCGCGTTACGGTGTGGGCCAAGTTGCGCGATCGCGCCAGCGGGCAGACCTTCTTCGCCTTCAACACGCACTTCGATCACCGTGGACAAGAGGCCCGCCGGGAAAGCGCCAAGCTGCTGTTGCGCAGGATTCCCGAAATCGCCGGGACCGCGCCGGTGGTGCTTACCGGTGATTTCAACTGCAAGCCCGACGCGCCGCCCTATAAGATTCTTACCGCCGAGCCGGACGCGGCCGGCGCGTTCCGCCTGCGCGACGCCCTGTCTGTGAGCACGACCGAGCCGCTCGGCCCCACGGGCACCTGGAATGGTTTTGCGCGCGTGGCGCCCGGTCAGCGGATCGACTACATTTTTGTGACGCCGCGCGTGCAAGTCCTGTCGCACGTCACGGTGGGCGAGACTCGCAACGGCCGCTTCCCTTCGGACCATTTGCCGGTCCTGGCTGAAGTGCGGCTAAGCCGCTGATAGAAGATAGATGATGGCATGCCAGGCCGCCTTGATCGTCCCGTTAGCCCTAGAACGAACCACCATCGTTTTCGCGGGATACATTATCCGCCCCGCCGCGGCGACACAAGCGAATGCCGCCGTGGGTGGTGGTCGTCGACCTGGGGTGTATTGTCGGGGTGGCGGGGATGGCGTACTTCGTGTTCGTTTACCTTCCCGAGCAACACCGCCTGATTACAAAACATTCCCTTCGAGAGTTGGCGTTCCTTTACCACAATTATCACCACGTATACCGGCGCAGCCCCAGCAACTTGGAGGACCTGTTGCGTTACGAGGAACAGGCTGGAAGCATGTCTGGTACCTCGCTTGCTACGGCAATGGTCCGCGAGGGCCGGTTCATTCTCATCTGGGACGCCGTTCTTTTTCCCGATGGCGAGGAGAACGAGAAGTATGTCCTGGGGTATGAAGCCGACGTTTCCCAACAAGGCGGACTGGTGATGCGCGGCGGCTCAGTTTATTCGATGTCGGCCGAAGCATTCCACCGCCTGCCCAAGATCCCTACGCGCAGCGACACCTACCCAGAGTGAGAGGCTCCGACAAATGCTGCTGCGCCGCGTGAGGTGGACCTGTGCGAACCTCGCTGACGTTCTGGCAAATGCCGTACGATGAAGCGGCGTATCTCGATTATCTCCGCAGCACGGGCGTCGTGCGGATGCGGGATCATCGGTCGTTGTTGCGTTCCGAGCCAATTGAGTTTCAACCCTTGTCGGCCTTTCGCCGCAAGGGATCAGGTTTGCCGCTGCTTTGCCGAAAGTGCGACCTTGACGAAGTCAAAATCTACAATTTTCGGGCGGAAGGCAAACTCTGGCATACGGTCGATCCGTCAAGTTCCCCGGTGCTGACGTACGCCCGCGAAAGGCCCAACCGCGGCCAATTACATTATTCGACCGTTGGCGCCGCGCTGGATTTCGTCGATTTGCGCACCGGCCAGCGACGACAAAAAGATGCGTCGTACAAAAAGTGGGCCAAAGCGGTCGTAGGTTTCTGGAAGACACATTGCACCGAAACGGCGAACCTCTACGGCTTTGGTTATCCCGCGACGCCCGAAGTGATCAAAGCGGTTACCGCAGGAACGATCGAATTGCGAATCTGAGTCGCAGACGACAAAATCAACGGTCGAGTTGGAGAAGCGACATCCGCAAGAATTCCGGCGGAATCACGTTCCACGGAACGCTTGCAGATTCTCCGCCCCTTAGCCCCCGTTAAAAGCACACACGTCACAGTTCCCTCTTCATCCACGGTTCTCAAGGAGTGCGTTATGTCTTGGCTGCGTCTGACTCCGCTGTTGCTGGGAGCGTTGCTACTGAACCCAACCTTGCTTCTGGCCCAGGTCGATTCGGGACCGCAACCTGGCGGCAAGGTGGAAACTCTGAAAGCCTATGCCGTGACGGGCGATGGCGCCGGCGCGGAAGTGGACTACGCCGCCCAGCGCAAGGAGAAGTCGACCCTGGTCGTGTTCATCCAGGCCGACAAGTGGGACCGTCCGGTAGCGCGGTTTCTCAAGGCGCTCGACCAAGGCCTGGCCGACCGCGACGACGCCCAGAACGTGGCCGTATGGCTGACGGACGACGTGGAAAAATCTAAGGAGTACCTGACCCGAGCGCGGAACTCGCTGCGGCTAGAGAACACTGCCTTGGCCGTCTACCCCGGCGACAAAGGTGGCCCGCCGGGCTGGAACATCAACACCGATGCATTCGTCACGGCCGTGGTGGTGAAAGACGGCAAGGTGGCCGCAAGCTTCGGTTATCGCTCGGTCAACGAGACCGCCGCGCCGGAGGTGCTGGAGAGGTTGAAAGGCAATGCAATTGGAGATTGAGTACGGCGCGTGATTTGCGCGTATTCGTTTCAGTTCTCCACACCCTTCCGCATGCACTTGGGACGGATCACGTTCTTGGCCAACCCAACGGCTTCCAACAGGCGGATGGTGGCCCAGGTGGGGTCGATCTCCCACCACTTGTGGCCGTGGGCGGCCGAGCGTTGATCGGCGTGGTGGTTGTTATGCCAACCTTCGCCGTGGGCTAGGAGCGCGACCACAAAATTGTTAGTGCTTTGGTCGCGCGTCTCATAGTTGCGGTAGCCCCAGACGTGAGCGACCGAATTGACCGACCAGGTAATGTGCCAACCCACTACCGTGCGCACGAACACGCCCCAAACCAGCACGCTTAAGCCAAACTGCACGCCCTGCCACACGTCGCCCGTCATCGCCCATCCGGCCGCCATCCCGCCTAAATAAAACAGTACGGCATGGCCGACGTACACCCAGAGCCACAGCAAGTAACGCTCCAAGGCGAAGTAGAACGGATCGCGCAGCAGGTCGCGGGCGTATTTTTCATAGAACACCACGTGGCGGTGCTCGCGATGCTCAAACACCAGCCAGCCCACGTGCCCCCAAAAGAAATTCACCAGCGGGCTATGCGGATCAGGTTGCTCGTCCGAGTGCTTGTGATGGATTCGATGAATGGCCACCCAGCGGGCCGGCGTATCCTCCAGGCAGCATACCCCGCACAACGCGAAGAAATGCTCCAGCCACTTCGGAACGACAAATCCCTGGTGGGTCAACAGCCGGTGATAACACAGCGTAATTCCCAGCATGTTGAAGAAGTACAGGTTGAACACCGCCAGCACCACGCCCGTCCAACTAAAGAAGTACGGGAAGAACGCCAGCGCCGCCAGCACGTGGAGGCCCGCAATCGGAATGGCGTACCGCCAATTGAACACCAAGGGCTGCGCCTCGAGGGGATAGTCCAGCCGCGTGGTCTGGCCGCCGTTCACGTCCGTCGATGCCGCTTCAGGCGATGGTTGGCTAGACTCCGACGCTAAAGCGTCCCGCGCTACCGAGGCAGTCGCGGTTGTGTCCGGTTCGAGCATGGCGGAAGGGGGAATCTCGCGGGTCAACGGAACACTCGCACAGTGGAAGGAAACACGCGCTCCGGTCAATTCTAACTGATTTACCTTGCGCCAGATATCGTCGTTTGTTACTCTGGGGACCAAAGGTTTTTCCCCGCGACACGAAGGCGGCGCGGACTTTAGGTCGTAAGTCTTGATGCTGCAAAAACTAGCTGTTTGCTTGGCCGACGCAACTCGCGATTTGCGGGACTCGTTCTCACCGCGTGTTCTGGAGCGTCTGGACCGACTGCGCCAGGAATACGCGGAGTCGCTAGGTGGGGTTTATTGCGAGAAGCATTGGTTGGAGGTTTGCGCCCAAACGCTCACTTGGACTGAGTTGGCCGCAAGTTTAGCCGAACGCAACCTCCTGGACCGGCGGGGGTTTAGATGGATTATATCGCAAGAAGTGCCGCTATGGAAAGAAATTTCCCAGATTGATGACCGGGCGAAAGCAGCGCTCGGGTCGGGGCCGCAAGTCCCATTAGGCCCGCAACCGTGGGACCCGTGGTTGGACGAAGCCATGAGGTCCCGAACCGCTCGGATTGATCTCTCTCTGCTCTATGAACTCTTTCTCACGGCCTGGAGCGGCGAGCGGCGCGCCCGACAAGGCGTGTACTTTACGCCGCCGGTGATCGCCCAAAGAGTCGTCGAGTTGGTCGATACCGCGCTGCGTCGCGACTTGGACATGCCCTTGGGACTGGCCGAGAACGCTTCGGGGCGAGGAACGACCTCGTCCCGTGGCCCGCGCGATGCGTTGAAAATCCGCATTCTCGATCCCGCGGCCGGTTCGGGCGTCTTTTTGGTGGCGGCCATCGACCGCATCCATCGCACGCTCCTGGACGTCTGGGCGAAAGCACGATCGCCGGAAACAACCGTGCGCCGCCGCTGGAATCGCTACGTCGCTGCGCGTCTTCTGCCGCGGTTATTCGGTCTGGAGCTATCGCCCGCAGCTTGCCTGGCGGCGCATTTGGAGATCGCCCAAAAGCTGGCGGAAACGGGCTATGCGTTTTCCGATCCCGCGCGGGTGCAGGTTTTTACCGCCAACACGCTGGCGCGCGAGGACGACGGCCTGACCAGCCACCTGCCCATGACGGTCATCCTGGGCAATCCGCCCTTCGCCGCGCTCTCGCAAAACCGTGGCCCTTGGATCGAAGGCCTGCTCAAGGGCGCCACCGCCGCCGGCCGCCCCACGGCCAGCTATTTCCAGGTGGACGGACAACCGCTCGCCGAACGGAAACACTGGCTGCACGACGACTACGTCAAGTTCCTGCGGTACGCGCAATGGCGGATCGAGCAGGCCGGCGGCGGGGTGGTCGGTTTGGTGACCAATCATGGCTACCTCGACAATCCGACATTTCGGGGCGTGCGGCGGCAGTTGATGCAGGCGTTTCCGCGCATCGAAATCATCGACCTGCATGGCAATCGCAAGAAACGCGAACAATCGCCCGACGGTCTTCCCGATGAAAACGTGTTCACTATTGAACAAGGCGTGGCGCTTGGGATTTTCGCTCAGCCCCCCATTTCCAACACCGGCAAGGCGAGCGAGGGGCGTAAATCGTCTGATGACGCCGCCACCGACTCCCATTCCGCCAAGCGACGGACGTCTCCGGCTGATGATCAAGACGCTAATCGACATTCCATGGTCCTTCACGCCGACCTCTGGGGAACGCGTGCGGAGAAGCAGCGCCGCCTGAGTGGCGCCAACGGCGCCGGTTTGGCCTTTGTGCCGCTTACGCCCACGCCGCCGTTTTATTTCTTTGTGCCGCGCGACGAGTCTCACCGCGAGGAGTACGAACACGGTTGGCAGTTGTCCGAGGTCATGCCGGTGAGCGTGGCGGCGCCGGTCACCGCGCGCGACGGGCTTGTGGTGGCGTTCACGCGGGAGGAATTGCTGGAGCGGATGGCCGAATTCCGCGACTTGTCGATTCCCGACGCGGTCCTCCGCGAACGCTACTTCGGCCGCCCGCGCACCGTCCGCTACCCGCCGGGCGATACGCGAGGTTGGAAACTTGCCGACGCCCGGCGGCAGTTGGCTGCGCAACGCCACTGGCAAGACGCGGCGCGATCGTGCTTATATCGGCCTTTCGATCGCCGCTGGATCTATTGGTCCGAGGCGATGATCGATTGGCCCCGGCGCGCGGTGATGCGTCACTTGGAAGCGCCGTGCAACCTGGCCCTGATCGCCCGGCGCCAAATGCCGCCAACCGAGCCGTGCCGCTACTTCTGGGCAACAAACCAAATCGCCCTGGATGGCGTGATTCGTTCCGACAACCGTGGCGGCGAATCGCTATTCCCGCTGTTTCTGGATGGCTTGCCAGCGGAAAGCCAACGAACCAGAGTCGCCCGTGAAGCGAACTTTTCGCCGGAGTTTCTTGCATCGCTCGCTTCCATCGGGGCATGTGCCGGGGAACGGCTCGCGGAGTTGGCGTTTCGTTACATATACGCGCTCTTTCACGCGCCTTCGTATCGCGCGCGGTTTGCCGAGCATCTGCGAGTGGATTTTCCCCGCGTTTTTCTTCCCCGTCATAGCGACCTGCTCCTGGCGATGAGCGAACTAGGTTCGCAACTGCTGGACGCCCACCTGCTGCGTGGGCCATGCACCACACAAACGGGAATGCCTCACGGCGGCAGCGAGCGGGGAGGGGCCGGCGGGCTTCGGGCATCACATCCTGCACATGGCGAGGAAGTCTGGACCCCACGGACTTCCGCTCCCTTAAGTGCGGAGTTCGTCGGTAGCGACCGCCTTGTGGCTTCCGGCTATCCGCGACATATCCAAGACCGCGTGGCGATCAACCGCGACGCGCATTTCGCGGGCATCTCGCCGGAAGTGTGGGCGTGGCGCGTCGGTGGTCACCAGGTCGCCCGCAAATGGCTCAAGGATCGACGCGGTCGGGTTCTGACGGATACCGAACTTGCAACGTATGGCCGGATGGTAACGGCGGCGACCGAGACGATGTGTTTGACCTCGGCCATTGACCGGGCCATCGAACAATACGGCGGCTGGCCGGAAGTGTTTGTGGGAATGCCGGCAAAGCGGCTAGCGAAACCTATGCTTTCTTAGAGACGTAGCGCCTCCTAAGAAACGGTTTCCCTGCTTTGCTTTCGACGGTCGCCACATGAACCGCATCCGCTTGTTTGGCATCGAAATCGACGCGCTGCGCATGAATGACGCGGTCCAACGGGTGATGGGCTGGACCGCCGATACGAGCGATCCTTGTCGGTTTGTCGTCACGCCCAACGTCGATCACACGGTTTTGCTTCAGTCGCAGGCCGAACTGCGGGCCGCCTATCGCGACGCCGGGTTGGTGCTGGCCGACGGATGGCCCGTGGTGGCCGCGTCCCGGTTGCTGCGTCGCCCGCTGCCGCAACGGGTGACTGGGGCCGACTTGGTTCCCGCGCTCTTTGAAGCCGCCGATCCGAGGCGCCCGCTGCGCGTGTTCCTGCTCGGGGCCGGTCCCGGCGTGGCCGAGCGCGCCGCCCGGAACATTCACCGCCGCTGGCCGGCCGTCGCCGTGGTGGGCGTGTACAGTCCACCGCTAGGGTTCGAGCGCGACGAGCAGGAAAATCAGCGCATCCTGGACCACATTCGCCAAGCGGCGCCGCACGTGCTGGTGGTGGGGCTAGGCGCTCCCAAGCAGGAGTTGTGGGTCCACCGGCATCGGCACCACTTGGCCGCGTCGGTGGCGTTGTGCGTTGGCGCCACCATCGACTTTCTGGCGGGCGAAAAGCAACGCGCCCCGGCCCTCGTCCAGCGCCTGGGATTGGAGTGGCTCCATCGCATGGCCACCGAACCGCGCCGACTGTTCCGACGGTATGCTCGCGACGCCTGGATTTTCCCGCAACTCGTCTGGCGCGAGTGGCGAAGCACCCACGCCCGGCGCTCGCTTGGCCCACCTGGGTAGTGTAGGTTACTCGCTCCGCGAGTTAACCAACCGCTTGTGAAACAAGCGGATTCTTCGGCCCACTTAGCGCGCCGCTGGTCACGCGCTGCGAGCGAGCGAATTATATCAAGCCGCTGCGCCGCTGTGGACGACGCGCTAACTCCAAATCTCGGGCGTGGCGATTTCGAGGCTGTTCCCGCCGGGGTCGCGAAAGTACAGGGACTTGCCGCCGCCGGGCCAGTCAACTTCTGCCTCAATCGTTACGCCGCGGCGTTCCAGATGATCCCGCCACGAGGCGATCTCATCGTGGGTGGCCGAGAACGCCACGTGTCCCGCTCCTCGTGTTCCGTGCGGCGGCAATTCCTGCCCGGCTTTGCCGCTCTCGGCTGGGTTGAAGAGCAGTACCATTTGCCCTCCGCACCGAAAGAACACGTGCCGGCCCGGCTGCCGACTGGCGAACGCCAGGCCCAACACGTCACGATAGAACCGTTCCGCCGCCTCCAGGTCATCCACGTAAAGGCAGGTCTCTAGTACGCAGCGGGCTTGCATGGTGGCGCCCAATGAGTGAGCAGAAAAAAAAACTCATCGGTTCATAACGGGGCGCTGGTCATGAGGCTGGGCAAATAGAATCGGCACTAATTGCCTTTGTTCAGAGCGTCCTAACCGCGAGCACCTTCGCTTGCGGTTTCACCACATCCAGCGCTTTCAGTATTTAGTGGAACGACTTAGACGGAAACTCCGTATCCGACGAACCGTCGTCGATTCCTGACGTTCCATCTCAACGCCCAAATCGTAGACGTTCCGTTCCCGCCGAACAAGTTTCATTCGCCGACCGGGCACAGTTCGGGCACGATCAGGAAATCGCCCGCAGTCTGGTCATCGTCTTCGGGAACAAAGCTCTCCGTCGAGAGGGCGGTGGTAAGCGTGGCAAGAGTGTTGCGCGTGACCAATCCCGTCGGCCGACCGTGGTGCGTAATGACCGCCACCGGGCGCGAAGGACGGGCGAAGAAGTCCAAGAGTTGTGAAAACCGCGCGGTTTCCTCGAAGTGCGGAGGGTCGGAAAGCATGATGTCGGCGGCTGACGCCGTATGCAGGCGATCTTCGTCTAATTCGTCAAACACCGTGTCTTCGAGCAGCAAGCCCAGGAGTTGGCCCGCGGAGTCCACCACCGGCAGGGCCACCAACTGCGTGCGGCGAAACCGCGCCACCGCAACCAGCAGCGGGTCTTGCGGGCCTAGGGTCACTGGGCAGGGGATCATCACATCACGGGCCACAGTCCGCTCGAATAACCGGCCCGGCGCCGCCAGATCGGTCCAGGCCCGCGACTCTTCATCGAACTCGCGATACCGCGCGACGCAGTCGCGGCCCGAGGATTTGGCGAAGCGAAGCGCCTGAGAAGCCGTTTCGACCAGGTCCTCTGGACGTAGCGATCGCCCCTTGGCGGCTGACACGCCCGCGCTGGCGGTGATCCGTAGCACGGCGTTCTCCCAGGTAAACTCGGACTGGGCCAGGGCGCGACGCAGTTGTTCGGCCCACGTGGCGGCCTCGGTATCGGTCGCTCCTGGCAGGAAGACTCCAAAACGATCCGCGCCAAAACACGCCAACGCCTCGCCCGCCGCACAGTGATGCTGGATTTTTTCGGCGACGGCTCGCAGCAAATGATCGCCGGCCGCGAAACCGTAACCCTGATTGATACGGCCAAAGTAGTCCAAGTCGAACACCACGCACGCGCACCACCGGTCGGCGTTCTCGGGACGTGACCGCGCTTCGTTCATGCGGCGCACGAGCGCCGCGCGGGTCGATCGCCCGGTCAACGGGTGGGTGGCCGCCAGGGTGCGCCAGCGGCGTTCAAATTCCAAGGTTCTCGCGCCGGCTTGAAGCCGAGCCAAGATTTCGCCGTAGTCACATGGTTTGGCAAGGAAGTCGTCGACGCCGGCCGCCAGGGCCGCGGCGGGGTCGTTGCCGCCGCCTTCTTCAACCAGCAGGAATGTATGCACCTTGACCGTCTCGCCCATGACGCAGGTGGACATGCACCGTTGTAGGCTGCGCTGGAGCGCCGGCGGGCCGTCCAGAATCAGGAAGTCGGGCCGCCGCGCCTCCCACGCCGCCAACGCTTGCTGTGCGTCGGCCGCCTGGCTCACGTCGTATCCGAACACCTCCAAGAACCGCGACAGACCGCGCAGAGCGCCGCGGTCTTCCGAAACAAGCAACACCTTCCAAGAAGGAAAAGCGACCGTCGTCATAGTTGAAGAGAACCAAGAAGAGGAATACGCGCCACCAAAACTCTAGGTCACGAAACGCCGCGAGTCGAAAGGCAATCGTGTCGAAAAGTCGAAAGTCCCAGATCGAAAGCGGCGATCAATCGCGGAACTCCCCATTTGAAGTACGGAAGTTCATTTCCGCTTTCGACCTTCGACCTTCGACTTTTGACCTTCCTCATTTCCGCATGCTACATTTTCATCGCCGTATGCCTTGCAAGCCAGAAACGTAGAGGCGGTCAAAGCCAATAATGCAAACCGAATTGATGTGTGACGCTCGGGCGGCCGCGTGGCTGGAATGTGATTCTCCCTCGGGCAGCGCTCCGAAGAAGATTTCATTGAAGGACGGGCCTTTCTGCCTGGGACGGGGCGAGTCGGCCGACTTACCCGTCAATTCCACGCGCGTGTCGCGGGAGCACGCCGTGATCGAGCGTTGCAACGGCCAGTGGCGCGTGCGCGACCTGCACAGCACGAACGGCACGTTCGTCAACGGCGAGCGCATTGACGAGGCTCCGCTGTCCGACGGCGACGTGCTCAAGGTGGCCGATACCGAATTCCACTTCCACGTCGAGCAAGACGCCTCGGGACTGGTCACGCAATGCATGACCGAAAGCCCCTCGCACGGCAGTCGTAGCGGCGTCGGCGAGTGGGTCCGCGGCGTGCGCCGCATGCGTGAAGCGCTCCTCCGCGGCGGCGGCGCCAACCGGTATGTTCCGCTCGTGCGGCTTGAAACGCGCAACCTCTTCGCCTATGAAAGCCTGGACGAAGCAGACTTCGGACCCGCGCGCGCTATCGATAAGCGAATCATTGCCACCGAGTGTCTTCTGAGCGAGCGTCTGCGGGAAGTGCAGCGATTAGCGGCCATAGAGGATACAGCGGCCTTGCCCGTGGGCGTGCGATTGGTGGTGCGACTGGCCGCCGCCGAAGTCGGCGCGCGGCGGCTCCTGGATACTTGCGACCTGCTGGCTGGCCAAGCGGGCGAGCGGCCTCTGATCGCGGCGCTGCCGGTGAGCGCGGTGTGTGACACGCCGGCCTATCGCGATTGGTTACAGGAGATGCGCGCCCGGCGCATTGGCGTGCTGTACGACCAGTTCTCGGGAGGCGGGGCCGTGGCCGCATTGGAAGCCGCGGTGGCGCCCGATTATGTGAAGTTGTCGCCCGCGCTGGTCCAAGGCGTCGAGCAAAGCAGCGACCGGCGACGGCAAATCCAGGCCGTGGTTCGCACATGCCAGGAAGTTGGCTGCCAAACGATTGCCGCGGGCGTCGACCATGCGACGACCGCCAACGCCTGCCGCGAACTAGGTTGCACGTTCGCTCAAGGCGATTACTTTCCCTCCGCAGCCGACGGGCGCGCCGTTGTGAGGTAAATACAAGACGGATAGTTGCCCCTAACGACCGGCGCACAGCCTCCGTCTAGGGGGAGGAGTAGCCGGACCAACCACCGCACAGACTTCCCACCAGGAAGCGTTTCATCAAGGATCGGAGCCGTGACGGGATTAACCACGCAAGCCACCGAACCGATTCCCGGCTACTTGCTCAAGGAACGCCTTGGCGCGGGCGGGTACGGAGAGGTCTGGCAGGCCGAGGCGCCGGGCGGTCTACTCAAGGCCATCAAGTTTATCTATGGCTACCATGACGAAGACCGCGCGGCTCGCGAATTGAAGGCCCTCAACCGCATCAAGCAGGTGCGGCACCCTTTCTTGCTGTCGCTTGAGCGGATCGAGATCATCGATGGTCAACTGGTGATCGTCACGGAATTGGCCGACCAGAGTTTACGCGACGTTTTCGTCCAGCGCCGCGGTGAAGGGTTGCCGGGGATTCCCCGCGACGAACTGCTCCAGTTCATGCGCGACACGGCCGACGCGCTGGACTACATGAACGAGCAGTTCCAACTCCAGCACCTGGACATCAAGCCCGAGAACTTACTGCTGGTGGGCGGGCGGATCAAAGTCGGCGACTTTGGCCTGGTCAAAGACATTCACGACAACACCATGTCGCTCATGGGGGGGCTGACACCCATCTTCGCGCCGCCCGAAGTTTTCGACGGACGCCCCAGCCGCCGCAGCGACCAGTACAGCCTGGCCATTGTATTTCAACAAATGCTGACGGGTGAGCTTCCGTTCAACGGCCGCACGGCGGCCCAACTGGCGTCGCAACACATGCACGAGCGGCCGCGCCTTTCGAGCCTGCCGCGCGAGGACCAGCCGATCATTGAACACGCTTTAGCCAAGGATCCGGCCGATCGTTTTCCTAGCTGCCGAGAGCTGGTGGACCGGTTAAGCGCTCGCCCCGAGCGTGGCCGATCCGCAAACGACCAAGCGCATCCGATGGCGCACGATGGATCGTCGGCATCGCCGCGGCGCACTTTGGGACGCACGGAATGGATGGACCAAGAGGATCCGTCCGCCAACGCGGTCAGTCAGCGCGTCTCGCGCCACGAGTCGCTGCATCCCACGCCGATCGGCGACGAAGGCGACACGTTTGTTCCCCAGGCCGCGGCGGCGCGAGTCACGGTGCTGCCGCCGTTGGAGAACGTCGTGCTCCAGCTTCAACCGCGACCCACGGTGTTTGTGGGGATCGGAGGTTCCGCGGCGATGGTGCTTAAGGCGTTACGGGCCAGAATCGCGGACCGGGTAGGCCGGTCGAGCGACGCGCCGGCCTTTGTCACACTGCTGATCGACAGCGACGTGCAAACCCTCAAAGATGCCGAATACGCCGATCCCCACATAGCGCTTTCGGCCAATGAAACGCTTTCCATTCCTCTGCGCCGCCCGCAAGAATATAAGAACGCCAACCACCTCACGTGGCTGAGCCGGCGCTGGCTGTATAACATACCGCGATCCGCGAAAACCGAAGGGCTCCGCCCACTGGGCCGGTTGGCGATGGCCGATCACGCTCCGTTGATTGTCGAACGTTTGGAGCAGGCGATTTCCGCGGCTATGGCGCCGCAAGCCGTCGCGGCGACTGCGGAACGGTTGGGCGTTCCGTTTAGCGACAAGCCACGCGTCGTGATTGTGGCGTCGCTTTCGGGAGGCACCGGAGGCGGCTCCGCCTTGGACGTCGCCTACTTTGCGCGTCAGGCGCTGGCCAACCTGGGACTTGACGGCGACGCGGTGGATGGCGTGTTTACGCACGGCGTGGGCCGGAATCCGCAAACGCGCGAGTTGGCGCTGGCAAGCGCTTTTGCCTTCCTCCGCGAATGGCGCCATTACCAGCGGCGGGGCTATCCGGGCGATCGCTCGTGCGGGTTGCCGCCTTTTGACGCCACGCCGCCATTCGACGCGACCTACGTGGTTCATTTAGGCAATGACTTGAATGAGGAAGGTTTCGCCACCGGCGCCGAAACGGTAGGCCACTACTTATATTTGGACAGCTTCACCGCGGCAGGCGACTTCTTCCGCCATTGCCGCGCGACCGCGGATACGCCCGAAGGCGAACTGAGCGAGCCGATGCTTCGCAGCTTTGGACTCTGCCCGCTGGGCGCCGCCAGCCGCGACCACGTCACACATATTATCGAAATGTTATGTCGTGGCGTGCTCGACCGTTGGCGCGGGCAGATGGAGTCTCCGCGGGTGGGGCGGCTGGCCAGCGCGGCGCCCGTCGCCAAACCCGACGAGCCAACCGAAACCCCGTTCGACCCCTTGGGAGTTGAGCGCGCCGGCGGCCTTCGGATCGACTTGGACGAGTGGCTCCGCCGAATCCAGCAGATTGTCGAGGCGTTGCTCCAGTCGGAGCCGGAAGCGCTCTTCGCCCGCCTGGCCGAGGAGGTCTTGCCGCCGCATTGCGATGCGGAGCCTGCCGGCGACCTGTCTCGCTTGGCGGCCGACGCCCTCCGCGCCATCCACGCCATTCTGGGCGTGCGCCACGCGGAGGAAGAATTCCACGAGCTTCCGCCCGATAATGTAGCGGACAACCTGGAAAGTCGGCTGGAAATGCTGGCGGGTCGTCAGGCCCAGGCGATCCAGCGCTGCGTGCTGGAGCGACTCGACGCCCCCAAACGCCTGGTGCGCGAGGCCGAGCAGGTTTTGAAGGAATACGAAGGGCAACTGCAAGCGCTCGATCAAAAGGGCCGCGCGGTGCGACAGGAGCTGGAGCAGCGCTGCAAGCCGCTCCAAGAACAGATTCACGCGTTTCGGGCGCCCGACCCTCGCCGGGGCAACGCTCGCGGCCCCGCACAGCCGGCTCCTCAGCAACTACTGCGGCAAATGCTGATGGAATACGCACGCTCAACACTCATTGCTGTTTGCTTGCAAGGCGCTTGCAAGTTGGCGCAAGCGGTGGGACAGCGATTGGCCCGCACGGGCGACGACTTGAAAGACCTGGGGCGCGCGCTCGACAAGGCTGCCGCCCAATTCCCGGTACGTTTGGAGGAAGGCGCGGCGGGCGGCGTTTCGGTCGCGGCCGTCCTGCGCAGCCGCACGCCGGAATTGGTGTCGCTTCTGGACGATCAGTTTCGTAGCGGATTCTTTCCCACGAATGAAGGCTTCCGCGCCGCGCTGCGCAAGGAATTCCAATTCTCGGAACGTTTGCCCGACGCGCTTCGCGAGGCGGCCCGTCGCGTGGCAATCGAGGCCATGCGCTCGGTCGAACTCTCCAGCGTCTTGTTTCCCGAAGCGGACGACCTGCTCAAATCGCACGAACGGTTGAGCGAAATCGTCCAACAGGCGCAACCGCGCGTCGCGGCCTGCGGGGGTGCGGTGCGCACGCTGCTGGTCTTGCCCGAGACAAACCGCGAGTCGCGACTACAATCGTTGTTTGCCGGACGTTTCGGTCACGCGCCAACTACCGCGTGCGATACGCAATGCGACCCCGTCTTGTGCTGTGAGATGGAGCAGGTTCCGGCGGCGGCGCTGGCGGCCACGTTGATCGACCACCGCCGCGACATGGCCGAAGCTGCCGCACGCCTACACACCCGCAGCGATGTTAGCTGGTCTTCTTGGCCCCGCAACACGGACTCTCGCTCTCGCTAAGCGGCGGTTGTCGCGAAAGCGCAACCCAGCTACGATGCCTTGAAATGCGGAATGCGAATTGCGGCATGCAGGACGGAACTGCCGCCGATTGGGAACGCCCGATTTCATTTCGCATTGGCCGCCTTTCCCTGCGAGAACGCTCATGCCCCGCGCTACGGATATTCGCATTGCCGAAGTCGTTTCTTCGCGTCAATCGTTCCGCTACCGAACGCCGATAAAATTCGGCGGCCGCGTGGTGGAAGATGTGACGTTATTGAATGTGGAAATCGAGGTCGAGACGGGCGATGGCCGGCGCGGCCGTGGCCTTGGCTCGATGCCCATGGGCAACGCTTGGGCCTGGCCTAGCCAACAAGTGAGCGGCGCGGAAACACTCGCGGCGATGACGCACTTGGGCGAGGTCCTAGCCGACCGCGCTGGCGAGTACCGGGGAACGGGGCATCCCTTGGAGATCACGCACGAATTAGCCGAAAGCTACGCACCGCTGGCGGCGCAAGTTGTGCAAGCCGCAGGTCTTACCGAATCCATGCCGCGTTTGGCCCAATTGGTGGCGGCCAGCCCGCTAGAGGCTGCAATCCACGACGCGTATGGTAAGGCGCTGGGGGCGAACTCGTACAATCTGCTCGGCCGCGAATATGTGAACAGTGATCTCTCTCGTTATCTGACGCCGGAATTCGCTGGCGAATATTTAGATCAATACACGCTTCGCGAGCCGAAGCCCCAGATGCCGCTTTACCATTTGGTCGGAGCGCTCGATCCGCTGTTCGACAGCGACTTGGCGCAGCGACTGGACGACGGACTGCCAGAAACACTCTGCGAGTGGATCTTGGCGGATGGCCTGACGCACCTGAAAATCAAATTGGCGGGCGACAACCTGGCGTGGGATGTGGAGCGCGTGGCGAATGTAGAGCGGGCCGCGGCCGAGGCGCAAGCTCGCCGTGGCTGCCGTGCGTGGCGGTATTCTCTCGACTTCAACGAACGCTGCCAGAACGTGGAGTACGTCCTCGCTTTTCTCGCCCAACTGCAAGAGCGAGCGCCGCAGGCGCTAGAGCGGGTACAGTACATTGAGCAGCCGACCCATCGGGACCTGCGGGCCAACCCCGAGAACCGCATGCACCGCGCGGCGCGGATCAAACCCGTGGTCATCGATGAATCGCTGATCGACTTGGAGAGCCTGCATCTGGCCCGCGAACAAGGTTACTCGGGCGTGGCGCTCAAAGCCTGCAAGGGACAGAGCGAAGCGTTGTTGATGGGCGCCGCGGCGCAGAAGTACGGCATGTTCTTATGCGTGCAGGACCTGACCTGCGTTGGCGCTTCGTTTCTGCACTCGGCCAGCCTGGCCGCCCGAATGCCGACCATTGCCGCCATCGAAGGCAACGGTCGCCAGTACTGTCCCGAAGGCAACCGCGGTTGGGACCAGCGATTCCCCACGATGTTCGACATCCACGACGGCACAGTCGGCACGGCAGCGTTAAACGGTCCGGGATTGGGCTACTAAGCAGGCTGTGTGGAATGCGGTGATTCATCGCCGCTTTCGTCCTTTTTTCTTTTCTCGCTCACCGAGAACGCCGCCGCGCTGGAGGGCATAATCAGGCAGGAGTCGCTTTCGCGGCAGCCAACCTGGCTTGGGCGTGAGAATTAAGGACCGGCATCGCTTGTTTGGCTTGCTGCTGAGCGATTTTTTCTCCGGCTCGCCCTTCACGGTTGAACTGGAGAAGGATCTCTCGATCAAGGGCAACAGCTGGACGTGGTGCTCTTGCGTAAGCGGCCGGACCAGTTTCCAGGCCGCTTGCCCGATGGTCTGGATGAACTGGCGGCGCACCACTTGATCACCTTCACGTCGCACCACGAGGCCCTGGACGATTGGACGTTGAAGGAATTGACCGGCCAATATGTGAAGGATCGCAAGCAGGTTAGCCGCTCGTGGGATGACCTGTTGCCGGAACACGACTTTCGCTTGGTGGGCGTGTGAGCGCAGTATCACAAAACTTAGCGCGCGAGGTGGAATGACACGAGACCCAGCAGAAGGTGTTCGATTGTCGCCGCGGCACGGATGCATTCCAGTTGATCATCACGGGGCGTGTCGCCGCAACGGAACACAACGCCATGCGGCAGTTGTTCAGCGCTTCGCCCAAGCGGGTGCAGGCGGGCGCTTCGAGTTATCACATGAAGACCGACGATGGCAGCACCTTGTAGGGCGCCCTTGTTGAACGTTATCGAATGCAAGACGAACTGCAAAAGCTCTTGGCCGCCGCCCAAGAGCGGCCGCCTATCGCCGAAAATGGCGACGAGGACTGAGCGCATCCGACTTTGAGCAGGCCAGACAAGTTATTCGCTTACGGGCTGGAGACTCGCGATCCACTCTCGCAGAAGTTCCACGGCTTGTCGATCGACAACCGTTGTCGCCAACTGGGGCATCTGGCCTTCGCCACGGTGGGCCATGCGGTGGAGCAGGATCGAGCGGTCGGGATCGCCAGGGGCGATCAACCGGGCGTCGGCCACGCCAAACTTGTGGTGCAGCGGAGGCGTGTTCAGCACTTTCATCTTCTCCAGCGCGGTCGTGTAATTCAGGTCCATCTGCGCGTTGCCGCCGCCCGCTTCCACATGGCATTGCGAGCAGTTGGCGTGCAGGTACGAACGGGCGCGGGCGGCCAAATCTTGACGCATATCGTACGGATCGACCAACCGCTCGTAGTCCGCCGGCGCGCGGGCCAAGAGCGACGAAACGCTTGGCGCGACGCGCTGGTCGCGCGTTGCGGTCGCGCGGTCGAAGGCCGCTTTCGCTTCGGCTTCGTCGTTCGTTTTTTCCTTCAATTCCTCACGCAGCTCCGCATGAAACTCGGGCGCGGGGTTGACCTTTAGCACGCCGAGTATCTCCAGCACCTCCAATTGGTTGGCCGTCACGGCGCCATAATCATGCTCCTTGTTCATTTGGAGCGTGGAAGGGCCGAGAACAAAATTCGCGGCCCGGCTGTGGCACACCATGCATTCGGTGCGGCTGGGAAAACGCCACGCCTGCTGGCGCGTTCCCGTGGGCGTGCGGACCTCGAAGGCGCGGTCCAGCCCTTCCTTGCTCACCAGAGTGGCTTCCGTCTGCTCGTCATTCCAAAGGTAAGAGTAGCCCACCCATTCGCCGTCTTGTTTGGTCATAAACCGTGTTTCGATCCAGCGGCGGCTGTTGGGGTTACCTTCCTCCATTTCCATGGCGAACGACTTGACCAGCACCGTGCGGTCAGGAAAGTTCCAGCCGCGATTGCCGGTCCAGTCGATCTTGGCAGGCGTTTCCTTTCCCTCGGCGGTTTTAACGGTCGGCAGATGAATGAACCGCTCCTTATACGCACCGTCCGACCAGAGCGGCGAGTTGACCGAGTACGGAATTAGGCCATCGTGAACCCGATGCCCGGCGACTGCGGCGAACAAACCGCTGGCGGAGAGCGTGCGAGGAAAGTCCTCTCGGTGGGATTCGGCAGGATTCACTTCCAGCCGGTAGAACCCACCTTCTTCGTTGCCGCGGTGATCGGCGATCAGCAGTTCTCCATCGGCGTCCACGGCGAACGCCGAGATCGCCAGCGTGGTGTCGGCCAATTCCTCATGCCAGACTACCTTGCGGTCTTTAACTTTCGCGCCCCAAATCTTGCCCGTCGAGTAGTCGCCGTAGATGTAGGCGCCGCGCAGCTCCGGCAACTGCTGGCCGTAGTAGACTACCCCGCCCGTGAGCGAGCGAGCCTCGGCGTGCGAATGCTCCACCGCCGGTCGCGAAACAGGCGTCGGCCCCAGCTTGCGTTTGGGATAAAACAGGTGCGAGCCTTCATAAACGCTCCAGCCGTAATTGGCGCCGCGCTCGACCAAATACGCCTGCTCCCAAAGGTCCTGCCCGTTGTTGCCAACCCAGACGTTGCCGTTCCGTGGATCGACGGCAATCCGCCAGGGGTTGCGAAAGCCATAAGCCCACGTTTCGGGCCGCACTCCCGGTTGATCAACAAAGGGGTTATCGGCTGGGACCGAATACTGCCGGCCCTGCTCGGGATGATCCACGTCAATGCGCAGCACCTTGGCCAACAAATGATCCAGCCCTTGGCCGGTCACGTTGGTGTCGGAATCGCTGGTGCCGTCGCCCGAGGTGACGTAAAGCATCCCATCCAGACCGAAGGCGACCGCGGCGCCGTTGTGGCCGTCGGAAGCCCACTCGATGATGTTCGTCGCCGACGCCGGATCGAGCCGCCACGGCGCTTGCCGGGCTACGGTGTACCGGGTCACGATACTCCGTTTCTCGCCGTCCGACGTTCCGTTCCAGCCCACGTACACAAAGCCGTTCTCGGCGAAGCGAGGATGAAAGGCCAAACTGTACGCCACGCCCCCTTCGGGGAAATCAACCAAGGTTTCAAAATCGCCGCTTGCCGGTTCGTCGGTAGTGCGGCACAGACGCGCGGGACCATAGGACCATTTTTGATCGATGAACCACAGGCGCCGCCCGCCTGGTTCGTTCTCCATAAAGATAGGGAACGACGGCTTGAGCTTGGGCATCGTCCGGGTTACGCGATACGGCGGGGGCGGTTCGGGGGAACCCACAACGCGGGACGGCGCGGTTCCCACGGCCTCCTTTAAACGCTGCAAGGTTGGATCGTCGTTGACGCCAACTCGTCTCGGGCCGACAAAGCGGAGTGTCGCGTAATCTTCCCAGTGATGAAAGTTGGGATTCGACGACGAACTGAGCGGAGCGCAGGTCGATAGCTCCGGCCCTTCAAAGTCAACCGAGTAGTCATAGCGGCATAGTGCAAACTTCCAGCGTTCGTCCGGTTCGGGCCGGCCGCCGGTGCGGAGGAAACCGCGCCACGGGATGCGGCCCTCGACCGACCAGCCTTGGTCCTTGTCGCTCCACTTGTTGAGCGAACCGCGAAGGACGACTTTGGCCTCGATATGGAACTCGCCATCCTTGACAAACCGTTCGTATCCGCCGGCGCCGCGGCGCGGCAGGAACATGTCCATGACCGTGTTGGCGGCGTTGACCTGGAACTCGTAATAGCCGGGTTTGTCGTCGGCGGGCTTGAAGAACAACTCAAAGACATCGTTATTCCAAGTCTGGCCGTCATGTTCGGTTACGTCAGCGTACAGGTCGCCGTCCTCCATCTCGGCGAAGAAGTACAGGTTCTCGCGGTCCCAAAGCAACTTCGCCTTGGTGGCGGTGCGGGCCGGCCGCGCTTGGTCCTTGAGCCACGGCAAATAGAAATGATCGATGGTGGGAGCATCGGCCCAGATTGGCTCCTTCGATTCGCCGTCCACGGTCACGGGAGCCGTAGCGTAACGGCATTCGAATTCGGCGGACGGCGCTTGCTCGGCGTCCGCGCCCCACACCGGCGCGGCAAGCCCAAGCGCGAGCAGCGACAAGCAGAAACGATGCATAGGATTGTCAGAAGATGAGGCGTGTTGAAGTCCGATCGGCCGATGCGATTAGCAATGATGGTGCGCCGCGGCGCGCGCCAATGCAAGTAGGCGGCCCGGCGACGTCGGAGGAAGCTCACCGCGACGGCGCCGAGAGAGTTGAACCCGCGGGATGGCCGTGTCCGGCAGATTACCGCCAAGAAACACAAGCGGCGCCGACCGCGGAAGAGAGCTTCTTCCCCGATCGGCGCCGCTATTCAAGCCGCGCGACGACGCGCCTGGCCGTGCCGCGTGATTTACCGCTTCGAGAACTGCGTGCCGCGACGGGCCCCGTGGAGGCCGTACTTCTTGCGCTCCTTCATGCGCGAGTCGCGCGTCAGGTGACCATTATCGCGCAGCGGTTGAAAGGTTCCGGTGTCGTAGCTGACCAGGGCGCGGGCGATGCCCATCTTGCAGGCCCCCGACTGGCCCGTGGGGCCGCCGCCGTGAACGGTGATAATTACGTCGACCTCGCTCCGCTTGCCCGTCAGGTCCAGGCCCGAAGTCACATTGTTCTGGTCTTGAAGGTGTGGGAAAAACACTTCCAACTCGCGGCCGTTGATGCTGACCTTGCCGCTGCCGGCTCGGATGCGGACCCGCGCCACCGACGTCTTGCGGCGGCCCGTACCCAGGGCGTCGCCGTTAATCGGATCGCGCTTCACGCGGTGTGCAACGCTGACCACTGGTTGTGGCGGCTCGGCGAAAGTTGTTTCGGCGGGAGGAGTTTCGTTCAGGTCGGTAGCCATGGGTTTTGCAAAACAGGAATACAGGGGTGTTCGGGAGCGAGGCGGGACGAAGGGGCCATCCGTCCCTTAACCGGCGCGACTACAATCCGTTACTTCGCGGCCTTTTCACGCGGCTTGGGTTGCTGCGCTTGATGCGGGTGATTGGGACCCACGTAAATCTTCAACTTCTTGAGCATCTTGCGGGCCAGGTAATTCTTGGGCAACATCCGTCGCACGGCTTCGTACAAAATCAATTCGGGCCGCCGCTGGAGACGCTTGCCGGCGGTTTCGACCTCCAGGCCGTGATAACCGGCGTACCAAGTGTACTCCTTGTTCTCCCACTTGTTGCCGGTGAAGACCACTTTCTCGGCGTTGACCACGATCACAAAGTCGCCGGTATCCACGTGCGGGGTGTAGGTCGGCTTGTGCTTGCCCATCAGGACCATTGCAATGTCGGTGGCCAGACGGCCCACGACCTTGTCGGTAGCGTCCACCACCCACCATTCCCGCTGTGCGTCGAACTCCTCGGCCTTGGCCATGTACGACTTGACTGTGGCTGCCATAACGTCTCTCACCCGAAGTAAATGCTGGATCAGGAGCAAGGACGCCACAGACGGCGCCCCTGGGTCTTTCAAGAATACGAGTAATTCCGCAATTTAGCGGGTCCGGCGGTTTGGTTCAAGGCCGTCAAGCGTGGGGCGATCCGGTGTGCTTCAAAAACTAGCCGCGGATGGAAGAAACACGGATAGGAAGGAAGGGGGGAAAGGGAAGAAATACGGAGCAGCCCGTCCGGCCCTTTGTTTTCGAATTTCCTCTTCATCCGTGTTCAATCCGCGTTTCATCCTGTCTACTCGCTGCCGATATCGATTTCGGTATGGTATTGGACTACGGGGAGGACGAAAATTTTGCCGTCCCCCATCCGGCCGGTACGAGCCAGGCCGACAATCTTGCGTACAATTTCTTCCACGCGATGGTCGTCCACCCAAATGGTGATTTCAACCTTGGGTAGAAACGACAGGGCATATTCGCCGCCCAGGTATTCGTCCAGGTAGTTCTTTTGTCGCCCGAAGCCTTTCACCTCGCGAACATGGAGCGCCTCGATCGGCGCCCGGCGGAGGGCCTCGAACACTTTCTCGGCCAGGTACGGCTTGACGATGGCGACAATTTGCTTCATGTCAGCTAAAAAAGTTCTCGCCAAAGAAATCGACTGCTGGCCCCGACTCGACCTCAATATCGCCTTGCACCTGCACTTGGCAGGCCAGCCGCATTTTCCCTTCGTGGTGCAGGTACGCCATGCCCGGCAGCGGGTCGCCCACGGGAACCGGCGACTTCAGCTTGAGCCATTCGCGCTTGGTCATGGCGTTGGTGTTTTCCATGCCGCGGACAATGTTCACCGCGCAGGTGCCGCATAGCCCCAGGCCGTGGCAGTTGGCGTATTTGAACATGCCCTGGCCAAAGCCGAGCAGGCCCTGGTTCAAATTGATCCCCGCCTTCTTCGCTTCGCGGCGCAGATTGGCGCCGGGCGGGACCTCGATTTCCTTATTTTCCTTGATAAATTTGACGATGGGCATGGCAAGAGCGAACCATCCGCGGAAGGGAAAGGCACGAACACAACCGCACGCCCCGGCGGCGCCGGAAGCAATCGCGTTTGGTATAACCGCAAGTAACCCCCGCAAGCAACCCGGCTTAGGGCGAAAGCGGAAGGGTCGAAAGCTGAAATTTGCAAGTCACGGGTCGAAGGTCGAAAGAGGGTGGTTCTTTTCAACCTTGATGCTTTGTTGTGCGTACTTCAATGCGGGGCGCGTCACTTTAACTTTTTGAGGATGGGCATGGCCGAGTATTCCAAGCATCAGCAGAAGATCATCAAACGTTACTACGACAACCGGGACTCAATCGCCGTTCAAAGGCTGCAAGAGTTGGTGACCGAACTTTACCTGGCCACCGGCAAGAAACGGCAGCAGCACTGGAAGAGCGTGGTGCTGCACCTGGAAAAGCTGGGCGTGGCCCAGGAACGCATCAACAAGCTGGTGGAAAAGGACGACGCCGCGGAAGTGGCCAAGCTGGTCGAACAGTTGGCGGCCAAGGGTTAGTTTCGGGAATGTTATTCCCTGCCGCTTTCACGAAGACGCATCCACAAGCGAGTGAGCCGGGACTCGCCTAAACAAGTGGTTTACTCCGGTTCGCCCACTTCTCGCAGGTACTCGGCCAGGCGGGATTGGAGTTCGATCAGGTCTTGCCAGCGGCGGGTTTCCAGAGTAACGCGTTCGGCCTTATCATCGGCCTTGACGGTTTGCAAGAGGCGGCGGAGACGCAGGTGCAGGTATTCCAGGAGTTCCGAGAGCTGCGCCGCCTGGCCAGGGCTAAGGCGTTCGGGCAACTGCGGCGGCTCCAACAGGTGCATGGTCGATTGCACCTCTTCCCGCTGGCCCCAATTCAATTCAAAGTCCAGCTTGCTGCCCGAGCGGGACGCGGCGCCCGACTCGTCGGGATGGCGGGTCACGTGGTCCGCCGGTTCGCCGCGCAATTGCGCCAGCCGAGAAGCGATCTGGTCGCGGTTGCCGAATAGGAGCACCGACCGGCCCAGGGTGACCATGTCGCCGTAGCGGAGGATGCGCAGTTGCACGTCCTCGCCGTTGACCTTGGTGCCGTTGGTGCTTTCCAGGTCGGTCAGCACCAGTTTGTCGTGGTCTTCTTGAATCTTGACGTGGTAGCGGCTGACGCGCTCGTCATTCAACTGGATGGTGTTCCCTTCCTCGCGCCCAATGGTGATCGGGGGCGCAAGGTTCTCGAACACGCGCCCGCGGTCCGCGCCGTCCAGAACGCGCAACGAAAACCGAACCATCGCCTGCCGCTCACGGAAATGAGGAAAGAAACAGTGTGAAAAGGCGCCACCGTTCCGCAGGGTGGCTGGCTTGACGCCAAGGGAAATTCTACGCTTCGCGACATCGAATAGCTAGACAGGCTGCGATTTTGCGGATTTTGTCTCGGCCGTTCCCTTATCCTAGGGATGAAAAGCTGCGCCGATTCCACTAGAATCGCGGGCAAGTCCTACCCATGCGAATTGCGGGATACAGAATCAAGACCAGGATTTATTGGTTCATTCCCTTCATTTCGCATTCCCCATTCCGCAGTGCAGTTAGTTTCCCACCATGCATTTTTCTCGCCGCTTCATTTTACTGGGCGTTTCACTGGCGATCACGCTGGCGAGCGCGGGCGGAAAGGCCGCCGAATTGCAACTTCAAAAGGGCGATCACGTCAGCCTGATCGGCAACGTGCTGGCCGAACGGATGCAGCACGATGGCTGGCTGGAAACGCTCATCCAGGCCCGCTTTCCCGATCAGCAACTCTCGTTTCGCAACCTGGGCTTCTCGGGCGACGAATTGAACCAACGCCAACGGTCCGCCAACTTTGGCAGCCCCGACGACTGGCTCAAACGCACCGAGACCGACGTGGTCTTCGCCTTCTTCGGCTACAACGAGTCCTTCGCGGGCGAGGCCGGCTGGGAAAAGTTCGCCCAGGAGTTGGATAGCTTCCTCCAGCACACGCTCGCCCAGAAGTACGACGGCCAGAACCCGACGCGGTTGGTGCTGTTCTCGCCCATCGCGTTCGAGAACCTGAAGACCCCCAACCTGCCTGACGGCCAGGACCATAACGCCCGCCTGGAGACTTACACCCAGATCATGGCCGTGGCGGCAAAGAAACATAACGTGCCGTTCGTCGACCTGTTCCATCCCACGCTCCGCGCGTACGAGACGTCGGCCGAGCCGCTCACGCTCAATGGCCACTTTCTGAACGAGCGCGGCAACCGGGCAGTGGCCGAGATCGCCGTGAAGGCGCTCTTCCCGCAAACCCAGCCCCAGGTTCCCGAACAAAAACTGGAATTGCTGCGGCAAGCAGTGCAGGACAAAAACTTCTATTGGTTCCACCGCTACCGCACCACCGACGGCTACAACGTCTACGGCGGTCGGTCGGGCTTGAAGTACACGGACGGCATTAGCAACTGGGACGTCATGCAGCGCGAGATGGAAATTCTCGACGCCATGACCGCCAACCGCGATAAGGCCATCTGGTCGATCGCCCAAAACCGCCCATCCGCTCTTCCCAAAGTCGACGACTCCGACACCCCACCTTTCATCCCCGTCAAAACCAACAAGCCCGGTCCAATGCCGGGCGGCAAGCACAAGTTCCTTGGCGGCGACGAAGCCATCAGCCAAATGACGGTGGCCGAGGGGATGAAGGTCGAACTGGTCGCCTCGGAAGAACAGTTCCCCGATCTGGTCAACCCGGTGCAAATGGCCTTCGACCCGCAAGGCCGGCTGTGGGTCGCCGCGTGGCAAAGCTACCCGCACTGGAAACCCAAGGACAAGATGGACGACAAGCTCTTGATCCTTGAAGACCACGATGGCGATGGAAAGGCCGACGAGTGCAAGGTCTTTGCCGGCGGACTGCACAACCCCACCGGGTTTGAGTTCTGGAACGGCGGCGTGCTGGTCGCCTTGCAGCCCGACCTGTGGTTCCTGAAAGACACCGACGGCGACGACGTGGCCGACGTGCGTCTGCGCGTGCTGCACGGCCTGGACTCGGCCGACACGCACCACGCCGCCAACAGCTTCTATTATGGCCCCGACGGCGGAATTTATTTCCAAGAGGGCGTGTTCCACCAGTCGCAAGTCGAGACGATCCATCAAGGCTCGCTTCGCAACAACAACGCTTGCGTGTGGCGGTTCGATCCGCGCACTTGGCGAGTCGATCGCTACATTCCTTATGACTTCGCCAACCCCCACGGCCACGTCTTTGACCGTTGGGGCAACGACTTCGTGCATGACGGCACGTCGGCCCAACCGTGGCACGGCACACTGTTCTCGGGCCACCTGGAGTTCCCGGCCAAGCACCCCCGCCCGCCGTTGCTTTACCAGCAGCGCACGCGGCCCTGCCCAGCGACCGAAATTCTGTCGAGCCGCCATTTCCCGGCCCGCAACCAGGGCAACCTGCTGGTGGGCAACGTGATCGGCTTCCAGGGCATCTTGCAGTACAAGATCAGCGAGAAGGACTCCAGCTACGCGGGGACCGAGATTGAGCCGATTGTCTCGTCCACCGATCCGAGTTTCCGCCCCGTCGATCTGGAGATTGCCCCCAACGGCGCGATCTACTTTACGGACTGGCAGAACCCGATCATCGGCCACATGCAGCACCACATTCGCGACCCGAACCGCGACCAGGAGCATGGCCGCGTGTACCGGGTGATCTGCCCCGACCGGCCGTTGCTCACGCCGCCCAAGGTCGCTGGCGAGCCGGTCGCCAAGTTGCTCAACTTGCTCAAGGAGCCGGAAGACCGCTTGCGTTACCGCGTGCGGATCGAACTGAGCAACCGCGACACGCAAGAAGTGCTCTCGGGCGTGAAGACGTGGCTCGCCGGCCTGGATGAGAACGATCCCAATTACGAGCATCACCTGGTCGAATCGCTGTGGCTGCACCAGCAACACAACGTGGTGAACGAGGATCTGCTGCGCCGGGTGCTGCAATCCAAGGACCACCGCGCCCGCACCGCGGCGGCGCGCGTGATTAGCTACTGGACCGACCGCGTTCGCGGGTCGCTCGGAATATTGAAGCAACTGGCGGCCGATCCACACCCCCGCGTGCGATTGGAAGCCGTGCGGGCCGCCAGCTTCTATCGGGTTCCCGAAGCGATTGAAGTGCCGATTATCTCGGCCGAGTATCCGACCGACGAATATCTGGACTTCGTCCGCACCGAAACGATGCGGGCCTTGGAGCCGTACTGGAAGCAAGCCCTGGAAGAGGGCCGCAAGATAACGGTCACCAGCGACGCCGGGATGCGCTACCTGCTGCGGAACGTGGCCACCGAGGAACTCTTGAAGATGCCGCGGGACCGGGCGGTGTACCTGGAGATGCTCTATCGCTCGGGCCTCCGCGACGAGCTGCGCCAAGAGGCGGTCGCCGGCCTGGCCAAGCTGGAGAACAAGAGCGAGCTGCGCGTGGTCCTGGACGCCATTCAAGGACTGGAGGGCAAATCGCAAGACCTGAGCGTGGTTTACTCCCTGGTCCGCATGTTGACCGCCCAATCGCCTAGCGAACTTTCCAGCGTGCGGAAAGAGTTGGAGACGATGGCCACCGACGCCAACCTTCCCGTTCTACGGCAAATTGGCTACGTGGCGTTAATCTCGGCCGACGGCAGCGCCGAGAAGGCGTGGAAACTGGCCTCGCAATCGGCCGCGCGGCTGGCCGACTTTGTCAACGCCGTGCCGCTCATTCCCGATGCGGGCGTGCAAGCCAGCCTCTATCCGCAAGTCGCCCCGCTGTTGCAAGGTCTGCCCGAGGCGCTGGCCTCGGCCGGCGGTAAGTCCAAAGGCACGTATGGACGCTTTGTCCGCATCGAGCTTCCCGGCAAGCAGCGCACGCTGACGCTGGCCGAAGTCGAAGTGTCTAGCGATGGCCGCAACGTGGCCCGGCAAGGCAAGGCTTCGCAAAACGCCACCGCCCACGGCGGCGAAGCGAAGCGCGCCATCGACGGCAACACGCAATCCTCTTACGGCGGCGGCGGGCAAACGCACACGCCTGAGGGTCGGCCCGATCCGTGGTGGGAAGTGGACCTGGGCGGCGAGTACGCCATTGACGCCGTGACCATCTACAACCGCAACGAAGGCGACTTGGGCAAGCGGCTGGATGGCTTCACGCTTCGCGTGCTGGACGTTGGCCGCAACGAGGTCTTGCGTCGCGAGAAGCTGCCCGCTCCCAAAGACAAGGCGACCTTCGAGGTTGGCGGCGGCGGGCCGGAAGGCCTGGTGCGCCGCGCCGCGATGAACGCCTTAACCTACATTCGCGGCAAGGAGACCGAGACGTTCAACGCCTTGGCCCAGTTCATTCGTGACGACGAGGACCGCTTGACGGCGATTCGCGCGATTCAGCGCATCCCTCGTCGCGACTGGCCGCGCGACGCGGCGCCTGCCCTGGTGGAAAGTCTGCTGGCGCACGTGGCCAAGATTCCGGCGAACGAGCGGACCTCGCCCGCCGCCCTGGAAGCGATGCAACTGGCCGACGCGCTGGCGGCGCTCCTGCCGCCGGAAGCGGCTAAACAAGCGCGGGCGCAACTGGGCGAACTGGGCGTGCAGGTGATTCGCGTCGGCACGCGGCCGCATCGCATGGCGTTCGACAAGGAACGCCTGGTGGTGCGGGCCGGCAAGCCGGTCGAGTTCCTGTTCGAGAACTCCGACATCATGCCGCATAACTTTGTGATCGTGCAGCCAGGCTCGCTAGAGGAAGTGGGGCTGTTGGCCGAAGCGACGGCCCAATCGCCCGACGCCCAGGCCCGGCAGTTCGTGCCCCAGTCCGACAAGGTGCTGCTGGCCAGCAATCTGCTTCAGCCGCTCGATATGCAGCAGCTTAGCTACACCGCGCCAACCAAGCCGGGCGTGTATCCTTACGTTTGCACCTACCCCGGCCACTGGCGGCGGATGTACGGCGCGCTGTACGTGGTGGAGAACCTGGACGAGTACCTAGCGGACCCCGAGGGCTATCTGGCCGCTCATCCGCTTCCCATTCAGGACGAACTCTTGAAATTCAACCGCCCCCGCAAGGAGTGGACCTTTGACGAGTTGGCTCCCTCGCTGGCGCAGTTGAGCGAGGAACGCTCTTATGGCAACGGCAAGCAGATGTTCACGATTGCCAGTTGCGTGGCCTGCCACAAGATGAACGGCCAGGGCATCGAGTTCGGGCCCGACTTGGCCAAGCTCGACCCTAAGCTGACTCATGCCGACGTGCTGCGGGAAATTCTCGAACCTTCGCACAAGATCAACGAGAAGTTCCAGCCCTACAGCTTTGTGCTCGATAGCGGCAAGATCGTGACCGGCCTGATCCTGGAAGAAACGCCCGAGGCGTTCAAGGTGATCGAGAACCCCCTGCTCAGCCGCGAGCCGACGGTCATTCCCAAGTCATCGATCGATGAGCAGGTGAAGTCCAAGACCTCGATCATGCCCCAGGGCCTGTTGGACAAGCTGACCGCCGACGAAGTGCTCGATCTTGTAGCTTACATCTTGGCCGCGGGCAACGAAAAGCACCCGCTCTTCCAAGGCGGCCACGACCACGGCGCCCACGGGCACAACCACTAAGCCCGGAGCAGGGCAAATCCTCAACCGTCGTACTTCAAGCCGGCGAAGCAATCGCCGGCTTAACGGGGTCGGGGAGGTTGTTCGGCCAATCGGATCGCCCCAGGGCGAGACGGTTGGACCGATAAACCTCCCCGACCTTTTCTCTTGGTTTCGGAAACAGCGCGGGGCGCAAACGATATCGCTTGCGGTTGCGCCAGCTAGGCCTCGTCTGCCGGACGGGACCTTCTTCGGCCAAGACCTTTCAGGCCGAGCATCGCGGCCACACGGGAGAAGCTCCCGTTCGGCGAATGGGGCCTACAATCGCCCCACGCGGTTCGGGAGCGGTTCGCGTGCTGCTTGCCACGGCATCGGCACGCCGTCGGCGCCGGTCGCCAGGGCGACGATCGAGCCGACAATGGCGCAGGTCGTGTCGCGGTCACCCAGCCCGGCCACCGTGGTCCAGAGCGCTTCTTCATAGCTGTCCAAGTGACGCGCGGCGCACCATAGGCAAAACGGGACCGTATCCAGGCAAATCACCCGCGACCCGTTGCCCAAAAGCTCTACCGCCTGTTCCACGTCGCAAGTTTCGGGAAGATCGAACGCCCGCTGTATTCCGTCATGCGTAGGACCGGAGGGAGTTAAATCCAGCGCCGCTTCCAGCAGTTGCCGGCCACGGTCAGGGTCCGGCGAGTCGCGCAGGCGCCACGCCATGGCGGCGGCCACCGCCGTGGCCACCGCACCGGCTTGGCCGTCGGGGTGGAAGTGCGTGACCTCGGCCGAGCGGCGGGCGTTTTCGACCACGGCCGCCAGGTCGTCGGCAAAGTAGGCGCCAACGGGCCCGACGCGCATCGCCGAGCCGTTGCCCATCGAACCTCCGCCCCCGTACGCCGCCGAAGACGTCTCTCGCCACGGGGCGCCTTCCGCCACCGTGGTTAGAATCGCGTGGGCCATGTCGCCGTACCCGCGCCACGGCTCTTGCGCATACCGCCAGGCGAACCGCCGCGCTAGATCATCCTGATCGATACACCCGCGCCGGTCCAGCGTCTCGGCAATGCTTACGGCCATGGCGGTGTCATCGGTCCAGGGCCAATCCGGCGGAAGGGTCTGTCGCAGGTGGATCGCCCACCGAACGGACATTTCTCGAAAGAAAAACGTCTGGCCAAAGGCGTCGCCGACCGAAAGCCCCTCCAAGCTGAGGCGCACGCGCTCCATGCGCTGGGCGTGATCGGCGGGCAGTGAGGATAGAGTCATGAGGATACCGTTGCGGCGCGGTGGTCACTCACCCAAGGGGTGTTCGTGGAACTCGATGTACTCGGGCGGTACGGCGTCGATCAGCCAGACGCCGTTGGGGGTCACATAAAACGCATGTCCGGCGCCGTGCAGGGCGGCGGCGCGAATGGTCAGAATGACGGGTTTGCCGCGGCGAGCGCCGACCGCCGTGGCGGTTTCGATCGTGGCCGAAAGGTGGACGTGATGCCGGCTGCGCTTGTGCAGCCCCTCGCGGCGAATGGCGTCAAGGAACTTGTCGGTCGTGCCGTGGTATAACGTCTCGGGCGGTGCGGCTGGTTCGTAGCCCAGTTCGACCGCCACCGAATGGCCCTGGTTGGCGCGGATTTGCGAGCCGTCTTCATTAAACGCGAACCGCTGCTTGTCGTTGACGCGGACTACCTCGTCTAGTTGCTCGCGCGTGATCCGCTTGCCATGCCGGCCCGCGGCGGCGAGCAACTCGTCGACGGAAATCCACCCGGCGGACGAAAGCTCCACGCCGATCGATTGCGGATGATGCCGCAAGACGTAGCTGAGAAACTTGCTCACGTGGCGGGAATTCATGGTTTTGTCCCAGAAAATATTGAAACGGATTCGCGAGCGCTCCGCCAACGCCCGCGATTGGCTCATTCCTAATCGCGGCTGACTACTTCGTTATTGGCGATGACCTCTTCGCTTTGCACAATCTTGACGCCAGCGCGGCGCATGGCGTCCAAGGCTTGCGATACATCGCCGGGGTTCAGGTTCACGCCCCGGCAGGCGTCTTCAATCACGTAGGTATTAAAACCCAGTTGCAGGGCATCCAGGGCGGTGAACCGCACGCAGTAGTCAGTGGCCAACCCGGCCAGGTACACGTCCTCGACGCCGTGGTGTTGCAAGTAGCCGCCCAGGCCGGTGGGGCGGCGGTGGCCGTTGTCGAAAATGCCGCTGTAACTGTCGATGTTCCGGTCGGTTCCCTTGCGGAACACGCGGGTAATCCACCGCTGGTCCAATTCCCACGCCAAGTCCGCGCCATGCGTGTTTTGCACGCAGTGCACCGGCCACAGCCGCTGCTCCAGACCGTGCAAGTCAATCAACTCTCCCACCTGCCGGCCGGGATGGTTGGCGGCAAAGCTGCCGTGGTCCGGCGGGTGCCAGTCCTGCGTGGCGATCACCAGTTCGAAGTACGGCATCAGGCGATTGACCACCGGGATCACCGCGTCGCCGTCGGCCACCGCAAGCGCCCCGCCCGGAAGAAAGTCATATTGAATGTCGATCAGCACAAGAGCTTTCATCGGTCGTCTGCTTTCCAGGAAATTTGCTTGTTCACGCCCTGCATCCATGGTGCGTTCTTTGGCCCGGTCGCCGCGGTAAGCGGACAACGCATGGCGCACTTTTGTACTTGTTCCGCTAAGTCCACCAGACGATCAACCACCAAAACATCTAGCCGAGCCAACTCCAGTTGAATGAAAACATCGAGGCGGCGACGATAGTCAGGATGAACACCAACGGCCAAAGGCGCATTGGTCATGCTCCAGGCGCCCAACTCAAACAACGTGATAGGACATAGCGACGTCGGGGGAAACCAAAACAGCTTGATTGTTGCGCGACCCAAGTAACGATGCTCCCAAGCGATTTGCGCCGGGGCTGCACGGACGTCAGTGATGGGAAAGTTGGCGCGCCGCGGATTAAATACAGTCAGGTCCGTGTGGGCCAGCAACTCCGCCATCTGCGTTTGCCAAGGCTCGCAGTCGGTAATTCCGCCAGCCAGGAACACGCTGGGCGCCAAGCTTGTATCTTCGCATTCGTTCGGAGCTTCCACGTATCGCATCAGGTTCTCGCCGTATCTTTGGCGCCGTTTTTCCGGGCGTACCTCACAATCATGCTTGCCACCGGATAATCCAGTTTTGCGAACTCCTCTTGCATGCAGCGCAACGCCGCCTCGGAACGAAAGCCGCCCGAACCGGCGCCGATCACCGGGAAGGCAAGCGACGCCAGCCCGCGCTCGGCCGCAGCCGCCAAGGCGCTCCGCACCGAACGGCGGATGGAAAACTCCGACGCCCGCCACAGCAGGTTAATGCCCGCCACGTGAATAATTGCACGGTACGGCAATCGGCCGGCGCCGGTCACGACCGCGCCGCCCAGTGGAATGGCGCCATGCCGGGCTAACTCGCGAAAGGGAGCATAACCCGCGCGGCGCTTGATCGCTCCCGACACGCCCTGCGGCAACAACAGCCACCAGGGAATTAGGTTGCGGTTCCAGGCGTTCACAATCGCCTCAACCGGCAGATCCAAAAGGTCGCCGTAAACCACGGTTGCTTCCATGTCGTCACCCGCCTGGCGCGGTGCGTAGGGGTAGGGCTGGGTCAAGTCTACGCGACCCACCATCCGCAAGGCACGGACATCCGCAAAGCCGAAGGACCGGTGGGTCGCGAAGGCTTGACCTACCCTACGTCTGCAACGCAAACGCTGCCGCGGGTCAGATCTCGAAATTGAACCCTTGCTTGGTCAACCGTTCATACTTCTTGCGGTCGAAGCGGTACAGCCGCGCGGCGCGGTGGGCCACGTCTTGCTCCACTTCGTCCAGTTCCTCGAGCAGTTCCATGCCCAGAATCTTCTTGCGGAAGTTGCGTTTGTCCAGCGGTCGGTCCAGCACCCGCTCGTACAAGTTCTGCAACTGCCGCAGGGTAAACTTCTCGGGCAATAGCTCAAAGCCAATGGGCTGGTATCGCACCTTGCCTTTGAGCCGCTCGTAGGCGGTTTGCAAGATGCGGTCATGGTCGAATGCCAGCTTGGGCGTGTCGTCCAGGGTGAACCAGGCGGCGCTGCGGGCGTCGGTGGTGGCTTGCACCTGGTGCTCTTGCAGGTTCACCAGGGCATAATAGGCCACGGTCACCACGCGCTCGCGCGGGTCGCGGTCCACCGCGCCAAACGTGTAAAGCTGTTCTAAAAACACATGGCGGATGCCGGTCTCTTCGGCCAGTTCGCGCTCCGCCGCTTCCTCTAATGTTTCTTCCACGCGCACAAACCCGCCCGGCAGCGCCCAACGCCCTTCAAAGGGAGGAATGTCGCGCTGGATCAGCAGCACCTTGAGGTCTTCCTCGTCCAGGCCAAACACGGCGCAATCGACGGTCAGCGCTGGACGGGGATACTCGTAACTATGGGACATGCAACATCCTTCCCTTGGGCCTCTCCACAATGATAGTGTCTCCAAAACACTAAGTCAAGTGATTGGGGTCGCCACGAGACAAAACCTCGTGTTGCATACGCTTGAAACGATACGCGTCATCGCTGCCACGTTCATCTTCCACGGCCAACCACTTGACGCACCGCCCAAGTGGTATAGACTAACGCCTATATTTTGGGTAACCAAAAAACAAATTACTATCGCCCAAATGAATTCCACAAGTATGACGATTAGTCGTCGCGGTTTCCTGATCGCGGTCGTTTTATTGACTTTTGGCCAACAGGGAATTGCCATCGCCCAAGAGCAAAAGCTGTTGGCTGTTTGCTCGACGACGCAAGTAGCCGACTTCACCCGGCAGGTGGTGGGCGACCGGTGGGAAGTCCAATGCGTGCTGGCGCCCGGACAGGACCCGCACCTATACCAAGTCAAGCCCGACGACGTGAAACTGGTCGCCCAGGCGGATTTGTGCCTGGAGAATGGCTGGCACTTGGAGGGGAAGGACTGGATGCAGAGCCTGGCCCGCGACGCCCGAAAGCAGGTTGTTAGTTGCATCGAAGGGATAACGCCGCTGGAATTGGAGGAAAGCGGCACGCCCTATCGCGACCCGCACGCTTGGTTCTCTCCCTTGAATGCCGCCGTCTATGTGCGCAACATTACCAAAGCGGTGGTGGAAATCGATCCGGACCATGCCGAAGAGTATCGCGCCCGCGCCACGCTTTACCTGAGCCAACTCCAAACGCTGCACGCTTGGATTCAGCTTCAAGTGAACGCCATTCCCGCGGGCCAGCGCGTGCTGGTGACCAGCCACGACGCCTTTAACTACTTCTGCCGGCAGTATGCTTTCCGTTCGGCCTCGCCTTCGGGCTGGTCCACCGGCGAGGAAATTGGCGGCGGCATTACGCCCGAACGGCGGCGGCAAACCGTCGAATCCATCCGCCAGCACGGCGTGAAGGCGATCTTCGTAGAGACCAGCGTGAACCCCAAGGTCGTGCGCGAACTAGCCCGCGAAGCGGGAGTCGAGATCGGCGGCGAGCTTTACTCCGACTCGATGGGCGCTCCCGGCTCGGCCGGCGAAACGTACTTGGGCATGATGCGCGAGAATGTGTTGAAGATTGTGCACGGGCTGCGGTAGCCCGAAGACGACGGAGCAGCAGGGGCGGAGGATGGAGTAGTGGAGAAATGGGGCGATGGAGTGATGCGAAGCAAGCCGATTCTTTGGCTCGCCGCTGGTCACTCGCGGAGCGAGTGACCTAACATTAAGGCCGTCACACCACCGTAAAAAGTGCTCTAATGCTGCTTCCCATGCGCGGTGTGCTGAACCATCTCGCGGCACGCCTTCTCGCATTTGCGGCATTCCTCGGCGCACATTTTCATGTGCTTGTCGTTGGGGAACTTCTCGCATTCTTTCCCGCAACGGGCGCACGCTTCTTCGCAGGCTTTGCAAATCAAGGCCGCGAACGGACCGTCGCGGGCGACAATTTGCGACGCCGCCGCGCAGAAGTCGGCACAATCCTGACATGTCGCCAACGTGGTCAGATGATCTTTCTTGCCGTCGTGCAACAAGTGGGCGCAGTGTGTTGAACACATGTCGCACGCGCGCTGGCAATCGGAGCAGGCTTTGGCGCACGCCTGGAATGCTTTGTCATGCACTGGGTGCTGCAAGCCTCCCTCGTCATTTTCCTTCTCCTGAGAAAAGGTCGTATGTTCCAATGCGGCAAGAGCCAAGACCGATAAACCGGCCGCGCCAAATTCTCGTCTTCCAATCATGCGAGTGCTCCTGAAGGGAAGAGAAAGAGAAGTGAAAGCGTTCGCTCAATGCCTTCTTGATTATCACCCTTCGCGGTGCGCAGCCGCAAGCGCCAGCGCCGCACGGCTTGTCCCGGCGCCGGTTCCTTCTACGGCTTCAAGGCGAACACGCGCACGCTGGCGGCGTAGTCGTTGACGTTGTAGCGGCGCAGCAGGTCGAGCAGCCGAGCGTGCAAGGTGTCGTCGGTGGGCGGCGCCGAGCAGCAGCCGGCGTCGGCGATGGACAATGCGGACTCGGTCGCGCTCAGAGGAGAACAACAGCCGGCCTGATTTTCGACCTTGGCGTAAGCGTTGAGGTCGGATTGGGTGTCAAGGACATCCACTGCGGCGAAGCCAGCATCGAGCAGTTGCCTTCGGTAGTCTTCGATCAGAATCGCACCCGCAATGCACCCCACGTACGCCATCAGGTCTTGTCCCAATTCGGCCGGGAGCGGTTGCTTGAGGGCGATGTCGCTCACGGCCAGACGTCCCCCCGGCTTAAGGACACGGACGATTTCGCGAAAGACGGCCGGCTTGTCAGGCGCCAGATTAATGACGCAGTTGCTAATCACGCAATCGACCGACGCATCGGGCAGCGGCAGGCGGTCAATCGTCGCCTGGTGGAACTCCACATTCGTGATCGGCTGTCCATTTCTTCCCCGCGCGGCGTTTTGCCGCGCCAAGTCCACCATTTCGGTGGTCATGTCGATTCCGATGGCTTTGCCCGTAGGCCCGACCTTGGACGCCGCCAGGAACACGTCCAGGCCGCCGCCGCAACCGAGGTCGACTACCACTTCGCCGGGCCGCAGATTCGCGGTCGCCGTCGGGTTGCCGCACGAGAGGCCCATGTTCGCCTGTGCGGGGATAGAGGCCAATTCTTCCGGGGAGTAGCCAAAGGCCTCGGCCACCGCTCGCACGCCGGCGTGGTCGCTGGAAAGGCCGCTCGTCGCGACCGCGCCGTATTGGGATTTGACTGCTTGTTCGATCACGTTCGACATGATAGTTGCTCGCCTTATAGTGTCTGAAGTAAGGTTTTGACCTGGGACTCAATCAGGCTTCGCACCTCGCGAAATTGTTCTGGATTCATGTTGCGGGGGTCGGGAATGTTCCAATCGAGTTTTCGACGCATACAAAGAGGATTCTTTTATGCCAACTCGGCAGCGCGAACCCGCCGTTACCCAAGAGGGTTATTGTTGCACAGTCGGTCGTCATCGAAACCTCGATCATTCATTTCCTTCATGAGATACCATTCCTGATGCAATTGCGACCGCACGCAAAGGTCCACCACGCGATAATAAATGTTGTTGCCGTCTCGCCGCGAAGCGAGAATCCCCAAATCTGCAAGGCGTTGGAGCTGATTGGAGATGGCCTGTGGCTTCATCCCGATCAATGCCGCGGGGTGTGTCACGCACAATTCATCGGACCGGACCAGCGCGTGTAGGAGGCGAAGCTGCGTATCGTTGGCCAACACCTTGAACACCCCGCCAGCCCTCCCGCTTGAATCGGCGTGAGTAGCGGCCGCTCTTTCAGCGATGGTTTCTCCCGGCATCGGCCGGCAGCGCGCCGGGACAAGGTCGTTTTCACCGGTGTTTCTCAAACGAGGGCATTACACCATCAAATGTAATAGTTCGCGTCAAGACGCGTCGGCCATGGTCGCCAGCGGAGAGCGTGGAGGCGGCAGGAACGGCAAAAGTCCAACCCACCCAAGCGGCAAGCATTGCTGAGAACTTCCTGTCTACGGCTTTGCCCGTTGGTTCCTACGCCCGCCTCACCACGACGCCAACGTGTTGGGCGGCTCGAGCCAGAGCGCGGCGAAGACGGGCGGCGAGAAGTCAAATGCCAACCATGCGGATAAATTGAACGCCCACGCGGAGGCGACTTGCGAGGGCGAATCGGCTGTGCGATGCTCTTGCTGTCGTTGTGGAAAAACATCGGTTCTAAGGCCTTGGGAGCATTGCATGGCGTTTACGCGTATTGTGGGAATTTTGTTACTGACCGCCACTTTCGCCACGGGTTGGCGGACAAACGTTCAAGCCCAGCCAGCGGATGTCCCCCAAACGCAGCCGGCGAGCGCCACCAGCGAAGATGTGTCCGCGTCGGATGCTTCCCGTCAGCCGGCCGCGCCGCCAGCAACCACAAGCGGCGCCTATGTTCAGGAAGTCATTTGGCCGCTGGGGATTCTGGGCATTGGCGTGGCGACGGTGCTGGGGCTGATTATTCTGCTCAAGGTGAACGCCTTTATTGCCCTGATAACGGCGGCGATGGTCGTGAGCATGCTGGCGCCCGGCGCGTTTGGCGAAAAGATCGGCCGCGTAGCCACGGCCTTTGGCGCCACGGCGGGCGGCATTGGGATTGTCATTGCGCTGGCGGCGGTGATCGGTAAGTGCATGCTCGACAGCGGCGCGGCCGACCGGATTGTGCGGGCGTTTATGCGGCTGTTCGGCGAGAAGCAGTCGCCGGTGGCGCTAATGGGCAGCGGCTTTGTGCTGGCCATTCCCGTGTTCTTCGATACGGTGTTTTACCTGCTGGTGCCGCTGGCCCGCTCGCTCCACCGCCGCACCGGCAAGGAGTATCTCAAGTACATCCTGGCGATCGGCGCCGGCGGCGCAATCACGCACACGCTGGTGCCGCCCACGCCGGGGCCGCTGCTGATGGCCGAGACGCTGGGAATCGACATCGGCTGGATGATTATGTTCGGCCTGGTCGCGGCGGCGCCCGCGGCGATCGGCGGCGTGATGTTCGCCGCCCTGGCCGACCGGATCATGAAGACGCCCATGCGGTCGATCGGCAACACTCCCGATCCCGATCCGCTCCCCGATGACGCGTTGCCGCCCTTGTTGTGGTCGCTGGCCCCGGTCCTGCTGCCGGTGATTCTCATTTCGTCCAGCACCATCTTGAACGTGCTCGCCGATAACGAGCATAACGCCTTGTTGCGGGCCGAAAACGTTCGCGATTGGCCGCAATGGCAACGCACGCTCCAGCAGGAGCAGGCGGCGGAGGGCGCATCGCCAGGAAAGGCGCTGCTAGGCCATGCGGCGGTCGGCGACGAAGTCCGACAGTTGATCGCCGCCGAGCGAACCTTGACCGATGACGAACAGCAGCAAGTTGTTGTGGCGTTTAACAAGGCTCTGGCGGACAAAGATTTTTATCGCGAAGAGGCATTCACCGCTGTTCCTCTGACCCGTTTGGCAAAGGAATTGCTTGCCGCGCGGGGTCCGCGTATGAGGCAAGCCGAGGCGGAACGGCTCAACCGCACGCTGTTGGAATCGGCGTATCCCGGCTTGCTCGCGCCGCACACGTGGGATACGACGATGCGACGCGCCGCCGACGCCAGCAACATTTTTGGTAATGCCAACTTCGCCCTGCTGATCTCGACGGTGATCGCCATGATCCTGCTGGCGGTCCAGCGGAAACTGAGCCGCGCCGAGATGGCCGAAGTGGCCGAAATCTCGCTCATGAGCGGCGGCGTGATTATCTTGATCACGGCGGGCGGCGGCGCGTTTGGCGCCATGCTCCAGGCGGCCCAAGTTGGTCCCGCCATTCAAACCTTGTTCGGATCTTCGGTTTCAGGGACCTCCACCGGCGACGCGACCGCCGGGCTTTCGTTCTTGGCGCTGGGTTTCCTCCTGGCGGCGGTGCTGAAAATCGCCCAAGGCTCCAGCACCGTGGCCATGATCGTCGGCTCGGCGATGATTGCGGCGATCATTCGCGATATGCAATTGGAGTATCACCCGGTCTACCTGGCGATTGCAATTGGCTCCGGCTCGCTGGTCGGGTCGTGGATGAACGACAGCGGGTTCTGGATTTTCGCCAAGATGGGCGGGCTGACCGAGATCGAGGCGCTCAAGTCGTGGACCGTGATGCTGGTGTTCCTGGGGCTGATCGGCTTTGCCGTAGCGCTCCTGATGGCCACGGTGCTGCCCTTGGCGCCTGGAGGATAACTTTCCCCGTGCCGGCGGCGCAAGCGCCGCCGTACGATGCGCACTCGCTCGGCGAGCGCCCACGACCATGCGCGGAGCGAGCGGACCACGCGGTTCGCGTGCTCCGCCACCGCCTGGCCCTGGATGCCTCGTGGCAACGACCGCCTCAGCTCGGCATGACCCTATGGCGCCCGTTGCGCCAGCCTATCAACCGCTGGCGACGCTGGCGTTGGCGCTGATGGCGGGTATTGCCATGGACCGTTATTGGCCGCTCTCGGCGGCGGCGTGGTGGGTGCTTTCGCTCGCGGCGCTAGCGGCGTGGCTCTTCTTCTGGCGCCGGGGAGCTTGCAAGACGGCCGCTTGCCTGCTCTTGGTTGCCGTCGTCGCCTTGGGCGGCGCGCGCCATCACCTGCACTGGCGCACCTTCGCGCGGGACGACTTGGGCCGACTCGTCAACGAGACGCCCCGGCCCGTGGGCATCGAGGCGATTGTGCTGGAAAATCCGCGCTGGCGGCCAGCCCCGACGCCCTCACCCTTCGCCACTTACCAGCGCGGCGATCAAATGCAATTCGACGTGCGCGTGGTGCAAGTGCGCGACGGTATCCAATGGCGGCCGGCGGCGGGCAAAGCGGGGGTGATCGTCGAGGGGCACCTGCTAACGGTGCGGGCGGGCGATCGGCTGCAGCTTTTCGGCCAGGCGCAGCGCCTGCAACCGCCGCTAAACCCGGGCGAGTTCGATTTTGCCGCCCGCGAGCGATCCGAACGCAAACTGTGCCGCGTGTGGGTTGAGCATCCCGACGCCGTCACGGTCGTTCAGCGCGGCTCCTCGCTTTCTTGGCGGCGCGTGGTGCATGCCGTGCGCGACCGCGGCGACCGGTTGCTGTGGCGGTACGTGGGGCACGAGCGGGCGCCGTTGGCGTCGGCGCTGTTGCTCGGTTCTCGCGAGCAATTGGACCGGGCCGAGATCGAGCCGTTCTTCGTCACGGGCGTCATGCACGTGCTGGCCATTTCGGGCCTGCACGTGGGCATTCTCGCGATGGGCTTTTTTCTGCTGGTGCGTCTGGGCTGGGTGCAGCGCCGCACGGCGCTGAAGACGGCGATCGTATTGTTTGTGTTTTACGCGGCGCTCACCGGCGCGCAGCCGCCAGTCGTGCGGGCCACCGTGCTGATCGTAGTGATGTGCGTCGGTCGGCTTATGGGGCGACCCGTGCTGGCCTTCAATACGCTGGCCGCCGCAGCAGTGGTGGTGTTGGCGATGAATCCCAGCGAGTTGTTCGACACCGGCGCGCAGTTGTCGTTCATCGCGGTGGCGGCCTTGTCACTCGCGGCCAAGTGGGTGGCGCCGTGGGGCGGCTTGCCGGAGGACCCGCTCGACCGCCTGATCGCACAAACACGGCCCTGGCCGCGGCGCGCCGGACGCCGTGGCGCGCGTCGGGTGGCGCAATTGCTGGCGGTTAGTGCGGCGGTCTGGCTGGCGACCTTGCCGCTGGTGATGTACCGCTTCCATATCGTTTCGACCGAAGCGATCCTGCTGAACCTAGTGCTGTGGGCGCCGGTGACCGTGGCGCTGTTCAGCGGGTTCGCGGTCTTGCTGCTGGCCGACGTGGCGCCCGCACTCGCACAATGGGCCGGTGGCGTATGCGACCTGAACCTGGCGATCTTCGAGGGAATCATCCACACCACCCAAGACACGCTGCCCGCGCACGGCTGGACGCCCGGGCCGGCTACATGGTGGGTACTAGGCAGTTACGCGGGAATGGCGGTGGGGGCCGCCTTCCCGCGATTCCGCCCGTCCCGTCGGTGGCTTGCGGTGCTGGCAAGCGGTTGGATGGCGCTGGGCCTGTCGCCTGCGGACTGGGGCTTTCCCGCGCTACCCCACGGCAAACATGAGTTGCCCCGCGGCGCGGAGCGCGTGTTGGCCGTGGGCCACGCCGGACGACACGACGCGCAACTCGCCTGCACCTTTGTGGCGGTGGGGCATGGCGTGAGCGTGCTGGTGGAACTGCCCGATGGGCGGACGCTGCTCTACGACGCGGGCGGCCTGGGGCCACCCACTGCCGGGGCGCGGTCCATCGCCGCAGTGCTGTGGTCGCGCGGGTTGCGGCGCGTCGACGCGGTGGTGCTCTCCCACGCCGACGCCGATCACTACAACGCCCTGCCCGAATTGCTCAAGATGTTCTCGGTGGGCGTGGTGTACGTCTCGCCCGTGATGTTTCAAGACCCGCCTCCCGCGTTATCGGCCTTGCAAGAAAGGATTCTTGCGGCAGGCGTTCCCATTCAACAAATCGCCTGGGGCGATCGTCTGTTGGGCGGCAAGAGCGTGCTCATCGAGGTTCTGCACCCGCCGCCAAGCGGCGCTGCCGGGAGCGATAACGACAACAGTATCCTGCTGCACATCGAGGCCGCAGGCCGACGCGTCCTCTTGCCGGGAGACCTGGAAGGTCTGCCGCTGGAGGAGCTATTGGAAGAGGAGCCCATCGGATACGACCTGACAATGGCGCCGCACCACGGCAGCAACCGCAGTAACCCGCCCGGTTTCGCCGCCTGGGCTACGCCACGGGTAACCGTGATTAGCGGTTCGCGAAGCGATATTTCGGAAGACGTGAACGAGGCCTACCACGCCGCCGGCAGCCGCGTGTATCACACTGCCCAAGACGGCGCGGTGCGCGTCACGCTGCGCCAAGACGGCGTTTACGTGCAAACGTGGCGGGAAGAGCAGTAACAAGAGTGACGACGTGAAACTTCTTCGCCCCAGAGGGGCGGACGAGTGCAGTGCCTACTTGCCAGACAACTTTGTTTCTTAGGTGGTGTTTCATCGGGTGTGGAACGTCGCTTAAAAACCAAGTCGCGGCGCATCCACGTAAAGGACACTCGCCTCACGTCGCAAATCTTGGCTCAAGAAACCAAACAGGGGAGCCATGTGGCTCCCCTGTTGCGATACTTGAAAAGGATCGGGAACGGATGGCGATCCGTTCTGGCGGAGTCTAGTCGCGCCGTGAACGATCACCGCGGCGGTCGCCGCCACGCCCCGAGCGTTCGCCGCGTCCGGAGCGCTCGCCGCGTTCGCTTCGTTCGCCACGTCCTTCCCGTGGGACGCCGCCCGCGGGCACCCGGTCGTCGGGCAGTCCCAATTCCTGCAAAGCCCGCTTGCGGCTGAGCTTCACCCGGTCGTGATCGTCAATGTCGATCACCAACACCTTGATCTCGTCTCCCACGTTGCACACGTCGGTCACGCTGGAGACGTACTCGCTGGACAGCTCGCTAATGTGGCACAGTCCATCTCGGCCGGGAAGGATTTCGACAAACGCGCCAAAGTCCTTCACGCTCGCCACGCGGCCGTTGTAGATCTTGCCGATTTGCACCGTGGCGGTGCAGGCTTCGATCTGGGCCAAAGCCGCTTCGGCCCACTCACGGTTGGAACTGGCCACGGTGACCCAGCCGTCGTCGTCCACTTCGATGACCGTGCCGGTCGACTCCTGAATTTGACGGATGTTCTTTCCGCCGGGGCCGATCAGCGCGCCGATCTTGTCGGGGTCGATCTTGGTCCGCAGCAGGCGCGGGGCGTACTGCGAAATGTCGGCCCGCGGCTCACGAATGGCCGAGAGCATCTTGCGAAGAATCTCGATCCGCGCCTCGCGGGCCTGGACCAGCGTTTCCTGAATGATCGCGTCGTGAATACCGTCGATCTTCAGGTCAAGCTGGATGCCCGTGATACCTCGCTGGGTCCCGGCGATCTTGAAGTCCATATCGCCGTGATGGTCCTCGGAGCCAATGATGTCGGTCAACAAGGCCCACTGGTCGTCCGATTCTTTCACCAGCCCGATCGAGATGCCCGCCACCGGGTCGCTGATCGGCACGCCGGCATCCATCAGGCCCAAGGTGGCGCCGCACACGCTGGCCATCGAGGACGAGCCGTTAGACTCCAGAATGTCGGAGATGACGCGGACCGTGTAGGGGAACTTATCGACTGGCGGCAACACCGGATTGACGCTCCGCTCGGCCAGGGCGCCGTGACCGATCTCGCGGCGACCGGGGCCGCGAATCGGCTTCGCCTCGCCTACCGAGAACGACGGGAAGTTGTAGTCGAGCATGAACTTCTTGGAATATTCCTCGAAGAGCGTATCGACCCGCTGCTCGTCGCGGCCGGTGCCCAGCGTGACCGAGATCAGCGCTTGCGTCTCGCCGCGCTGGAACACGGCCGAGCCGTGCGTCCGCGGCAGCACGCCAACTTCGCAATGAATGTCGCGAAGCGTCTTGCGGTCACGGCCGTCAGAGCGCGTACCCGCCAGGATCAGGTCGCGCACCACGCGCTGTTCCAGGCGATCCCACGTCGAGGCGAAGGCCAGCAGATTGTAGGGGCTTTCGGTCTCGGGGGCCGGCGCCAACTCGGCCAGGACCCGTTCTTTGAGGTTTCGGACCGTTTCGGCGCGGGCCTGCTTGCCGGTGGTTTGCTGGGCGTCGCGAAGCTGATCGTAGTAGGTGTTCCGCAGATGGTCGTACAGGCCGTCGGCCGGCGGAATCACATACTCGGCTTTCGTGACTCCCACCTTTTCGTATAGCTCTTGATGGAGGTCGCACAAGTCCCGCACCAGGTCATGGGCGTAGCGCAGAGCCTCCAGCATCTCGTCCTCGGGCATCGCGCGGGCGAAGCCTTCGATCATCAGAACCGACTTCTTGTTGCCCGAAACAATCAGGTCGAGGTCGCTTTCCTCCAGGTCAGCGCCGGTGGGGAAAGCAACCAACTGGCCGCGAATCCGCCCCACCCGCACCGAGGCCAGCGGACCGTTAAACGGCAACTTCGAGATATGCACCGCCGCAGCGCTGCCGTTCATCGCCAGCACGTCGGCATCGTTCAGGCCGTCGTGCGAAAGCACGATGCTCTGGCATTGGACTTCATCTTTGAGCCACTCGGGAAAAAGCGGCCGAATGGGCCGGTCCATCAACCGCGCGGTCAGCGTTTCTTTGGTGTTGGGCGCCCCTTCCCGTTTCTTGAATCCACCGGGAAACTTACCGGCGGCCGAGGTCCGCTCGCGATAGTCGCACATCAGGGGGAAGAAATCGATTCCCGGCCGGGCGCCGCCCGAGACCACGGCGTTGAGCACCACGGTTTCGCCGTAGCTGACCATGACGCAGGCGTCGGCCTGCTTGGCGAGGAATCCGGTTTCGAAGGCCAGGGTGGAATGACCAATTTGTTTTTCTACGCGAATTTTCACTTCCTACGTTTCCTACTTCCAAAGTTGCGTCCGGCGGGGAGCAAGATCAGGATGCGCCGCAAGAGAGACTCCCGTGTTTAACCGCTTCCTTGAAAGCAGCGCGTGGCGCGGCCACAAGACTCGCTCCCCGTGGGGAGCGGTTAAACCAGAAGAGCAAAGCGCACCACGAGCGCCCTTGCCAAGAGGACCAGGCAAATACGATGGCCAAAAGAAGCCGACGGCGAACCTTCGTGAGAAACGCCAACCTAGCTCCCGCCGTCGGCCGGCGAGCATTCCAACCGGTTATTTACGAATCGAGAGCCGCTGAATGATTCCCAAGTAGCGCTGCGGGTCAACGCGCTTGAGATAGTCCAACAGGCGGCGACGCCGGCTGACCAACGCCAACAGACCGCGCCGGCAGGCGTAGTCCTTCTTATGGCCTTGCATGTGCTCGGTCAGGCTGTTAATCCGCGTGGTGAGAATCGCAATTTGGACCTCGGGCGAACCCGTGTCGCCATCTTCCCGTCGATACTCTTGGATCAACTCCTGCTTCCGTTCTTTCGTAATCGTCATCTGCTACCGTGTTTCCTCCGCAGGGGGCGGGCGCTAAGAGGCCGCCTTGTGGGCTACATCTCCTTCACTGCTGGCCGCCGAAACTGTTTCTAACTACAACGCCTCATCAAAAGAAACAATCTACCAACCGCCCGGCTTTTTGCAACCACAGTTCAAAGGAATTTCCTGGGGCCGACTCCACCCGAAAGCCACCCCATAGAAGGGCGCAACGCCTACCGAAAGAATGACATTGTTCATGACGAAGTCGTGGCACAGTTTGGCGTTTTCTACACAAGCGTGAAGCGCAAGGTTGGAAGCATTCTCGCCGTCGCCAAACCGGACCGTGAGGCATAACGAGACTTCATCCAAGACGCCACGGGTACTCGCTACAACGAAGAAATTATTACCGCTCGCGTTAAGGCGCCGATCATGCCCTTACACGACGGAACCCGCGTTACCCCAGGGATTTTCATCAAGCGTGGAAGATCGCGATCCGAAACGCCCTGAATTCGGGAGGTTTGCCCGACAGTTACTACGCGCTGACGGAACAGGTTTTGGGAGGGCCGATTCCCGATGTGATCGCGCTCCATGCACCGTCTGAACATGGCCACCGCGAACTCGTTTTAAGTTGTCCGCCAAGACCGGCATCTACGCCACCAAGGCCAACCGCATCGCGATTCATCATGGTTTAGGCGAGGTCGTCGCGATTATCGAAGTTGTCTCGTCCGGCAACAAGAACAGCCGTCACGGGTTGCGATCATTCGTTGAAGAAGCGCGCGAGACGCTCGACCAGGGCGTTCACCTGTTGGTCATTGATCTGTTCCCGCCAGGGCCGCGCAACCCGCAGGATATTCATAAGGCGATTGGGGAGAAAGTCGCGGAGGAGCCTTTCGAGTTGCCGCCCGATAAGCCGCTCACGCTGGCCGCCTACCTGGGTGGTCTCTTGAAGAGGGCCTACGTCGAGCCCGTTGCGGTTGGCGATTCGCTGCCAGACATGCCGATCTCCCCTATCCACCCAAACCTACGTCCCCGCGCCGCTGGAAACGACCTATGAAGCGACGTGGTCCGTAACGCCGCTGCCGGTGCAAGAGTTGCTTATCTCCCCCTCGTCCCTGACGGGCGGCGACTCTTTCCGTGGCGGCTGCTTCCAAGAACCGATCCGTTTTCTCGAAAGCATCGAGATTTTCCGAGACGCTACGATGTCTGCTTGAGCATCCGCACGAACTCGCGCAGGAGTGCGGTGTTGTCGTGCCAGGTGCGGGCGGTGACCAGGTTGCCGTCCACCACCACGTCTTGATCCACGTATTCAGCGCCGCCCTGCCGCGCATCCAAGGCGCACTTGGCGACCGTAGTGACGGTGCGGCCTTGAATAATGTCGGCCGCGGTCAGGATCTCCACTCCGTGGCACACGCTGGCGATGGGCTTGCCCGCCTGGTGAATCTCGCGAGTCACGCGCAACAAGTCGCGGTCATAGCGCAGATACTCCGGCGCCCGGCCTCCGGAGATGAACATGCCCGCATAGTCCTCGGCCCGCAAATCGCGAAAGGCGACCGTGGCGCGAATGTGGTACCCGGGGCGCTCCTGGGTAATATCCCACGGCACCGCGCTATTGGGCGGAATCTCGTGCAGCACACTATGGTAAAGCCGCGCCTCGGGGCCCGCCACCACCACCTCGAAGCCGTCTTCGGGAAGGCGGAAGAACGGATAGAAGGTGTCGAGCGCCTCGGTGGCGTCGCCTATGGGCATGAGGATTTTTTTTGCGGGCATGGTGGAGAAGGAAGCAAATGGGGAATGGGGAAATGCAAATTGCGAAATGGGGAATATGATAACGAATTTGGGATTCCGCGACTCCGTTTTTTATTTCGCATTCCGCATCAGCCTTGGTTGGCTTGCGCGAAGACGGGAGCGAGTTTTTCGTAACAGCGTTGTGCGACGGCCAGCGGTTGGTAATCGGGGCGGCCGTGAAGCTGGCCGCTGACTTCCACCACTACATCGCCACGATAGCCCGCGGCCGCCACGAGTTGTAGGTACTTGCCATAGTCGGTCGTTCCTTCGCCCGGCAGGAGAAATTGGAACCGGTTGGCGTCGCCTTGCGCGTCCTTCACATGAATGAACGCCGCATGGGGGACGAGCGTGCGAATCGAAGCCGCCAAGTCCGCGCCTCGCAGTTGGAAGTGACTGTAATCGAACGCCGCGCGCACGTGGCGACTCTCGGCTTGCCGCACCAGCCAGGCGGCGTCCTCGGGTGTGTGCAATGCGCCGCCGACGTGGGCTTTCAGGGCCAGCGTGAAGTCGCCGTCCTCGGCCGCTTTCGTCCAATCGCGCAGCCGCTCCACCATGCGCGGCTTGATCGTTTCCCACTGGTCCGGCCGACCGCCCAGCACCGTCTCAATTATCCGCGGTCCGGCGGGCGCCACGCGCCGCGCGAGCTTTCCCGCGGCCGCAAGGCGCCGTAGGTTGCTCGCGTGCTGCGCATCGTCGGCCGCCAGCACAAGGTTCTCCATCAACGCCGACAGCCGCAAACCGGTTTGCTCCAAGTGGCCGCGAAGACGATCTTGCTCTTCGACGGGAAAGGCGAGCGCGTCGGCCGGCCAACCAGCCATGACCGGCAACTCAAGGCAGTCGTAACCGATCTTAGCGCAGGCTTTCACCGCTTCAGCAAGCGGGAAAGACTTCATACCGTACAAACTAAAACCGAGGCCGATGGTTAGCGGCTCCTTAGCGTCGTCGGCCAGGGACCGCGATGGCGCCAAGGCCGCCGCGGCGCCCATCGCCAAAAAAGAACGGCGGGAAAGAGAAGTCATCATGGCACAGATAGGTCGAGGTAATGGTCAGTTCAAGGGGCGGGATGGTTCTTTACACAAGGTGCTTGCAATGCAGCAACTGTCAGGCGTGCGTGTGACGGTTGCACCATAATCGTAGCGAAATCGCCGCGGCGGCGGCCACGGGGCCGCGCCGACGTTCGATACTTTCAAGGCAGCGTCGACGAATTGCGAATTTACCATCACACCTTGGCCAGCACGGAGTTTGCGGTCCTGGCAGGCGAGCAAACGCACGCGCCCCTAGTCGGCTCGCGGCTGTTCTTGGCCTTCGGCGACATGTCCACCGGTCAGGTACCGGGCATGGTCCCAGCGAATGATCCCGATCTGGCCGAAGCACTCGCTTATACGATTGTCGCGAGAGACTTCGCTATGCCGTCCTTCCCGTCCAAGCATTCCCCAAGAAAACCCTACCCTCGATGTTGCTCGGTGATACAATCGCTGATTAAATAGGCATCGCTGGGAACGCATATCGCGCTGACCAACCTTCTCATCATGGCGTTGCTTTCCTTATCCGCCTGATTAAGTCGCGGCCACAACGACGTCCTTAAAGAAAGCATCAACCGCATGGCTGTCATTCCAACCAAGAATCCGAAGTCGTTGATTGCGTATTATTTGGGGTTTGTCTCGCTGCTACCATTCATCGGCTTAGTGTTTGCCTTTCCGGCGATTGTATTCGGCGTGCTAGCGCTCAAGGCGCGCACGCAAACCCCGGAGATCGAGGGTGGCGGGCACGCTTGGGTCGGAATTGTGTTGGCGGTTCTCGGTCTTCTTATCTGGGGCGGAATTTTGTTGTTGGCGGTGGTTGGCGCCTTGATGTCCAAATATTAACGAGGCGTGCATTTCCAGCAAAACCGGAAAAAATGGTGTGTTCCGTTTCTTTGGGCGCGCACTTTGCACTCCACCCCAACGTCAATAACGGAAATGTCGCTTGGCGACACGCGGGAGGAGATCCATAATGTTCATGCACGAGTTGGAGTTCATTGGCGGACCGTTGGACGGACACACTTACTTGTTCTCCCACGATCCTGGCGACCTGCCCGCGCTTGCCCGGCTGCTCATCAGTTCCGATGTCGTCCGCGTGGTGACTGGCGAAAAGAATCGCGTGATAGCTCCCGCCAGCAGCACGGCGGTCTACTGCCTTGACTCCGAAAACGGCGAGCTACGTTACTACTTTGTCGCTTCCATTGCGGCCGAACAACACCAGTTGGACAACGCGTAAGCATCGTTGAAGCCAGCCCCGCGCGGCCCTGACGGTTCCCGCGGGAATCGTTCCTATTGCGTTGCTGCGGTAGTTAGGGCGCATCGGGTAGTATCACGCGAGCGATTGGTTTAATCTAGTGCGGTGTCGCGGTCCGAAACTTCGGTCCGCGTTTCTTCCTTCGCACGTCGTCGCGCTGGTCTTGCCATGGTATTCGCCTCGCACGCCTCACGCTCGGCAGCGGCCCTTCTCCTGCTGCTTCTGGCTTCGTCGCTTGACGCTGAACAGCCATCGCCGCGTGGGGTGGCGGGCAAGTCGCTCAGCGCCTGGACCGACGCCTTGAAGAACGGCGACGAGTTGGCGCGTCTTCAGGCGGTGCGCACGTTGCCGGAACTTGGCCAACTTGCGGCGGCCCCGCTCCGTGACGCACTGGACGATCCTAGCCCCGCTGTCCGTTACGCGACGGCCGAAGCCTTGGGAAATCTGCGGCTCTTGGCCGAGGATGGACGTTCGAAAAAACTGCTGGACGATGAACACATCGCCGTCCGCACGGCCGCCGCCTATGCGTTGTTGCGCCATGGTCCCCAAGACCGGGCATTCTCGCTCCTGATCGATGCTTTGGAATACAACAACCGCACGCTGCCGCTGGCGGCGATTGATTTTCTGGAGAAACTTGGTCTTGAAGGCGACCTGAGCCAAACACAGCGCGAGCAAGCCTTGGCGGCGCTGCGGCGCCACACCGGCGACAAAGATTCCCACATTACGAAGGCCGCCACTCGAGCCATTCGCAATCTGGAACGCGACGCCCAGCCCCACGCGAAAAGCGAGTAAGGGCGCCGTCACCTCCTTTTGTTCGACTTACCACCTTGGCTCTCTTTGACGACGCCGACCGACACTTTGCCGAGACGATCTCGCGGCTTTCGTACTGCAATCCGTTCCTGCCCGAGCGGTTGCAGCGGGAGCGCGAGGCGCTGGGCGACGCGTTTTGCGACGAAGGCTCGGTATGGAGCAAACGTCAGGACGTTGACGACCGGCGGAAGAACATCGAACGGTTGCACGACTGCTCCGCGGCGCTCGTTCAGAAAACACGTGACCAAATCGCGCAAGGCCACGCGGCCAGCGAACGGGAATTGGTCCTCTACGAAGACCTGACGCTGTACTGGCTCTACCATCGATACCGTGAACCGTTCCGCGACCTGCTGGATAACGCGAGCCGGAAACCGGGCAAACCGCTCAAGGCAAGCTTCTGGCGCGACTACCTGCGCGACTTCGAAACGTACCTGGCGATGCCTGGCCGCACACTGCCCACCGGGCACGACCCGGCGCATCTGTTTGCCTGTTTCTTCCAGCTTCGCCGGGCGTTCCAGCACATCTTTGAGTACGTGCTGGGAAGCTCGATGCCTGCGGCGCGACTGCGGGCGACGATCTGGCAGTCGATCTTCACCCACGACATGCGCCGCTACCGTCGTATCCTGTTTCGCCACATGGGCGACTTCACCACGCTCGTGACAGGCCCCTCGGGAACTGGCAAGGAACTGGTCGCGCGGGCGATCGGCTTCTCGCGATACATTCCCTTCGACGTAAAGCTGGAGCAGTTCGACGACTTCGCGGAGTCGTTCTCTGCGCTGAATCTTTCGGCGCTTTCACCCACATTGATTGAGTCAGAATTGTTCGGCCACTGCCGCGGCGCGTTCACCGGGGCGGTGGCTGATCGCGCCGGTTGGCTGGAGGTGTGCCGGCCGCTGGGGACGGTATTCTTGGACGAGATTGGCGAGTTGGACGCCGCGATCCAGGTGAAGCTGCTCCGCGTTTTGCAAACGCGCACATTCCAGCGACTTGGCGAGACTGTCACGCGGCGGTTTGAAGGCAAGATCATCTCCGCCACGAACCGCGACCTGGCCAAGGAACTGCAAGCGGGGCGCTTTCGCGAGGATTTTTTCTACCGCCTTTGCTCCGACCTGATTGCGGCGCCGACGCTTCGCGAGCAACTGGCCGACGCCCCCGACGACTTGCGCAACCTGATTCACTTTCTGGTTGAGCGCGTGGTGGGCCAGGACGACTACGAACTGGCGGCGGAAGTGGAAGCCTGGATCCACGATCAACTAGGCCCAGACTATGCGTGGCCCGGCAACATGCGCGAATTGGAGCAGTGCGTGCGCAACGTGGCGATCCGCGGCCATTATCGCCCGCCGCCGCTGGCCGCGTCTACACTGCGCGACGACCCTTACCGCGTCTTGGTCGAGCAAGTCGCCACGGGCGCCCTCACCGCCGACGAGATGCTCGGCCGCTACTGCACCATTGTCTATCTTCAAACCGGCAGCTACGAGCAAGCCGCCCGCCGCCTCGGCCTCGACCGCCGCACGGTGAAAGCGAAGGTGGATGAGGGGTTTTTGCACCAGTTGCAGGTCGAGAACTGAATCCGGCGTCCTGTGAGTCGGTGAGTGGGTTACGCGCTGAAGAAGACTCGCTTTCAGACCTGTACGTCCTCGTACGCAAGTGCATATTCTTGATGACGCTCGTTTGTAGAGACCCGTTTACGGGTCTTTGCCGCGCAGCCGTCTTAGCCCCAGCGTTTACGTCGGGATCGAAGTGCTCCATCATGGTTCCATCGCCAGGCCTGTTTACGAGCCTCCTCGCTGCTCGGGCTTGAGCCGTTGCCGTCTGGCCGGAGAATCATCATGTCGCGCAACTACTATAGCGAAATCCCCTTGCACCTCGTCTGGCACACGAAAGTGAGTCTTCCGTTAACACCAACGGTCGAACCCGTAGCGCATCGGTTTCTCAAGAAGCGCGTGCTCGAAACGTCAGGCGTGTTCCTGCACGAGATTGGCGGAACCGACAATCTCGTGCATTCGGCCGTCACCATGCCACCGACACTAACCGTTAGCGATTGGATTGGCGAACTAGAGCGCATTTTAGCTAGCTGTAGATGCTAGCAGTTTTCCCCAAGTCGCGGAGCTTGTGTCAGAATGACCTGCTTCTTTCAGGCTGGGGAGGCGGT